>Ga0265298_10003924_pt1 | contig 19290 bp, 16 predicted proteins | sample AusTroGonzalo_MG_3_FD_193486 | JGI IMG/M metagenome (GOLD analysis project Ga0265298, IMG submission 193486) | Bovine rumen microbial communities from tropical cattle in Woodstock, Queensland, Australia - Gonzalo_01 | ecosystem: Host-associated > Mammals > Digestive system > Stomach > Rumen ... | reverse complement strand
AAAGCGATTTCTCGTCCACCGAGAAGTCGCTTTTTCCTTGCGGCTCCATGAAGACAATCTCCCGCAGTACGAAGCGGGCCTTGGTCTCATCGTCCAGGGTAAGGGTGACGTCCAGGGAATCGGCCCCCTGGGCATTGACCTGAATCTTATCCATATACTTCCGGTAAGAGGAGATGAAAAGGGCGGGGTTGGTGAAGAGGTCTTCCTTCTCCACGTTTTCTATCACGGCTTCCTGTGCGCCTTCGTCCAGGGACCAGCGGGTGCTGCCGTTACTCACCACTTTCAGTCCCAGGCCCTCCAGCACATAGGCGTTGTCCTCCACGGTGACGTCGCCGTCCGTGACTTCCTTGAAAGGAACTCCTTTCTGGGAAAGGCTGTAGGTATAGTGGAACTGGACACGCTGCCCCGCGGCCCTGTCCAGGAGCGGAATGCCATCCTGGGCCCGGGCGGCGGTGAAGGCCGTCAAGGTAAGGATCAGTGTGACGAAAAGTCTTCTCATTGGTTCATGAAATGCTGCAGGATTTCTTCCAGTTCGGCGATGTCCTTCACCAGAACCTCACGCGGCTTGGCCCCGTTCTGCGGGCCCACGATGCCGGCGGCTTCCAGCTGGTCCATCACCCTTCCTGCTTTTGCATATCCCATGCCAAGCTTGCGCTGGAGGTCTGAGGTAGAGCCCCGCTGGTTCAGCACCACGGTGCGGGCGGCCTCCTCGAAACGTTCGTCCAGACTCTTCATATCCACCATGCCGCCGTCTCCTCCTTCTCCAGTCTCGGTAGGAGGTTCGGGCAGGTAATAAGGCGTATTGTAGCTCTTCTGATAACCGATCTGGTCTCCGATAGCATTGGTGAGCGCACCTATCTCGTCATTGCCGATAAAGGCGCACTGCACACGCTCCATCTCTACGCCGCTGTACAGGAGCATGTCTCCCTTGCCAATGAGTTTGTCAGCTCCCGGCTGATCCAGGATGGTGGCCGAGTCGATGCGGGAGGTGACGCGGAAAGCGATGCGCATGGGGAAGTTGGCCTTGATGAGGCCGGTGATCACATCCACCGTGGGGCGCTGCGTGGCCAGGATGACGTGCAGGCCGGCGGCGCGGCCCTTCTGGGCCAGGCGGATGACGCTGGTGGTGATGCTGCGGGCCAGGGCCTTGGATTCCGGCCCGGCACCCACCGACATGGTTAAGTCGGCATACTCATCGATGACCACCACGATATACGGCATGAAATGATGGCCTTGGTCGGCCCTCAGGTGATGCTCTTTCCACTTGCTGTTGTACAGCTTGATGTTGTTCACCAGGGCGTCCGAGAGCAGCTTGTAACGCTCGTCCATCTCCACGCACAGGGACTGCAGCACGGCGGCGGCATCCTTGGCGTTCTTCACGATAGCACGGTCTTTTTCCTCCTGTTCGCTGGCGCTGTTGGGCAGCACGGCCAGGTAATGGTGGAGCAGGCGGCCATAGGCGCTGAATTCCACCATCTTCGGGTCCACGAACACGAACTTCAGTTCCGAGGGGTGCTTGGAGTACAGCAGCGAGGCCACAATCACGTTCAGGCCCACGGACTTACCCTGCTTGGTGGCGCCGGCCACCAGCAGATGGGGGGCATCGGCCAGGTCGAACACCTTCACCTGCTGGGAGATGGTGTAGCCGATAGCCACGGGGAGTTCGGCCTTGCTGTTGCGGAAGGCGTCGTCGTTGAGCAGGTTCTTCAGGGGCACGATGGAAGCCTTGTCGTTGGCCACCTCGATGCCCACAGAATCGGCCAGGGTGACGATGCGCACGCCTCGGGCCTGCAGGTTGATGCCGATATCTTCCTGCAGCTGCTTGATGGCCGATATCTTGACGCCCGGGGCGGGATAAACCTTGTAGAGGGTAACGGTGGGGCCCACGATGGCCGTCACGTCCCGCACCTGGATCTTATAGCTGGCCAGGGTATTGCGGATGAGGGTGTTGTTGCGCACGAGCTCGTCCTGAAGGACTTCGTGCCGGGCCGATGCATAGTCTCCCAGGATGGAAAGGGAAGGCGTCTTGTACTTGGGCAGGCCGTCCGGCGGGTCCAGCCGGTTGTCGATGGGTTTCAGGGGCTCTTTCACCTCCTGCTCCAGGGTGTCGTCGGTGACGACGTTAAAGGATCCGTCCTCGGTGACCTTTTCTTTTTCTTTTTTCGATTTGGGGACAGTCTTCGATTCGGGGACAGCGCCATCCGCGCTCGCAAAAGAAAGGGCCGATGCTAACGCGGGGGCATCTGTCCCCTCATCTTCTGCTTCTAACTCAGATGAATCGGAGTAGGTGAAAGCAGGCTCATTATCTGCGGTGGATTCGGGTGAATCCTCCGGAGCATCGGCCTTCTTTTTACCCATAAGCAGATCGGAGAAGCGTCTGCTCATGCAGTAGAGCCAGGTAATGGACAGCGCCGCCAGGATGCAGATGGTAACGATCTCTCCCACCTGGTACACGGACCAGTTGACCAGCGCAGCGCCGGCGCGACCGCCCAGACCGCCGCCAAAGGCATATTCCAGATTCAGGTATCGGCCTGCGATGGTAAGGATCCAGGACAGGAGGAACGAGAGGGTGAGCATGCCGAAGAACCATTTCTTCAGATTGGCACGGCAGCCGCTCCAGAGACACTTCAGGCTCCAGACAAGCAGGAACAATACGATGCAGAAGGCGGCCAGGCCGAAGGAATCCGTCACCAGGAAGTGACCGATGGACAGGCCGGTGTGGGAAGCTGCGTTCTCCACGGGGCCGCCGGCGGTGAGGGCGCTCTGGTCCTGTCTCCAAGAGAGCACATAGGAAATCACCGACACCGCCACCCAGACAGTCAGGACCAGGACGGCGGTGTTGCCCGCATAACGGATACCGGCCTGTTTCCTTTCACTCAGGCCTTCCCAATACTTCTTGAACAGGCTCATTTCTTACCTTTTTTTCCGCGGTATTTGAATTTGCCGCCCTTACCGTTGCCGCCATTGTTGTTGCCGAAACCCAGGTTCATGCCGGGACGGGAGAAAGAGGCATCGGCCGAAATCTTGGTAAGTTCAATCCCTTCCGGAACAGTGACACGGCCGCCGGAAAGGCGCTCGATGTCCTGGAAAATGGTTTCGTCGGACACGGTGTCCTTGTTCCAGATGAGGTACTGCTGGCGCATGTAAATGGCCAGGGAGCGGATCATGGCCGTTTTCACCTCCCCTTCCGGTTCACTGGCGATGAGGTCCAGGATACTTTCTATGTTGCGGCCGTAATGACGGGCACGGATGGGCTTGGTATTGAGGGGGATAGGATCCGGCTTACTGTTGACGAACTCCGGCACGGGAACGGGATAGGGGGCGTCTATGTCCAGGTCATAACCGGCAATCATGAAAAGATGGTCCCACAGTTTCTGGGCCCAGTTTTCCTGCTGGTGTACCTGGGGATTGAGGGTTTCCATCACCTTCACCACGGCCTGTGCTTGCTCGCTGCGCTTGGCCTTGTCCGGGATTTCTTTCAGCTGCTCTATCATGTGCAGCACGTTGCGCCCGTATTCCGGCATCTGGAGTTTCTCTACCTCTGTATTATAATAAAGCTTGATGGATGTTTCGCTGGCTTCCATATAAAGACTCATATTTAACACACAAAGATAGTGATTTTCTTTGAATTCTTCCCGCCTTCTTTTCACCGGCACGCCAACTGGTGTAAAAAGTGGCCTTTTCGCCCCTGTTGACGTTCTTCCAGTACGTGAATTGGTGCAAAATGCGGGGTTTTTGCCCCAGTTGGGGGGAAAATGATTATATTTGTGTGTATGATCAAGATCCTCAAGGCGTCGGCAGGCTCCGGCAAAACATACAACCTGGCCAAGGAGTACATCAAGTTGCTGCTGCTCAGCGACCGGGCCGATGCGTACCGCCACATCCTGGCCGTGACCTTCACCAACAAGGCCACGGACGAGATGAAGCGCCGTATCCTGCAGGAGCTGAATACCCTGGCCCGAACGCCGGAGGATTCCCCCTACCTGGAGGACCTGAAAAAGGAGCTGGGAAAGCCTGTAACCGAGATGCAGAAGAAGGCGCAGCAGCAGCTTTCCGGCATCCTGCACGACTATTCGGCCTTTGCAGTGAGTACCATCGACCGCTTCTTCCAGCAGACGCTGCGGGCGTTTTCCCGGGAAATCGGCCAGTTCGCCACCTACCAGGTGCAGCTGGACCGGGAGGCGCTGGTGGCCGAAAGCGTAGACCGCGTGCTGGACAACCTTACCGAAGAAGGAGATGGGAAACTGCTGCACTGGCTTACCGACAGTGTACAGGAGGACCTGCAGCAGCGCGGCTGGTTCTCCCTGGAAGGCCGGCTGCAGGAGATGGCCATGAGCCTTCGGGAACTGCCGGAAGGGCAGGACTTCCCCCGGGAGAAACTGGATGCCCTGCGGCGGGACTGCCGGGAGATCATACAGGCTTTCGAGCAGCGCGTGCAAGCATCGACCAAGGCCTGTCTGGACGCCCTGGAAGAGGCCGGAGTGGACCCCGCCGACAGCAACCGCGGCTTTTTGAAAGCCCTGTACAATTACCAGGACGGCAAGGATGTGGTCATAAGGCCCACGGATTCGTTCATGAACAAGGCCCCGGATCCGGAGCAGTGGTTTGCCAAGAGCAAAAGTAACTTGCGGGACCAGCTGCACGGTGCCCTGGATGCCCCGCTGCAAGCCTTCCTGGACTGTTTCGGCATGCCTTTCAAGGCCTATAATACGGCCCGGACCATCCTGGACCAACTGTACAGCCTGGGCGTTGCCGGGGAACTCCGGGAAGCCTTCATGGCCATCCAGAGAGAGAAAAACCTGTTGTCCCTGGACGACAGCAATACCCTGTTGAAGGGGATTATCGACGGAACGGACGCTCCTTTCATCTATGAGAAACTGGGGGTGCGCTTCGACCACTTCCTCTTGGACGAATTCCAGGATACCGCCGACATCCAGTGGGACAACTTCCGTCCGCTGCTGCAAAACAGCACCGCCGCCGGAAACGATTCTTTGGTGGTCGGAGACGTAAAGCAGAGCATCTACCGCTGGAGGGGAAGCGACTGGGATTTGCTGGGCAGCCGTTTGCAGCAGGAATTCCGCCAGGCCGTAGTGAAGCCCCTGGACCAGAATTTCCGCACCTGCGAACAAATTGTCCTTTTCAACAACGCCTTTTTCGAATATGCGGCCGCAGAATTGGACAAACTTCTGGGAACCAATATCTTAGGGCCGTTATATGCAGATGTGCAGCAGAAGGTGAAATTCAAGGATTCCGCTCCCGGTTCAGTGGAAGTGTTCTTCACCGAGGACCAGATGGAAGAAATTTTGAGCACCTTAAAGGAGGTTCGGGAACGCGGCGGCCTGTGGTCCGACGTGGCCATCCTGGTGCGGGGAAATGCCGAGGGTGCCGCCATCGCAGCCCGGCTGCTGGAGCAGAAGATTCCGGTAGTATCCGACGATTCCCTCTTTGTGAAGACCTCCGTCACCGTGCGGCGCCTGGTGAGCCAGCTCTCGCTTGTTGAGGCTCCGCCGCAGGAAAACGCCTCCACCGTTGCCGGCTATCTGGCCCGTTCCATGGACGTGCACATTCCGGAGGGTTACCACTCGCTGGTAGATTTGAGCGAGGCCCTGCTGCGGGACATCCGGGAAGCAGACCCCGATACCTTCCAGGCCGAGATTCCCTACATCCAGTCCTTCATGGACTATCTCCAGGACTGGGTGGCCACCGGCGGCAACAACCTGGACGCCTTCCTTCGCGCCTGGGCCGATGCCGACCCCAAGATCGCATCTCCCCAACTGGGCAATTCCGTGCGCGTGATGACGGTCCACAAGGCCAAGGGCCTGGAATTTCCCTTTGTAATTGTTCCGTTTGCCGAGAAAGTGACGCTGTTCAAGGGAAGTTCCTACTGGCGCAGCCCGGACCTCCGGGGCACCGGACTGGAGAACAAGGCCGAAGGCACCTACCGCATCCGGCTGGATGCCGGTGCAGCCGATACCCTCTTCGAGGAAGACTACCGGCAGGAGCGTGTCCTGCAAGCCGTTGACAACATCAACATCTTCTACGTGGCGCTCACCCGGCCCCAGTATGGCCTGAAGGTGATTGCCGCCCCCATGCCCAAAAATTTCAAGGAGCCCAAGAATATGGCCCAGCTGCTGTACACTTTTGTGAATACGGAGCACTTCACGGCCGGGGAACCTTATCCGTTGGGCACCCTTCAACGGGGAAGCGAGGGTCCCGAAGCCCTGGAAATGGACTACGCCTCTTTCCCTGCCGACAGCGGCTCCCGGCTCCGGTTCAGCCGGGAGGCGGCCGATTATTTCGGCGCCGACGGCAGCGTGGGCCTGCAGGCCAGCCGCCGCATCCGGGGCTCCGTGCTGCACGATATCCTCTCCCGCGTGAATGCGCCCGAGGACTTGTCGGCGGCTGTGGAGGCAGCCATCGGCACCGGAGAACTGCCCTCCGAAGAACGCGAAGCCACCCTGCAATTCCTGCAGAAACGGCTCTCTTCCGCGGCCGATAAAGGCTGGTTCTCCCGGGAAGCCCGCGTGCTGTCCGAGGCCGCCGTCATCGGCCCCGACGGTCACGAATACCGTCCCGACCGCGTGGTGGTGCATCCGGACGGCTCCGTGGATGTGATCGACTACAAGTTCGGGGAGCCCCATCCCACCTACGTCCGTCAGGTCCAGCGTTACATGAATCTGTACCGCAAGATGGGCCACCCCACCGTCTCCGGCTGGCTCTGGTATCTCGAGACCGGCGTTGTGGTGCCGGTAGAGTAGCCTCACGGATAAAATGCTTACCTTCGTACAATGAGACGATTCTTGTTAGCACTCGCCCTGCTTCCGGCCTTGTTTTCCTGCCAAGGGCCGGCCGACCGGTATGTAGACTGGCTGTACCGGTATATGCCCCTGCCGGACAACCTGCAGTACCCCCGGGAGTATTGGGAGCAGAATGTTCAGAAGACCCTTGAGGTGCGGGAAAAAATGGGCTGGGATATTCCGGAGCGGGAGTTCCGGCACTTCGTACTCCCCCTTCGGGTGAACAACGAGACCCTGGATGATTTCCGCACCCTGTACGCCGATACCCTCTGCGCAAGGGTCCGCGGAATGTCCCTGGCCGATGCCGCCCTGGAGATCAACCACTGGTGCCACGAGCAAGCCACGTACCAGCCCTCGGACGGCCGTACGGGCTCTCCGCAAGACATCATGCTCCGCGGAGTGGGCCGATGCGGAGAAGAGTCGGTCCTGGCTGTATCGGCCCTCAGGGCGGCGGGCATTCCCGCGCGCCAGGTCTATACGCCCCGCTGGGCCCACACCGACGACAACCACGCCTGGGTGGAAGTCTGGACCGGAGATGGCTGGCATTTCATGGGCGCCTGCGAACCCGAACCCGCCCTGGACAGGGCCTGGTTCAACGGTGCGGTGTCCCGGGCCATGATCCTTCATACTAAAGTTTACGGAGACTACAAGGGCTCCGAAGACGTCATCCAGCGCACCCCGTGCTATACGGAAATCAATGTCATCAGAGGGTACGTCCCTGCCCGGCGCACCACCGTCACCGTCACGGAAGACGGCCGTCCGGCCAAGGGCGCGCAGATAAGTTTCCGCATCTACAATTACGCGGAATTCTACAATGTGGTTACCTACAAGGCCGATAACAGCGGCCGCGCATCCCTGGACATGGGCCTCGGGGATATGTTCGTGCTGGCCTGGCGCGGCAACCGCTTCGGCTATGGCGTGGCCGATGGAGAATCCCTCACCGTAGAGCTGAACCACACCTTCGGCGAAGAGTTTGCCGATGAACTGGACGTCACCCCTCCCGCGGAAAATCCCCTAGCTTCCGACGTGACGCCCGAAATGGCCGCGGAAAACGCCCGGCGCCTGCTGGAAGAAGATGCCATCAGGGCGTCGCACGACCATGTCAATCACGCTGTCGGCCTGTTTAAGGAGCACAATCCGGAAAACGCCGATGCCGTCCTTTCCCTGCTGTCGGCCAAAGACCTGGCCGATGTAAAATACCCCATTCTGGAGGACGCCCTCCTGGGCACGGGATCGGCCCGGGTGGAGCTGGAGCACCTTAGGCCTTACCGGGCCGAAATCCTGGCCTCCGATGAAGTGAAAGGCCTTTCCACCAAGGAGGAAGTGATGGACTGGTGCAAGAAAAACATAGAGGTGGTCGAAGGCCGCAATCCGCAAAACCTGCGAACCTCCCCCATCGCCGTGTGGCGTTCCCACCAGGCCGATGACCTGGGCTTCAAGATTTTTTATGTCGCCCTTTGCCGTACGCTGGGGATCGAGGCGCAGATGGACCTGGCGACGGGGGCGGTGGAAAAATCGGCCCCCCAGGCTCTCCTGCGGCCGATGTCGGACCGCTACTTCCGAGACTACACCCTCACCCGGGTTACCCCGGAGGGCACATCCCTGCTGGATTACGAGGAAACCGGCCTTCCGGAAATCCTGAGCGTGGACGAAGGGTATTACCTGCTCACCACCGGGACGCGTCTTGCCGATGGCAGCGTGCTGGTGCGGCTGGAATTCTTCAACCTTGCCGGCGGCGAAAACCGTGACCTGGTTCCCGTCACAAGAGCTTCGGCCGACAAGCCTTCCGTGATAGGGAACATGGACGTGGACGCCCTCCTCCCCCAGACCGGCCGGGGATATTTCCTCCTGGCCATCATGGGAGACAAAGACGAGCCCACCAGCCATGCCAGAAGTGAACTCAAAGCCGCTTCCAAGCTGCTGGAGGACTGGGGCAGGCCGGTTGTGGAGCTACCCGCCACCACTCCCCTGCTGGAGGCGGTCCCGGGGCCGCACAACCTTCCCGTCATCGTCCTTTGCGACAGTTTCGGCCGTGTGTTTTATGTCTCCAGCGGGTACAATACGTCCCTTGTGGCCGACTTGGAACGAATCATCCCCAAGCTATGAGTTATTTCATTGAAGCCTGCTGTCCGGACTTGTCAAGCGTGCGCTCTGCGGTGCAGGCTGGCGTCGGGCGCATCGAATTGTGCGAGGACTTGCCGATAGGCGGCGTAACGCCGTCGGAAACTTTTTTGAAGCGCGCACTGGAAGAGGCCAGCGATGTGCCCGTCAACGTTTTGGTACGGCCTCGCGGCGGGGATTTCGTGTACACGGCCGACGAAGTGGAGCAGATGCTGCGCTCCATCAGGATGTGCCGGGCGGCAGGCGCGAACGGAGTGGTAGTGGGCGCGCTTTTGGCCGATGGTTCCGTGGATACCGGCACGGTCTCCCAGCTCCTTCGCGAAGCCGAGGGCCTGGACATCACCTTCCACCGGGCGTTTGACGAAAGCGCCGACCTCCGACAGGCTCTGGAAGACATTATCGACCTTGGCATCAAACGGGCCCTCACCTCCGGAGGATGTCCCACGGCCTATCTGGGACGGTTCGTACTGCGGGATTTAGTGCTTCAGGCCGCCGGCCGGATCAGCGTCATGCCCGGCTGCGGCGTCCTCCCCTCCAACATCGGCGAAATTGCCTCCGTTACAGGAGCCCGGGAGTTCCATGGGTCCAAACTATGGCTTTTGCGAAGTGTGGATAAGTAACTGAGTTCTAACAACTTAAGTTTTTTTCTTGATACCAAACGGTATCAAGAAATTTTATAACGATGCTGATAGTGAGTCAGTTACGCGCGAACACATTTCGGAGCACCGCTTCCTTGTATTTGCGGGAAACGGGCAGTTCCGTCCCGCCGACGGAAACAAGGTCGGGAGAAACCATGGAAGCTGAATGAAGATTCACCAGGTAGGAACGGTGAATGCGGAGGAAGCCATCGCCCAGGAGGTTTTCCCACTGACTGATGCCGGTCCTGTTCCGGTAGGACTCGCCGGACAGGGTGACAACCCGCACTTCGGTGTCGTTGGATTCCACGTAAGCGATATCGGCCAGGGGCAAAGTGACGCTTTTGCGCTCGGAGTAGAAGGTGATATGGCGGTCCTTTGCTTTGAACCGTTTGCCGATCCACCGGGCCCAGAAGTAGTCTCCCACGGAAAGGGATGTGAGAATCAGCCCCAGGAAGGCCGGATTGATGAGCATGGGAGAGATGCCCAGGGATGCCCAGACGCCGAAGTGCAGGATCACAATGAGCAGGATGACGGAAGTCATTACGGCTAAGGAGAGAAAAACCTTATCCATGGGCTTCCGGGCCTTGGGCATCCAGAATTCCAGCGCAAGTGCACACGGGCAGAAAATGAGGCCGATGAACACCGCCTGGGCTAAAGTATAGTCCAGGCTGACAAGGATGCCCGCCAGGATGGTAATGGCGGCCAGCCAGTATATGATGCGCAAAAGCGTTCTCATTTCTTCACAAAAATAGGCAAAAACAGGCGCGTGTGCAAGCCGTAAGGCTCTGTTGTGGGTTTTGACAGGCCAACGCGGGGTTTTAACTTTGGAGAATACAGACAGAACGCCGTAACTTTGCATCAAACCAAAATCGTTTTTGCCATGAAAGAAGAAATCTATTACGTTGCGGACTCTCTGGGCGTAACCCAGCCGGAGACCATCGAGAAGGCCAGCGAGCCCATCACCACCCTTTTCGTAGAAGGCGGCCTTGCCGGCATGATTGCCATCACCGTGCTGCTTATCTGCCTGTTCCTTGCTGCATGGAAAGCGCCCAAGTGGGTGAAGGAAATCGGTCTTGGCGCCCTGGTCGTGGGCATCTTCTGGTCCTTACGCGGCCTTTCCCAGATGCTGGGAGTACTCCAGATGTTTGGAGATACGCCTTTCTCCGTTATCTGCGGCGGCCTCAAAGTGACGCTCATCTCCACTTGCTACGGGCTTATCGTTTATTTCATCTCGCTGATCATCCGGATTGTCCAGAAGCCGAGGATTTGACGATTTTTTGTATCTTCGCAGTATGATGAAGATACATTTCACCCTATTTGTTGCCTTTTTCGGGCTCTGTATGGCGGCTCCGCTCCAAGCGCAGGCACTGTATGAGCCCGAGGCCATTCACTATCAGGCGCCCCAGGTGCCGGAAAGCATCGGCTTTGCCGGTGAAACCTACCGCTTTGACCGGCCGGACTTGTATGAAAGGATGGACCGCGAGTTCATTGCCTTCACCTACAGCCACACCATTTCCACCCTTATGCTCAAACGGGCCGGGAGAATCTTTACCCAGGTGGTGCCGATCCTCAAAAAGAACGGAATCCCGGAAGACCTCAAATACCTGATGGTCATCGAGAGCAACCTGGATCCCAAGGCCATATCGTCGGCGGGCGCCGGCGGCCTGTGGCAGTTCATGAAGGGCACCGGCCGGGATTACGGCCTGGAAGTGAATGACGAGGTGGACGAGCGGTACCACATCGCCAAGGCCACCGAAGCCGCCTGCAAATACCTGAAGGATGCGTACGACAAATTCGGGGACTGGATGACGGTGGCCGCCAGTTACAATGCCGGCCAGAACGGCATCACGGCGCGGCTCCTGTCACAGCAGGAATCCCACGCCATGAATCTCCTGCTGCCGGAGGAGACATCCCGTTACATGTTCCGCATCCTTACGGCCAAGTATTTCTTCGAGCACCCCGAGAAATTCGGCTTCCATATTGACCCCGGCGCCTGCTATCCGTACAAGGCGCCCCGCAAGACCGTGGAGGTAAAAGAGCCCGTTCCCAGCCTTGTGGACTTTGCCAAAGAGCAGGGAACGAGTTATTATCTTCTCCGGGAAGCCAATCCCTGGCTTCGCTCGGACCACCTTACCAACAAGTCGGGAAAGGTGTACCGTATTGCTATACCGTAGCGGTTATTTCTTCTTGCCCAGCAGGCTGCCCAGGATGCCGGTGGCAGCGCCTAGGAGACCGGAGCCCGAACTGGAACCACCCTTGAGGGAGAGGAGGATGTCGTTGATATCCACATCTCCGTCTCCGTCCTGGTCCTTGATGAAGCCCGAAAGCTTACCCATGACACCGGGAATGAGGGCCACGAGGGTGGGGGCCAGTTTGCCCAGGTCCAATTTGTTGAGCACATTCTTGGTGAACAGGTTGCCGGCCAGGGCGGTGATGCTGCTGGATGCGGCATCGGTCTTTCCGGTGAGGAGATCCTTGATCTTGTCAAGTCCGCCGGACTGCATGGCCGTCTGGGTGAGCGAGCCGAAGATGGAATCTGACAGGCCGCCCAGGACCTGGTCCTTCACGTTGGAGGGGATGTTCACCTTTCCGGCGGCGGCACCCACCGCCTTCTGGATATAATCTTGAATGTTAGCCATAGTGTATAGAGTTTTAGTGTATCTCAAAGGTACGATTTTTTTTCTTGATTCCATTTGGTGTCAAGAAAAAACATAATTACCTTTGCACGTGCATCAAGAGTCTCCTTAGAGGAGCACCAACCGAGCAGCCAGCCGCCATGCAGGGCGAACTATTTGATTTGTTGTCTAATTCGGCGGAAATCACTAACTTCGCTCCCAGAGAACGCAACGAATACCTATCCGACATGCTCACCATCCGAGACAGAGTAAACCAACTGGCCAGCGCCGAGCGCCGTGGCCGTGAGGAGGGTATGGCAGAGGGTATGGAGAAAGGGATGGAGAAAGGGATGGAGAATAAGGCGATAGAAGTGGCCGCTAAAATGCTGCAGAAAGGTATTCCAGTGCCGGAAATTAGTGAGCTTACCGGGTTGCCGGAAGCCTCTGTTCTGGCTCTAAAGGCATAGTATAATTACACTTAATCCCGAGGCCTCGAGGATTGTACAGAAGTAATTCAAAAGGCGAAGCGAGGAACTCCCCGAGTTTATACGGTTTGCGTTCCTCGCTTCTAAAGTCTCTCGCTGCAAATATAGGAAGAGATTTTGCAAATCCAAATAACCTGAACAACATTTGGTCCGTTTTCAACAAAGTACAATAACGTTTATTCCCGCGCTCGCGCGCAACTTGCTCACTATCAGCACTGTTTCAAAATTTCTTGATACCGTTTGGCATCAAGAAAAAAACTTAAATAGTTAATAATCAACCACTTATCCCCACTTCGCAAAAGCCACAAAAAAAGCCTCATAATCAAACGATTACAAGGCTTTTGAAGTGCACTCTTAGGGACTCGAACCCTAGACCCGCTGATTAAGAGTCAGCTGCTCTACCAGCTGAGCTAAGAGTGCTGGTGTATTTCTTTGTGACCCGTTCGGGGCTCGAACCCGAGACCCCAACATTAAAAGTGTTGTGCTCTACCAACTGAGCTAACGAGTCCTCCGTCCCAAAACGGGATTGCAAAGGTAGCAACTTTTTTGGAAACTGCAATAAAATTTTTGAAAAATTTATGCAGAAAATTCCTTGATGTGTTGTTCCTGGGAGAGGCGGCAGATGAGGAGGCGGTCCTTGGATTCGGCAACGATGTAGCCGTCAAGGCCTTCCACCACCACCGTCTTTTCATCGGCGGCGTGCACGAAGCAGTCCCGGCAGCCGAAGAGGCGTACGTCACCGCCTACTACGGCATTGCCGTCTTCATCGGCCTTGAGGTGCGTCATGATGGAGCCCCAACTGCCCAGGTCGCTCCAGGCCAAGTCTTCGGCAATCACGTAGATGCGCGGGCTCTTCTCCATGACGGCGTAGTCGATGGAAATCTTTTCGCAGGTGGGGAAAAGCCGATGGAGCTCCACGTTCTCCTTATCGGTAAAGAACGACGGCGTAAGCTGATCCATCACACCCGCAATCTGCGGCGCATAGGCGCGAAGTTCACGGATGATGGTATCTACATTCCAGACGAAGATGCCGGCGTTCCAGAAGTAATGGCCGTCCTCCAGATAGCCGATGGCGGTATCCAGGTCCGGTTTCTCCTTGAACTCGCTCACCTTTACCAGCTGGCCGTGCAGGGCCTCCGTGGCGTGGATGTAGCCGTAGCCGGTTTCCGGACGGGTGGGAGCGATGCCCACGGTGACGATGGCATCCCGCTCGGCCGTGAATTCCAGGGCCTTGGCGATGGTGTCGGCAAACTCGGCGGTCTTGAGGACCAGGGCATCGGCCGGGGTAACCACGATATTGGCCTGCGGGTCCTTCTGCTGGATTTTCCAGGAGGCGTAAGCGATGCACGGGGCGGTGTTACGGCCTTCAGGTTCGGCCAGGATTTGATCGGCGGGAATGGCGGGAAGCTGTTCCTTCACCAAACCTACGTACTTCTCCCCTGTCACCACCCAGAAATTCTCCGGGTTGCACACCGGGGCAAAGCGGTCCACGGTGAGTTGGATAAGGGAGCGTCCCACGCCCAGTACGTCGATAAACTGCTTGGGGACATCCGGCGTGGAGAGCGGCCAAAGGCGGCTTCCGATGCCGCCGGCCATAATCACTACATGTGTATTCATAAGTTTCAGCGTTGGAATGCAAATATACAAAAAAAGCCCGACGTTGTAAAGCGTCGGGCCTGGGGCTTACTCTTCCGGCTTATACTCCAGTATGTCGCCGGGTTGGCAGTCTAGTGCCTGGCAGATGGCCTCCATGGTGCTTAACCGGATGGCCTTAGCCTTGCCGCACTTAAGGATGGAAAGGTTGGCGGGAGTGATGCCGACTTTCTCGGCCAGCTCGCCGGATGACATTTTCCGGCGGGCCAGCATTACATCAATATTGGTGATGATCGGCATAAGCGCTTACTTTTCGGGTTGCGGCTGCTCTTCCGGGGCTTTGCCCTTGAGATAGGAAGGAAGTTCCATGCCGGCCATCTTGAAGAGGTCTTCAAGCGGAGGTACGCTCTTCATCATACCGGAAATGAAGTTGGAAGTGGCGGTTTTGCCGTCGGTACCGTTGCCGGTATCCCACACGGTGACCTTGTCGATGTTGATGCCCTTGACGGCCTCTACCTGCGTCTTCACGAGTTCGGGCAGTTTGTCGGCAATCATCATCAGGACAGCCTTCTGGGCGTCTCCACCGGCTGCACCTACCAGGTTCTTGAAACCGTCGGCCTGCTTGGTGAGGATTTCCAGCATACCCTTTGCCTGGGCGTCCATCTTGGCGAAGATGGCATCGGCCTCACCCTTTGCCTTGCGGCGGATCTGCTCGGCTTCGGCCTCGGCCTCGATGATTTTCTTCTGCTTGTCAATCTCGGCGGCCACCACGATGTTGGCCTTCTGGGTGGCCTCTTCACGCTCGGCACGGGCCAGTTCGGCGTCGCGCTCACTCTGGTAGGCTTCTTCCAGAGCCTTGGCGGCCTGCACCTTTTCGGCAGCCACAGCCTGACGCTCGGCCTCGGCGGTCTTCTGACGGCGGAGGGCGTCGGAGTTGGCAATTTCAATCTTGGCGCTGTTCTCACCCTTCACGGCGTCGGCATCGGCCGCAGCCACGTTGATACGGGTGTCTTTGTCGGCCATGGCCTTACCGGTTTCACCGTAACGGTTCTGCTCGGCCACGCTCTTCTTGGCGTCGTTGATGGCCTTGGCGGCAGCTTCCTTACCCAGGGCCTCGATATAGCCGGACTCGTCGCGGATATCGGTGACGTTCACGTTGATGAGCTTCAGGCCGATTTTACGGAGCTCGGCCTCCACGTTGGTGGAGACGTTGGCCAGGAACTTGTCACGGTCGGCGTTGATTTCCTCGATGTCCATGGTGGCGATCACCAGACGCAGCTGGCCGAAAAGGATATCGGTGGCGATGTTCTGGATGCTGTCCACACTCAGGCCCAGCAGGCGCTCGGCGGCATTGGTCATGTTCTCGGGCTCGGTGGAAATACCCACGGTGAAGCGGCAGGGAACGTCTACGCGGATGTTCTGCTTGGACAGGGCGTTGGTGAGGTTGCACTCGATGGAGATGGGCTTGAGGTCCAGGAAAGCGTAATCCTGGAACACGGGCCAGATGAAGGCGGCGCCGCCATGGATGCAGCGTGCACTGGAAATGGAACCGGTAGCGTTCTTGCCGGTTTTACCGTAAATGACAAGGATTTTGTCAGAGGGGCAGCGGCGATAGCGCTTGAGGATGGCCGACAGGGTAACGAACACCACGGCCACAATGATGAGGATCAGATAAAGCGGAGGCATAATTATACGGTATAAATGTTACTTTCTTCTACTAACAGGGTATTGGCATCCACAGCATCCACCACGCGGATGGAAACGCCGGTCTTGAGCGGGGCGTCGTTTTCGGTGACGGCATCGTACTCCCGCACGGCGCCGTTGATGGTGATCTGCACCTTTCCGGCACCGCTGCGGGCGGCAGGGATGGTAAGATACACCTTTCCTTCACAGCCGGCGGCACTCTTCTGAAGGTTGATATTGCCGCTCTGCTGCATGGTGGACAGCCACTTGAACAGGTACATGACCGCCGCCACCAGGGCTATGCCGATGAGGACGGACACGAAGATGAGCACGGGCACGGAAGTAATGCTGTCCTGCAGGAGGATGGCGCTCCATCCGAAGCCCAGGATGAAGTTCACGAAGTTGCGGAACGTGTACAGGTTGGAACCGCCGTCGATGTTGGACAGGTCGCTTCCGTCCATGGAGGTATCCACATCCACGTCAAAGTTGGAATCGGCATCGGCACCAACGAAGGTGAGGATGCTTTGGATGATGAAAACGAGGGAAGCCGTCAGGGTGACGCTCCACAGGATTTTCATAACAAGGCTGAGGTCAGCCCACCAGGATGCAATCATAGTGCTTCAGTATTTGGTTTCTGATGCAAATATAATAATTATTTATTGAATTGCAATAAACTTTTGCAAAATTTCGAAGAAAATTTTTTGTTTTCCGATTTTTGTCATTCCATCTATTATTTGTATCTTTGTTTTTTATGAGCAATAACTGTCATATCACGGTACCCGTACCGCCCCGCAGGCCGGGGCAGGAAAGCGTGGTGGGTCTTACCACTGCGCCCATGGAGAAGGTACGCATCGGCATCGTGGGCCTGGGAATCCGCGGCTTGCAGGCTTTTAGGCGGCTGGCACGCATCCCTGGCGCACAGGTGACGGCCCTTTGCGACGTGAATGCCGCTTCCCTGGATGCTGCCCGGCCGGAAGCCCCGCAGGCCTGGGCCGGCACAGACTGGAAAGAGCTTTGTGCACTGCCCGGTGTAGACCTTGTATATATATGTACGGACTGGCAGCATCACGTGCCCGTGGCACTGGAAGCCATGGACCATGGCAAGCATGTGGCCGTTGAGGTGCCCGCCGCCGGTACGCTGGAAGATATCTGGGCGCTGGTGGACAAGGCCGAACAGACCCGCCTGCACTGCATGATGCTGGAAAACTCGGTGTACGACCACTTTGAACGGGTGGCCCTGGAGATGGCCCGCCAAGGTGTCTTCGGGGAGATCGTACACGCAGAAGGCGCCTATCTTCACAGGCTGGATTTTGACCAGGAACTGTGGCGAAAAGAATACAACCGCACGCATCGCGGGGATGTGTATCCTACGCACGGTATCGGCCCGGTATGCCAGGCGTTGGGCATCCATCGTACAGACCGCATGCAAACCCTGGTTTCCCTGGATACCGGCGCATTTACCGGCCGGGCCATCACCGGGGATGCATCCTTTGCCAATGCCGACCAAACCAATACGCTGCTCAAAACCGCCGGCGGCAAAACCATCCTCATCGAGCACAACGTTATGACCCCGCGTCCCTACAGCCGCATGTACCAGTTGGTGGGAACGCAAGGCTATGCCGCCAAGTATCCTGTCCCGCAAATCTGTCTGCTGCAAGACGGCGAGGAAGTCATCTATGAAGGAGAGCGGCTAAGGGCCCTGATGGCACCTTATGATACGGCCGGGCTGCCCGCAGAACTGCTTCCCGCTGTGCAGGAAGTGGACGCCAAGCACGAAGGCATGGACCTTCTCATGGATTATCGGCTGGTCCAGGCCCTCCGGGAAGGCCGTCCCTTGGATATGGATGTGTACGATTTGGCCGAATGGTGCGCCCTGGCACCCCTGTCCCTGCTTTCCCTTGAGCAGGGCGGCGCGCCCGTTGAATTCCCAGATTTTACACGTGCTTCCGCCAGAAGCGGTAAGTGATGTCCTCCCATCGGCCGTCCAGCAAGGCGAAGAGCCGCTGGTTGGTATCTGGGTTGTTCAAGGGGCCGTACTCTTCCTTGTAGGGGCCCAGCTTGATGTAGTCGAAGTGATTCCAGAAAATGTCCTCCACTTCTTCCCTGCCGCTGTAAACGCCCACCAGAAGGCCTTTGGAGCGCACATGATCGGCCAGGTCCAAAAGAGCCTCCGCGTCCCTCCCCTCTCCCAGGAAAAGGAAGCAGTTGACGCCGAAGTTGGCGGCCACCAGGCGGTCGATTACCTCCGGAGTAAGTTCCCGGCCGATGTCCTTTTTGAGGAAGGGAGAATGGCAACCAGGGCAGTTTCCCCGGCAGTTGGAAATGTCCACTGCCAGGGAAACACGGTCCGGAATCTCTTCCAGGACCACGGAAGTCATCTCTGGAACGTATTTAATCAATATAGAAACGCTTCTGAGCTTCTTCCTGACGCATCTCGGAGAAAGAAGAGACCCTCTTGAGATAGCCGATCACACGCGTGAGGTAGTCCAGATTGGTGCTGCCGCACTTGGGGCACACGGTGAGGGTATCCTTGGAAATGTAGCCGCAGTCATTGCAAACGGTGTTGCGGCAGTTGAAGGTGAAATAGTTGGTGCCGTAGTGGGCCGCCGTATTCAGGAGCTGGCGGTACTGCTCCTTGCTCAGATGCTCGGCGATGTTCATGTGCAGGGCGCTGCCGCCGTCCAGGTATTTCACATACTCTTCCCCGTGCAGTTTGAACTTGTCGATCATGGACAGGCTCTCGTCCTCGGGATTATAGAAGTAGGAGCTGTACATGTTGTGCTTGGAGCTCACAAAATAGCCGTCCTTCTTATCCCACTTGTAGTTTTTGCCGGAAAGGTTTTCTCCGGGCACGAACTCCGTGTTGAACATGGTTTCCTTGGTGCGGTCCTTGCGGTTGCACACATTGATGGTTTCCAGGAGGTTGTTCACGAACTCCTTGTACTCCTCGTTGGGAGAGATCTCCAGGCCCAGGAACTCGGCGGCGTCGGTGAGGCCGTTCACGCCCACGGTGAGGTACCGCTTCTTCATGTCGATGAAGCCGGCGCGGTACACGTCCAGCATATCGGCCTTGAGGAAATCCTTGATAATCTCATTGAAGGCGGTCTGGTACTTGTGCACGCGGACGGTCTGCTCGGTCACGGCTTCGGCGATGTATCTGTACAGCACGGCTTTGTCGTAGGAGCCGCGCACCAGGGCCACGCCGGGGGTCATCTCCACGTGCCTTTCCTGCTTGAAGTACTTTCGGGCGGCATCCTGGATGAGCCGGTTGAGGTTGATGGTCATCACGCTCTTGGAGCCGGTGGCCACGGAAGCCGTACCCATGGAGTACTGGTGGGTACGGCTTCCGTGGCCACCG
>Ga0265298_10003923_pt1 | contig 19298 bp, 19 predicted proteins | sample AusTroGonzalo_MG_3_FD_193486 | JGI IMG/M metagenome (GOLD analysis project Ga0265298, IMG submission 193486) | Bovine rumen microbial communities from tropical cattle in Woodstock, Queensland, Australia - Gonzalo_01 | ecosystem: Host-associated > Mammals > Digestive system > Stomach > Rumen ... | reverse complement strand
CTCCTGTCCTTTATCGACTTCCATCCGAAAGTGTTCGTACAACTGACCGTCAGGTTCGTCAGTGATCAACTCCAGTTCGTCGTCTTCCCTGAAATCCATCTATTCGACAACCTCCTCGAATTCATCAACATGGCCGCTATCCATCATCCTGTACTCAGGCTCCACGTAATCCAACTCCACCTCAGAGTCATACGTACCACTTCCAATCATCAAGGTCAGCGGTGTATCTATCGACACACGATCACCGGTAGAAACGCGTCGCCCCTTGCAGAGGATGCCATAGACCCAGTCTTTCTCGCCGGAGACATACTGGGGGGGCTGGAGCTTAAAGCCAATAGCCATCAACTTGGCCTCGGCCTCACGGAAACTGCAGTTATCGACCACATCGGGGATGGCAAACGAAGGCGAAGAAGGAGAGTTGACCGTCACATAGACGGTATGGCCCGACTTAACCATCGTCCCCGGACCAGGGTTCTGCGCCAAGATGCAGTCAGCAGGCATTTTCTTATTATAGCCGGAATCGCTTACCATGATATTCAGTCCATCGGCTTCCACCATACTACGGGCATTGCCATAGAGCATCCCCTCAATCTTAGGCACCTTGATCCCCTCGCCGTGATGCGTATAGAGTTCCATAGCGTAATTCACGCCAAAGAGCAAGGCAATGACTACCAGCACCATCGCCAGCAGATTTCCCCAGAGGAATGGGCTTGCAAATTTACCGAAGAATTCCTTTGCTTTCATTTCTTCTCCATTTTCCTGTGCAAAGATACGAATAAATGAGAGAAAAACAAAAAGAAGCGAAGAAAAATCTCCACTTCTTTCTGTTTTAACCAATTTTTTCCTTACGATGCGCCAAATTTACTTTCCGTGGTGCTCATCAGAAACCGTTAACTTCTTACGACCCTTGGCACGACGAGCTGCCAGAACGCGACGGCCGTTCTTGGTGGCCATTCTCTCACGGAAGCCGTGCTTGTTCACGCGACGGCGATTGTGTGGCTGAAATGTTCTTTTCATTGCTTTATTCTTATTTAATTTATGACGTTTCTACCGATTTGGGGTGCAAAAGTACTCATTATTTTTGAATTACGCAAGTTTTTCCCAAAAAATTATGAATTATGAATTATGAATTAAGAATTATTTCGTACCTTTGCACCCGAAAACGATACAAAAGTAACATTTTTAGGTATATGATTAATTCACAAGACATTAAAAAAGGCACCGCTATTCGTATGGACGGTGGCATCTGGGTGTGCATTGATTTCCAGCATCGCAAGCCAGGTAAGGGTAACACCATCATGATCATCAAGGTTAAGAACGTTTCTGACGGCCGCGTGCTGGAGCGCCGCTTCAACATCGGTGAGAAACTGGAGGACGTGATCATCGAGCGTCGTCCCTATCAGTATCTCTACGAGGATCAGTCTGGACGTATCTTCATGAATCAGGAGACTTTCGAGCAGATTCCCATCGATAACGAACTCGTGATCGGCCATGAGTATATGAAGGAGAGCGATATCGTGGAAGTTGTCAGTGACACTACCGACGGTACCATCCTCTATGCTGAAATGCCCGTGAAGACCGTGCTCCGTGTGACCCACTCTGAGCCTGGCGTGAAGGGTGACACCGCTACCAACACTCTGAAACCCGCTACACTGGAGACTGGTGTGGAGGTCCGCGTGCCTCTGTTCATCAACGAGGGCGACCTGATTCAGGTGGACACCCGCGACGGCAGCTATCTGCAGCGCGTGAAAGAATAATGAGATACTCTATTATCGTTCCTGTCTATAATCGACCCGACGAGGTCGATGAGTTACTCGAAAGCCTATCTAATCAGACACAGAAGGACTTCGAGGTAATTATTGTGGAAGACGGGTCGGTAAAGACTTGCAAGGATGTTTGCGACAAATACGCAGACATCCTTGTTTTGCATTATTATGCCAAGGAGAACAGCGGCCCCGGACAGAGTCGCAACTACGGTGCCGAGAGAGCCAGTGGAGAATGGCTGATCATCCTCGACTCCGACGTCGTGTTGCCTGAAGGCTATCTGGCAGCCATTGATGATAGTTTGCAACACTGTTATGCTTTCGGTGGTCCCGACGCAGCCCATCCTTCGTTTACACCCATCCAGAAAGCCATCTCCTACTCGATGACTTCATTCTTTACCACAGGTGGCATCCGTGGTGGAAAGGCAAAGCTCGACAAGTTTTACCCCCGTTCGTTCAATATGGGCATCCGTCGCGATGTCTATCAACTGTTGGGCGGCTTCTCGAAGATGCGTTTCGGCGAGGATATCGATTTCTCCTACCGTATCGTAGAGGCTGGTTACAAGCCACAGCTCATCCCTGAAGCATGGGTATGGCACAAACGCCGTACTGACTTCCGTAAGTTCTTCCGACAGGTGTATAACAGTGGTATTGCACGCATCAACCTTGAGAAGCGTCACCCTGGCACGATGAAACTTGTTCACCTGCTGCCCACCGTCTTTACCGTGGGTGTCATCGCCCTGATCCTCATCTCAGCCGTAGGCCGAGCACTGATGCACTATGTCGATCGTGACCAGTTCTACTGGATGTGCTTTGCCCCCTGGATACCTATCATATTATATAGCCTGATCATCTGCATCGACTCCAGTATCAAGAACAAGAGCCTGAAGGTGGGCCTGCTCAGCGTCCCTGCCGCTTTTGTCCAACTGATGGGCTATGGCTTCGGCTTCATCGAATCGTGGTGGAAACGATGCGTACTCAGGCAAGACGAATTTACAGCCTTCGAACAAACATTCTACAAATAGTATAAACCCTTTAAACTTAAATGCAACACTATGGAAAAACTCAACATCACCCAATGGGCGGAAGAAGATCGTCCGCGTGAGAAAATGGCAAGTCTCGGCGCTGAAGCACTTAGCAATGCTGAGTTGCTGGCAATCCTCATCAGTTCAGGCTCAAAGAAAGAGAGTGCCGTGGAACTGATGAAACGGTTGTTGGCTGACTGTAACAACAACTTGAATACCCTTGGCAAAAAGACCATCGGAGAACTCTGCACCTACAACGGTATCGGCGAGGCAAAGGCTATCTCCATCCTCGCAGCCTGTGAACTCGGCAAGCGTCGTCAGATGGAAAGTCCAGAAGAACGGCCCGACCTCGGCACGGCCACACGCATCTACAACCACATGCATCCCATCATGCAGGATCTCGACGTCGAGGAGTTCTGGGTATTGCTGCTCAACCAGCACTACCGACTCATCAAGAAGGTACGTATCTCGCATGGCGGGATCACAGAGACATCCGTCGATATCCGTATTGTTATGAAGGAGGCTGTGCTCGCCAACTGCACCATTCTGGCTGTCTGCCATAACCATCCCTCGGGCAACCTCTCACCCAGTAAGGACGATGACAATCTGACCAAGGGCATCAAACGGGCCTGTGAACTGATGCGCATCCACTTCCTCGATCACGTCATCATCACAGATGGTCAATATTATTCCTACCACGAATTAGGAAAAGTATAATTAATATTTTTCTGTCAGGATACGTTTATTATAGGAAAAATGCGTATCTTTGCACACGAATATGACACAAGAAGAGAAGACGCAGATAGAAGAGCGGATCGTGGATGTGCTGAAGACCGTCTATGACCCAGAGATTCCCGTGAACATCTACGACCTGGGAATGATCTACAAGATCGATGTGCAGGAGGACTATACGGTGGAACTGGAAATGACCTTCACGGCACCCAACTGTCCTGCTGCCGACTATATATTAGAAGATGTACGCACGAAGGTGGAGAGTGTCGAGGGCATCAAAAGTGCCAACGTGAACCTCGTCTTCGAGCCCGCGTGGGATCAGAGTATGATGAGTGAAGAGGCAAGAGTTGAACTGGGATTCGATTAAAACATGAAGAATATCTATTTCCTTTCCGATGCCCATCTTGGGTCGCTGGCCATTCCGCATGGAAGAATGCAGGAACGGAGGCTGGTACGGTTCCTTGACTCCATCAAGGAAAAAGCCGCCGCCATTTATCTGTTGGGTGACATGTTCGACTTCTGGTACGAATACAAATACGTGGTGCCGAAGGGCTATACCCGATTCTTGGGAAAACTCTCAGAACTGACTGATATGGGTGTGGAGGTACATTTCTTCACAGGCAACCATGACATCTGGGCCTACGACTATCTGGAAAAGGAATGTGGCGTGATTTTGCATAAGCAACCAGAGACGACAGAGATCTACGGCAAGATGTTCTTCCTGGCGCACGGTGACGGACTTGGAGATCCCAGCAAAAAGTTCAAACTACTCCGTGCCATGTTTCATTCCAAGTTCTGCCAATGGGCCTTTTCGAATATCCATCCCCGTTGGGCCATCTGGTTCGGACTGAACTGGGCCAAGCACTCACGGCTGAAGCATCCCATCACTGACGAACCCGTCTTTATGGGTGAGGACCACGAGCACCTAGTGCTTTTCACTAAGAAATACATCCAATACCACTCCAACGTCGATTACTTTATCTATGGACATCGCCATATTGAGGTGGATCTGCAACTGACAAAGAAGGCACGCATGATCATCCTCGGCGACTGGATCACACAGTTCAGCTATGTGGTCTATGACGGCGACCACCTGCTGGTGTCACAATATATCGAAGGCGAAAGCCAACCGTAATATGAAACAGAAAATCGTAACCTTCGGAGAACTATTGCTGAGGTTCTCGAAACTTGACCACCTGCGTCTTTCGCAGGGGGATATGTTCACCAGCAAATATGGTGGAAGTGAGGCTAATGTGGCCGTATCCTTGGCTACGTTAGGAGAAGACGTTACCTATATCACCCGCCTGCCAGACACCCCTGTGGGACATGCGGGAGCCATGAATCTGGCACAATTGGGTGTTGACACCAGTCAGGTGCTCTACGGTGGACAGCGCATCGGCACCTATTATTTTGAGCCTGCTGCCGGTATGCGTGCAGCCAAGGTAATCTACGACCGTGCCAACTCTGCCTATTACGACCTGAAACCGGGTATGATACCCTGGCGAGAGATTCTGAAGGATTGTGCCTTTTTCCATGTATCAGGCATTACTGCTGCGATCTCCCAACAGGCCGCCGACGCCACTTTTGAAGCGCTTGATATTGCTGATGAACTGGGCATTACCGTCTGCTTCGACATCAACTATCGCAAGAATCTTTGGAAGTATGGTGCTGACCCGCGTGAGACCTTGAGCCGGATGCTGTCGCGCTGCGATATGATGTTTGGTGATGCCATTGAGTTTGAATGGCTCAGTCAACATAAACAACCACCATTCACAGCTACTGACTCCAACTTCAAGATGCAGATGGATGAGTACCGCGAGTGGTTCGACGAATTGCATGAGCAATTCCCACGCCTGAAGAACTGGATGATGGGTATGCGTAACATCGTCTCTTCTAAACATCACACTTTGACCGGACTGCTCTGGACGGAAGGGGATTTACTTCAAGCGCCTATCATTGACATCCCAGATGTTATTGATCCAGTGGGTGTTGGCGATGCATTCATGGGCGCATGGCTGCACGCCCTCAAGAAATTCCCTAAAGACAGACAGATGCAACTGAACTACTCTCTGGCTGCTGCAGCGCTGAAGAACACTATCCCTGGTGACTTCAACCTCTCAACAGATGACGAGATACTACATCTTATCGAACTGTTCTTTTAGCCAATCCATACGGTTGTTCAGCCATTCTTTCACTGACTGCACCTCGTTCTGGTAACTACCCCAAACCTCATAGTTTGGCTTGACATAATCATAGAACGAACCCCATTTATTCTCATTTTCCTGAACGGATCTCTTCAAATAAACGGCCGTTTCATCTATCTCTCGCATAATGTCATATTTGCGGCTATAGAAGTAATCATAACGTTCCTTCACCCTGGCCACAAAGACGGGATCCTTAAACATCCTGCTAATCCAGTCTGACTTCTTAATCCAGAAGTCATAGGGGCCACGATCCCAATAGTCCGTATTTCCAAAAGCCAAGTCAAAGTCCCAAATGGGTCCCATAGTGATTTTCCCACCACGCTTGAAGTGCATAAAGCAGCTATAAACCATAGTTGCATCAGGGTTATGGGTAATCTCGTTAATCAGATACCAATCGACAAACGAATCCATGTCGAAGTAAGCTCTCCAACCTGCTCCAGGATCCAGGAAATAATCGGAATAAAGCACATTATCAGCAGTCGCTACGAAGTTTTTTGCATAATTGTAATTAGCATCACCCTTCTGCACATCGGGCTCTTCGATACTGATAGGACAGGTCATATGATTGACATAAAAATAACAAGAGTCACCCTTTTCCGGTGCACGGCCGTCAACTTCCAGTAAGAAACCATCATCACCTACAGCTACTCGATGGTTGGATATTTTGATTTTCTCACAGAGCTCATAAGTACCATTGTAACTTCCATTAAGGAACAGGTCAACGTAATGGGAACTGGGTGTATAATCCAGGTTACTGATCTTTCCCATATAGAGTGCTGTATGATTACGAAGAGCACTCTTATCTGCAAAATTGGCCAACAACACCCAAGACCTGTCCTTATGTTCTCCCAACAGTGAGATTTTATCATAGAATTTCAGACGATAAGGCTTCTTGATCCATCGTTTCCACGTAGAATTTCCACGGCCCTTAATCTGCAGATCCGCCTCTATCACATCGCCTGGAGCCCGAGTCCTGACATCTTCCAGGAAATACATGTGGGCATTCAAATAAGTTTCCTTTGAAGTGATGGGAGCATAACCTGCCGTCGTGATCTTCATCACTGGTAAACCCGTAAGAGAATATACATACATGAGGTAATTAACCGATTTCTTCGAAGTATGAACGGTCACGGTAACGGGTGTCCTGAAGTCGAACATGGAATTACCACTGATTGCCTCCATGCCGTCGAAGGTCACAAGGGTACCATCGAAAGTGAATCGTGGAATCAGATATTTCTTCTCCGTAATCATGGGAAGATAACATTCGATGATACTATCACCAATTATCTCACATGTGCAACTGCTCGGTAGAGTGGGATTCTCATCGGTCACGAATTCAATATGACGCAGTTTAGGCTCTACGTCAACCACCAGAGTAGCTTCCAGACTGTCAAGTTTCCTTTTCAGCTCATCCGACTCGAGTTTAACACGAGCGTTCATTTCCGCCAAGGCTTCGTTCCACTTCCTCTGGGCTTCAATCTGCTTCTCCAATTCTGCGTTCTCCCTCTTCAACGAATCATTGGCAGCCTCCCGAAGATTCATCCGGTCGTAATAATCCGTCAGGTCTTCCTTACAACCCAACAAACAAAGTGCCAATAAAATGGGGAAAAATATCTTTTTCATTTCTGTCCGTATTAAAGCATCAACCTTTAGGCCATCGCATCAAATTCCTGCTTCAGCCAGCTCATGCGAGCGACCAGCCAGTTCTTCATATTGCCAACAGCCTTCCCGTAGAGTACCCATGTATCTGGGGAGATAGACTTATAGTCAGCAAAGTTCTTCCATCTGTAATCATTTTCCTGAACCGCATACTTCAGGTATTCGGCATTCGTGTTGATCTCTGAAATGATATCCTGCTGATGATCATAGAAATAGTTAAAGCGCTCTTTTACCTTTGCCACGAAGGCCGGATCCTGGAAAAGACGTGCATACCAATTTACATTCTTAATGACAAAGCCCGTAGAAGAAGATTTAGAGATATTGCCAAAAGCCTCTTCAAAGTCCCATAACGGCCCCATCTTCAACTTACCACCCCTTTGTAGATTCATTATACAATTGGCGGCAAAGGCTCCATCTTGATTCTTTGCAATCTCATTGATCAGATACCAATCGACAAAAGAGTCTATGTCCATATATTGCTGCCAACCTGTTGAGGCGTCCGCAAAATTAGGGGAGAACAATGCATTCTCAGCAGTCTGCACGAAAGAACTTGCGTACGCCACTGCTTCTGCCGAAGGGCTGCCTGGAGAAATCACCGTGACAGGACGTTCCAAGTAGTTGGTATAAAACGACGAACCGCCCTCATCTGAGCCAATACTCAGGACAAAGCCGTCGTTTCCGACATTAACCCTGTTTTCTGAAACCTCCAGACGTTCCACCATCGTATAGGTTCCATAAAACTTTTTATTGAGAAACATATCCACGAAATGTGCTCTCGGAGTATAGTCCAGATTGCTGATCTTACTCATATAAAAAGCCGTCTGGTTATGAAGGAATGTCAGGTCATCATTATTCGGGCAGAGTCTCCAGTTTACTCCGATAGGTTCATCAAACAACGAGATATTATTGTTAAACTTCACCCAATAGGTATTCTTAGCCGGAAGCATATCTGTACTGGTGCTGATTTCGTAATCCGGACGATACCATCTGATAGGGCTTACACCCATAATCTTCACACTGGCCTTGGTGACGTTATTATCCCCGCCTCCCGTCGTCGGGGTGGAAATGAGTTTAAAACTGCCACCATAAAACTGGTTCTCATTAACAATATTCATATGGCTGTTGGTATCTAACCATACGGAAGGCAGACCTGTATATGCATTAACATAAACATCATAATCTTTGATCTGCTTCGCTGTAATGACACTCAGTACGACAGGACCGCTGAAGTCAAACTGCGTAACACCGCTCTTAGCCTCTACACCATTAATACTTACAGCAGAACCCTGGAACGTAAACCGGGGTATCAACCGCTTGTCTTCGGTAATATTCAATATACGGCACTCCACTGCACTATCACCGATAATAGTACAGGGTGTATTTTCAATCAACTGATAGGGATTATCTGCGGCCACAAATTCCATAGAAAGCAAAAATGGTTCAACCGTATTAAGGCTATCTCCCAATTCCTGCAACCTCTGCTGGATCTTTTCGTTTTCTTCCTGACGCTTTCTGGCTTCTTCATTAAGCTCCTCGCCCTGCCTTTTGAGATCTTCACTTTCCTCCTGAAGCTTCTTATTAGCATCTTCAAGCTCTTTTCCTTGTTTCTCGATCTCTTCAATACGCCTTTCTATATCACTCAGGTCTGTTTTACAGGCAGAAAAGCATAACACAGCCACTATAAACAAAACACATTTCTTCATCATCTTAATAACCTTATGAATAAGTGACACACATTTCGGTGCAAAATTAATGCTTTTTTTGCAATTTGCTGCATAATTCATCGTTTTTTTGCAGAAAAGCCACTATTTTATGCCTCTCAACAAATCTACAAAAAAGGTGGCCACAGGAGTGACCACCTCTGTCTTGAGAAAAATGCTTCTAAAGCAAATTCATCGTATCGGTTGCAATCATTAGTTCCTCATCAGTCGGAATTACAACCACCTTCACCTTCGAGTCATCGGCAGAGATGACGACTTCCTCACCACGGGCTTTGTTCTTCTCTTCGTCGAACTTAATGCCGAGGAACTCCATATCCTTGCAGACCTCTGAGCGCATACTGATCTGATTCTCTCCAACACCAGCCGTGAAGACGACCACATCGAGGCCACCCATGGCAGCAGCGTAGGCACCGATGTACTTCTTGATACGATAGAAATACATGTCCTGGGCCAGTTTGGCACGAGGATTACCCTCTTTGGCTGCACTCTCCACATCACGCATATCGCTGGAACCGCCCGTCAGACCTGCCACACCACTCTTCTTATTGAGCAGGTTTGACATGCCATCGGCATCGAGGCCGAGTTTCTTCTCAATGAATGTCACGGCACCGCCATCGATATCGCCGGCACGGGTTCCCATCACAAGGCCTTCCAACGGGGTCAGACCCATTGATGTGTCGATACACTTACCATCGACCACGGCAGCGATAGAGCCACCATTACCCACGTGACAAGTCACCATCTTCGTCCCCTCAGCGGGAATACCCAAGAACTCACAAGCACGCTGTGACACATAACGATGCGAAGTACCATGGAAACCGTAGCGACGAATGCCGTATTTCTCATACAACTCATAGGGAATGGCATACATATAAGCCTTGGGAGGCATGGTCTGGTGGAAAGCTGTATCAAACACACCCACCTGAGGAAGGCCCGGCATCAGTTCCTTCACGGCATTCACGCCCTTCAAGTTGGCGGGGTTATGCAACGGTGCCAAATCGGAGCACTCCTCAAAAGCCTTCAACACCTCATCAGTCAGGATCACTGATTTATTGAACTTCTCACCGCCATGCACCATTCGATGACCGACAGCATCTATCTCGTCAAGGCTCTTGATAACACCAATCTCAGGGTCAGTCAGAAGCGAGAAGATAAACTTTACGCCCTCGGTATGCTCTGGGATGTCGTGCATAATCTGACGCTTTTCACCATTGGCCAACTTTACCTTCACGAAGGCACCGTCCAAGCCTACACGCTCAGCACCGCCACTGGTCATCACACTCTTATCATCCATATTGTACAAGGCATACTTGATGGACGAAGAGCCACAATTTAATACTAATATCTTCATGGTTTTTCCTTTTTTTATTTCTTTACCTTTTTACTTCTTTGCGTCCATGGCCTGGCAGGCGGTGATGGCAATCATGTAATAGATATCATCGATAGAGCATCCACGAGAGAGGTCGTTCACAGGACGAGCAATACCCTGGAGAACCGGACCGATGGCGATAGCATCACCTAAGCGCTGAACCATCTTATAGCCGATGTTTCCTACTTCGAGGTTGGGGAATACGAGTACATTGGCCTTGCCTGCGATATCAGAACCAGGAGCTTTCTTAGCACCAACGCTGGGTACGAGGGCAGCATCTGCCTGCAATTCTCCATCAATCTTCAGTGTTGGATCAAGTTCCTTGGCCAGACGCGTGGCCTCAATGACCTTGTCACATACCTCATGTTTGGCACTACCCTTGGTGGAGAAACTTAACATTGCCACACGGGGATCTTCGAAACCAGCCACAGCCTTTGCCATCTGAGCCGTGCAAACAGCAATCTGCGAGAGTTGTGCGGCATCAGGCATCGGTGTAACGGCCACGTCGGCCACTACGAGCACACCATTCTCACCATACTGCTTCTGCTTCGAGATGAGCAGCAGACCACCGCTGACACAAGTGATACCAGGCTGGCATTTGATGATCTGAAGGGCAGGACGCAGGGTGTCGCCTGTCGTTGAGAGCGCACCGGAAATCTGTCCGTCGGCACCTTCGGTCTTGATAATCATACAACCCAGATATAGCGGATTCTTGATCAGCTTACGGGCTTCTTCTATGGTCATTCCCTTGCTCTTGCGAATCTCGGCCAGTTTCTCGGCCAATTCTTCGCTCTTCTCATAGTTCTCAGGATCAATCAGAGTGGCCTTGCCAATATTCTGCAAGCCCTTTTCCTTTGCCAAAGCCTCAACTTTTGCAGGATTACCAATCAGGATAATGTCTGCCAGACCATCACCTAAAGCTCTGTCGGCTGCACAGAGTGTACGTTCCTCTTCTGCCTCAGGGAGCACAATGCGCTGCTTGTTTGATTTAGCGCGAGCTACAATTTGACTTAATAAATCCATAATCTTTACTATATTAAAATGTTCTTATATATGTATCATTGCAGTTCTTTTGTCAGGATACTCTCCAGTTCCTCCGGAGAAAGTCGCAGACGGAACTCACCCCTATGGGCGATGGAGATACTGCCCGTCTCCTCACTGACAACAACGGCCACCGCATCACTCTCTTGAGAGATACCCATGGCGGCACGGTGACGCAAGCCCAGTTCTTTCGGAATATCGAGATCATGACTGACTGGTAGGATACAGCCTGCTGCCTTGACGCGTTTTCTCGAAATGATCACAGCACCGTCATGCAATGGCGAGTTCTTGAAGAAGATATTCTCTAATAACCGCTGATTAATATTTGCATCAATCACATCACCTGTTGCCATAATATCATCCAACGGCACAGTTCGTTCAATGACAATCAGGGCTCCGATCTTTCCCTTACTCATATTCATTGCCGACATCACGATGGGCATGATTGTCTCCTTGACATCCTTCTGTTCATCTCCCTTTCCTTTCGAGAATGTCATAAATCGTATGACAGTGCGCATCTTCTGGTGAGCCCCAAGATTATAAAGGAACTTACGGATATCGTCCTGAAAGAGCACAATCAAGGCGATGACACCCACACTGACCAACTTGTCAAGGATAGACCCCAACAAGCGCATCTGCAGCACCTGTGACACAAAGAGCCAGATGACGACGAAAATCATAATTCCACTGAACACATTCAGTGAACGTGAATCGCGCATCAGCCTATAGATGTAGTAGAGCATCAGGGCTACCAGCAGGATGTCAATAATATCTTTCAGTCCAAATTCGAAGAACATCTTATTTGACTATTTGACCATTTAACGATTTCACTATTCTTACACACTCCAAAGCCTCCTTTACATCGTGCACCCTCAGGATGCTGGCACCTTTCATCAGGGCTATAGTATTGAGGATGGTTGTACCATTGAGGGACTCCTCAGCAGTAAAGCCAAGCAATTTGTAGATCATCGACTTGCGAGAGATACCAACCAACAAGGGTAACTCCATCACAGACAACTTCTCCAGTTCGTTCATCAGTTGGTAGTTCTGTTCCAGTGTCTTGCCGAAACCAAACCCGGGATCGAGGATAATATCCTTCACACCCAGATCTCGTAACTGTTGTACTTTCTTAGAGAAGCCCAACAGCATCTCACGCAAGGTAGGCTGTACAGACATTAATATATAAGGTACACGGAGTTGGGCCACCATCCTGAACATGGCAGGATAGACCTCATCCGTCTGGTCCAACGGTGTATTCACGATCCCCGTCAGACCACCCTCGCTGACATCATTGATCATGTCGGCTCCATACTCTTCCACAGCCATACGGGCCACATCAGGACGGAACGTATCAACAGAGAGGACTGCATACGGCCATTCACGGCGCACGATGCCCAGTGCAAAGCGCAGACGAGCCATCTCTTCCACCTCCGACACCTCTGCAGCACCGGGACGGGTAGAGAATGCGCCCACGTCAATGATGGTGCCGCCCTCAGAGATAATCTGGTTGGCACGATCGGCGATCTCCTGCTCTGTCTGCTTCCGACTCCCAGCATAGAAAGAGTCTGGCGTCACGTTCAGGATACCCATCACCTGCGGCTCACCGAGGTCCATCAATCTACCGTGTACATTAATCGTATAGTTCATTTTCGCCCACAAAGATACAAAATAATTCATAATTCATAATTCATAATTCATAATTATTTTGTAATTTTGCCGCAAATTCACGAAGTTTATGGATATCAAGGAACTTTATAAGCTTTATCAGCAGCATCCCTGCATTACGACCGACAGTCGCGACTGTCCTGAAGGCAGCATTTTCCTGGCCTTGAAAGGCGAGACCTTCGACGGCAACAAATTCGCCGTCGCAGCCCTTGAAAAAGGCTGTGCATATGCCATCGTAGATGACAAGACTGTTATTCATGCAGATGATGACAGGCTCATCCTCGTCGATGACTGTCTCCAGACCTTCAAGGATCTGGCCCGTGAGCATCGTCGCCAGTTTGACATCCCCGTCATCGGCATCACAGGTACCAACGGCAAAACCACCACGAAGGAACTGATTGCCGCCGTGCTCTCCCAGAAATACAACGTGCTCTATACCCAGGGCAATTTCAATAATGACGTAGGTGTTCCTAAGACGCTTTTCCGTCTCACAAAAGAACATGAGATCGCCGTCATTGAGATGGGTGCCAGCCATCCTGGTGACATCAAGACTCTCACAGAAACAGCAGAGCCTACCTGCGGTCTGATTACCAATGTCGGCAAGGCCCACCTGCTGGGCTTCGGTTCCTTTGAAGGTGTGATTAAGACGAAGTGCGAACTCTTCGACTTCCTTCGTACCCGTGAGGACGGATTGATCTTCCTGAATGCGGACAACGACTATCTTGTGGACCAGATTGGTGAGGAGGAAAACCTCTGGATATCTCCCTACTCTACTGACCCAGAGAAGCAATACAGTTGCATCAGTGGCGAGGTCATCGCCTGTGATCCCTTCCTGAAGTTCCGTTGGCGCGAGCCGTTGATGACGCTCGAGGAGGAAGGACGCAGCACGAAGTGGCACAAGGTTCAGACCCAACTCATCGGGGCCTACAACATCGACAACCTATTAGCAGCCATCGCCGTGGGCATCAACTTCGGTGTGGATCGCAAGAAAATCTGTGCTGCTTTGGAGGAATACACCCCCAGCAATAACCGCAGTCAGATGACCGTCACGGCCAAGAATCACCTTGTGGTGGATGCCTACAACGCCAACCCCACATCCATGATGGCGGCTCTGGAGAACTTCAGTCTCATGCAGGCTGAGAAGAAAATGGCAATCCTTGGCCAAATGGGAGAGTTGGGAGCAGACAGTGACAAAGAGCACCGCCTGATGATCAACTATCTGGAGTCTGCAGGCTATGATGAGGTATGGCTCGTAGGTGACAATTTCCTCGATATCCCCTGTCCCTTCAGGAAGTTCCATGATGTTGAGGAAGTGAAGGCCGCCATTCAGGAGCATTGTCCTGAGGGTTATTACATTCTTATCAAGGGCAGTAATAGCAACAAACTCTTCCAACTGCCCGAATTGCTGTAAGCATGAAGAAGTGGAGTTGTCTGGTCGTCGTTCTACTTGTTCTTTTGACAATCAGTTGTCAGAAGCAGAGAGAGTTGGACGAGGGCAATGCCGTCTATTACTGGCGTACTGACTTTCGGCTCGACTCCACGGAAAGGGCATTCCTCAGACAATACCATATAAATAAGGTGTATTGCCGCTATTTCGACGTGGTGATGGACACCGTACAGGGACAAGGTCCGAAGCCGAATGCCACCATCACGTTCTCTGACACATTACCCGAGGGTATCGAACTGATCCCCACGGTATATATCACAGAGGACTGTATGCATCAGCCTCACCAGGGACTGGCAGAGAAGATCGTCAAGCGCATCCTGCAGATGAATGAGACCAACGGCATCCGAAACGTCCGAGAAATACAGATCGACTGCGACTTCACGTCTCGGAGCATGAAGGCCTACTATCAGTTTCTGAGCTCAGTGGGGACGGTTCTCAGTGAGTCCTGGGTGGACTCACTGAGAACCGTCCCCACTGAGCTCTCGACGACCATCCGTCTGCACCAGCTCTCGATGCCAGCGCCACCAGTGGATTACGGTGTTCTGATGATCTACAACACGGGTGACCCAAGGAAGTTTGATGAGCGCAATCCTATCCTCGATATCCGTGATGTATCGCCCTTCCTGAATCGGCTCGACAAATACCCTCTGCCTTTGGCTGCCGCCTATCCCGTGTTCAGTTGGCTGCGTATCATCAACGGCATCCATATTGAACACACCGTGGAGGCTGCAGAAATCCTGAAAGTGAAGCAAGCTGTGGAGGAGAGACGCGAGGGACTGAAAAGCAGCATTATTACCTATCATTTAGACAAAGAAAACATCGATAGATATAAACCAGAAACCTATGAAGAGATTTATCATCACTAATCTGTTGGCAGTGATCACACTGCCCATGCTGGCCTGTGCCGGAGGTTGGACTACCAACTACTATCTGTTCAGCACCTATGAGCGTACGGACTTCAGTGACCGTATGGACGAGATTACCCGAAATAACTGGAAGGCCTATCTCGGTCTTGGCGACGACCAGTATTTCTGGTTCCGTGCCGATGACATCATCAAGGCCGCCCAAGAGAAGAACGACCAATTGATGGTCTCTTACGTGGAGAACCTGCAGAAATACCTCGACTGCGGAAGAATTGAAGCACGCAAGCAGTGGGAATGGAACTATCCCACGAAAGAAGAGATCGATGCCTCCAGCAAGACACTCATGGCCATACGCACCTATGCCCAAGGCAAATTAAAGACACGCCTGCGTTCACAACACGCCCTACTCCTCATGCGCTGTAACATGATGCTCGGAAAGCACCAGGAGAACATTACTTTCTGGGAACAGACGGCCAGTCAGTATATTGAGACTGTCTATAAGGACATGATGAAAAACATCTATGCTGGTGCCCTCTACAAGTCAGGACAGGGCGACAAGGCAGGAGAACTATTTGCAGAGATGGGCGACTACGCCAGTCTGATGACAATCTACTATAAGAAGCGCTCCTTCGCCGCCATCCGTCAGGAATACCAGAAGAATCCAAATGCCAAGGTGCTGCCCTTCCTGTTACAGGACTTTGTGAACAATGCCCAGGAGGCCGACGATGCCACGAATCCGAATGCAGAAGGTATAGGCGGTAAACTCTTCATCCGCGACCTCACGAAAGACGAGGTCCTTCAGATGCGCGACTTCTGCGAACAGGTCATCAGCGAAGGTAAGACAGAGACGCCCATCCTCTGGAAAAGTGCGAAAGCATGGTTGGAGTATATGTTTGGCAACAAGCAGCAAGCCCTCGCAGACATTACACTTGCCACCCAGATGAAAGGTACGGAGCGTATGCAGGACGATGCCCGCGTGTTGCGCCTTTATATCAACTCGGCCTTGGCTCCACAGAATGACAACTTTGATGACTGGCTCGAAGGCGAACTCACTTGGCTGAGCCAGAAAATCAAGGACGACTATTTCTTCCAGAATGCCCGCGACCGTATTGTCCACCAGACACTCAAGGACCGTTACATTAACGATCCCGTGAAAGGAGTCGCCCTGTTAAATGCCACAAGCAGCTACCTGTACAATGAACATATCGACACCATGAAGGTGGAGAACCTCGAGAAGTTCTATTTCTTCACCCTCAGAACATCCAAGACCAATTTCGAGCGTTACCTCAAAGATCATCTGAACAAACAGGATTACGTACTCGAAGACCTCATCGGCACGAAGTACATGCGCCTCTGCCAGTGGGACAAGGCCATCCAGTGGCTGGAGAACATCCCCACCTCATTCTATGAGTCAAGGGGCTATGCTGTCTATGCTGCCAACCGCCGCTATGACCTCGGTCCTTGGATCAAGCGTCAGTGGCTGAAGAGTGATCAGTTGTATGGCGATAACAATTACAAATTCAGCCAGAATCCCAAACTCAAGTTTACCCGTGAGGTGCAGAAGATGGAAGGTGAACTCAGCGTACTCTCTGGCGAGAAGATGAAGGAGCAATACTACGAACTTGCCGTACGCTATGCCCAGGCCAGTTTCACGGGTGATTGCTGGTGGCTGATGCGCGACGGCAAGAGTGTGATGGATACCGTGCGTGTCAACGAGGTGGATCTCGCTGCCAAGGCAGCCTCCTATTTACAGAAAGCAGGTGATCCAAAGGAATTCCTGCTGAAGGAAAAGGTACTCTTTGCCAGGGCCTACGTCTATATGAACCCGACACCGTGGTATGACAGGGTTTGGAATAGCGAGACATACGAGTACGACATCAAACCCAACCCCAAGTCGGCACAATACAAGGCTTTCATCACCTTCGCCGACTTTGCCAAGAAGCATACCTCAGAGCTTAGTGGCTACGTGACGCGTTGCGATGAATACGACCTGTTCCTGAAAGACTATGCCAAGCGATAATTAAAAAAATATCGTGTTTTATGCACGTATTTCAAAAAATTGCCGTACCTTTGCAGCCGCTAAACGGATCATCTGCGCTTAATCATTCCCAAAAATCGGGATGTAGCGCAGTTGGTAGCGCACTACGTTCGGGACGTAGGGGTCGGGCGTTCGAGTCGCCTCATCCCGACTAAGGCAGAGGTTCGTAAGCAATAAGGGGCTGAATATTCAGCCCCTTATTTTTATGTCAACCTGGCACAACCTCAGTGGTGCCATTGTTGCCCGTTTCTATGCCAGAGGTTCATAAGGCAGGCCAAAGACGTCGGCAACAGCCTTATAGGTAACCTTACCCTCTACGATATTCAGGCCCTTGGCCAAAGCCGGGTCATCCTTGCAGGCCTGTTGCCAGCCCTTATCGGCCAAAGCCACAGCGTAGCGCAGGGTGGCATTCGTCAGGGCGAGAGTGGAGGTATGAGGCACTGCGCCTGGGATATTAGCAACACAATAGTGCACAATACCGTCAATCTCATAGGTGGGTTCGCTGTGAGTGGTAGGACGAGATGTCTCGAAACAGCCACCCTGATCAATGGCAACATCCACAAGAACCGTTCCTGGCTCCATCAGACTAAGCATATCCTTCGTGATGAGATGTGGTGTCTTGTCGCCAGGCACCAGTACAGAACCAACGACGATATCAACCGTGGGCAACTGCTGGCGGATATTGTGCTCCGACGAATAGAGCGTATGGACATTGGCAGGCAGTTCCATATCCAACTGACGCAGACGGGGCAGTGAGATATCGGTAATCGTCACCTCGGCACCCATGCCAGCAGCCATCCGGGCAGCCGCCTCACCAACAATACCACCACCCAGCACGAGTACCTTTGCAGGCGACACACCAGGCACGCCACTGATCAGTTTGCCCTTACCGCCCTTGGTCTTCTGCAGATAGTAGGCACCATTGAGTGCTGCCATCCTACCAGCCACTTCACTCATCGGTAACAGCAACGGCAATGAGCCATTGGCCAGTTGCACGGTCTCATAGGCCAGACAAATGGCACCGCTTTTCAGCATCGCCTCTGTCAGTTCCTTCTCACAAGCAAAATGGAAATAGGTAAAGAGCAGCTGTCCAGGTCGTACCAGCGCATATTCCGGCTCAATGGGTTCTTTGACTTTGACGATCATCTCCGCCTCACGATAGACGGCCTCAATGGTTGGAAGAATACGGGCTCCGGCTGCGACATAGTCGTCATCGCTGAAACCACTGCCCTCGCCTGCCGTATGCTGCACAGACACCTCATGGCCGTGCCTGACAAGTTCTGCCACTCCCGCAGGGGTCATGCCCACGCGGTTCTCATTGTTCTTAATCTCCTTGGGAATTCCTACTTTCATAATGTGATGGTTTTAAAATCATCCACAAAGATAGGAAAAAATCTAGACTTCTCACTCTTTTTCGCTCATTATTTTCGTTGTAAGTGTTAATCTCCCCTAAAAATTGGCACTTGCGTTTTTACTTTTCGTCTTGTGACGTATCAAAGAGCATAGAAGTGTAAAAGTAACAATTAACTCATTATTAACAACCAAACTTCTTATGAAAAAAATCATTCTTTCGTTGATGGCTCTCGCCAGCCTCACAGCAGTTGCTCAGAACCCCACGGTTCCTTCAGTAACAGAAAATGTGGTTGAAGACTTCAAGCCTGCATCAACCAATCAAGAGAACAAGCAGTACCCGATGATCAACTCGCAACGCATGGTCCGTGCACAGATCACAGCCCCTCAGGCCTCTTTCGTAGGACTTGACATCGCTGGT
>Ga0265298_10003922_pt1 | contig 19298 bp, 17 predicted proteins | sample AusTroGonzalo_MG_3_FD_193486 | JGI IMG/M metagenome (GOLD analysis project Ga0265298, IMG submission 193486) | Bovine rumen microbial communities from tropical cattle in Woodstock, Queensland, Australia - Gonzalo_01 | ecosystem: Host-associated > Mammals > Digestive system > Stomach > Rumen ... | reverse complement strand
ACCCAATCCACAGGATTCATTGTCTCACCTCTCTTTCAGTTTCTTCGGGCAGTCTTTCCGCGCCTCCGTCAGCACGGGATCATGGTCGCCGCCCGCCGCGTACGCCGCGTTGATTTCCAGCAGCGCGTCTTTCTTCGGAACCGGCCCGCAGGCCGGGCATGCCTTCAGTTTGGATCCCTCCGCCGAAAGCTCGCCATAGCTGATTTGCTGCGGCTTTTTGCTGTTCATCATCGGGCAGTGATCCGAGCAGTGGTAGTATTCCTTCTTCGTCGGATGGCACCAGAACACCGCGTCGTCCTCCGGAACAGGGATCTGCCGTCCCTGCCAGTCCTCCCAGATCAGAATCTTCGTGTTCTCCCGGTAGCGGTTGAAAATCCACTCCATGTTCAGCCCTTCCGGGTTCTTCTTCCGCTGAACCCGGATGCATCCGTGGCTGGCCTTGGTGCCCAGCTTCGATTCCGTTCCGCCGTAAATCTTCTTTCCGTCCCGCTCTACATAGGGAACCTCATGCAGCAGATCCCCGTCGTTGAACCGCAGCGCCCGCGGACAGAACATATTGTCCGAGTAGAATCCGCCGACCCGGCTCACCAGCAGGAATTCCCCGCTCCGCGTTTCGTTGTAGGGCTGCTTTTTGTTCGTCAGCCCGGTGGATACCAGCAGCGTGGAGTAAAGCTTCCCTTCCCGGAAAACATAAAGCCGCTGGGTCAGCTTGTCAACGACAAATCCCATCTCCTGGTTTGGCGTAATCTCCTTCAGCAGCCTTGTCTCCACCCAGCCTGTCACCAGCGCGTTCCAGTTCAGAATCGGCGAATCGTGGAAAGACGAGGAATAGCATTGAATCTTCGACCATTCCTCTCCTCTTTCCAGCACCCGTACGCCCTGCGAAGCCAGTGTCACCGTGCCGACGCCGTCGCTGTCCGCCCGCGGTTCCTTCCGAAGCACAACCTGCCGGACCTGCGCCCGCTCCTTTCCGTCGTCCAGCACGGTCACAGGAGCGGTCAGCGCCTGCCAGACCGCCTCCTCGTCCGTAATGTCCATCGGCACGGTCCAGGCGTCCAGCGTATATCCGCCTTCCAGTCCGTCGCCCGCGGAAACCGGCGTAAAGCCGCTGGCCGCCTTTTCGACCGTCACCGTGAAGCTCACCGGCTCGGAAGAAGTCCCGTCCTCCCGGGTCAGAACCAGTTCCACCGGCCATACTCCCGGCGCCAGCGGGCAGTCGAAAGCAGCCGTCCCATCCCCCGCCGCCACCGGCGTTTCAAGCAGCACGTCGCCTTCCCCGGCCCGCACGGTCAGCATCCCGTCCTCCGTGGCCCAGAAGGAAACCGAAACCCGTTTTCCGACGGTCACCGTTTCCCGGTCCGCCGTCACCGAAAGCAGGCAGGGGGCCATCGCCCCGATGGTCACGGCCGTCTCCGCCGTTCTCCCGTTCATCACAAGGCGCAGCGTCCGTTCTCCTTCGGCCACCGCCCGTCCCTGCCATGTCCCGTTCCAGTAAAGCGCGTTGTATCCCGCCGTAACCGCCCGGTTTTCCGCCACCTTTGCCACCACTGTGCCGCTCCCGTCCAGCAGCTCGATGTCGCATTCCCCGTCTTCCGGTACGGTCAGATAAATGATCACGGACTGTCCGGGCAGTACCGTATCGGCGGAAACTTCAATCCGCGTTTCCGCCTCCTCCGCCCGCGCCGGTCTTCCCGGCGCCGCCACCGGCACCAAAGCCGCCAACATCAAAGCCGTCAGCAGCAGCGCCCGCAATCTTGTCATCGTTTCGTCTCCCTGTTCGTCCCGTGCGTCCATCCGGCCGCAAAGGCCGCACCGCGTTCCCGTCAGTAAAGCTCCTTCAGCATCCGGATCTCCCGTTCATATCCGTCCAGCTCGTTCGGCGTTTCCAGATAGAAGGGCAGCTCCCGCAGCGCCTCGTGGCGCATCACCCGCAGGATTCCTTCCGTTCCGATCGTCCCTTCCCCGATCTTCTCGTGCCGGTCCTTCCGGGCGCCCAGGGGGTTCTTGCTGTCGTTGATGTGAACCGCCTTCAGCCGTTCCAGCCCGATCACCTTGTCAAAGGCCGTCAGCACGCCGTCCAGGTCGTTGACGATGTCGTACCCCGCGTCGTTCACGTGGCAGGTGTCCATGCATACGCCCATTTTGTCCGAAAGCGTCACCCGGTCCAGAATCTCCCGCAGTTCCTCAAAGCGGCTGCCCACTTCGCTGCCCTTTCCGGCCATGGTTTCCAGCAGCACCGTCGTCCGCTGCTCCGCTTTCAGAATCGTGTTCAGCATCCCGGCGATCATTTCGATCCCGGCCTCAATCCCCTGACCCACGTGGCTGCCGGGATGGAAATTGTAAAGGTTCCCGGGCACGGCTTCCATCCTTTCCAGGTCGTCCGCCATGGTCCGGGTCGCAAAGTCCCGGATCCCCGGATCCGCGCTGCATCCGTTCAGCGTGTAGGGCGCGTGCGCCAGAATCACCGGAATCCCGTTTTCCTCCGCAAACCGGCGGAAAGCCGCCGCGTCCGCCTCGTCCAGGGGCTTGGCGCTGCCGCCCCGGGGATTCCGGGTGAAAAACTGAAACGTATTCCCGCCGATGGAAACAATTTCCTTTCCCATGTGCATAAATCCCGCCGATGCGGAAAGATGGCATCCGATCTTTAGCATAATACTTCTCCTTCGTCTCACCGTCTTCTAAACCCTATACCCTAAAAGATCCCGATCATCGCCTGGGTCAACGCCGTCATGGCCGCCGTCACCTCGTTCTGCGAGGCGCCGCTGTCGATCAGCTGCTGCAGTGCCGTCGCCGCGTTCACGATCGCGCCGTACTGGGCGCCGGAGGGATCCAGCGCCGCCAGCTGTTCCTGCGCCGCGGCGATCAGCCGCGCCGCGTCCTCCGCCTGGCGGTTCGGCAGTGCCGTTCCTTCGCCCTCGGATCCGCCGCCGTGAAGCAGGCAGGTGGTCCCGCCGTTCTGTGCGGACAGTCCCAGGTATTCCTCCAACACGCTCTGATATTCCGTGCCCAGGAAGCTGCTCAGCGGCATCCCCGCCTGCAGCGTCACCACGCCCTTCTGGATCACGTTGGGGCAGTAGGGCGAAGCCGGCATGCCGCTTTCCGCGCATACGTTCTGCACCTGGTGCATCTGGCAGTACTGGGTCGGCTGCGTTCCGTCCGCCCACCAGTCCGTTACCACCCCGTAGCCCATCGCGTCGTTCTGGCAGGCGTCCGTGGCCAGCTGCCCGCTCACGGCGCAGGTGGTCACCTTCACCAGTCCGTATTCCGCCGGATTGCCGTCCAGAATGTCCTTCTGCGGCAGTCCCTCGTGAATTTTGCTCATGTAGGCCTGCCAGAGCGGTGCGGCGGCGCCGCTGCCCGTGGATTTCGAGGACAGCGCCTTATAGTTGTCGTGCCCGATCCACAGCGCAGAGGAATAGTATCCCGTGATGCCGCTGAAGAACACGCCCTTCTGGTCCGAGTTCGTGCCGGTTTTGCCGCCGACCGTCTGCCCCTTGATCTTCGCGCTCGTTCCCGTGCCCGAAGACACCACCGATTTCAGCATATCCACAATCAGCCAGCTCGTGCTTTCGGTAAACACTCTGTGCCGCTCCTGGTGCTGGTGTCCGTCCCACACCACGTCGCCGTGGGAGTCGGAAATCCCCAGCACCGAGATCGGTTCCTGATAAACCCCGCCGTTGGCCAGCACCCCGAAGGCCACCGTCATCTGCAGCGGTGTAATGCCCGAGGACCCGAGGCTCAGGCCGAAGGGCGTCTTGTCGATATGGTCGTCGTCAATCCCCATGCTGTGCAGATAGCTGACGCTGCGGTCCACCCCAACCCGGGTCAGCAGCGTCTGGGCCGCCGCCGTGTTGTGGGATTTGGCCATCGCCGTCCGCAATGTTTCCGGCCCGGTATAGCCGGCCCCGCCGTAGTTCTTCGGCCAGCTGTCCTTCCCCTTGGAGTCCTTCCATCCGGAAATCGGCAGCGGCATGTTGTAAACCACCGTGGCCGGGCTGGCGCCAAGCTCCAGCGCGGGCCCGTAAACGGAAATCGGCTTGATCGAGGACCCCACCGGCATTTTCATGTCCGTCGCCCGGTTCAGGGTCTTCCGGGCGGTCACTTCCGTCCGCGATCCGACCACGGCCAGCAGTTCGCCCGTCCGGTAGTCCAGCACGGCGCAGGCGGCCTGCGGCTGGGGAATCTCCGTATAGGTTCCGTCGGAATTCTTGCTGCGGTAAACCTTGTCGCTCGGATCCCGCAGTGATGGATACTTCGTCCAGTTTTTCAGCGTGTCCTCCACCGTCTGCTGAACGTTCGGGTCAATCGCCAGCTGCACCTTGTATCCTCCCGTGCGCAGCTTGCCCTCCATGGCGGCCCGGTTCGCCGCCGTGTCCGGCAGTCCGTTCACTTCCAGCAGGATCTGAACGCATTCCTTCACGGCATATTCAATGTAATGCGGATAGCTGTACATGCCGTCCCCGGCGTTTTCCTCCTCCACCAGCACGTTGGCCGTGGCCGGGTCCAGCGCCGCCTCGTATTCCTCCCGGCTGATAAACTGGTTTTCATACATGCACCGCAGCACGTAGTCCGTCCGGTTGTTCGTCGTCGCGGCATAGTCCCGCTCTCCGTCCTTCCGGGTGTAGAAATTCCGCCGCGGATTATAGTAGTAGGGATTGTTCGTCACGCCGGCCATCATCGCGCATTCCCGGATGGTCAGTTCGCCCAGTTCCTTGCCGAAGTAGCCCTTCGCCGCCACCTTCACCCCGTAGTAGTTTTCTCCCAGGTAAATCGTGTTCAGATAGTTCTCCAGAATCTGATCCTTCGTATACCGGGTTTCCAGCTGCAGCGCCAGATAAGCCTCCTGAATCTTCCGTTTATAGCTTTGTTCCGAAGAAAGCAGCGTGTTCTTGATCAGCTGCTGCGTAATGGTCGATCCGCCCTGGGTTCCGCTCGTCGTCAGGTTGGCCACAAAAGCGCCCACAATCCGCTTCAGGTCCACGCCGCCGTGGCTGTAAAACCGGGCGTCCTCCACCGCGATAAAGGCGTTCCGCAGCCGCTGGGGAATCGACGCCAGTGGCACCACGATCCGGTTTTCCGTCCCGCGGTAAACCGTCAGCAGTTCCCGGTTCCGGTCCATGAATTCCGTATTCTGATCCGGCGTGTCCAGCGCCACCAGGTCCAGTTCCGGCGCCGTGTCCACATATCCCTTCGCCACGCCGACCAAAGTCCCCAGCACCGCGATCCCGGCCAGTACGCCCACCAGCACCAGCACCCGGATCGTGTTCACCAGCACGCTCAGCACAAAGTTCGGCTTACGCACGTCCGGCCGGAAAATGCTCCGTTTTTCGGGTTTGGTTTCCTCGTCTTCCGGGTCCCAGTCGTCCTCCGGATTCTCATCGTCCTCCGGATAGGATTCGTCGTCCCATTCCCCGTCTGCGGCTTTGTCCGTATAGGGCTTCCCGATCCATTTCCCGTCCGCGGCATAGGTCCCGGGCCCGTCCGTCAGGCGCTCGTCTTCCGGCAGCACGTCGTCCGGATATTCCTCTTCCGGAAATCCGTCCTCCTGCCAGCGGTCCCGTTTCTTTCTGCCAAACATGTCTTTCCTCCAAAGCTTTACGCTGTCCCGTCCCGTTCCGTCGAAAAGGATACAACAGGACATTGTATTATAGCACACCCCGTCAAAAGGAAACAAGCAGGGCAGCCTCCGCCCATAAAACGCCCCAAATCCCCCGTTCCCTCCCGACCCCGTAACTCCATAACCCCATAACCCTAACCCCCTTAATCCTATAGCCCCCAACGCCCTCCCGTCTTCAAAGCTCAGCCTCCTGTCCACGATCCACTATTCACTGCCGTGCTGCAAATCGGCTCCCCACCCCCTAACCCCAAACCCTGAAACCTCTCCGTAAATCTCTCCAAAAAACCCTTGACATTCCCGCAAAAAGGTGTAAAATGTTCTCGAAGGTCAAAGAAAGTCAAATATGACCTTCACGGAGGATATGGAATGATGAATATGAATCAGCTTACGCAAAAGACCCTGGCCGCCCTTCAGCGGGCGCAGTCTCTTGCTGTGGAATACGGACACGTGGATGTGCAGCAGGAGCATCTTCTCTCGGCTCTCACTGAAAACCCGCAGGATCTGGTCCCCCAGCTCCTGTCCCGCTGCGGCATTTCGGTGGATGCGTTCCGCCGCGCCCTGGAGGACGGGCTGAACCGCATGCCCCGGGTCTCCGGCTCCGGCGCTTCCCAGCCCGGCTACGCCGCCGATATTGAAAGGGCCCTCCTCGAGGCGGAAAAAATCGCCAAGCAGATGAAGGACGAATACCTGTCCGTGGAGCATCTGTGGATGGGCCTGTGCACCAAGGCGTCCCCCGCGGTGGCAAAGCTTCTGAAAACCTTCGGCTACTCGCCGGAAGCCTTCCTCAAGGCCCTGCAGGAAGTGCGCGGTTCCGCCCGTGTCACCTCCGACAGCCCCGAGGATACCTACGACGCCCTGAAGAAATACGGTACCGATCTGGTCGAACTGGCCAGGAAGCAGAAGCTGGATCCGGTCATCGGCCGCGATGCCGAAATCCGCAATGTCATCCGCATTCTTTCCCGGAAAACCAAGAACAACCCGGTCCTCATCGGTGAGCCCGGCGTCGGCAAAACCGCCATCGCCGAGGGCCTGGCCCTGCGGATCGTCCGCGGCGACGTGCCGGAAAGCCTGAAGGATAAAACCATTTTCTCTCTCGATATGGGCAGCCTCATCGCCGGCGCCAAGTTCCGCGGCGAATTCGAGGAGCGGCTGAAGGCCGTCCTCGAGGAAATCCGCAAGAGCGAGGGCAGGATCCTCCTCTTCATCGATGAACTGCATACCATCGTCGGTGCCGGCAAGGCCGACGGCGCCATGGACGCGGGCAATCTGCTCAAGCCCATGCTGGCCCGCGGCGAGCTGCACTGCATCGGCGCCACCACCCTGAATGAGTACCGGAAGTATATCGAAAAGGATGCTGCCCTCGAGCGCCGGTTCCAGCCGGTCATGGTTTCCGAGCCCACCGTCGAGGATACGATCGCCATCCTCCGCGGCCTGAAGGAGCGCTATGAAGTCTTCCACGGCGTCAAGATCCAGGATGCCGCCCTCATCGCCGCCGCAACCCTTTCCAACCGGTATATCACCGACCGTTTCCTGCCCGATAAGGCCATCGACCTGGTGGACGAAGCCTGCGCCCTCATCCGCACGGAGATCGATTCCCTCCCCACCGAGCTGGACGATATCCGCCGCCACATCATGCAGCTGGAAATCGAGGAGGCCGCCCTCAAGAAGGAAGAAGACTCCCTCTCCAAGGTCCATCTCGATGAAGTCCAGAAGGAACTGGCCGAGCAGCGGGATACCTTCAACACCATGAAAGCCCGTTGGGAAGCCGAAAAGGAAGCCATCGGCAAGGTCACCGGCCTCCGGGAGGAAATCGAGCGCGTCAACGCCGAAATCGAGCAGGCGGAGCGCACCTACGATCTGAACCGCGCCGCTGAGCTGAAGTACGGCGAGCTGCCGAAGCTGAAGCAGGAGCTGGAAAAGGAAGAAGCCATTGCCGAGGAAAGCCGCGGCGAAAACAGCCTCCTGCGGGATAAGGTCACCGAAGAGGAAATCGCCCGGATCATCTGCCGCTGGACCGGTATCCCCGTGGCCAAGCTCATGGAGGGCGAGCGCGAAAAGCTCCTCCATCTCGAGGACGAGCTGCACCGCCGTGTCATCGGCCAGGATGAGGCCGTCCGCAAGGTGTCCGAAGCCATCCTCCGCTCCCGTGCGGGGATCCAGGACCCCAACCGGCCCCTCGGATCCTTCCTCTTCCTCGGCCCCACCGGCGTCGGCAAGACCGAGCTGGCCAAGGCCCTGGCCCAGGCCCTCTTCGACGATGAAAAGAACATGGTCCGGATCGATATGTCCGAATACATGGAAAAATTCAGCGTCTCCCGTCTGATCGGGGCACCTCCCGGATACGTCGGCTACGACGAGGGAGGCCAGCTCACCGAAGCCGTCCGCCGCCATCCCTATTGTGTCATCCTCTTTGATGAAGTGGAAAAGGCCCATCCGGATGTGTTCAACGTCCTGCTCCAGGTCCTCGACGACGGCCGCATCACCGACAGCCAGGGCCGCACCGTGGATTTCAAGAACACCATCCTCATCATGACCAGCAACCTGGGCAGTGAGTATATCCTCGACGGCATCGAAAACGGGGAAATCCGGCCGGAAACCCGGGAAACCGTGGACCGTCTGCTGAAGACCCACTTCCGTCCCGAATTCCTCAACCGGATTGATGAAATCGTGTATTACAAGCCCCTCACCCGCGAGGATGTCCGCGCCATCGTCGGCCTGATGATCGATAACCTGAACCGCCGTCTCGAGACCCGCCAGCTGAAGGTGGAGCTCACCGACGCCGCCCTGGATACCGTCATCGACCGTGGCTTCGATCCGAATTTCGGCGCCCGTCCCCTCAAGCGTTACCTCCAGGCCCATGTGGAAACCCTCATCGCCCGCAAGGTCATCGCCGCGGATGTGGCTCCCGATTCAGTCCTCATCGTGGATACCGACGAAAACGGAGAAATCATCATCCGGTAAAATGGTCATCAGATAAACCCGTAATCACCCCATAAACCGCAGTGACCAAAGCTCCGCAAGGAACTTTGGTCACTTTTTTGTGGGCCCACTTTCTAAGCCCTCAGTGCAGCGGCGCGGAAGCTCTGATCACCCAGAACCCACCGGACCGATCCAGCTTCTCCACCTCGGCATAAATCGTCTCCAGAAACCGAATGCAGCTCTCGGCGCCCTGCTGCTTCCGGATCACGAGGTACAAAGCCCCGCCCTCCGTCAGCGCCGCCGCCGCGTCGGAAAACATCTTGTAAATCACCTGTTTCCCCGCCCGGATCGGCGGATTCGTCACAATGGCATCAAAGCGCCGCCCCGCAAAGGCAGCCATGCCGTCGCTTTCCACGCAGACCACTTCTGCGCGGTTTCTTTTGGCGTTCTCCCGGCTCAGATCCAGCGCCCGGGTGTTCACGTCCGCCATCGTCACCCGGGTCCCCGGCCATTTTTTCGCGATGGAGATCCCGATCACGCCCCATCCGCATCCAAGGTCCAGAATCTCCCCCTGCAGGGTCTCCGGCAAGGCCTCCAAAAGCAGCCGTGTCCCGGTGTCCACCTCGCCCCGGGAAAAAACCCCCGCGTCCGTCTGAAAAACAAGTTCCTCCCCGCGATAGCTGAAGGTGCATTCCGCCGGCCGCGAAGCGCTCGAAGGCGTCCGCGTATAATAATGATCGTTCATAAAGTTCCCAAGCCCCCAAACCTGACCCTGAATCCTGAATCCTCGTCCCTATCCACTCTTCACTCTGAAAACCCCGCCGCTTCCCGCAGCAGCCGCACCTCGTCCGCCGTCAGCTCACGCCAGTCGCCTTCCTGCAGCGCCGGGTCCAGCTCCAGCGGCCCGAAGGACCGCCGGTGCAGTTCCGTCACCTCGTGCCCCGCCGCGGCGAACATCCGCTTCACCTGGTGAAATTTCCCCTCCGAAATCGTAACCTCCGCCAGCGAGGATTCCTCCCCCGCCCGAAGGATCACCAGCTTCGCGCCCTGCGCCGTAAAGTCCCCAAGGTCCATTCCCGCCGCAAAGGCCTCCACCGTTTCGCTCCCGAGTTTCCCCTCCACCAGCGCCCGATAGGTCTTGTCCACGTGCCGTCCCGGGCTCAGCAGCCGGTGATTCATCTCCCCGTCGCAGGTAAAAATCAGGATCCCCGTGGTGTCCTTGTCCAGCCGCCCCACCGGCATGCATCCGATCCTCCGGTAAACTTCCGGCAGCAAATCCATCACCGTCGGCTGTTTCGGGTCCCGGGCCGCCGTCAGCACGCCCCCGGGCTTGTACATCATCACGTGCCGCATCACGCGCCCGTCCACTGCTTTCCCGTCCAGAGTCAGCGCGTCTTTTTCCGTATCAAAAGAAAGAGCGGAATCCCGGATGATCCGCCCGTTCACCGCGACCTTCCCGCCGCGGATCCATGCTTTCCCGTCGCTCCGGCTGCAGGCCCCCAAAGTGGCCAGCCACCGGTCCAGCCGCATCTTCATAAAACCCTAAATCCTCAGGATCGCAGTCCCCGCACATAAGCCGCCGTCACCATCGACCGGATCGGCAGCAGGGGCAGCGTCAGCACCCCGCCGATTCCGAGGATGATCAGCGTTACCTTGGTATCCGGCTTCGCCACGTCCCCCGAAACAACCCCGCTCACGTTGTCCAGCAGCGGCACATAGCGCATCGCCGCGGCAACCCCCGCAATGATCAGCGGCAGCAGGAAACCCACGCTGCAGATCCGGCAAAGCAGCACCTTCAGCCGTTTCCCTTTCAGCAGTTCCTTATCCTCCAGCACAAAGGCGTGCCGGTCTCCGCTGTGGAACCCCGCGCCCAGCGCCGCCAGGATCAGCAGCCCGGCCAGAATCAGCAGCAGTCTGATCACGCCGGTTTTCATGTCCTGCCCGCCGAATTCATAAATCATGTTCATCACGGTCAGGCCGTCCGTGTCCCCGGAATATTTGTCCCAGGCGAAAATCAGCGCCCCGATCAGCGGCAGCGACCAAAGGATCAGCAGTCCCAGCCGCGAAAAAGCATACCCGATTTTCCTTCCGTAGTTCCCGGGATCCGCCAGCCGCAGCGAGAAAAGCTTTCCCTCTCCCAGGCTGTCCTGCATGGCGGCCGCGGCGTTCAGCCGTGCCGGAATCTTCACCAGCAGCCACAGCGGCGCGCAAAGCGCCGCCAGGTATTGCAGCCATCCCTTTTCCGTCAGAAACAGCAGCGGAGAGAGGCAGATCCCCGTCAAAGCAATCTCAACCGTCAAAAACTTCAGCGCTTCCGTCTTCTGCTCCGAAACCGTCCGGTATGCCGTCCGGAATGCCTGAGAAATCTTCATTCGTCCTCCAAAATCCCTGTTATCCCCGGGTGCGGATATAATTGATCAGTCCGCCGGAAAGGATCATTCCCCGCTGGCGTTCCGTCAAAGGCAGCAGCACCCGGTAGCTTTCCTTCTTTGTTTCGTTGCGCAGTTCCAGTTCGTCCTTCCCCGCGGCAACGGCCTCCCGCACGCCCGGCAGGCTCAGTTCGTCCATCTGGTCAATCCGGTCGTAGTCGCTTTCGTCCGCAAACGTCAGCGGCAGAATCCCGTTGTTGATCAGGTTCGCCTGATGAATCCGTGCAAAGCTCTTCGCCGCCACCGCGCGGATCCCCAGATACAGCGGCACCAGCGCCGCGTGCTCCCGGCTGGAGCCCTGGCCGTAGTTGCTCCCGGCCACCAGCATCCCGCCTTTTTCCGCCTTGGCCCGTGCCGGGAAGGTCTCGTCCACCGGCGTCAGGCAGAAATCGCTCAGGTGCGGAATGTTGCTGCGGTAGGGCAGCAGCTTCGCGTTGCTGGGCATGATGTGGTCCGTGGTGATGTTGTCCTCCATCTTCAGCAGCACTTTGCCGCAAACCGTGTCTTCCAGGTTGTGTCCCAGCGGGAAGGGCTTGATGTTCGGTCCCCGAACCACTTCGACCGTGTCCTCCGCGCCTTCCGCCGCCGGCGGAATCACAAGGTTGTCGTTCACGTCGAAGCTCGCCGGCATCTCCACCGTCAGGTCGATGTCCAGTCCCCGCGGATCCGTCAGCACGCCGGCGATCGCCGTCACTGCCGCCGTTTCACAGCTCGTCAGATAAATCCCCGCGGATGCGGTCCCGCTGCGGGCATAGAAATTCCGGTTGTTCGTGCGAACGGAAACCGCGTTCGTCTTCGGGCTCTGCCCCATGCCGATGCACGGGCCGCATGCGCATTCGAGAATCCGCGCGCCGGCGTTCAGCATGTCCGCCAGCGCGCCGTTTTTCGCCAGCATGGTCAGCACCTGCTTGCTTCCCGGCCCGATCACCAGGCTCACGTCCGGATGCACGGTCTTGCCCTTCAGAATCCGCGCCACCCGCATCATGTCCTGATAGCTGCTGTTGGTGCAGCTGCCGATGAAAACCTGGTCCACCTTGATCGGCCCGACCTTTTCAACCGTTTCCACGTTGTCCGGCAGGTGCGGCCGCGCCACCAGCGGCACCAGCTCGTCCAGCTGAATTTCGATCATTTCGTCGTATGCCGCGTCCGCGTCGGCGCTCAGCTCCCGGAAGTCCTGCTCCCGGCCCTGGGCCTTCAGGAAAGCCCGGGTCACTTCGTCGCTGGGGAAAACGGAAGTCGTCGCACCAAGCTCCGCACCCATGTTCGCAATGGTCGCCCGCTCCGGTACAGTCAGGCTCTTTACGCCCTCGCCGATGTATTCCATCACCTTGCCCGTGCCGCCCTTGACGCTCAGCCGCCGCAGCACTTCGAGAATAATGTCCTTCGCCGCCACGGCGTAGGGCAGTTTCCCCGTCAGCTTCACGCCCACAACCTTCGGGCAGGTCAGGTAGTAGGCCCCTCCGCCCATGGCCACCGCCACGTCCAGGCCGCCGGCCCCGATGGCCAGCATGCCGATGCCGCCGCCGGTGGGCGTGTGGCTGTCGCTGCCGAGCAGGGTCATCCCCGGAACGCCGAAGCGCTCCAGCTGCACCTGGTGGCAGATCCCGTTCCCGGGCTTCGAGCACCAGATCCCGTGCTTCTTCGCAACGCTCTGGATGTACTGGTGGTCGTCCGCGTTTTCAAAACCGGTCTGCAGCGTGTTGTGGTCGATGTAGGCCACGCTCCTGCGGGTCTTCACCCGGCCGATCCCCATGGCTTCAAACTGAAGATACGCCATCGTGCCGGTGCTGTCCTGGGTCAGGGTCTGGTCAATCCGGATGGAAATTTCCTCTCCGGGCGTCAGTTCCCCGCTGATCAGATGGTCGGCCAGAATTTTCTGTGTCAGGTTCATGCTGCATCCCTCCGGTAAAAAGGACGGTCACGCATCCGGTGACCGTTCTCAGTTGTTCTTATTCTATTATCACCCGACATTGAGCAAAGTCAATGCGGCCAACCCGGAAAGAACACAGAAAGTCCAAAACCCCGGGATTCGCCCGTCAGGCGCGAATCTCGCTCTTCCCGCCCATGTACATGCGCAGCGGTTCCGGAATCGCAACGCTGCCGTCTTCCCGCAGGTTGTTCTCCAGGAACGCAATCAGCATCCGGGGCGGCGCCACGCACGTGTTGTTCAGCGTGTGGGCCAGATATTTGTTGCCCTTGCTGTCCTTCACGCGGATCTGCAGCCGCCGGGCCTGGGCGTCGCCCAGGTTCGAGCAGCTGCCCACTTCGAAGTACTTCTTCTGCCGGGGCGACCAGGCTTCCACGTCCAGGCTCTTCACCTTCAGGTCCGCCAGGTCTCCGCTGCAGCATTCCAGCGTCCGCACCGGGATGTCCAGCGTCCGGAAGAAGTCCACCGTGTTCTGCCAAAGTTTGTCAAACCACTTCGGAGAATCCTCCGGCTTGCAGATCACGATCATTTCCTGCTTTTCAAACTGGTGGATGCGGTAAACGCCGCGCTCCTCGATGCCGTGGGCGCCGACTTCCTTGCGGAAGCACGGGCTGTAGCTCGTCAGCGTCTTCGGCAGCTCGTCCTCGTTCAGGATCGTGTCGATGAACTTGCCGATCATCGAATGCTCCGACGTACCGATCAGGTAAAGATCCTCGCCTTCGATTTTGTACATCATGTTTTCCATCTCGGCGAAGCTCATCACGCCGCTCACCACGTTTCCGTGGATCATGAACGGCGGAATCACATACGTGAATCCCCGGTCGATCATGAAGTCCCGGGCATAGCTCAATATGGCGCTGTGCAGCCGGGCAATGTCGCCCGTCAGATAGTAGAATCCGTTGCCGCTGGTTTCCCGCGCGGGATCCAGCTCGATGCCGTGCAGCTTCTCCATGATGTCCACGTGGTAGGGAATCTCCCATTCCGGCACCGCGGGCTCGCCGAACCGTTCGATTTCGACGTTCTCGCTGTCGTCCTTTCCGATCGGAACGGAGTCGTCAATGATGTTCGGAATCACCAGCATCCGCTTGCGGATCTCGGCTTTCAGTTCCTCTTCCTTTACTTCCAGTTCGGAAAGCGCTTCCGCGGCCGCGGCCACCTCGGCCTTCACCGCTTCGGCCTCTTCCTTCTTGCCCTGGGCCAGCAGCCCGCCGATCTGTTTCGACAGGGTCTTCCGCTTGTTCCGCAGTCCGTCCGCCTGCTGCTGGGCGTCCCGGTAGGCCCGGTCCATGGCGATTACTTCGTCCACCATGGGCAGCTTTTCTTCCTGAAACTTTTTCCGGATATTCTCCCGGACTTTCTCCGGGTCGTTCCGGAGCAGGTTGATATCCAGCATATCTCAGTTACCTTCTCTCGTAATAATCTGGGTCCAAAAACCTCAAACCCTATCCACTATCCACTACCCACTATCCACTCATCACTTCTTCGGTGTAATCACCACATGCCGGTTGGGTTCGTCGCCCTCGGAATGGGTGGTCACGTTCTCATTCTGCTGCAGCGCGAAATGGATAATCCGGCGCTCGTAGGGGTTCATCGGCTCCAGGCTCACCTTCCGGCCCGTGCGCACTGCCCGGTTGGCCATCCGGTTGGCCAGGCGGATCAGGGTGTCTTCACGCTTCGCCCGATAGTTTTCGGTGTCCAGCGTAACCCGGGTGTAGTTCTCCCGGCCCCGGTTCACCTTCAGGCACGTCAGGTACTGAACCGCGTCCAGCGTCTCGCCCCGGCGTCCGATCAGGATGCCCAGCGTGTCGCCCTCGATGAATCCGTAAACGTTGCCTTCCGCGTCCGTGCCCATGTCGATCGTCACGTCCACGCCCATCAGCCTCGTCAGTTCGCCGAGGAATGCCTTCGCCTCGCCGGCGGGGCTTTCCGGATCCAGCTGATCCGCGGGAATCATGGTCACTTCCGGCTTCTCCAGCGTCCGGATTTCCGTCCGCTCTTCCTTTTCCTCGGAAGCAGCTTCCGCTTTCTCCGCCTTCTTCTCGACAGGCTTCTTTTCAGCGGGCTTCTTCTCTTCCGCCTTCACGGCCGGCTTCTTTTCCGTCTTCTTCTCGGCGGGTTTCTTTTCCGGCTTCTTCGCGTTCTTGTCCTCCAGCAGGTTGCCCAGCGGATCCTCTTCCGTTTCCTTCACCGTCAGGCGCACCTTCACCGGCCGGGAGCCAAACAGGCCGAACAGGCCCTTGCTGCCCTCTTCCACAACCAGCACGTCAACGTCGCCGATTGAAACGCCAAGTTCCTGCAGGCCGATCTCGATGGCCTCTTCCTTCGTCTTGGCGGTAGCTTCGTACTGTCTCATTTTATTTCACACTGCCCTCTCCGGCCACCGGGGCGGCCATTTGTTCTTTCCTGTCAAGGTATTTGTTGATCGCATAGGTCTGTCCCATGCTCACAAGGTTGCCCGCCACCCAGTAAAGGGCGAAAGCCGAGCTGTATCCGATACAGATCCACACGGAGAACAGCGGAAAGAACCACTGCATGAATTTGCCTGTGTTCGGCTGCCCTTCCGCCGGCTGGGGCGTGCCCGTGCCCATCAGCTTGGTCATCACAATCTGGCTCACGCCGGAAAGGATCGGCAGCAGCAGCAGGCCGTTGTACATGCTCTTCACGGTCCAGTTCACCAGGGGAATCGTGTATCCGGGAATGTTCGCGATGCCCTGGGCATAGTATTCAATTTCCTTCAGCTTTTCAACGATCACCAGAACCGTCCCCTGAAGGTTGCTGCCCTCGAAGCAGGAGGCCGTCAGTCCGCCGCTGATCAGCGATTCGCGCAGCGCTTCGGGAATGTTCTTCAGAATGTCCGCGCTCAGGCCGTTAAACCACTCCGCGGAGAAGTTCTGCAGCGGCGCCGGCAGCGTTCCGCCGAATTTGTTCAGCCAGTCCGTCCATTCGTTGGCGGAAACCATCCGCAGCATGTTGGCGTCCGGCAGTGCCGCGTAGAAGGGATTGTCCGGCATCCAAAGGTTCTTGATCCAAAGGAAGTTTTCCAGCGCCGGTTCCTGTCCGCTCAGAATCTGGCCCACCTGCTGCAGCAGTTCCTTGTTGGCCACCGTGCGCATCGCGCCGAAAACGGCGATCAGGATCGGCCATGTCAGCAGCAGCGGCAGGCAGCTGCTCAGCGGGTTCACCTGGGCCTTCTTGTAAAGTTCGGCCGTCTTCGCGTTCAGTTTTTCCTTGTCGTTGGCATACTTTTTCTGCAGCGCCGCCAGCTGGGGCTGCAGTTTCTGGGTCTTCCGCATGCTGGCGCGGCTCTTGATGTCGAGGGGGGTCAGCGCCGTGCGGACCATGATCGTGAAGATGATGATGGCAATAGCCCATGATCCTGCCCAGCTCTGAATCCAGCTCAGAACCGCAAACAATCCGTCGTTAATCCATTGAAACATTCCGGTTTTATTCCCTCCTTAATGTAGTGTTCGGATCCTCCGGCACCGGGTCATACCCGCCCTTGCTGAATGGGTTGCATCTCAGCAGGCGCCACGCCGCCAGCCGCCCGCCCTTGAAAGCACCGTATCGCTCAATCGCTTCCACGGCATATTCCGAGCAGCTGGGGATGTACCGGCATGTGGGATGCTTTTTGCGGTGGCTCAGCTCCCGGCGGTAAAAGCGGATCATGGAAAGAAGAATACGTTTCATCTGGCGCGGTTCCCCTCCTGCGCTTCGGAATACTTCAGCGCCCCCTGCTTTTTCAGCAGGTACGCTAAATCCTTCTGCAGCGTCTGGAAGGCGGCCTCCGCGGCGGCAGGCCTGGCGACGACCACGTACAGACCGGTTTTCACGTCCCCCAGATGGGGCCGAAAGCATTCCCGAAGGCGGCGCTTGACCTTGTTCCGGGTCACGGCGTTGCCGACTTTCTTGCTGACGGAAAAACCGACCTTCAGCTCCCGCCCGGGGGCGGCGAGCAGAACCAGGTTACGGCAGGCGGCAGAATGTCCTTTCCGGTAGACATACTGGAACGCTCTGTTCTTTTGCAGCCGGTAGCTTCTTTCCATTGTTCTTTCGTCCGCTTTCGCGGATTCTCCGTTTATAGCGGAAAAGCCCACCCATTCGGAAAACGGGCGGGCTTCATCCACAACTCAAAGTTCAGTCAGCTTGCGCGGATTACACCGTCAGCTCTTTACGGCCGCGGCGACGGCGGGCAGCCAGAACCCGGCGGCCGTTCTTGGTCGCCATGCGGGCACGGAAGCCGTGCACCTTGCTGCGCTGACGCTTTTTGGGCTGATACGTACGAAACATTGGTCAACACTCCTCATCCATTAGGTCTCAAACTTACGGGGCCTGCTGCCCCGAAGATTTACAGAACAGCCCTAACAGTATATCGAAGCGCCCTCCCCTTGTCAAGAAAAAATCTTCGCCAAAATGCAACAAAAAGCAGGTTATTTTTCCCGTCTTGTGCCCCTCCCCCTCCCCATCCCCAACATATAGGCTTTTACAAAACTTCCCCGGCGAACCGGGTCATAGCCCCCTTGTACTGCGTCAAAAGCAATGCGACATCGCTGTAATCCAGCCCGACCAGTTTCGTCTTTCGGGCTCGAACCGGCTGATCCTCGAAATTTCCGTCCGCCGGATCAACTCCCGTCGTCACCAGTAATTCCTCTTCCACAACCTCCGCCGGTTCCTCCGGAATCTCCAGAAAAGCCCCGTAGGGTTTCCCCTCCATCAGCCGCTTCAAAGGGACCAGCACCTTGTTGATCCGCTGAATCTTGTATTCGTTCACAATAAAGTGCGGATTCCGGTGCGCCTGAATCTGAAATTCAAAGTACAGCTGATCAAACATACAGCTCAGCATCCAGAAATCATTGCTCGTCGCCTTATAGTTTTCCGCCGCCGTTCTCTCTTTTGCCGTCATTTTCTCCTCCCCGTCCTTTCCAAAGTATTTCTCATAGTTTTCATTAGGAAGCATCAGCGTAGGAGCATTCCGAATCTGCTGCCCGATAACAACCCGCTGAGGATTCGTGTTTTTTCGTGTGCTGTTATACGTCCGCCCGATTTCATATCGCACATAAGTTCTGTCCGCTTTTTTGTTGAAGGATATTTTACCTTTCACGTCCGGAATCTTCACAGGACTGCTTAAGGTTGCCATAGGATATCGCCCCCGTTTCACTTAGGTCTACCGAAAACCGTGAACCCGTTGAGTTTATTGCCGTCAAAGCCATTTTTAGGTCTACCGGAATATAGGTCTACGCCGCGTCCCTATCCTGTCCGCCCCATGCTCGCCGCGACCACCCCCATCTCGCCGCTACCCATCCCTTCCGGTCCACCCAAGTCTCCTCGTTACCCTTCCGCCTCCGGCAGTCCGGTCAGTGCCAGCAGCACAGCGGTCACAAACCCAAAGCCGCCAGCGCTCAGCGCTGCCAGCCAGTTCACATCGCCCAGCACCAGAGCGCCGGTACCGATGTAAGCCAGCATAGCTTCCGCGAAAGTGCGGATAGCGCGGATCAGGGCCGCCCGGCCCCAGGTCTTCCAGTTGGTCTTCATAGCCTTTTCACCTCCCTTCAATGGTCTTCATCAGCTGTTTATCGCAGCGGAAGCGCAAGAAACCTCCGCCGCACGTCTTCCATCACGCCGTTTCCCTTCAGCGCCTTGTACTGGATGTACATGCACTCAAAGTTATCCCGGTCGTAGGAAGTCGTATAACCCTTTTTCCGGCAGACACGGTAGCTGCATAGCAGCTTGTCGTGCAGCATCGCCTTCATGCCGTTCTTCATGGCCTTGTTCTGCTTGATCTGCAGAAGTATACCAATTACTTCTACTACGTGGCTGGTAAGAAGCACACCCGCGTTCAGTATTACGAGCGGAAGTTCTCCGATACAGAGCGGATCCTCATTTTCCGGGACGTCGATGAAAACGAGAAGTGCAGATTCAACTATCAACGCTGCATTGATCAGGGAAAGAAAGGATATACCGCGGAGAAACTGGAGGCGAATAAGGAATTCTTTGGCGTATATGTCTTCCAGACAAACTGCTCCAAGCCACCTAAAGAAGTGTTCGAAGCCTACAAGAAACGCTGGGGCATCGAGACCTTCTACCAATACATCAAGAACCGGGGGGACTTCAACGATTTGAAGTTCCAGGATTACTATGATGAACAGGGATTCGCGTTCATTATGCTGGTTGCCGGTCAAATCCATCAGGAAATGATCAAAGCCCAGCGGAAACTGCACGATAATACAACATCCATCTTTGACTTACTGCTGAAAGCCAGGGCCTTGAAATTGGAAAAGCGTGGTCAGTTCTGGCAACTGAAGAACGCCCGGAAGAAGGATCTTGATGTTCTGGAAAAAGTCGGCTTTAAGCCGCAGGAACGTTTTCAGGCTTGACGGTGTTCATATCGTTTAAAACCTGAATGACTGTG
>Ga0265298_10003919_pt1 | contig 19305 bp, 18 predicted proteins | sample AusTroGonzalo_MG_3_FD_193486 | JGI IMG/M metagenome (GOLD analysis project Ga0265298, IMG submission 193486) | Bovine rumen microbial communities from tropical cattle in Woodstock, Queensland, Australia - Gonzalo_01 | ecosystem: Host-associated > Mammals > Digestive system > Stomach > Rumen ... | reverse complement strand
GCTACAGACTTTAGAGGACGACCTCCTAAACATAATTTTACGGCAAGCAACCGTTCTTCATAAGGATGTTTCTTAAGCATAAAATACCCCAAAAGTTTTGTGTTCAACTTTTGGGGTTCATTACAGATCGGACGCTTTTATTTTTGTATAGGGACAATGTTTCCTTATCCCACCTGACAACCGTTCTTCACCGGAGCTGAAACGGTAGTTACTACCAGTTTGCCGTCTGCATCTACCGCAGAAAGGATCATGCCCTGCGATTCGATGCCCATCATCTTACGCGGCGGGAAATTGGCGATAAAAAGCACCTGCTTGCCTACCAGAACCGACGGATCCGGATAACTCTGCGCAATTCCGCTTAATATCGTGCGTCCGCCCATGCCGTCATCCAACTTGAACTGCAGCAGTCGGTCGGATTTCTTGACGTTCGTACATTCCAGAACTGTAGCCACACGGATGTCATTCTTGTCGAATTCATCGATGGTAGTGGGCGCTTTTATCTCTGCCGGGCGCCATAGTTTGAGCGCTTCCGCTTTTTCCGCTTCCTCGTTCTCTTTCTTGATGCGCTCAAGACGGTCCAGCTGCGCCTGAATGGCACTGTCTTCTATTTTCTCAAAGAGCAGCGTGACTTCACCTAACTCATGTCCGTCAGGCAGCAAATCAATACGGCCTAAGTCATCCCATCCGATGGAAGAATCAAGATGCAGCATAGCCTTCAATTTCTCCGATGAGAACGGAAGGAATGGCTCGAATGCAATAGCCAGATTGGAAGCTATCTGCAGCGCCAGATGAAGTACCGTTGCCGTGCGGGGCATGTCGGTCTTTACGAGTTTCCAAGGCTCCGTGTCTGCCAGATATTTATTTCCGATGCGGGCAAGGTTCATCGCCTCTTTCTGGGCCTCGCGGAAACGGAAATTATTCAGCAGGTCCTCCAATGTCGCTTTGACATTCTTGAACTCCTCGATGGTGGCCTTGTCGTAGTCGGTCAGTTCGCCGCAGGCCGGCACTTTGCCATCAAAATACTTATTGGTCAGCACCAATGCGCGGTTGACGAAGTTACCGTAGATAGCCACCAGCTCGTTGTTGTTACGCGCCTGAAAATCCGCCCATGTGAAGTCATTGTCCTTGGTCTCCGGTGCATTGGCGGTTACTACATAACGCAGCACGTCTTGCTTGCCGGGGAAATCGTCCAGATACTCGTTAAGCCATACAGCCCAGTTCTTGGAGGTGGAAATCTTGTGGCTTTCCAGATTAAGGAACTCGTTGGACGGCACGTTGTCCGGCAGGTTATACCCCTGCGCTTTGAGCATGGACGGGAAAACGATGCAATGGAAAACGATGTTATCTTTTCCGATGAAATGGATCATTCTTGTATCTTCCTGCTTCCACCATTTCTCCCAGTTACCGAACTTCTCCGGTTGCGCCTGGCATAACTCAATGGTATTGGATATATAGCCGATCGGGGCGTCAAACCATACATAGAGCACCTTGCCCTCCGCACCTTCAACAGGAACGGGGATTCCCCACTCGAGGTCACGGGTCACGGCACGCGGCTTGAGTCCGCCGTCCAACCAGCTCTTGCACTGGCCGTATACGTTCGGACGCCATTCCTTGTGGTGGTTGAGAATCCAGTCCTCCAGCCATTGCTGGTATTGATCCAGAGGCAGATACCAGTGTTTGGTCTCTTTCTTGGTCAGCGCATTACCCGTCTCGGCATTATAGGGGTTGATGAGCTCATCCGGAGACAGGTCGGCACCGCATTTGTCGCACTGGTCGCCGTAAGCGCCTAATGCATGGCAGCGCGGACACTCACCGCGTATATTGCGGTCCGTCAGGAAATGGCCGGTCTCGGGGTCATAGAACTGCTCCGAGGTCTCCTCTACAAATTGCCCTGCATCATACATCTTGCGGAAATAATCCGCAGCAAACTCATGATGGATGGCGGAGGTGGTGCGGGAATAGATGTCAAACGAAATACCGAACTCGGCAAAAGAACGTTTGATGAGCTCGTGATAACGGTCCACCACCTGTTGCGTGGTCACGCCCTCTTTGCGGGCACGGATGGTGACAGGAACGCCGTGTTCGTCACTTCCGCACACGAACATTACCTCCTGACCCTTCAGACGAAGATAGCGGGCATAAATGTCCGCGGGTACATACACTCCGGCGAGGTGTCCGATATGCACCGGACCGTTCGCATAAGGCAGTGCTGCAGTAATTAAAATGCGATTATATGCCATATTTTGAGAAATTTTATACTAAAATTAAAAATAATAGCCAAAAATCTTGCATATTCCAAAAAAAAGTAGTACTTTTGCGGTCGCTTTGTGAGCGTTGCTGTAGTTACCCTCTCCGAAATCGGGTGCAAAGGTACTACAAAAAATTGAAAAATACAAATATTTTGGTGAAAAAACATCAATCATACGGTATTCTTTTACTTGCGTTGCTGTTTAGCGGTACCGTGAGTGCTAAACTGAACCAATTCGTAGGAGCGTCGGCACAATTCGGTGAATGGTCTCTCATGCCATCACAAAGCAAATATGCCACCAGTCTCGGTATGGCCGGAGGTCTCGGGGTGCATTATGAACTGCAGGCGAACAACGGCTTCCACCCGGAGCAGTTCCTTTTCAATATCGGCTTGACCGTTACCGGCGGCAAGACCACTTTCAACAGGAAAAGCAATTATCTGGTGATCCATCCTTCCTATGATCTGCAAGAGGATCTGTTCGATTATGTCTATGACGTGCGTGACCGTACCGACGGCTACACGACAATGGCTCTGCAGCTGCCGGTGATGGTCGGTATGCAATACGGACGGTTCTATTTCCTCGGAGGATTGAAGCTATATGCCAACATGATGACACGGGCCTACTCCACCGCCACGCTCACTACCTACGGACGGTACATGGAGTGGGGCGAGTTCCGCCATATGCCCGAATATCAGTTCTTCGATGACGTACCTTTCAAAGCGAACATCAAGACGAACCTCAATATTGATCTGGACGCCAGTCTGGAGATTGGTGCGCGATTGGGTATCATCAATTATGCAGAGGGCTTCGACGTGCCCAAACGGACCGTTGAATACAGGATTGCCGTCTTTGCGGACTATGGTCTGTTGGATGTGCACTCCGACCGCAAGAAGAATGTCTTCGATGTGCCGGATTATGACACCAATCCCGCTTCGCCTACCTATATATATAACAAGAGAACGATGATTGACCTCCTCGCCATGAATGATATCATGTCCACCAAAGGATTTGCCCGGAGGGTCAATAATCTGGTGGTGGGAGTCAAGTTCACCGTGCTCTTCCAGTTACCGAAGCGGCATGACTGCGTCATCTGTCATGACGGCTATCACTCAACGGTTCGCAGCAATGGTGGACGCAGAGGTGGAGTGAAGTACGAGGAATAATTCATCCGCATTCACCTCACGGATCTGCCCTTCTTTGGTCACGGATATATGACCGGTCTCTTCGGACACGACTATACAAGTCGCGTCCGTTTTTTCTGACAGACCCAAGGCGGCACGGTGACGCAATCCGTAATACTGCGGAATGGACTGGTCCTTGCTCACCGGCAGAATACAGGCGGCGGCTATCATACGGCCGTTGCGGACCACCAGCGCGCCGTCGTGAAGCGGCGTGTTCTTGAAGAAGATATTCTCAATCAACCGGGCAGACACCTGCGCATCCAGCCGTTCACCGGTATCCACGATCTCCTTGAGACCGCCTTCACCCGCCAGCACGATAAGGGCTCCGGTCTTGGTGGACGCCATGTGACGGCAGGCTTGTGTGATCTCCAATATCTGCTGACGGGAAGCGGCTTCATCCTCCGGATTGGTACGATGGAAGAGCTGCCACGAGGAGAACCGCGAACCGATGCGGTAGAAGAACATGCGTATCTCGTCCTGGAAAATGACGATGAGCGCGATCGCGCCGACGGATATGATGCGGTCAAACAATGCACCGGTCAGGTCCAACTGGAAGACATAGCATACCAGGAACCATACCACAATAAACGCCAGTATACCCCAGAAGAGGTTCACCGCACCTGTGCGGCGCAGCAGCCGGTAGGTCTCGTACAGCATGGCTGCCACCAGCAGAATATCAATAATGTCCTTGAATCCGAACGAAAAAGCTAAAACATGCATAAAGCTATTTACTATTTGCTCATTTACTGTTTACCATTGATTTTTTGCCACAGCGCTATCGTCTGTGCGGTCTCTTTCACATCATGCACGCGCAGGATTGTTGCGCCGTGCTGCAGGGCGTACAGGTGCAACACCTGGGTGGGGCACAAGCAGTCCGCAGGCGTGATATCCAGCGTGCGCCATAGCATGGACTTGCGGCTGACACCCGCCAGCACGGGACGGCCGTACCGGCGCAGCGTTTCCATCTCACGCAAACAGGCATAATCCGCCTCCACGCTGCCGATGAACCCGAAACCCGGATCAAGGATCAGATCCATGTCATCCATCTCCGGGTGCTGCGACGGAAGACCCAGATCACCGCACAGCGTCCATATATACGGCACCTGATACGCGCGCACGACATCGTACATGGCCTCACATCCTCCGGATACATCATTGACGGTCATGCGGCCGAAACGCTCCAATGACCTCCGGGCGATCTCAGGACGAAACGTGTCCAGCGACAGAGGTACGTCCGGAAGCACCTCCCGGATAGCCGATAACGCAGGTTCCAGACGACGCCATTCCTCTTCTTCATCCGCCGGAGTACTACCCGGTCGGGTCGAACAGGCACCGATGTCCAGTATATCCGCTCCCTCGGAAACGGCACGTTGCGCCCATCCCACTATCTGCTCCTCTGTCTGGATCCGTGAGGCCGGATAAAAACTGTCCGGCGTCACGTTGCCTATTGCCATAATTTGCGCTTTCACGGCACAAAGTTACTGCTTTTTTTGCAAAAAATGGAGATTTTTCAAGAAAAAATGCATTTTTTTTTCATTTTTTATGCAAAACGTTCGTATATTTGAGAAAAAATGTGTACCTTTGCAGGCTGATTCGTGTGTACTAGCATGTGCGCGTGCTCACACACGGGCGGAATAACTTTAAAATAGTGGCGGAATAACTTTAAAATAGTATATAAAAATATCAAAAAATAATTATGAAAAACGTATTAAAGTATCTCTTGATCGTTTCGGTGGCGGTAGCGGCTGCCTCATGCCAGGAGCGTGAACTCAACACACGCGTCAGCAACACCACCGGGTGGAATTATTTCGACCAGCGTACTACTAATTTTGAAGCCAACGAAGGTGTAGGTAATGTGCACCCGGTAGGAATGGTGCCTATCCAGGGTGGTTCGTTCACCGTCGGTGAGAAAGACGAGTTCGTCACCTCGCCGCGTAACAACGAAACGCGTACGCTGACCGTCAGCTCATTCTTCATGGATAAGTACGAGGTCACCAACCTGAACTGGAACGAGTACCTCCACTGGCTCGAGTTCGTCTTCGGCGCAGTGGCTCCGGAGCTGGTTGACCAGGCCCGTCCCGACCATAAAGTGTGGCGTGAAGATCTGGCTTACAATGACCCGTATGAGGATAATTATTTTGAGCATCCGGCTTTCTCGTTCTATCCCGTTGTAGGTGTTAGTTGGGAGCAGGCGATGAAGTACTGCCAGTGGCGTACCGACCGCGTGAACGAAATGGCGCTCATCAATGCCGGTGCTATCGTTATCCCTCCGTTCGGAGACCTGCAGCCGATTGATGACGAAGGTCTCAAGGATGAGTGGGAGCAGCAGACCGGATACGAAATGTATTCGTATGAGGAGACCAGTCCCGAGAACCCGGAGGAGACGGTTACCTATTACCGTCCGAGCTTCGAGTGGATCCGCGATAAGTTTGTCTTTAATACGGAGAAATACCTGATGGACGACACCTATGTGCCCGAGTACGGCCGCAGACCGAAAACGGACAGCTACGGCGCAGAGCGCAAGGTGACTATTGCGGACGGTATTTTCGTGACCGGTTATCGTCTCCCGACCGAGACGGAGTGGGAGTTCGCAGCCTATGCACCTGTGGCGGGTGAAGACGGACTGACTGTAGAGGGTAAGGTCTATCCTTGGTCAGGCTACCACCCGCGTGACATGTCGCAGCGAGCACTCGGCATGATGCAGGCTAACTTCGTCCGCGGACGAGGCGACATGATGGGTGTCAGCGGCTCGCTGAACGACCGACATGTCATCACCAACCCGGTGGACGCGTTCTATCCCAATGATTTCGGTTTGTACAACATGGCCGGAAACGTCAACGAGTGGGTGCTGGATGTGTATCGTGAGACCACTTTCCAGGACGCTTCCGAGTATAACTCCTTCCGTGGTAATATCTACAGCCATCCTATCCTGGATGAGAACGGCAATTTTGAGATGGATTCCGTAGGTTGCGTCAAGATCACCTGGGGTAAGGAGGATGATAAACGTGACGTGCTGGACGGTGACTTCGCCAGCCTTATCCAGACGGACTACCCGCTGGACACCGTGGGCGTGCAGAACCTGTCGGAAATCAAATATGACCCGACGGACGTACTGGCGCCGCGCGTATCCAAGAAGAGCCGCGTGTACAAAGGTGGCTCATGGGCGGACCGTATATACTGGCTCAACCCCTCCAACCGTCGCTACCTCGATCAGGACAAGGCTTCATCGAAAATCGGTTTCCGTTGCGCCATGTCTACACTGGGTGACCAGATTCCGAGTGCATATTAATAAACTGTAAAACAATAAAATAAATCATACATAATATATGAATTTTCCTGGTGATATTCGCTACACAAGCGAGCATGAGTGGATTCGCGTAGAGGGCGATGAGGCCTTTGTGGGCATTACGGATTATGCACAATCCGAATTAGGTGAGATCGTGTTTATTGACGTTCCTACGCTGGGTGAGACAGTTGGCCAAGGTGAAGTGTTCGGTTCCATTGAAGCCGTGAAGACCGTCAGTGACCTGAATATGCCGGTTACCGGCGAGGTGCTGGAGATCAACGGTGCGCTCGATGCACAGCCGGAACTGGTGAACAATGACCCGTACGGCGAGGGATGGATCATACGTATCGCAGTCAAGGATCCCGACGAACTGGACAAACTCATGGATGCTGCCGCTTATCAGGCTATCTTATAATTAACACCGAAAGAACAGTATTATGTTACAACAGATCCTTGCCATCACCGGTAAGCCGGGTTTGTACAAACTCATCAGCCGCGGTAATAACATGCTTATTGTAGAGAGCCTGGTGGACGGAAAACGGATGCCTACCTACGCACGCGACAAGATCGTCGCGCTGAGCGATGTGTCCATGTTCACGGACGCAGACGACATCGCCCTGAGCGAAGTGCTCACCTCCGCGGGGAAGAAAGAAGGACTGAAAGCCGTAGCCATGGACCCCAAGAAAGCATCCAATGCCGAACTGACAGCATGGTTCGACCAGGTGCTGCCTAACTGGGACCGCGACCGCGTCTATCCTTCCGACATCCGTAAACTGATTCAATGGTATAATATCCTGGTGAATGCCGGTATTACCGACTTCAGTATTGAAGAAGCCGAAGAGGAGAAATAAGACCGTTTAGGCCAAAGGACGGTCTTTGAGCAGCTTTAGCTGCGATCTGCTTTTGAAAACTTGCTTTTAAAAAGCATCATCAATAGCATAGAATCTGTAGCGCCACGGAGTGCCCAGGAAGAGTGGGATAACTCGGGAATGCAGATAGGTGACACAGGACGCGACATACAGTCCGTCCTCTTGACCACAGACGTTACGCCGGAGGTGGTCAATGAGGCTGTCATGTGCGGTTGCCAACTCATTGTGTCTCACCACCCCCTGCTTTTTCACGGACTCAAACAGGTGTGCGGCCAGACACCGCAGGCCTGCGTCGTCGAGATGGCGATCAAGCATGATATCGCCGTCTATTCCGCACACACGAATCTGGATGTCGCGGCCGGAGGTATCAATACTCGTCTGGCGCAGAAACTCGGACTGACCGGTTGCAGGCCGCTGGAAAACAACGGCCTGGGTGCCATCGGACAACTGCCGCAACCCATGCCCTACGAGCAATTCCGCGCGTACGTACGCGATATATTAGGTACTACGTACATGCGTTACACACGCGCGCATAAAGAGACCGTCCAGACCGTGGCCCTGTGCGGTGGAAGCGGAGCGGAGTTCATCGGTAACGCTATCGAACAAGGCGCGGACGTCTATCTCACAGCCGACTGCAAGTACCATGATTTTCAAGATGCAGACGGACGGATTGGACTCATTGACATCGACCACTGGATATCGGAGCGGCACGCACGAGAGATCTTCCTCGACATCCTCACGCCCCTCGGCGTCAGATGTGTCATCAGCCAAACCGATAAGACACCTATACAAATTATGAAGATTTGACTCGGACAAATAATCCTGCCCTTGGGGGCTATGAATTATAAATTGTAAATTGCGAATTGTAAATTGTGAATTGTGAATTATAAATTGTAAATTGTATTATAGTATGGCAAGAACAAAAGAATTAACAGTAGAAGACCGCCTGCGCGCGTTGTACGACCTGCAACAGGTGGATTCGAAGATTGACAACCTGCGTACCCTGGCCGGTGAGCTCCCGCAGGAAGTGAAAGATGTAGCAGACGAAGTGGAAGGTCTCAAGACCCGTCTGACCAATATTGAGAACGACATCAAGGAGTGCGAGACCCAGATCTCCGACCACCGCGTGCGTTCCGAGAACGCCAACGCCTCTATCTCGCGTTACAAAGAGCAGCAGAATACGGTTCGTAACAACCGTGAGTTTGATAACCTGAACAAGGAGATCGAGTATCAGGAGCTGGAGATAGAAGCATCGCAGCGTAAGATCAAACACTTCACCGCTGAACTGGAGGCCCGTCTGGCTGAGAAAGCCAGCACCACCAAGAGCATTGAGGAGCGTACCGTCGATCTGAACCAGAAGCGTTCGGAACTGGACCAGATACTCGCGGAGACCAAAGCGGAAACGGAATCGCTGATGATCAAAGCAGCGGAACTATCGAAGAAGATTGACGAGCGTCTGCTGACGGCATTCAACCGCATCCGCAAGAATGCACGCAACGGTCTGGCGGTTGTGAAAGTGGAGCGTGACTCATGCGGCGGTTGCCACGCCAAGATACCTGCTCAGCGTCAGCTGGATATCCGTACCCGCAAGAAAATCATTGTTTGCGAGTTCTGCGGACGTATCCTTGTGGATCCCGAGATGTAAACATCCACAGCAACAGGCTCACAGCCGCAAGGCTGAGAATGCCTACCCACCATGTTGTGCCGGCACCGAACGTGTCGGCATAATTTTTTCCATCCATGCTTTCACCCAGACAATAATAGGCGATAACAGCCACGCCGTTATTGGTGAAATGCATGACAACCGGCACCCACAGACTCCCTGTCCACACAAAGACATAGCCGAACATAGCCCCCATCAGCATCCGGGGAATAAATCCGTAAAACTGCATATGGATGGCGGAGAACACAAAAGCCGTAATCCAGATAGCGGCATGGATCTTGACGGACGGCTGTTTGTCATCAGCCAATAACTGCTGCAGGGTGCCGCGGAAAGAAAGTTCCTCCGCCAAGGCGGGAAGGAGCGCTAACAGACCCAGGTTAGCAAACAGACCGCCTATGCTGTCTGCCTTCAGAAAACGCTCGGTCAGCGATGCGGCATTCTCCTCCCATTGCTTCATCATTTGTTCGATGGATGCGAGGCTTTCCGGTAGTTCAATCCGGCTGTTCAGGTCCGCTAACAGATTGATAGCCGGTATGGCGCACACCATGACGACCACCGCCCAGACAAAGACCCAACGGTCTGCACCCTTGTTCATCTTGAGCCAGGCAAAAGGCCGGTGGTGCTCATCCCACAGCCAAGCGCATAGCACCGGAGGCAGAAGAAAAGTGCCGACGGTCTGCAGCAACTGTAGCCACTTGAGCCCGGCCGTGGTCTGCGCGCCGCCGGTACACGCCTGCCACACAAGCATGGCAACCACTGTCAGCACCGCCATCACCAGCAGCCACACGAATATGCGGGTTATGCTTTTAGCCATTAGCCTCTTTCAGTAACTGCTCCACCAATTCCGGCACACCTTCCGTCGCTTTCTTCTTGATGTGCGTGATATGTTTGGCCCATGCGCCGAACTCCGGCTGACCGGGGTCCACAAAATAGATGGGGATACCCGGCTTCGTGTAATGCAGCAGGGATGCCGCCGGATAGACATTGAGACTCGTGCCTACCACCACCATGATATCGGCGGTGGAAGCGATGCGGCAGGCTTCCTCAAAATACGGTACGCCTTCGCCGAAAAACACAATATACGGCCGCAGCAGCGATCCATCCGGATGCTTGTCGCCGTAATGCTGCTCCCAGCCCTCCAGAGGCACCGTCGCCGTCTCATGGATAGAGGAACGCAGCTTGGTGATCTCGCCGTGAAGATGCACCACGTGCTTCGCGCCTGCACGCTCATGCAGGTCGTCTATGTTCTGCGTGATGACCTGCGTGTCCGGCAAAGCCTGTTGCAGCTTGGCAATCGCTATATGGGCCGCATTGGGTTGCGCTGCCAGGGTATCGCGACGGCGGTCGTTATAGAACTTGACGCATAACTGCGGATTGGTCAGCCATGCATCATGCGTACATACATCTTCCACACGGTAGTGCTCCCATAAACCGTCACTGTCGCGGAAGGTACCCAAACCGCTCTCGGCACTCACGCCGGCACCGGTGAAGACAACAATCTTTGCCATGTTCGTAATTATTTATTGGTACTTGCAATATAGTTTCGCCCGTAGGAACGGTAACTGTCTTTCTCTATCTCTACCGTCGGTTCCTCCCATTGCGCTAACGGAACCAGACGCCATGCTATATACTTGATGCTCAGCCCTCTATCCAGCCATTGCTTCTCATAATGGGTCTGCAGCGCACGCGCATCCTCATAGACTGATGACTGATGACTGACGCCTGAAAGCCCATATAAGTCCGCCGTGTTGCATACCACCGGATATGGATTGAGCCTCAGCATCTCGGTCGTATAGGTATAGAGGAACGGACTGTCGGTCTTCAGATGAATCAGTCCGCCGGCTTTGACGATATGTTGATAGCGCTGCATGAACCAGGTGCTCGTCAGACGCTTCGTCGCTTTCTTCATCTGCGGGTCGCAGAATGTGATCCATAGCTCGTCCACTTCGTTCGGATCAAAGAACGACGTGATGAACTCTATGTTCGTCCGCAGGAACGCGGCGTTCTTCAGCCCTTCCGTCTCCGCCTCTTTGGCTCCCGCCCATAAACGCGCACCCTTGATATCCACGCCGATGAAGTTCTTGTCCGGGTACTTGCGGGCCAGTCCGACGGTGTATTCTCCCCGTCCGCAACCCAGCTCCAACACGATCGGATGGTCGTTATGGAAAAAACGCTCCCGCCAATGACCCGCCATCGCATGTTTGGGAAGACTCCCGTCTATGGACCACTGGCTGCTCATCGGCTGACGCTCCATCTCATTGGCGCCACACTGGAAGACATTGGTAAATGTCTCCATTTCAGCGAACTTTTTTAACTTATTCTTTCCCAATTCGTATTTCTTGATTTGTAATTCTTAATTTGTAATTCTTAATTTGTAATTTGTAATTTATACGCTCTTTGAGGCACGTAGTGCCGGTCTTTCTACTTTCTACTTTTAGGCCGAAGGCCGGTCTAATTCTCCACCACCTCCACCCCTACATCCGTTACGCCGCGGAGCAGGCTGTCACGCATGCCGTGCTTGATATCCAGATGATACCTGCCCGTGTCCGGAAAACGGTAGTTCTCCTCCAGCAGCACCGGCATCTCCATGAACCCGTGGTGTCGTTCGCCTAACCACTGGCCTCTGTCGTCCGCCAGATAGAACTCGATCGTGTCGCAGTGCATACTGTCTCCCACGAACAGCCACATATTCTGATAGGGGTAACGCTCCGTATGACGGACATAGACCAGCACCTGGTACGCCGCAGCGGTGTCTGTGATCATATAATCGAAATGCATCGCACTGTCCATATGCCACTCGCCCGATGAGATCGGGGTCATACGGGAATAGACAATCCCTCTCGAGCACGACACCAGCAGTGCCGTCAGGAGGACGGATATCAGGATATATCTTCTCATCTTCTATGGCCTTTTTTCTTTTTGTGGTCGAATCGGGTCACGTCGCCGTGTCCGGTCTGATAGCCTATCTCCGACGAAACGGCCCGCCGGCCTTCCAGCGTGTCGGGTTTCTCACCTCGCTTGTTCATGGCGATGATCTCAAACGCACGGGCCGCGGTGAGCGTCGTCAGGTTGCCTGCCGTGTGCGGGTCGGAGGAATAGGTCACCGTGCCGGCCAAAGGATCGGAGGAGAAGAAATAGAACGTAGCGTCCTTGGTCTCCAACTCCACGTGACGGGAAGGCAGTTTTTTCGAAGCGTCCTCATAAACCGGCACTTCGTAGTTCAAGCAGCACTTGAGCTTGGCGCACATACCGGCCAGTTTTTGCGGGTTCGGGGATATGTTCTGCAATCGAGCCGCACCTGTTCCTACCGAACTGAAATTGATCATCCATGTCGAGCAGCACAGCTCCCGTCCGCACGGACCGGTACCGCCGATGCGTCCCGCTTCCTGACGGGCGCCTATCTGCTTCATCTCCACGCGGATGCGGAAAGTCTCGGCATAGACCTTGATGAGCTGACGAAAATCCACACGACCGTCCGCTATGTAGAAGAAGATGGCCTTGGAACCGTCGCCCTGGTACTCTACATCGCCTATCTTCATTTCCAGGCCGAGCGATTTGGCTAACTGACGCGCCTTGATCATCGTCTCCTGCTCACGCGCGTGAGCCGCTTTGGCTCGTTCCAGGTCCTCCTCCGTGGCGATACGCACTACCTGACGCACCTCGTAACGGGAGCTGTCGATGCGGTTCTTGTGCATCTGCAACTCCACCAGCTTACCCGTGAGCACCACTTCGCCTAAGTCCAGACCGGGATTGGCCTCCACAACCACTTTGACACCCTTCTCAAGAGGCAAGTGCTGGCTGTTATGAAAATATCCCTTACGCGTGTTCTTGAACTGCACCTCGATGAGGTCGGTCAGTTGGGTGTTCTCCGGCAGGTCATTCAGCCAGTCGCTCACGGGCAGCATATGCGCCGAGTTGCGCTTGGTCGCCGCCGCACCCAGTTCCGTATGTTCCGTTCCTGTTGTATATTTTTTCATTAATATATAATTTGTAATTCTTAATTCTTAATTTGTGACGCAACTCGCAGAGTTTCAGTGGGGAGAGGAGAAAGCTTTATAAGCACTATCATCTGCAGACAAAGGTCAAAAAAGATCACTTTCGCATTCCCGTTCTGCTCTATCTGCCGCTCCGCCAGGTCCAGCTGCTGCATGATGGCCTCCACGTTGCCGCTATGGATGAATGGCGCGAACTTGACGGAGAAATCCCGTTCCGCCGCCAACTGGTAATTGAGTTCCGGCTGGCCGAGGTTGCGGATGTAGTTCTCCCGTACCTGCTGCTGAGCATACTGCAGAAAATGCTTCTGCCGCTCGCGTCCCACCTTGCTGTCTGCCATGTCGAGGCTCCATTGGCGCAGACGCTTGAGCGAATCAAATTTCTTCTGCGGGTCCTTGAGCACACCCACGGTATATGCGTCGCGGAAAAGTGCGATGAAATCGCGTAATTCCTGCTGGTTCTCTTCGGACTCATCGGCTTTCTTGAGCGCCGCCAGATAACTGCCGTTGGCTATGCGCGCTATCTCATAGGCCCGCTCCGCTTCCATGCCGGCTGCAGTCAGCGCTGCAGCTACCGTCTCCGTCGCCAGACGAGGCACACGCACCGTCTGCACGCGGGACAGGATAGTGGACAGCAGCATCTCCGGGTGCTCGCTCACCATGAGGAACACCGTTTTCTCAGGAGGTTCCTCCAACAGCTTGAGCAGCTTGTTCGCCGTCGTGATGTTCATCTTCTCCGGCTGCCAGATGATCATGACCTTGTAGCCGTCGCCGTAGGGCTTGAGACTCAGCTTCCGTAATATCTCTCCGCTCTCTTTCTCATAGATCATGCTCTGCTTGGACTCCACACCCAAGGCCTTGTGCCAGTCCTCCAGATCAAAATAATGCCGGTCAAGGATGATAGCACGCCATGGTTCCAGAAAGTTATCGCACACCTCATCCGAACCGACGATAGGAAACACGAAATGCAGATCCGGGTGCTGCAGATGGGCGAACTGCAGACAGGTGGGACACGTGCCGCAACTGTCTTCGTCCGTCCGATGCGGACAGTTCAGGTACTGCGCATAAGCCAGTGCTAACTGCAGCTTGCCTATGCCGGTTATGCCCGTGAACAGCTGGGCATGAGGAACACGCCCCTCCTGCACCGCCTGACGCAACTGATGTTTCGTCTCTTCCTGTCCTATGATCTCACGAAAAAGCACCGTTCACCTCACTTGTCTCTTCGCCCCTCAATAACGGCATTGCGAACCGCCTCTATGGCCTCGTTGGGATCGGCGAACTGCTTCAGGTCTATCGGTTCGCCTATATGCATATGCACGGCATTACGGTGTACGAACGGCTTGCCTTTCGGCAGCACCTCGAAACAGCCGTCCAGAGACAGCGGGATAACCGGCAGACCCAGGTCCCAGGCTATCTGGAAAGCACCCCGTTTGAAACGTCCCACTTCGCCGTTCAGCGAACGAGTGCCTTCCGGAAAGATCACCGTGCACACGCCACCTGTCAACTGGCGCTCAACCTCCTTGATGCTCTCCATCGCCGCCTTGGCGTTGCGACGGTCCACAAAGATATGTCCTGCCGCCTTGCATCCCGTACCGACGAAAGGCACCTTCCGCAGCTCCGCTTTCATGAGCCATTTGAAGATAACCGGAAGCCAGCCGTACACCAGCCATACATCAAACATCGACTGGTGGTTCGCCACAAACACATAACTCTGGCCCGACACTATATGCTCCTCTCCGTCCACAGAGACCGGCAGAAGCATGAGCCAAAAGAACGAACGGGACCAGAACTGTTGCACCTTGTGCACGAACTCGGCGTTACGCCAATGCACCGTGCATACCGTGAACACCGCTGTAAAAACGGTCAGCACCATCAGCACCGGCCATGCAATCACATACTGATACAACCAATAAATCGGCCGAAGAATATATTTCATTTTATTTACTATTTACTTTTTACTATTTACTATGGTTATTTCCGCTCCGCTGATTAGTCTTTCTACTTTGAGGCCGCCGGCCGCTCTTTCCCCTTTCAACTTTCATCTTTCAACTTTCAACTTTCCTTATCATACTTCTGCATAAACCCGCGGTACAACGCGCATATGCGTCGGATCTCCTCCCAGGTGTCGTCGCTCAGCTTGGTGCCGATCACCTCAACCACACGGCCGGCGGCAATAGTGCCTATCTCCGCACAACGACGGATGTCAAATCCGTCACTGAGTGCATGCAGGAATCCGCCTGCAAAATAGTCTCCGGCACCGGTGGAATCGGTACAACTGGTCGTGATGGCGCCTATATGATGACGCTTGCTGCCCTGCTGGACGTACGAACCGTTCTTGCCGACCTTGACCACCGCGATGTCGCACTGCTCAGCAATCATCTGCACCGACTCTTCGGGATTGAGATGCGTGTACGCGAACGACTCATCCTCGTTGGCAAACACGATATCCACGTACTGTTTCACCAGACCCTTCAGGAACGCGTGGTTCTCATTGATCACGTTATACGACGCCAGGTCCAGAGACACCATGCAACCCGCCTCCTTGGCCAAACGCAGCGATTTCTCCAGCAGCTCATGGTTCTGCACCAGATAACCCTCCAAGTGGAAGATGTCATAACCGTTGAAGGCATCTTTCTGGATGTCGTCGGCGCATAACTCAGCCGCAGCACCCAGATACGTGGCAAAAGTACGCTCGCCGTCTGGCGTTACCAACACGATCGAAAAACCGGACATGGAACTCTGCGACAGCAGCAAGATAGGCTTCACGCCGTTCTTGATCATGTCCTCGCGGTAGAAATCACCCACCTCATCGTTGCCTATCTTGCCGATGAACGCCGCCTTGCCCCCCAGAGACGCAATGCAATTGATCGTGTTGGATGCCGAACCGCCGGCAACCATTCGACGCCTTACCGATAGAAAACGATACTGGATTTGTTCTGCCTGATCCTTTGAAATGAGGTTCATGCTACCTTTCGGAAAACCGAGTTCACGCAGATCGTCCTCACTCACCTGGAGTAAGATGTCCGTCAGCGCGTTGCCTAATCCCAAAATTTTCTTCATATTTTTTGTATTTTTGACCCTAAATAGGGCGATTTTTCAAAAAAGTTACTACTTAAATGCATTTTTTTGCCAAAATATTTGGTAGTTTCAAAAAAAAGCAGTACTTTTGCACCCGCTTTTGGAAAAGGCTGTCAGTTGTCAGCCATCAGTTATCAGAAAATCTGAATGCTGAATACTTCCAATTGCTTTGCTTCCTTAGCTCAGTCGGTTAGAGCATCTGACTGTTAATCAGGGGGTCCTAGGTTCAAGTCCTAGAGGGAGCGCCAAAGCACTTACGGTTACGTGAGTGCTTTTCTTTTTTATTGGCAGCGTTCAGAACTCTTTTCTCACGGCTGACTGCGGATAGCTGACCTCCACTCACCCCTTCATTTTCCATGTTTCTTTTTCTTTTTCCAAAAACGCTGCAAAATTACAAAAAAAAAATGACATATGCAAGCATATGCCATTCTTTTCACATTTTTCCTTGTTTTTTATTTCTTCATCTGCCTGCAGTCTTTTGTCTTTCTTCTTTGAACCCAACCGGATTTGACCATGTTTTGTTGCTTTTTGTCTGTTTTTTAGGGGAAATGTATGGCAAAAACACACAAATCATCATCAAAATAAATTATTCTGCAAAAAAAATGCGGATTTATTTGTACATATAAAAAAATTGTTGTACCTTTGCACCCGAAATCCGATCAGGTTTGACTGCATCTTTGAAAATTGGACACTTGACATATTGGGAAAACCTTTCTTGACGTTTGTTTGAGAAGTTTTTCCTCCACGAATGTGTGGTAAATCGTTCTACTTACTTTAGCAACTATTTCCCCCATTCCGGCGTGGATATTTGTTGCTTATATGGAGTACGGCAATGCGAAGGCCTTGAAGCATAGACAGCAACAATGTCTGCGCTTTTTTTTATGCCCTCTTATCTGCCTTCATTCGCTTTTTCTTCGCCCTCTTATCTGCCCTCGTTCACATTTTCTCCTTTTGCATCCGCCAAGTTTGGCGGATAGAAAATGCGTTTTTTCTTTGTCCTCTTATCTGCCCTCATTCGCTTTTTCTCCTCTTGCATCCGCCAAGTTTGGCGGATAGAAAATGCGTTTTTTCTTCGCCCGCTTATCTGCCCTCGTTCACATTTTCTCCTTTTGCATCCGCCAAGTTTGGCGGATAATAAAAATTATGGCTCGCGGTGCATCACCCCCCAAAACGTCCTCCGGGGAGTTTTTTTTGCCTCTATACTTGCATATATCGAAAAAAAGCAGTACCTTTGCAGCCGCAAAGGTTATAAAAAACCTTTTTTGCTGGTACCGACAGCATATAACGTTGAAATAAACCGCGCAAGTGTGCGCGATACATATAAAAATAAATAAGCATTTGCTTTATTAAGGATCAATTCAATCTTGGACAATTGATATACACATCCGTAATATTGCGAATGTTCGCACGTTTAGTGTGGGCATTCTGCGTATATTGGAGTGTATGGGAGTCCAAGCCCGAATTGACCAGTATATACAAATGTCCACACTTTTTTAAACTAAAACACCACTGCAATGAAAAAAATTTTATTTCTGTTGATTGCCCTCATGGCATGCTTCTCTGCTGCTAATGCAGAAGTTATTGAGAAAGTTCAAATCGGTGATTTGTATTACAATTTGGACACCAATAATAAAACGGCAGAAGTAGCAAAAGATGCCTATAAAGATTTGACAATTGTAACGATTCCTTCCTCTGTGCCATACAATGACGATAATTATGATGTAACCGGAGTTGGAACAATGGCCTTTTATAGTTGTAGGACAATAACTTCGGTTACCATTCCAAATGGTGTGGTCAGTATTGGTTCGGCGGCATTTTGCTATTGTAGTAATTTGGAGTCAATTGAATTGGGAAATACTCTCCAGACGATAGAAAAAACAGCATTTTTTGAATGTACCTCATTAAAAACTATCACTGTTCCATCTACTATTAAGAATATAGGAAATAATGTCTTCTATGGGTGTAAAGCCTTAACTTCTGCTTTGTTTGAAAATTGTGCTGCCGAATTGGGAGAGGCAATTTTTTCTCATTGTTCCAATTTATCATCAGTACAACTTGGAAATAGCATCCTCAGCATTGGAAGTGGTGCTTTCTACGAATGCTACAAATTGGTGTCTATTGACGTTCCAAGTAGCGTGATTAGTATTGGTAATGGAGCATTTACAAGCGTCCCGAATATCTCCTATAGCGGATCTGAAAGCAGCCCTAACAACTGGGGAGCAAGATGCCTGAATGGGTACGTGGACGGGTGGTTTATATATGGTGATGAAACAAAAAAGGTGCTGAAAGCTTGCTCCGCTTCAGCAACAGGGGATATAAAAATATCGGAAAGCGTCACCGAAATTGGAAATAACGCTTTCATGTTTTGTAAAGCAATTACATCTATTGAAATCCCGAATAGTGTTACCATCATCGGTGAAGCCACTTTTCAAGATTGTAGCGGATTAGTTTCCGTAACGCTTTCTAATTCCATTACTGCAATACCGAATAGTGCTTTCGCAGGTTGCTGCAATTTGACATCTATCATTATTCCTAATGGTGTTACCTATATTGGGAATTACGCTTTTGGCGGTTGCAGTAGTTTGGAGACAATTATCATTCCGGAGAGCGTCACAGGCATAGGAGACCAGGCTTTTTATGAATGCACTAATTTGAGCAACATCAACATCCCGGATAATGTGACCGACTTTGGAGGTATTGCTTTTTACGGAACAAATTTATCCAATCCTCTATATAATTCCCATACTTTTATTTATATGCCGCCTTCTTACGCCATCGATGAATATGCTATTCCGGATGGAATAAAGACCATTGCTAATAGTGCTTTTGAGTGGTGTCAAAGTATAATCACCATTCATCTCCCAAATACTGTAATACATATCGGAGAAAAAGCATTTAGTTTTTGTATAGGGTTAACTTCTTTGGGGCTGCCCAATAGTGTGCAAAGCGTAGGTAATGGTGCATTTTATCGTTGTGACGGACTAATG
>Ga0265298_10003916_pt1 | contig 19313 bp, 20 predicted proteins | sample AusTroGonzalo_MG_3_FD_193486 | JGI IMG/M metagenome (GOLD analysis project Ga0265298, IMG submission 193486) | Bovine rumen microbial communities from tropical cattle in Woodstock, Queensland, Australia - Gonzalo_01 | ecosystem: Host-associated > Mammals > Digestive system > Stomach > Rumen ... | reverse complement strand
GTTCTCTGACTAAAATGTTGAATTGTTTTTCTTTTTCTGTCATTGGTGTAAAAGTTTTTATTCACCTCTTTAGAGAACAACTATACCCCAAAAACTACAAAGAATTATGAAAAAAATCTACGAAAGCATCCCGACGGCTTTCGTTAATGCGGCAATGAAGGTATCGACGTCGTGGCGGTCGTTGTACAGGCCGAAGGAGACGCGTACCGTACCCGGCACACCCATCTCGTCAATCAGCGGTTCGGCACAATGATGCCCGGTCCGTACCGCCACGCCCTGCTGGTCGAGCAACGTGCCGATATCAAAGGGATGGATCAATTGGTGATTGGTTATTGGTGATTGGTTATTGGTATAGACGTTGAAGCTGATGACGCCGGCTTTGGGGCTTCCTACACCATACACCTTACACCCTACACTAACTAACTGCTCTTCGCAATAGGTCGTCAGGTCGCGCTCATTGGCCTCGATGGCTTCCCAACCGATGGCTTGGACATAGTCGATGGCGGTCTTGAGGGCCCAACTGCCCACAAAATTGGGCGTGCCGGCTTCGAACTTGTACGGCAGTTCGTTGTAGGTCGTGCCGGACCAGCGCACATGGTTGATCATCTCTCCCCCACCCTCATGCGGCGGCAGTTTTTCCAGCCATTCCTTCTTGCCGTACAGCACGCCGATGCCCGTCGGGCCGTACATCTTGTGGCCGGAGAACACCATAAAATCGCAATCGAGCGCCTGCACGTTGACCGGCATATGCGGTACGCTCTGCGCGCCGTCGATGCATACGGGGATGTTCTTTTCATGCGCCAAGCGGATGATGTCCTTGACGGGCTGGATGATGCCGAGCACGTTGCTCACCTGCGCCACGCTCACGAGCCGCGTTTTGTCATTCAGCATGGCCGCGAACGCCTCCATATCGAGCGACAGGTCCGGCAACAAGGGTATATGCCGCAGCACGGCTTTCTTGCGCGCACAGAGCATCTGCCACGGCACAATGTTCGAATGGTGCTCCAGCCCGCTGACGATAATCTCGTCGCCGGGTTGGATGTAGGGGAGTCGTTCAGTCGTTAATTCGTTAATTCCTTCATTCGTTAATTCCCCGAGACAGAACGCCAAGGCGTTGATGCTGTCCGTCGTGCCTTTGGTGAAGATGATCTCCTCCGCGCTTCGGGCACCGATGAAGTCCGCGACGGTCTGCCGGGCCTGTTCGTGCTTGCCGGTGGCCACTTGGCTGAGGTGATGCACGCCGCGATGGATATTGCTGTTCCAATGGCTGTACGCCTCCACGATAGCATCCACCACGCATTGGGGTTTCTGACTCGTCGCTGCATTATCGAGGTACACCAACTCCCGTCCGTGTACCTTCTCGTTCAATATCGCAAAATCGGATTTGTTCATGTCGTTTATTCTTTCTCCGGGTGTTGGATGGTTATTTCTTGTCCGGGCAGGGAGAAGTAGAACATATTGAGAATGACGGGTTTGTCGCCTCTGTTCTCGCCGCGATGGATGGTACCGATTACTTCGACCAGCGGTTCGCCTTCGCGGAAGGTCTTCTCTTGTCCGTCCTCGCACACGATAGTCAGTTCACCTTGCTGCACGATGCCGTAGTTGACGACGGTGTGATGATGCCATCCGGTCATGGCTCCGACGGGAAAATCCAGCCGTATGACCCGCAGTTCCGGTTGTCCTTTCGGAAACTCCGGCAGCATTGCCCCATCCCAACTCTGTGATGTGCGGATAAGTTCAGTTGTCTTGATAGCCATATGTTGTTAGTTCTTAAACAGTTTCGGGAGGAAGCGGCAGAGGTAGTCCTGCCAGTTGGGCCATGTGTGGCCGCCGGTACTCTCGTAATAGGTGTACTCGTAGTGGTTGGCCTCCAGCCATTGGCGGTAAGGCTGCAGCTGCTCATACAGAAAATCCTCCTTGCCCATGCCGATCCAATAGAGCGCCTGCTCGTTGCCTTCGAGGCTGTACGGCGGCGTGATGAGGGCCGAGAAAAGGGCGATGTAACCGAACTGTCCGGGCAGTTGCTGCGAGACCTGACGCGTATGGTAACCGCCCATGGAAAGGCCCGCTATGGCACGTTGAGAGGGTAGGTTGCTGACATGATAACGGCTCTCCGTTTCCGCCATGAACTGCGCAAAACCGCCTTCCCAATGGCCGTCCATCGCATTGGCGCGCTCCTCCTCGTAGGTCGGGCGATGCGGGCAGTTGTCCGGCATGATGATGACCATCTCCTTGACGGCCCCACATTGGAGCAGACTGTCCATCCAATGGAGCAGGTTGCCCTGCGTCGTCCAGTCGTCCTCGTTACCGAACATGCCATGCTGGAGGTACAGGACCGGAAAGACCTCCGCGCCGGCTTGCACACGCTCCGCATACGCATGCGGCAGATAGACACAACAGGGCACACCCTGAATGGTGTCCCGTACTACCGAACCGACCAAAACGCCGGTTTTATCGGACTTTTCCGCACAGCTGACCAGCAGCAGGACGGCAATAATTGCCCACAAGGATTTTTTCATATTCGCTATGGTTTGTAATAACTGTCTTCGAGTATCTTCTGCGCATCGGGTTCGGCCATGAGCTGCTGCAGTGTCACGCTCTCGTTATGCGCCATATAGGACTCGGCGATACGCCATCCGAGCCATATGCCCAGCCGTCCGGGCGAGTCCTGCGACACCTCTGAGGTGAACGGGCCGTCGTTGAGGTAATTGGTCAGCACAAGGCTCTCGGTCTTGAACAGGTCGCGCTTGTCCATCACCAAATGCCATATGTCCCGTTCGTTGCGGACGCACCAGTCCCATTGCTCCTTCGTCCAGCCCATGACCTCATAGCCGGGCAGTTCGTCGAAGATCTGCGCCACAAGGTACATCACCTTGCCGCGGTAGAGCATCTGGTCCAGCAGGCGGCTCTTGGTGCTCGTATAGGGCAGGTTGCGGAACAGGAAAGCGCTCACCACATCCACGGGAATGCACTCCGGTCGCATGGTCTGTTTCTGGTAGTCATAAACGACGCGGTTGTAGTACTCGTAATCGCTTCCGAGGTACATGTCCGCGCCCACGCCGATGAGTTCGTCCCCGAAATAGACGGGTGTCTGGAAGCCGGAAATGAACAGATAAAGGGTCGGTATGTCCGTCTCGGGCCACAGCCAGCAGAGGCGCGTGAAGGCCTTGTTCAGGGATGTTTGCAGGCTGCTCACGTCGGCGAACAGCTGCTGCTCACGGGCGTTGGTCTGCTTGAAGCCGTAGAGCGTGTCGTTGAGGAAAAGGGGCAGCTGGTGCGCAAGGTAGGCCGTGTCCGCGGACGGGATGCCGAGGATGTCCTCCACCCACAGCGGCATGAACTCCGGATACTCGTCGTACAGCACGCGGATGTCCTCTGCCACGGTCGCTTCCTGCACGTTGAGCAGAGCCCGGTCGAACCGCATTATCTCCACCTGCTGCGGCTCCATCTGTTTCGGGAAATAGCTGCGGCCTTTGTGACAGCCCGTCAGCACTACCAAACAAAGCAATATATAAAATATTTTTTTCATACTTTTCGCCATTAAGCGGCTTGCCGCGTCACCATTCATCAATCATCAATCATTCAATCACTCCGTCAATTATCTCGATGGTCCGGTCGGCCATGGCCGCCAGTTCCTTGTCGTGTGTGACGAGCAGGATGGTCTGGTTGTACTGCTTGCGCAGATGGAGCAGCAGTTCGCTCAGCTCCTTCTTGTTCTGCGTGTCAAGGCTGCCGGTCGGTTCGTCCGCAAGGATGACGGTCGGTTGCATCATGAGCGCGCGTGCCGCCGCCACACGCTGTTTCTCGCCGCCGGACAGCTCGTTGGGCTTGTGGTGCATGCGGTCCGCCAGACCTAATTCGCTCAGCAGCCGTTCCGCGCGAGGCTTGTACTCCGCCTCTTTCTGACGGGCTATCATCGACGGGATGCAGACGTTCTCCAAGGCCGTGAACTCCGGCAGCAGCTGGTGGAACTGGAAGATGAAACCGATATGTTTGTTGCGGAACGCCGCCAGCTCCGTGTCGTTGAGGTCGAACACGTCCGTGCCGTCAATCAGCACCTTGCCGCGGGTCGGACGGTCCAGCGTGCCGATGAGCTGGAGCAGGGTGGTCTTGCCTGCGCCGGACTTGCCGACGATGGCCACTATCTCCCCTTTCTCCACATGCAGGTTCACCCCTTTCAGCACTTCTAAATCGCCGAACGATTTGTGTATGTTCTGTACTTGTATCATAGTCTTATCGATTGAGTATCAGGTCAATGGCTTTCTCGATGATGTCATCCTTGTCGGTACTGGTCATGGTGACCGTCACGTCCGGCGTGATGCCCTGCTCGATGTCCTTTTTCTCGCGGTCGTACATGCGCACGCTGGAGAACCGTACCGTCCATCCGCATGGCATCTCGTAACTCAGAGGCATGCCTCCGCCGCCCCCGCTGACGCCGCCGACGATGGTTGCGTCATCCGCATAGCGCATCAGGCTGACGAACGAGTTGGTGGCCGAGTAACTGCGCCGGTTGCACAGCACCACCACCGGCCTTTTCCATTTGCTGGCTATCGCCGAAGCGTCCACTTGCTGCGGTTCCATCGGGGAAAAATCGTTATGACCCGGACCGGTCTTGTGCTGCCAGTAACCCACGATGCGGTCCTCCGAGAAGAAGGGAGCCGCCAGCTTGTAGGCGTTGGTCAGGTCGCCGCCGCCGTTGTTGCGCACGTCGATAATGAGGCCTTTGCAGTCCTTGAACGCCCGGAACACCCACGCGATATTGGTGCCCGTGAACGAACTGGAGAAACTGGAGTAATAGATATACCCGATGCTGTCGTTGGCCACGGTGCAGTAGTACAGTCCGCCGGCGGTCCGGTAGTCGCGCAGATAGAGCTTCTGCAGCTGCGCGTCGTAGTTGGCAGGGTAGGTGTCGTACCACGACGAACAGCGCGACACGTCAAAAGGCGTGTAGAGGTTCACATGGCCGTCCTTGAGCGTGTCTAACATCTCCGCACAGAGGTCAAAGAGCGCGATCAGGTCGTTCTTCTGCAGCCGGGATGCCTTGGCTACGTACGTCTCGCGGACGGCGTTCCAGTCCACGCCCTTGCTCTCCACGTAGCAGTACTTGGTGTCGATGATGCTCCACAGCGCCTCTACGTTCTCCACAGGGTCCGTGGAGTACGCCATCTCGTCCTTCGTGTGGCAGGCCGCGAGCGCAGCCATGCAGACGAGCAGCAGGATATTATGTCGGATACGTTTCATAACCGTTCGTTGGCGCGGATTTTATATTTCCATATACAACCGATAACCAAGTTCACTTGGTTGCGTATAAACCGCTGATGCTCAGCACCATAGTTGACGTACACATGCTCGGCTCCGACGCGCCAAGTGGAGTGAGGGAACTGCAAATCGAGGCTCAGTTCGTGCTTGACGGTATGGTGGTTCCAATGGCCGGAACAGCGGAGCGTACCCGACACGCTCTGCGTGAGCTCGTAGTACGACTGCCAGTAGTCCGGCAGAAAATCCATACCGATGAGGTTGGTCCGTATCTGGTAGTTGAGCCGGTAACTGGTCTTTTTGCCGTAGAAGGACCACGATATGCCGCTCATGGCCATCACGTCCATCGCGATGTCTAATGACATCGGTTTGTTGACGTTCACGGCGATGGAGCGAACCGTAAAGCCGCCTTCCATGTACGGCCCGAGGAACACCTTGAGCCGGTTGTCAAGCCATCGCCAGGCGTAGAAAGCGCCCCATCCGCCGTTGATCTCGAGACCGTAGGTCAGGTTGTTTTTGGCGGAACTGATGTTACGGCCGCCGTGTATGTCTAGCCGTCCGACGTGTGCCCAATTGGCCAAGCAGCCCGTCCGCCCCAAGCGCGTGTCCTGCCGGAACGGCTGCCACCACTCGTTCCCGATACCTATCTGCCATCCGTGGTACGCCAGCGGACTGAGGTACGTATCCAGCTGGTAGTTCCATCCCCCCTTCACCTTCAGCACGTTCGTATGCTCCACGCCTTCCCCTGCCGTAACGCTCATCACGGCCCAGAACAAAAGCGCCAGCAGGCTCGCATAACGGCATATGTAGGAACGGTCGGGCATGGAGTTTTAGTCGGACAGAAGGCGAAGAATTTGCTTGGCGTCGGAGCGTGTGAAACCTTCTGCGTGAATGGTCTGACTTCCTTTGCTCTCGATGACTACATCGCCGAAAAGGAGATGTTGGCTGATGCTTACGCTGCCGATCCGCTCACGCATGATGACGGTCTCGTCGTAACCGATGAGTTTGCCTTTGTAGTAGGTCACTTTGTCATCCTCGACAATCAGTTTGTCCGGAAAAACGGCGTTTCCGTTGCCTGATATCCGGCTCGCTTGAAATTCGTATCGCATAGTTCATTTCATTTTGCGCTGCAAAGGTACAACTTTTTTTCGAATTACACAAATTTATTTTTTATTGATTTGGAAATAATCAAGTAAGGCTTTGTAATTGTCTTGCGCGGTGAGGCATGTGTCGCGGAGATAGCCGTTGGTCTGTCCCCAGTGCTGGATACCCCGGTAATAGAACAAGCGCAGATCTTCGGTGATGATGAACGGTACTATGCCGTTTTGCAGGCATTGCCAGAAGAGGATGAGCCGTCCGACACGTCCGTTGCCGTCCTGGAACGGGTGAATGCGCTCAAACTGCACATGAAAATCAATTATATCGTCCAACTCGGGCTTTTTGATCGCATTGTACTCCGAAACGAGTGCCTTCATATGGCGGTGTACGTCTTTGGGCTGTACCGTTTCTTGCTCGCCTATTTCATTGGGCAGACGCTTGTAATCGCCTACTACGAACCACGGCTTTTGGCTATCGGAAGTGTTGGTTTTGAGAAGGGAATGGAGTAGTTTGATGAGCGGTTCCGTGATTTTGTCCGTTGCATGGTCAATGATAAAATCAATACAGCGGAAGTGGTTGACCGTCTCCATTATATCATCTATGCGTGTGTTCTCGGAGGTGATGCCCAGCGTGTTGGTCTCGAAGATATAACGCGTCTGTTCTTTGGTCAAACGGCTGCCCTCTATGTGATTGGAGTTATAGGTCAGATCTATCTGTGTGCGATGATAGATACCGCCTTTTAGTTTGACCTCTTTTTCTTCGCGAAGACGTGCCAGAAGAGGAGATATTTTTTTCTTTCCTTTTGGTAGCAGCACGGCATCAGCCGGGATATTCCATGTTTTCCCGGTAAGAAAAGCACCTTCTATCTTTCCTGTTGCGCAGAGATTACGGACGGTTCGTTCGCTTATTCCGTACTTCCCGGCAAATAGACTAACGGATAAATATTCCATACTATCGGCAATTATTTTATGAAATCCGCCGCAAAGGTACTAATTTTTGCCGATACCGGCAAATTTTAGAGCAAAAAAATGTGTTTTTTAGGCAATTTTATGCCGGACTGCGTAAAAACCCCTTCAGAACGACTTACCAGATGGCTTGAATGAGGGTGACGGTCATCAGACCGCAGCAGATGAGTTTGATGATGATGCCGAAGAAGATGCCGATGAAGCTGCCCCAGCCGGCTTTGAGGGCTTCGGCAACCGCCTTGCCGCCCAGCAGCTCGCCTAACACGGCTCCGGCCAACGGACCGACGATGACGCCTGCGGCGCCGAAGAAAAGACCGACGAACACACCAATCGTGCTGCCCCATACGCCCCATCGGGTACCGCCGAACTGCTTCGTACCCCATGCCGGCACCACATAATCGAGCACGGACACCACTACCGTCACAATGCCCCAGATGAGCAAGGTCTGCCAACTGAAATCCACCCTGTCACTCAACTGCGCCATCCATAGACCTGCGTACGCAATCGGCGTACCCGGCAGACCCGGCACAATACAACCGATGATGCCCAGCACCATTAGCAAACCTGCTACTATCAATAATGCAATATCCATCTTAAATCCTAAATCTTAAATCCTAAATCCTAAATCATCAATCATAAATCATCAATCTCCTGTCTCCGTTCTCCATCGGCTCGATCTTCACCCAAACCGTGTCATCGGGTAGGAGGGCTTCGATCATCTCCGGCCACTCGACAAAACAGTAGTTGCCGGAATAGAGGTACTCCTCTGCCCCGAAATCCATCGCCTCGCGGATGTCCTTCAGGCGGTAGCAGTCGAAATGATAGACCTCACCCTTGTACGGCTGTTCCACATCATAGACGTTGACGATGGCGAAAGTCGGACTGTTGACCACATCGGCCGTCCCCATCTCTTCGCACAACTTTTTGATGAAGGTCGTTTTGCCGGCACCCATCTGTCCGTCGAAGGCGAACACCCGATGCGGCTCGGTCTTCTTCAGGATCTCCAACGCACTCACTTCCTCTCCCTGCTCGTTAAGCAACAAGAGTCTTTCGGCATTTTCCGGAGTGCTCGTAAGCACCTTTTTTATCGTATAAGTTCTCATGTTCGTGATTTTCATTCAATTCTCAGAGGCTTATTTTGGCCTGCAATTGTTCGTAAATGGCTGAACCTCTGCGAGTTCCGAGCAATTCTATCCATTCGGCTTTTTCGGCTGCTCCAGCACGCTTGACCGAACCGAAATGGGTCAGTATCTTTTGCTTTGTAGCCTCTCCAACTCCCTGTAAATCATCGAGTTGACTATGAATCTGCGCCTTGCTGCGCTTCTTTTTGTGGTACGAAATGGCAAACCGGTGCACCTCGTCCTGTATGTTGGTCAGCAGTCGGAACACTTCGCTCGTGACGGGCATGCTGATCTCTTGCGGCGGGAACCCGAACAGGAGTGTCTGCGTCCGGTGTTTGTCGTTCTTCTTCAGTCCGGCAATCGGTATAGTCAAACCCAACTGGTCCTCCACTGCCTCCCGGATGGCACTCATCTGCCCCAGACCACCGTCGGCGATAATGAGGTCGGGCATCTGTCCGCCTTCGTCGATGAGGTGCTGGTAGCGCCTCCTTACTACTTCGCGCATGCTCGCGTAGTCATTGGGGCCTTGCACGGTCTTTATCTCAAACCGCTTGTAATCGCTCTTGCTGGGTTTGGCCATCCGATAGACGACACAGCCTGCCACGGCGCTCTCGCCTTGTATGTTCGAGTTATCGAAGCAGTCGATCCATCGGGGCAGGGTAGGCAGGCCCATCATCTGTTGCAATTCGGTTAGAATACGCACGCCCCGTTGCTCGGGATTCAGTTTGTCTTCCTGTTTGAGCCGGTCGAGCTTGTACTGGCGTACGTTCTGCATGGCCAAGTCCAGCAGCTTCTTCTTATCGCCGCTTGTGGCGATATAGACATGCAACGTATCATCAAAAACCTCCGGAATGAACGGAACAATCACGTCTTGCGTGCTGCTCTCCAGTTGCTGTCGGAGTTCCATCATTCCCATTGCCAGCATCTCCTCTTTCTCTTCCTCCATCTTGCGGCGGTACTCAATCGTCTGGCCCTGCACGATGGAGCCGTTATGCACATGCAGCATGGATATGTACACACGGTCATCCTGCTCATCGTAACCGAACACGTCCGCATCTTTAGCCGATGAATTCGTGATAATCGTCTTGCTCTTGAACTGCTCCAGCAACTCAATCTTATGCTTGACGGCTGCGGCTTCTTCGTACTCCATGTTTGCCGCCAAGGCCATCATCTGCTCTTCCAATTGCTTGCCGATCTCATGCGCGTCACCCTTGATGAGCTTGCGCGCTTGGTTAATCCACTCCGCGTACTGCGCCGCGCCCATGCCTTCACAAATGCCGCAACAGTTCTTGAGATGGTACTTGAGACAGACCCGCATCTTCTTTTTCTCGATGGAATCGGCGGAAATAGGTATGTTGCAAGTTCGGATGGGGTATAGTTTGTGAATGAGTTCCAGCACCGTCTCCACCGTATAACTGAAACTGTATGGCCCGTAGTACTCGCCGGCTTTCTTGTTGATGGTTCGCGTCTTGAAGATACGGGGGTAGGGCTCGCGCGTGATGCAGATACTCGGGTACGACTTGCCGTCCTTGAGCAGAATGTTATACCGCGGCTGGTACTGCTTGATGAGGTTGTTCTCCAACAGGAACGCGTCCTGCTCGCTCTCCACCACCACGTACCGTATATCCGCTATGTGCGCTACCAGCTGCCGCGTCTTGCTGCTCTGATGGTCTTTGCTGAAATAGCTGTTCACCCGCCGATGCAGGTTCTTGGCCTTGCCCACATAGATAATCTGTCCCTCTTTGTCAAAGTACTGGTACACGCCCGGTTGCTCGGGTATGCGTTTCAATAACAAAGATATATGATTATCCTTTGCGGCCATGGAGTTCTTTGTCTTTCTGCGTAGCGGTCTTTATTCGTCCACCTCGATGCCAAACAGGCAATCTACGTGCTCGGCCTTGTCTTCCAAGAACTTACGTCCGTTCAGGCCTTCCAACTCGATAATGCAATTGACGTATATCTTCTTTACGCCGAGTTTCTTCACCAGTTCAATCGCTGCTGCCATCGAACCGCCTGTTGCCAGTATATCGTCATGGATGAGTACAACGTCGTTCTCATTCAGCGCATCCTTGTGTATCTGGATGGTGTCGTCTCCATACTCCTTGGCGTAGGTGACAGAAACCGTTTCGGCCGGCAGTTTGTTGTGCTTGCGGATAGGCACAAAGCCCGCACCAATCTCCATGGCTACGGCCGGCGCGATAATGAATCCGCGCGACTCAACGCCCACCACTTGGGTGATACCCTTATTGCGATACATCTTCACAATCTCGTCACGCATCCATTTCAGGCACTCGGGTTTGTCCAATGCCGTGGTGATGTCTTTGAACTGTATGCCCGGAATAGGGAAGTCCGGCACATTACGAATCGCTTTTTTTACTTCTTCAGCTGTCATATAGTATGTTATTAATTTTCTTAATCTTTTCCCTCTTAGGCGGAGTCCGCTTCTCCCGTTTCGTCGGGAGATTGCTCCGTGTTCCACGTGAAACATTTAATGTAGTTTGCTTTGCAAACTAAAAATGGTTATTTATCGTCCCATCAGTACCAATAGTACGCTTACATCATTGGGGCTGACGCCCGGTATACGTTGTGCTTCACCGATGGATTTCGGGCGGATACGGGTGAGCTTCTGCCGTGCTTCGGTACTGAGGCTTTGTACCTCCTCGTAGTTGAACGTATCGGGTATGCGTATCTGGTCCAAACGTTGCAGTTTAGCGGCTTCCATCTGTTCGCGCTTGATGTATCCGGCGTACTTGATCTGTATCTCGCAACTTTCTATGCACTCATCGGATATTTCCGCCATTTGGGCTTTCAGTTCCGGCACTACTTCTGCCAGACCCTTGATGCTTACCTGCGGACGCAGTACCAACTCGCTTATCTTGCATCCTTCATGCAGCGGCGTGCTGCCTATCTGCTCCAGCCATCCGTCAATCGTGCCTTTGCGTACCGTGGTGCTCTGCATGAAGCCGATGAAATCGGAGCAAATTGTCTGTTTGCGGCATAGCAGATCGTATCGCTCTTTGTCAGCCAATCCCATCTCATAACTGCGTCGGGTGAGTCGCTCGTCGGCATTGTCCTGACGCAACAGGATGCGGTACTCGGCACGGGAGGTGAACATACGGTAAGGTTCGTCAACACCCTTATTGACCAAGTCGTCAATCAGCACGCCTATATAACTCTCGTCCCTGCCCATCGTGAACGGCGTGCCGCCATGCACGTTGATATGTGCATTCACGCCGGCTACCAATCCTTGTCCGGCGGCTTCCTCATAACCCGTCGTGCCGTTGATTTGTCCGGCGAAAAACAGATTTTTAATCTGTTTGGTCTCCAAGGTATGGTGCAGTTGGGTGGGGTCGAAGAAGTCATATTCGATGGCATAGCCGGGGCGGTAGAGCACTACCTCTTCCAATCCCTTGATGGTCCGCAGTCCGGCTAATTGCACCTGCCACGGCAGACTGCTGGAGAAGCCGTTGACGTAATACTCGTTGCTGTCCACGCCTTCCGGCTCCAAGAATATCTGATGGGCGTCCTTGTCCGCGAACGTGACAATCTTGGTCTCGATGCTCGGGCAGTAACGCGGACCGATGCTCTTTATTTGTCCGTTGAAAAGGGGGGAATCTTTCAGTCCGGCGCGTAGCGCTTCATGCGTGCCGGGATTGGTATAGGTGATCCAGCACGGCATTTGTTTGAGTTCGCGATGTACCGTGTCCAGATAGGAGAATTGATGCCAGTCGTTATCGCCGTCCTGACGGACCAACTCCTCAAAATGAATGGACCGGGCATCTATACGCGCCGGCGTACCGGTCTTCATGCGGTCGGATGCAAAACCCAGACTTACCAACTGCTCCGTGAGCCCGTAGGATGCCGGTTCGGAAGTACGTCCGCCGGGTATCTGCGTTTTGCCGCAATGCATGAGGCCGTTGAGGAATGTGCCGTTGGTGAGCACGACTGCCTGCGCCTCCATCTCGATGCCCAAGGCGGTCTTGACGCCGCAGACTTTATTATCTTTGATAATAAGACTCGTCACGATGTCCTGCCATAGATGCAGATTGTCAGTATGCGAGAGTACCTTGACCCATTCTTCGATGAAGCGCTTGCGGTCGCTCTGGCTGCGCGGACTCCACATGGCCGGACCCTTGCTCTGATTGAGCAGACGGAACTGGATGGCGCTACGGTCGGTGACGATACCCATCTGTCCGCCGAGCGCGTCTATCTCGCGCACAATCTGTCCTTTGGCAATACCGCCCACGGCAGGATTGCAGCTCATCTGTGCGATTTTATTCATATCCATCGTGATAAGCAGCGTACGGCTGCCCATACGGGCGGCAGCACTCGCGGCCTCGCAACCGGCATGACCGGCACCGACTACTATCACGTCGTATCTGAAATCCATATAGTGTTTATTTTCGTATCGTTTTGGTCCGATGAGTCCATCGCCATTGACCGCTATAACTGCCCGAACTGACGGTGCGCATGCGCGGCTGAAAAGCGTTCTCCAGATGGTTGGTGTACGTAATCTCGTTCGTCTGCGCATTTACCAGCACGCCGATGATGTCAAACCGGACGTTCTTCTCCGTCTTCCGGTATTTGACGTAGGCGTTGGCGGCGGCTGTCATACGGCGTTTCTTGTCCTCATCCACATAATCTTCCGGGTTCTTACCACCATAGGTGGTAGTACGGGCTTTCACTTCAGCGAACACAATCTCGTTCTTACTCTCTGCAATCAGGTCCACTTCCAAATGTCCCATGCGCCAGTTACGCTCCACCACCTTGAAACCTTTCTTCTCCAGAATGTCGGCAGCGGTCTGCTCGCCTATGATGCCTATGGGGTCGGTAACGAACATACTAACTCAACTGCTCCATACGTGCCGCATCCAATCGCAGGAGGATGAACAGCAGCAAGGTGAAACCCCATAGCGAACTACCGCCGTAACTGAAGAACGGCAGCGGAATACCGATGACGGGCAGCAGGCCCAACACCATCCCGACGTTGATGGTTAGGTGGAAGAGGAAGATGCTCGCCACGGCATAGGCATAAATGCGGGTGAATGTATTGCGTTGCCGCTCGGCAATCGTGATTAGGCGCATGATGAAGAACAGGTACAGAATGAGCACGCCGACAGAGCCGACGAATCCCCATTCCTCACCTACGGTGCAGAAGATGAAGTCCGTATCCTGCTCCGGAACGAACTGCAACTTGGTCTGCGTGCCGTTGAGATACCCTTTGCCGAAGAACCGTCCCGAACCGATGGCTATACGTGCCTGATTGACGTTGTAACCGGCGCCGGCAGGGTCTTCCTTCATACCGAAAAGGACCTCTATACGGATGCGCTGGTGGGGTTGTAAAACGCGCGTGAACACAAAATCGCACGCGTGCGTATAGCCGATGCAGAAGAGTGTGAACACGCCTACCACCCATAGCATATACTTGCGCCAGACGAAGCCGATGACGGCGCTATAGATGACAAGCGCCACGACAATCGCCATCGCAATCCAATCAAACGGCACTTTGACGAAGATGTTGACAATCAGGCAGATACCATATATCAACGCCACGCTTCCGGTCAGAATGAGTGCTTGGAAACGGACGCGGTGCTCCTTACAAATGAAGTATATCTCCACCGCCGTGAGCAGCAGCATACAACTGAGCATACCCACGCTGCCGGTGCCTAACGGAACCGCGACGCCGCCCCAACGGATGCTGATGATGAACAGCGCCACGGCGGCAACACCCATCCATAGCACGTATCCGCTCATTCCCTGCCGGTAGAAAACAAGCAGGAAGGCGGCAAAGACGAGTGCTGAACCGGTCTCTTTCTGCAGCACCATAATGATGAGTGCAGGCACGCCGATGAGCGCAAAAGGTACGATCAGATCGCGCCATCCGCGTAAGCGGTACTCGTACCGACCCATGTACTTGGCCACAGCCAGCGCCACCACACACTTGGCGAACTCCGCCGGCTGCAGATTGACCGGACCGAGCGAAATCCAGCTCATCGAACCCTTGATGTCGTGCGCAAGGAAAGGCGTGGCGAGCAGAAGTAACAGCATAGCGCCGTAGGCGATATAGGCCAGCACGTCGTAGGTCTTATAATCGATGAGCAGCAGCACAACACCCATGACGAGCGAACCGATCATCCATGCGAACTGCTTACCGGCACGGTTGGAGAAATCGAAGATGCTCGTCTGGTCGAAGGTATAGCTGGCGCCGTAGATATTGAGCCAGCCGAAGACGGCCAGCAGCACAAAGATGCCGATGGTCAGCCAATCAACGTGTTGCCATATGTTACCACTTCTTGACGCTCTCATTGAGTACTGCGTTTGCTATACGTTTTTTCAAATCATTACGACGGACCGCACCGGTCAGGTACTGCTCCATCATCATTGTTGCCACCGGACAAGCCCACGTGGCGCCGAAACCGGCGTTCTCCACCACCACCGCCACCGCTATCTGCGGGTTCTCCACCGGCGCAAAACCGATGAAAATGGCGTGGTCACGTCCGTGCGGGTTCTGCACCGTACCGGTCTTGCCGGCCATATGCAGGCTGTCGATGGCGTAATGCCGTCCCGTACCGTGCGTCATCACGAGGTGCATGCCCTCCTTGAGCACATCGAAATACTCGTCCTCAATCGCCAGTTGGTGCCGATGGGTGAGCATCGAGTCGTTCTTATTGAGGTGCGGCGTGATGTAATAGCCGCTATTGGCAATGGTGGCGGCTTGGTTGGCGAGCTGCAGAGGCGTGACGAGTATCTCACCCTGACCGATACTGAGCGAACGGATGGTAATGGCTTTCCAGCCGGTTTTACCGTAGAATTTGTCGAAATAGCGGATGCTCGGTATACTGCCGGACGACTGGTCGCCGAGGTCCGTGTCGGTGAACTTCTGTCCGAGGCCGAATGACATCACATCGTTCCGCCATAGTTCGTACCGGTGGCGGAAGGTCTCGTTCTCCTTGCCGTAGCCGTCTTTCTGCAGCACATCGCGGAAGGCACACCAGAAATAGGGGTTGCAACTCTGCTCGATGGCGTTACTCAGCGTGACAGGCGAACCGTGGTTGTGCGTACACTTGATAGGTGCGCTGTTCTTGCCCGAGCAGGGATACATTGTATGGGGCGTAATGCCCTTTTCGTGCAGGCAGACGAGTGCCTGAATGGTCTTGAAGGTCGAACCGGGCGAGTAGGTGGCCTGCGTGGCGCGGTTCAGCAGCGGCTTGGTGGGGTTTTGCAGCAGTTCGTTGTAGTTCTTGCTGCGCTCTTTGCCCACGAGGACCTTGGGGTTCCACGCCGGATTGGATACGAGTGCCAGTATTTCGCCCGTTTTGGGCTCGATGGCCACGGCGCTGCCTATCTTGCCGGCCAACAGTTCCTCCGCCAGCATCTGTAACCGGATGTCCAGCGTCGTATGCAGATCCGTTCCGGCTACGGCCGTCCGGTCCAGTTCGCCGTTCTGGTAGCTGCCCTGCATACGGCCTTTGGAGTCACGCATCAGCACCTCGACGCCTTTCTCGCCGCGCAGCTGTTTTTCGTAGGTCCGCTCCAGTCCGTCGCGGCCCGAATAATCGCCTCGGGCGTAGTAATCGTCGCGGTCGATGTCGTTCTGGTTCACCTCGCCCACGCTGCCCAGCACATGCGCTGCGGCTTTGTAGGTATAGTCGCGCAGGGTACGTTTCTGTATCTGTACGCCGGGGAAGAGAAATAGCGATTCCTGCAAGGTGGCGATGTCCTCTTTCTTGAGCTGGCTCATGAATACCTGCGGCGTCCAGCGCGAATAACCTCTGTTCTTACGCTTGTCCTTGATCTCGCTTATGCGCTCGTCGAACTCCGCACGAGTTATCTGCAGGCACCGGCAGAAAGAGAGCGTATCCCAGCCCTCTTTCATGTCGCGCATGACCATCGTGATTTCGTAGATGGGCTGGTTGAAGACAAGCAGCTCGCCGTTCCGGTCGTACATCAGACCCCGGGAAGGATACACGGTCTGCTTGACCAAGGCGTTGTTGTCCGCTTGGTCCTTGGTGGACTGGTCTATGACTTGGAGATAGAACAACCGGATTATATACACCAACACAATCACAATGGCAATGCCATTGATGACATAGTGGCGTTTATAAAACGGGTCATTAATCATTTATCGTTCAATGCGTTATACGCGATGATGAAGATGATGGTGATGAGACTGCTTACCAGCGTCTCCAGAAGCACAAAACCTATATGGGAAAGACTCCATGCGGCGAGGGAGAAGACGGCCAGATGGTGCATCACGACGAGCAGCACCACATACTTGAGCAGCGCTTCGAGTCCCAGCGCATGCAGGCCTATCTGTTCGTTGAGACGCTCGCGGTCATTGACGATGAGGCCCAGCAGGTACCGGCGTGCGTACATCAGCAGAATGCAGCTCGCCATATGAATGCCCATCGAGTTGCAGAAAATATCCATGATGAATCCGGCGGCGGCACCGATGAGCATATCCACGCTCAGCGGCAGCGTGATGGGCATCATCAGCAGGCACAGCACGTAGATATACGGATGGCACACGCCCCATAGCTGCAGCTGGTTGAAAACGAGCACCTGCAGCAGCATAATCAGCACATAGCGTCCTATCTGTTTACTCCAATCCATTTGCCAGTTCCTCCAATTCCTGTTGATGCCTGTTCTGCACGACTTCCACATACTTGAGCCGCTTGAAGTTCGTATGCAGACGCACGCAGATGGTATGATACGAATCGCCCTCTTTGAGCACGCTGTTTTCCACGATTCCAACGGGTATTCCTTCGGGGAAGACGGGGCTCAGTCCGCTGGTGACGATCGTGTCGCCGGGATTGACCACCATATGCGCGGCCACGTCCGCCAGTTGGGCGAACCGGCTGTCCTTGCCGTCCCATTGCAGCGTACCGATATAATCGTTCTTCGTGAAGCGGCAGCTGAGATGGGTCTGTGTGTTGATAAGGGGCATGACGATGCTGTAGTTGCGTCCGACGGTGCGGACGATGCCTACGGCTCCCTCGCTGTTACGCACACCCTGACCGCGTACGATGCCGTCCTTGCTGCCGCGGTTGATGGTGAGGTAGTTATGCAGTTCGTCCGTGGTCATCTGTACCACCTTGGCGGTCGTGTACTGCAGCGGCAGGCTCTCCTGCGTCGAGTCCGCGGCGCAGAGCGCATTGCGCAGGGCGGCGTTCTCCGCCGCCAGCTGTTCGTTCTGGCTGCGCAGGCTGAAATAGCCGCTTATCTCGCTGATCTGCTCATGCTGCCATGCCACCACCTCGTTGGCGGTGCTGAGCATGCTGCTCCGCGGCGCCGCATTATTGAGGCCGATGAGCAAAAACGCAGCAACTTCCAAGGCGATGAAGACAAGGAAGTTGCTATAACGCAGCAGTATTTTGAGCAGATTTTGCATCTTCTGCTATGGGGTTAACGGAGCAGGAAGCCGAAGTTATTGACGTTCTTCAGCGCCACGCCTGTTCCACGGGCAACCGAGTGCAGCGGGTCTTCCGCTACGTGGAACTGAATGGTGATCTTGTCCGTCAGACGCTTGGCCAGACCGTGCAGCAGCGCACCACCACCGGTCAGGTAGATACCGCGTTTGACGATGTCCGAGTACAACTCAGGCGGCGTAGCCTCCAGTGCCTGCAGGATAGCGCCTTCGATCTTGCTCACGCTCTTTTCGAGGCAGTGGGCAATCTCCTGATAGCTCACCGGAACGGACATCGGCAGCGCCGTCACTTTGTTCGGGCCGATTACGATGAAATCTTCCGGAGCGTCCTCCAGTTCGGGCAGGGCCGAACCGACCTGTATCTTGATGCGCTCAGCCGTCGGCTCGTCGATACGCAGGTTGTGCATACGGCCCATGTACTCCACGATGTCTTGGTTGAAATCATCACCGGCGATCTTGATGGACTTGTTGCTGACGATACCGCCGAGCGAGATGACGGCGATCTCCGTCGTGCCACCACCGATGTCAACGATCATGCAGCCTTCCGGACTCTCAACGTCCAAGCCGATACCGATAGCGGCAGCCATAGGCTCGTAGATCATGTAGATGTCGCGTCCTCCGGCGTGCTCCGAACTGTCACGCACGGCACGGATCTCGACCTCAGTCGAACCCGACGGGATACAAACGACCATACGGATGGAGGGGGTGAACAAACGCGTCTGCTTCGGTATCATCTTGATCATACCGCGAATCATCATTTCGCAGGCATAGAAGTCGGCGATGACACCGTCACGCAGCGGGCGCACGGTGCGAATCATGCTTCCGCCCTTACCAATCATCTGTTGTGCCTTGCGGCCGACGGCAACCATCTTGTTGTCCGCCATCGAGATAGCCACTACCGACGGCTCGTCCACCACGATCTTGTCATCGCACATGATGATGGTGTTCGCCGTACCCAAGTCAATCGCAATCTCCTGTGTAAAAGAAAATAATCCCATATGTTTGTGTTGTTTTAAGTGCCTATTTCTGCAAATTAGCGTGCAAAGGTACAACTTTTTTTTCATATATGCAAGCGCGCGCAAAACTTTTTTGAAAATTGTTTGTGCGCGAATATCCGTCCCGTTCTTCGCAAAACAGCCACTTTCTCCGATTTCATCGGAACTATTCAGCCATTCGGGCAGGCCCTCCCGGGGAACAATGAAAAATGCGAAAAGAATGGCATATGCTTGCATATGTCATTTTTTTTTTGTAATTTTGCAGCGGATTTGTGAAAAGGGGTTCGAAAGGGTGGCAGAAAGCAGTCGGCGGAGGACAGAAAGCAAAAAAAAGCATCCGCAAGATGCAGACGCTTGGCGCTCCCTCTAGGACTTGAACCTAGGACCCCCTGATTAACAGTCAGATGCTCTAACCGACTGAGCTAAGGAAGCGTGTTTGGTGCTCTCTTTT
>Ga0265298_10003915_pt1 | contig 19314 bp, 6 predicted proteins | sample AusTroGonzalo_MG_3_FD_193486 | JGI IMG/M metagenome (GOLD analysis project Ga0265298, IMG submission 193486) | Bovine rumen microbial communities from tropical cattle in Woodstock, Queensland, Australia - Gonzalo_01 | ecosystem: Host-associated > Mammals > Digestive system > Stomach > Rumen ... | reverse complement strand
AGTCGCTCTACGACGGCTCGCTGCACGCGACGCCGATCTCGATTCTCGACACCGGCCTGCCCAACATGGGCGGCTGGCACTATTCGCCGACCTACTACAACATCTCGCATCCCGACGTCCAGCGCCGCCTGCTCGAGGAGTTCGACCAGATCCTCGACGAGTGCGCGGAGTTCCGGAGCTTCAAGGGCGTGTCGATCGACCTCTTCAACCAGATCAACGTAATGTGGTGGGGTTCGGACAGGGCGGGCTACAACGACTACTCGATCGACATGTTCCGCAAGGCGAAGAACGTGGACGTGCCGAAGTTCACGGGGGCGTTCCGCGGGCGGGACTACGCGAAGTGGCTTCGGGCGAACGCCTGGGAGGCATGGCTCGACTGGCGCTGCGACGTCGTGGCCGACATGTACGCGCGCTTTGCCGCCCACCTATCCGCGCGGCGACCCGACCTCACGCTCTACGTCGCGGCGTATTCGCGCCAGCGTGGCAGGGACGGCGTAGCGTTCCGGGACGACATCGACGATCCCGCTCTCGTGCGGAAGATGCTGCGCGAATGCGGCATCGATGGCGACCGCCTCGCGCGCATCCCCAACCTCTCGCTCGGCATCCAGTCCACCTCCGGCTTCGCGCGCGACGAGCTGCGGCGCGACAGTACGATTCCCGAGGACCGCAAGGCGAAGACGCGGGACCTGCCGGAAACGCCAGGCTTCTACGCCGAGGCGCGCAAGACCGACTATCCGTTCGCGCTTTTATCCGACAGCTACTACGAGACCGCGATCGGTGCGCCTGCAGACGCGGACGGCAAATACAGGGGAGACGGGCGTCTTTACGGGGACTGGCTCAAGCAGGAGTTCCGCTGGCGCGTCTCGCACATCAACGCCGCCGGACGCGAGGCGCTGCGTCCGTTCGCGAAGGCGTTGAATGACGGCGACATGCTGTTCTTCGCCAAGGGTGCCTTCCTCATCTCCCTCAACGGGATGGAGGACGTTCTCGTGCCCTGGATGCGCGAGTTCCGGAAGATTCCGGCGGTGAAGTTCAAGGACGAGAAAGGCAATTGGCCGGAAGCGGTGAAGGTCCGTACCGCCGAAGTCGACGGCCACCGCCACGCCTACGTCGTCAACACCGGCTTCGAGCCGGTGGAGGTCGACCTCGGCCGCTTCGGCAAACTTCGCCTCGACGCCTACGAACTCCGCTACCTGCGCTAGGCAGGCGGAACTCCACATTCGTGCATCAAGGCACTTGTACGGGATTAAAGATCGTCAAAGAAGGATACAGTGTCCGGAAGTCAGCTTCATTGCGCGTAATGAGGCCTCCCTTGGAAAACGCGTACGCACCTATCATGACATCTGCAATCGGACGCTTCGCCGTTAGCCCGGAACGCTTTCGAAGAACATGTTCATACCACGCCTTATGCGCAGCTAGAACAGCATTCGTGTCTCCTTGAAAATCATGCCGTCTCCCCCTCACGCATCTCCGCCATGTATTCGGCAGTAGTCGTAGGTCTGTCGTCAAACTTCAACCCATAGCCGATGAAGTCGCTGACATTAGGCCTGACTCGTCTGGCCTGTTCGGCATGGATGCGGGCGGCCTCCCTCTCCACAAGCTCAAAAACAAATTGCGCGAAAGATATACCGCGCGCTTTTGCGCAGTTGCGCACTGTCTGCTCAATGGCAGGCGGAAGATCTAATGCAACGCTCAATTTTCTCACCTTCCTTTTCTGTTTCGCTTATTGCGTGAAGGTGTTCATATTGTACCACATCTTGGCCGTTCGTGGCACACGATCTCATCGGTGTCACGCCGTTCGCCTTCCGCCGCAAGGGCGAGGCCGCGCGCTAGCGAAGCTGGAACGGGCATGCTGGATGCCGTCGAACATCATCAGCGGCTCGCCTTGGAGCGCCTGACCGCAAGGGTGAAGACGACCGAGAGCACCGCCATGCCGATCCAGAACACGGACAGGTAGTCGAGCGTGTAGCCGTTCGCGAAGGTGTGGCCAAGGAGCGTCGCCTTGCCCGACGTCGCGTCTCGCGCCACGAGGTAGCCGGAGGCGGCGCTCTGGATGCCCGCGCCAAAGTAATTCCCCATCCCGGCGATGCCGAGCGCGGCGCCCGCCGCGACGCGCGGGACGAGGTCGACCGCCATCAGGCCGCCGAGGAACGTCAGGAGAACTCCCACCGCGAGGCCGAAACAGACCATCGCGGTCACGTCGATCCAGATGCACGGGAACGTCACGAGCATCATCAGCGAGAGGCCCGTCACGTTCAGGATGCCCGCGATGACCGCGAGTTCCTTGCGGCTACCCTTGAACACGCGATCGGAAATGATGCCCGAAAGCGCGCTTGAAACCGCGCCCACGATCGAGTTCAGGGTGATTATCCACGCGGCGGTCTCCGTGGCGTACCCCTTCTTGACCTCAAGGAAGAAGATGCCCCAGTCGATGATCGCGTAGCGGCTCATGCAGAAGAACCCGCCCGCCAGCGCGACCATCCACACGGCCCAGCTCGTCAGCGCGATCTTCTGTCCGCGCCGTACGTCCGTCGCGTTTTTCTTCTCCTCCTCGCCATTGATCTCGCCCTCCCATTCGGCGACTGAGGGCAGCCCCTCCGACTGCGGCGAGTCGCGCATGAAGAGCGAGATGAGCGCCACGCCCACGAAGCCGAACGTGGCCGCTCCCCAGAAACCGCTGCGCCAGGCCATGTCCGCGCCGTACGCGAGCCCTACCCTCACCATGATCACGCTCGTCACCACGTAGGCGATCGCCTCGCCCAGATTGTTCGAGCAGCTCCAGATGCCGTAGTAGGTGCCGCGCGAGCGGTTAGGCCACCAGCGCGCAAGCGACACGACGCAGCACGGCGAACCCGACCCCTGCGCGAACCCATTCACGAACCAGACGACCATGAGCATGACGGCCGGCACGTGGAAGCCCACCGTCATCGTGGCGAGCGACGACACGAACAGCCCGAACGCGAACATCCGCCGGATGTTAGCGCGGTCGGCAAGGAACCCGCACACGAACTTGCCTATCGCATAGGAGATGAGCATCGCCGAACCGACGTATCCGATCTCCCTGGCCGTATAGGCCCCCTGCTCGATCATCGTCTTCTTTGTCGCCGAAAACGCCAGCCGGCACACGTAGAACAATGCGTACCCCAGCAGCATGATCGAGACCTGCCGGATCCGGATGAACCGGAAGCGGGAGCCGATCGCGGCATCCGGCAAGGTGACCGGCTTTGCCGGCGCAGGCGAGAAGAACCCCATCTCTGCGCTCCGCTGTTAGAGGGAATGGCGCCCGATGCGGTTGAGGTACACGAGCATCTCCGCGCCGTAGTCGGTCTGGAGCATCGTCGCGCCCTGGCTCAGGCTCCAGCCCCACGTCGAGTCGGGGTTGGTGAAGCCCTTCACGTCGCCGCGTCCGTTGTTGAGCGAATCCCACATCGTGTTGATCCAGATGCGGGGCGCGCCAGGCGCCTTGCGCACCTTCTCGAGCTGGGCCGCGCCTTCGTCGGAATCCATGCACACCTCGTACATGGAAGCCTTACGCGGTTCTTCGGCGATCCATTCCGGCAGGATCTTCGCGGCATGCTCGTGCTTCTTCCAGCAGAACTGGACGACAGGCATGTAAAGAAGCTCGCCCGACTCCACGTTCTTCCAGTACTCCCTGAAGAGGCTCTTTGCATCCGCCGGACCGTGCGTGGACTTCACCAGCACCTCCTTCATCGCGCCCACCTTGTCCACTACCTGGAGAATCTCGTACGGATGCTGGGTGAACTTGTCGATGTTGACGAGGATCTTGCCCCTCGTGAGTTCAAGCGCCTCCTCGAGCGTGAGGATGTCGTAGTCCGTGGCCTTCGCGTCCTTGCCGCCCTGGTTGCTCTTGAGCTTGAACTGCTTGACCTCGGCGAGCGTGAGGTCCTTCACCTTGCCCTGGCCCGTGGTGGTGCGGTTGAGGGAGCCGTCGTGCAGCAGCACGAAATGGCCGTCCTTCGTCATCTGCGCGTCCAGCTCCACGATGTCCGCGCCGAGCGCGATGCAGCTGAGGATCGCGTCCTTCGAATTCTCGGGGAAGTTGCGCCAGTCGCCGCGGTGCATCGCCACGAACACGTAGTTCCTGTCGCCCGACAGGAGTTTTTCGCGGATCATCTCCGTGCGGGTAGCGCCAAGCACGGCACTTCCGATCGCAACAACGGCAAGCAGCAGCAACTTCTTCATCTTCGTTCCTCGCATTTTGTTTTTCGGTCGCCGGCGCCGCGCCTCTCGCGCCGCCCGGCGCATCTAGTCTACCAGATAGGCGGCAGATGGACAACCCCGCTTCTGCTTTATGAATAGGCCCTGTAATCGGCCACTATACCGCAGGGATGCCGCCGCCTAGAAGGCGGCTTTCCCAGTTAGAAGCTTTGCACAGGGATTTGACTGGGAACGCCGCCATCTTGGCGGCGCTTGGGAAAGGCCAAGGCCCCGTGATTGGCTCGCTTTCGGGGTCTGGGGCAGAGCCCCAGCCATAAATCTCCCTCTGTGGCACGCTTCACCTATTCCCTGTCCGGCGGCTCGACCGGCAACTCCCGCACCTACCGTTTCGAGGTCGTGGACGAGGGCGGCTTCGTCCTCGCCGCCGGCTTCGACCGATCCCCGATTGCGGACGAGTCCATCGACTTCGGCACGGACGATCCGTCCTTCGATACCAACTGGCTCACCGTTTCGCTCACGCAGTCCGTGACCGCCACCTTCGACGTCAGCTATGCCCCGTACAGGTTCTTCAAGGCCGCCATCGGGCCCATTATCCCCAACGAGCCCGAACCAGAAGATTGAGCCATCCTGGGACAACGGGCATCTTGCCCGTTGCGGGAGGGCCGCGCTCCTGCGCGGCCGTACTGGGACAACGGGCGTCCCGCCCGTTGCGGGAGCGGTTCGGCGATTCTCGCAAACCTTTCTCTCTCCGCGCCTGTGGCCTGCCCGTTTTTAGAAGCGCTTCGCCAAGTGCGAAGCAATTCCCCAACTTGGGTGCGCGCACGGGGCGCGCACGGCAAAACTGCTGCGAATTTCATGAATATTACTTGAAGAAGAAGAATGTCATTTTCAAGTAATATTCAATGCCCAATCCGTAATAAACTTTACTTGAAAATGACATTTTGCACATTCAAGTAAAATTACTGTTGCTACCACGCGCTAGATGTGATATGATATTCTCACCTTGAAAAACGAAGGATAAAACCTATGTTCATAGGCAGAGAAGAGCAGCTGAAACTTCTGGACGCGCTTTGGGGGCGTGATTCTGGCGTACTTGTCACTTGCCGCGGCCGACGGCGCATTGGAAAATCTACGTTGATTGAGGAGTTTGCCCTACGTTCGGGGGCGAGGTTTATCTCAATTGAGGGATTGGCGCCGCACAAGCGAATGACGGATGCCATACAAAGAAAGCGATTTTGCGAGAAGGTTGCCGAATACGCGATGCGGTCCACCGTGGAGAGTGAAACCTGGTCGCTAGCCTTTTCCCAATTGAACGAATTACTTTCGGGAGAAGAAAGAACCGTTGTCCTGCTCGACGAGATTTCCTGGATGGGCGGCTGGAACCATGATTTCGCCGGATACCTGAAGGAGGCATGGGACAAGAAGCTGCGCAAGCACGCCAATCTGATTCTTGTCTTGTGTGGAAGCGTTTCGGCATGGATCGTCGAAAACATCTTGAACAGCACGGGTTTTGTGGGACGAAACTCGCTCGACATCGAACTGAAGGAACTCTCCATCCACGATGCCGTACAGATATGGGGTTCATGTGCGGACCGGATGTCAACGCGTGAGAAGTTGGACATGCTTTCCGTTACGGGTGGCGTCCCGAAATATCTTGAAGAGGTTCGTCCTTCGCTGTCGGTTGACGAGAATGTTAGGCAGATGTGCTTTATGCCGAATGGCATCTTGTTTCGTGAATTCGACGAGACGTTCAACCAGGTGTTCGGGCGGAAAGCCAAGGTGCGCGGAAGAATTCTGCGTGAACTCGTCAACCGTCCGAAAATGGTTGCGGAGATCGCAGAAGGAGAGAGGGCACGTGTCAGCGGCGCCTATTCGAAGACGCTTGAAGACCTCTGCCGGGCCGGGTATGTCATGCGCGACGACGGACTGAATCCATTGACGGGCAAGTTGATCCGGCGGGCGCGTTTCCGCGTCTGCGACAACTACGTCCGTTTCTATCTGCATTACATCGAGCCGCGCCGCGAGGCGATTCGCCGCGGACTGTTTGAATTCTCGTCCGCCGAGCAGCTCCCTGGACTGCAGACCTTCTATGGATTCCAGTTCGAGAATCTCATTCTCAACCATGTAAAAGACCTGTTTCCGTACCTGGGAATTGACCGATCCCTTGTCCTCTCGGCTTTCCCATACGTTCAAGCACCGACGAAACGCCATCGCGGATGCCAGATAGACCTTCTCGTTCAGACCCAGCGTACGCTGATTGTCGTTGAAATCAAGCGATGCAAGGAGATCGGATACGAGGTTGTGGATGAAGTCTCGGGAAAGGTGAACCGCCTCGCCTACGACAAAGCATTGTCGGTACGAACCGCGCTCGTCTATGACGGCCGACTTTCGCCGCGTGTGGAGGCCGACCGCTTCTTCGATTTTGTCATTCCCGCAGATCGGCTCTTCGGCGTCCAACGTTAGAAGCCGCCCGCGCGCAGCGCCCCGTGCGCGCGCTCGCGCCATCCGCCCTGAGCGTGATCTCCGCGAACGCGGTCGCGGGAAGCGTCCCGCCGACCGTGTATTCGACCGTCGCCCTGCCCGAATAGGGATACGACTGGTTGAACTTCGTGACCGTCACGGTGCAGGCTGTGTCCGCCATCGCGCCCGTCGGCAGCGGGCCCCGCCGATTGAAACCGAGATTGGCCGATGCCTACCGCGGGGTCGCACGTAGGCGGAAGAATCGCGTCGTCTTGCCAGTCTCGTTGATTACCGTCTCGCCGGAGGGATCAAGCTCGTACCTTGATACGTTGCCCGTGCCGTCCACGCTGTCCGACGCGACGACCTCGAACCTGAAGCCCACCTTGTTCTTCAGCGGCGGCGTCTTGACTACCGCTTTGTCCTCGGCGTTGAACTCGATGTCGAGGAGTGCGAAGTTGCCGACCATCGGCGGCTTGCTGAACGCCCAGCGGAACACGTAGGCGATGTCGTACGCATCCGAATCGTACCATGATGCATTGATACGCGACTTCGTCGCCCATGTCTCATAGCCCATGCCGCCGCTGACGATGCTGCGAACGGTCGCCCCGTGGTCGTCGATCAGGTCGGGATTTATCGTCACAGTGCCGCAGGTACTGCCGTCGCCCACGCCGATGGGAACGGCGGCGGACTCGTGATCTTCGGTGGACGGACCTCGTGTCGCGACGACCTTGGCTATGCCGGAGTTGATCGTGATATTGCCGCAGGTGACGGCGATCAGGTTCGTGTGGCCGCCGCCGATGCCGGCGCAATACGTTCCGCCTACGGCGTTCACGATGCCGCTCTCTATCACGATGTTTCCGCAAGAGATGTTCCAGCCGCCGCCGATGCCCGCGCCGCGCCCGTTGCTGCGGGCGTCGAGGACGCCACTGCCCGCGATGGTGAGCGTACAGTTCGTAGGCACGTGGATGCCGGGATAGTAGATGTGGAATCCCTTGACGGTGTTCGTGCTCGCGTCGGCGAGGACGATCCTGGCGTCGCCCTTGCAACTGATGCCCGCCCACTGGTAGCCCTGGTGGTCTTCCGGCAGCGGCAGGTCGACGACCGCGTTCGAGAGCGTCACGGTCGCGCCGGGGACGATGGACACCTTGCAGTAGTCCTGCAGCGTGCCGTAGAGGGTCATGCCGTCGGCGACGGTCACGTCATCCCTGAGCGCGGCGAGGTTGCCGTCCCAGACAGTCCACGTCTCTCCGCTGGACGTGTCGAACATTCCTTCCATGACGACGTTTCCGCAGGTGCTGCTGCTGCCCGCGCCCGCGCCGATGGCGCTGGCACCGTCGCCGCCGCCAGTTGCGGTGACGCTGCCGCCGGAAATCGTGACTCCGGCACAGCCGCTATCCTCCTCGCCGCTGCCGATGCCAGCCGCGCCGCTGCCGCCGTTGGCGACGACCACGCCTCCAAGGATGGTGACCGTGCCGCAGTCGCCTCCGACCGCGCCGCCTATGCCGGCCGCGCCGTCGCCGCCGGTCGCGATGATGGTTCCGTTTCCTCTTATCAGGATGTTGCCGCACGACTCGTTGTGGCCGGCGCCGATGCCCGCCCCGCCGTAGACTACGCCCTCTGTGCCGAGTAGCCGGGCTCCGCGCTTGCTAGTCCCTCGTGGCACCTCGCCACCGACGTCCAGCGTGCCGCCGTCGAGAATCTCCTCGTGGTCGCCGGTGAAGTATATGGCGGCAGGTCCCTTGCCGTACGGCCTTACGTAGTTGCTGCCCTGGATGATCAGCGTCGCCGCGCCAAGGCACGTGATGCCCGCGTGCGGCTGCGTCGCGCTGCTCGCACCGGCGATCGTCGCGTTCGAGATCGTGACCGTCGCACCCGGGGCGACGAACACCTTGTGGTCGCCGTTCAGCGTGCCGTGGATGACCGTGCCGTCCATGGCCGTCACATCGCCAGTGAGCATTGAGAGGTTGCCGTCCCAGCGGATGAGACGCGTCGTATCGTCGTCTCCGGTGTCGGCCAGGCCGGAAGCCACCACGACGTTGCCGCCGCCGCCGATGCCCGCGCTGTTGCCAAATGCCTCAAGGGAGCCAACGCCCTGAACGCTGAGCGTGCTACCTGCAGGCACCACGATGCCGAAGTTGCACAAGCCGAATCTCCAGGCCACGTTCTCGCCCACGAGGACGATCGTCGCGTTGCCCTCGCAGGTGAATCCCGCCCAGCTCTTCGCGGGATCGAACGAAATGCCCTTGCTCACCGCGTTCGAAAGCGTCACTGTCGCGCCGACGGAAATGGTCACCTTCCCGTCATAATAGTTCGTTCCGTAGATCACCATGCCGTCCCTTGCCGCCACCTCGCCCGAAAGGTCGGTGAGGTTGCCGTCCCACGGCGGCAGGAGCGTGCGCGTGTTAGTGCCGTGGTCGTCGCGGAGGCCGTCAAGGGTGATCGCGCCGCACGTGCCGCCGTTGCCCGCGCCGATGGTGTTCCAGCAGAGGCCGTAGCGTGCGGTCACGACGCGCGTGATGCCGGGGCCGATCGTGATGGCGCCGCAGCTGCTGTTGTAGCCGCCGCCGATCGCCGCCGCGCCTTCGCCGCCATGGGCCTCTATGTCGCCGCCCTCGATGACGATGTCGCCGCAGGGGATCTCGTAGCCGCCGCCGATGCCCGCGCCGCGGTCGCCGTAGACTTCAAGAGAGCCGGAACCACGGATGACGAGCCGGCTTCCCGCCGGCACGTGGATGCCGGGATAGTCCTTGTAGAATCCCCTGACGAAGTTCGTGCCCTCAAGGACGATCGTGGCGTCGCCGAGGCAGTTGACGCCTGCCCACGAACAGTCTTCGAAGTTCCGCGCCGAGACGTCGATGGTCGCGTTCGAGAGCGTCACGGTCGCGCCGGGGGCGATGCTCACCTTGTAGTACTCGGACCTGTTCGTGCCCGTCATGACCGTGCCGTTCACGGCCGTGACGTCGCGCACGAGCCCGGTGAGGTTGCCGTTCCACACGGGGATCGAGATGGTGCGGGTCCGGCCCTCCGTCACGTCGCCGAGACTGGGATGCACGGTAACCTCTTCGGCCTTGATCCCGTTGACGGGGCTGCATCCCTCGCCGCAAGTCGCGACCACGCGTGTGATGTAGGGGCCGACTACGACCTCGTGGCAGCTGCCGCCTCCGCCGCCGGCGCCGACGCCCGCCGCGTTGGCGCCGCCCATCGCGGTCACGTCGCCGCCGGAGATGGTGACCCGCCAGCAGGCCGTGCCGTTGCCGCCGCCAATGCCGGCGGAGTTGTCGCCGCCCGTCGCGACGATCATGCCGCCCTCGATGGCAATGTCGCCGCTATGGAGACCGTTGCCGTTGCCGCCGCCGATGCCGGCCGCCTTGCCGTTGCTGCTGGCCGCCAACGAACCTGTCCCCCGGATTGTCAGCGTCCTGTTGCCGGGGACGAAGATGCCGGGGTAGTCCTCGTGGAATCCCCTCACGACGTTCGCGCCCTCGAGGACGATCGTCGCGTCGCCCTCGCAGGTGAGGCCGGGCCACGGACAGTCAACGCTGTTCATGCCCTCGATGGTCGCGTCGCGGAGCGTCACCGTCGCACCGGCGGCGATGGACACCTTGTTCGAGGATGTCGGTCCGAGCCTGCCGCAGATCGTCATGCCGTCCGCCGCGACGGCGTTCCCCCTCAGCTTGGAAAGGTCGCCGTTCCAGCGGAGCGTGCGCGTCGTGCCGCTGGCCGTGTCGCTCAGGCCGTCGTCAACCGCGACCGAGCCGCCGATGCCGCCGGAGTTGCCGTTGCTGCTGGCCGTCAGCGAGCCGCTGCCCGTGATGGCGAGCGTGCTGCCCGCCGGCACCTGGATGCCGGGATTGTCTTCGTAGAATCCCCTCACGGCGTTCTCGCCCTCCAGGACGATCGTCGCGTCGCCCAGGCAGGTGATGCCCGCCCACGGGCAGCTCGAATTGTTAGTGCCGTTGATTACCGCGTTGGAGAGCGTCACCGTCGCGCCGGCGGCGATGTACACCCTGTGGTTGCCGCTGAAGCTGCCGTGGATCGTCGTGCCGTCGGCGGCGGTAATGTCGCAGTTCCTCGCATCCAGCACGGAAAGGTCGCCGTTCCACGGCCATATCGTGCGGTGCTCGTCTCCGTCGAGCACGTCGAAGAGCCCCGGCCCCAGGGTCACGGAGACGGCGGCTCCGAGGCTTCCCGCGCCGATGGTAGCGGCAAACGGATCCCTGTCCACGACGGAGACGCCGCGGCTGGCATAGACGCGCGTCACGTGCGAGCCTATCGTGACCGCGCCGCATCCGATGTTCGAATAGCCCCCGCCGATGCCGGCGGCCTCCCCGCCGCCCGTCGCGGTAACGTTTCCGCCGCTGATGGTTATGTAGCCGCAGCTGCTCTTGTAGCCGCCGCCGATGCCGGCCCCGCCAAAGCAGAAGCCACCGCCCCAGCCGCCTTCGGCCGTGATCGTGCCGCCCTCGATCACGATGTTGCCGCAGGGAATCTCCCATCCGCCGCCGATGCCGGCCGCGCCGAAGGTGTTGCTCCTCGCTTCGAGCGCGCCCGGGCCGCGGACGACAAGCGTGCCGCCCTCCGGGACGTAGATGCCCGGATAGTCGTGGTGGAACCCCCTGACGGCGTTCGCGCCCTCAAGGACGATCGTGGCGGAGCCGAGGCAGGTGATGCCCGCCCACGGGCACTCCGCGCTGTCCACGCCGCCTATGGTCGCGTCGCGGAGCGTCACCGTCGCGCCTGGGGCAACGCACACCTTGCCGTTGATACCGAGCGTGCCGGTGACGACCGTGCCGTTGGTGGCGATGGCCGTTCGCGCGGAAAGCGTGGAGAGGTTGCCGTCCCAGGACGGCGCGATCATGCGGGTCGCGCCGATCGTCACGTCGGTCAGCTCCGGGGCGACGGTCACGGCGCCGCACAAGGCGTTGCCGCCCGCGCCGATGGCGGCCGCGCCTTCGCCGCCGGTGGCAGTGACCACGCCGCCGGCAATGACTATGTCGCCGCAGGAGCCCCCGTTGCCGCTGCCGATGCCGGCCGCGCCTTCGCCGCCCGTGGCGGTGATCGTGCCTCCGTGGATGTAGATGTCGCCGCATTCCATGCATGGGACATACGAACCGCCGCCAATGCCAGCGCCATGCCCGTTGCTGGAAGCCGTCAGCGAGCCGGAGCCGTATATGTCAAGCCGACTGCCGGACGGAACGTAGATTCCGGGGCAGGTGTTGTAGAATCCCATGACGACGTTCACGCCTTCAAGGACGAGCGTGGCGTCGCCTTCGCAGGTAAGGCCTGCCCATTGGCAGTCTGCGTTGTCTTCGCCGTTTATAGTCACGTTAGAGATCGTCACGGTCGCTCCGGGGGCGATGGAGACGTTGCTCCTGCGCCCATGCAGCGTCGTTCCGCCGAGCGTGCCGTAGATCGTGGTCCCGTCAGCGATGGTCGTGTCGAAGCTGATCACCGACGCAAGGTCGACGGACTCGCCGTTGGGGCTCGGGGCTCCCCAGTTAATCCGAATGGTGCCGTTTTCTGCGCCTTCTCTGTCTCCGGCACAAACATAGTATTTCACACCGGCCTCGGCCATGAAGGTGATGCTGCCGGTCGTACGGAGGTTTATGTTGTCGTTCTCCCACACCTTCTGCAGTCCGCCCTCCGAACTGGCATAAGCTTCGCAATTGGTGTAGATGCTGAGAAAGGTATCCATTGCACCCCCGCCGTCAAGCTGCGAGCCGACGGTGTCAAAAGCCACCTTGCCATTGGACGGAGCTGTCCAAGTCCACCAGGCGGAGTTTCCGGCAGTAGGCATATATTCAAGCATCGGATTGCTCTCTTGCGCAGTGGCGGCGGAAGCCGAACCAGAACTCTCTGAAATTCCCTTGACGATGTTCCAGTTCAGCCGGATTTCGCCCACCATCAGACTCGGATTGAAACTGCTATAGTCAATAGCGGCAACGCAGATATAGTATGTTGTCCCTGCCGTCACGGTGAAATTGACGCGGCTTCGGACAATGTCGCGATCAAGATCGCCGTAGTCCAGGTCGTTGTTCTCGGCAACCGGGGAGAATGTTCCGTCTGAACATGTATATACGCCCAATGCCGTGTCAAGGTAATTCTCGTCTATGAGATCATCGTAGAAAGACCCTATTGTGTCGAACACGGCTTCTCCCGTCTCGGGTGCCGTCCATTTCCACCATAAGGTTTTGTCTGCCGCCACGCCCTGCTGGTCCAGATAGGCATCCAGAGGCTCATCCTCCTCTGCGGTCATGTTTGCGTTCTCGCATGAAACCGTGCCTGACCTGCCAGAGATTTCAGGGGCAGTATCCCAATAGTCATTCGGCGGACTGGCATTCCAGTTCAACTGGATCAAACCATAATAGCGGTATACTCCAACGCGAATGTAGTACGTCTCCCCCTCTGTCGCTGTAAAAGTGACGCGGCTGGCCTCGTTGTCGTTACCGTCGATGTTGTCGTTTTCACCTATAATCGAGTTCTGCCCGTCAGATCTGACGTAGATGCTAAGGCTGGTGTCCATTACCGCCCCGCTATCTGCGACCTCCGATCCGATGGTGTCGAATGTCACGCGGCAGGTTTCCTGCGCGGTCCATTTCCACCAGACGTATTCCGTATCAAAGGCCAAGCCAGACACTGTCCCACTCCCCCCCGATATGGAGATTGCCGTCTCCCGATAGCGGTTCGGCGTAGAAAAATACCACCTTAGCTTGAACGTGCCAAGTCGCGAAATGGAGGTGGTTCCTACGCAGACGTAGTACGTCTCGCCAGCGGTCGCATCAAAACTGACACCGTAACTTCCGTTTTCGCCCACCGTAGAGATCGTCCCCCCTGCCGAACGGGTATAGACGCCCATAAGGGTGTCGAAGAAGTTGCCTAAACCGTCAGTGCAATCAGGAGTATAAAGATCCACCCTGCCGTTACCCGGTGCCGTCCATTTCCACCACAAGGTATGGTACACTTCATTAGTATGCCGAAGTGGCTCTGAAGCCACCACGCTCGCGTTGCTGTTCACGCCCGTCACGTTCCCTTCTGGACCAGATATCGGAATAGCGTACTCCATGTCGTCGTTCACAGGCCTGAATATCCAATTCAGTTGGATCTCGCCTGTTTCCGAACTCCCGCACCCGCCGACGCAGATGTAGTACGTCTCGCCTGCCGTCGCCACGAACGTGACGCTGCTGGTCGGGTCGTCGTTGTCCACATCATCGTCCTCGCCCACTATCGTGAATGCGCCGTCAGAATACGTGTAGATGCCCATGACCGTGTCTAGGGGATCGCCTTCAATATGCTTCGAGCCTAATGTTCTGAACGTCACTTTGCAGTCTTCCTGCGCCGTCCATCTCCACCACAGGGTATTGGACGCATTCGGTTCATACTGCGGCAGCGGCTCATTTGCCTGCAAGGTCGCATTGGTGTTCCACGATGTCATCCTCCACCATTTGTCGTAAAACGTCGTTGTATATGAATCCTTGTTAATGATGTTGACCGCATACTCAAAGTCGTCGTGAGATCTTGACAAGGTCTCGTTCTGGCAACCGTTAGCGACGAGAGAGAATCTCGTGGCATCATCCCTACCGGTGAGGTCAGACCTCATAGGCATTACGACGGATCGAGCGTAAACCGTGACCACATAATCCCCGTCCTCCACTTCGTTCGCCGCCAGCCTGACACCCTCCACGTTGTTTAGGGGATCGGGATCGTTCCGAGAATTGGGAAAATAGATTTGTCCGCTCGGTGAACGTACCTTCATGTCAAGATCGTTGCTCAGATGGTTCGCCGTGTACAAACTCATCGACACGGCCGGCGCGTCCGTATAGGCCATGATGATCGAAAGCGGATGCCCGGCACTCGCATGAATTGAAAAAGACCGTTGCTCGCCCTGCGCGATGACGGCACCATCGCAGATAAAAATTCCATTGCCGGAGTTAACCGTATTGCGGACGTTCACCTGTCCCCACCCCTCCACGTTGTTAGGGTACGAATCAGGAATTTCCCTAAATTCCCCCGTACCGTACTGACCTGGGGCGAGACTCTTCGCGCCCGCAAGAAGCAACGCCTTTATCGTCGCGGCGTCGGGATTCGCGATGCCCCGGTGTTCGACAAGCCACTGCCGCACCAGCGTAGCTGAACCGGCCACGAGGGGCGTAGCCATGCTTGTGCCTTCCATGTAACGATAGTAGCGATTGTAATAATGAAGGTCAGACACAGGTATATCTTGCGAAAGAGCCGATAGCGACAGAATACCTGTTCCCGGTGCCACGATGTCTGGCTTGATGCGCCCGTCACGGGATGGCCCTCGGCTTGAAGACGCCGCCATGCCTTGATGAACGCCGTCCCATGGCTGGGTACAGTAGTCATCGTAGATCGGTGGTTCGTAGTCATCACTAGAATATTTCGCTCGTGTTGCATAACCGCCCTCCACCCTAACTGTTTCAGAAGCCCCGACAACCAACGCATTCTTAGAGGTTGCCTCAGGCGACAGAGACATTCCCTCGTCAACTACACCGTACGGTTTATTCATGTCCATGGCGCAATTGCCAGCCGCAAATAGAATCAGCATATCAGGATGCTCGAACATATAGCTGTCAATGGCTAGAGTCTTAGTTGTATATCCGGCATTTGCGGTATATTCAAGATTATCATATGCTCTTATTCCACTTCCCCAGCTGTCGGAATGAATACGGGCACCGTTATCGTACGCTTGCTGAAACATGCTGCCCAAATCTGAAGGCGGTACCACAGGATTTTTGCCATCACTTAAGGCCTGAAATACGAGATTCGCCTCGTATGCTACACCCTTGATATCGCCATAGGACATCGTACCGTTACCCAATACGGAGCCGACTACATGCGTTCCGTGCCTATTTTCGTCCGTATCGCTCCAGTCGCCATCAAGATTTCCATCTTTGTCCTTGTGTGAAAGGCCAAAAGCCACTACGCGACCGCGAACGTCCTCATGGATGGTATCGTAATTTCCGGTGTCCAGCCCCGTGTCTGCCACGCCGACGATCTGTCCCCGGCCCGTAAGTCCAAGCCCGGAATCCCCGCCCGGCCAGACGGCGCGGACGTTCATCAGGTTCTCGTTCACCGCCACGTTGTTGCAGGGCTTCGGCGCGACGTACGGCTCTATCCAATAGACGGCCCAGAGCCGCGTGATGGCCTTGACGCCCGCCTCGGTCAGCATCGCGCGGATCGACTCGCCTCCCTCGGAGATGACCTCGCACCCCGCGATGCCGCGTATGGCCTCCGCTACTGCCGCTCGCTCGGACGCTTCGAAGAGCGAGATGGAGAACACCGCGTCGTCCGCGAGCTTTTTCTGCACCACCGCCGCGTCGTACTTGAACTCCGGCGCGAACTCGCCAAGGTAGGAATGTTCCACGCCCGACGCGAACGCGGCGTAGTTGGTGGAGGCGATGCCCACGAGATAGGCGTTGTTCGGGATGTAGCCGTAGATCTTGCCGCCGGCATTTGCTATCTTCTTCCGCCAGCCGACTGGAATCTGCCCGTCGTGCTGCACGAGATACACCGCCATGGGCGGCATGGCGGCGGGCGACGCCGAAAGAAGCCGAGGCCTTGCGGACTCCTCTTCGGGCCTGATCGTCTTTGCCTGCAGCAGTATCGGCTCTGCCGCAGAGGAAAGGGCCAGCCCCGCCACTGCTGCGGCGGCAACCATGCGTTTCACTATGTTGGTTCTCATGCTATGCACCTCTTGCTGTATGATGGCAACATTGTAGCAAAACGGCCCTGCCGCGACATGGCAAATCTCAGCAAAGTTTGGCAAAATTGGCAAATTTGGGATTAGCCAATTAGCGACTTGCCGAACCTGCGCGGACTACGATCCGGTAGCCGGCCAAAAAGGAAGGCCTAGAGTGTCCAGCAATTGACGAACCAGAAACTAGGGCGTCAATCTCAGGGTGCACTTTCTATTTGACGAACTAGGGCGGCGCGGGGCGCGCCGCAAACGTTTCGGGCGCGCCTCGCGCCCGCTTCTGCAATGGGCAAGATGCTTGCTCCGGGAGGGACGCGCTCCCGCGCGTCCGCAACCGGATAGCCCATGCGAGCCAGCCACATTGCGTTTCTTCTTTCAGAGAGCGTCGCCACAAGCGTCGATGGATTGTAGAAAGCGGTCGCAGTAAACTGCGACCCTCCCATGCTCCAACGGGCGAGACACCCGTTGTCCCAGTGCGGCTCTCCCGGAAATTATCTGATAATCAGGTACAGGCCCGGACGACCGTCCAGCACGATGGTGTTGTTGCGCACGAAGGCGCTGAGCGAATCGTCCAGGTCGCCGTCGATGTACACGGCCCAGCGTGTGAGCTGGTTGGGTCTTTGTGCGTCTGTTACCGTGACCGGCAGCACGAGGCCCTTCCGCGGCGTCTCGCCCACGCCCGTCACGTAGAGCGTGCCGGATGCCGCCGGCGCGAAGCCCGCGAGCGTGCCGTATGTCGTGCCCATGTCGACGCGCAGGCCACCCGCGCGCGCGGCCGTGCCGCTCGCCATCTCCAGCGTCGCGCCCTCGGCCACGACCACTGCCGAATCCGGCGGGAGGGCCGAAGCGTCTGCGCCGACGGGGATCGAGAGCGTGCCCTCCTCCACCACGGTGTCGCCCGTGTACGTGTTTGCGCCCGTCAAGGCGAGCGGCTTGGTGCCCTTCTTGACGAAGCCGCCGTCCGCCCCATCGAGATCGGGGTCGTGCAGGAGCGCCTGGGCGATCGTGTAGTTCGAGCCCGCGAGGCTTTCCGTCGTCACCACCGCGCCGTTCGTCGAGACCAGCACCTCGGTGAGGCCCGTCAGCGTCTGGTTCGCCGCCGTTGTGCCCACGGGCGCGTACGTGCCGCCGTTCCAGTAGATGTAGGCCGAACCACCCGCGAAGAAGCAGTAGTTGCCGGACGTGCTCGTGTTCAGGAAGATGTTCTCCGCCTTGAGGACGCCGCCGTGCAGGTTGAGGCGCGAGGTGGAGGCATTGCATCCCATGTGGATGCGCTCAACCTCGTTGTACTCACCGCCGTACATGTTGAGCGTGGCGTCGCACGCGCGGTTGAGCGTATTCTGACCATCCGCCTTACTTCCGAGATAGCCCATGCGCGTGCCCTTCGTGCCACTCGTATCCGTGTGGTTGTACGTGCCGCCATGCATGTTGAAGGTGGCGTGCGGCGGGTTGACGCCCGTCTTGTTGTACGACTGCCCGAAGCGCATCACGCCGGGGTTCGTGAGTGTGCCGCCATAGATGTTCGCCGTCGCCTGCACCGCCGTGTCGAAATCAGAGAGATCGTAGCCGAAGTTGAACGAATTGAAAGTCACCGTACCGCCGTACTGGTTGTAGACGGCGTACGTCGGAATAAGTTGCCCTCCCGCGTCCTTGCCACGATTGAACGTGTGGCCGATGTAGAGCCACCCGCCCTTCACCGTGCCGGAGCGGATCGTGAACGCTGCGTAGTTTGTCGCGTAGCCCCAGCCCCGGTCGTTCGCGCCGATGAAACAGTCGAGCGCGGCGCCGTTGCTGCCCACGTGGAAGAGCGCGTTCGGGCCGCCGGCGACGACGATCTCGCCCTCGTCGATGCAGAGCGTACCCGCGCCCTGCTTCGCGGAGCTGTCGCCGTTAGCAGGCCAGTACCAGTTCGCACCTGTGCTGTTCCAGCTTGTGTTGTGGCCGTTCCAGCCGATGTGGTTCGTCGCCGACGCCACGGTATTCGGTGCAAGCGTCAGCGTACCCGGCCCCGTCTTCATCAGTCCGCCCAACTGCGAGTCGAACTGATCCGTCAGCAGCAAGTCGTTGTCAAGACGGATGATCGCCGTCCGCGAGCTGTTGTCCGTGCGCGTCACGACCTTCGCAGAGGAGATGGCATCAGGGCCGGTGTAATGGAACGTGCCGGAGCCGACCGTGAGCGTCCTGCCGTTGAGCTTCGACATGTCGGCGATCTCCAGCGTGCCGGAGTCCACCCAAACGCCGCTTCCCTGCGCGATCGTGCCCGCGAACGTCGTCGTGCCGCCGCCGACCTTCGGCGTGTTCACGCGCAGCGGACGGCGCGAATCCATCGTCAGCGTCCCCGTCACGCGCGCCGTCGCGCCGGACGCGGTATAGACGCCGATCGCGCCAGAATAGCCGTTGTTGGCGTCCGTCTCGTTCGAGCGCTGGTAGTAGTCGTCTGTCGTGAGGTTCGACGCGATCTCGTGCGTGCCGCTCTCCACAGCGAAGCCTGGCGCCGACTTGGTGTCACGATGGTTCAGTTTGATCGCGCCGCCTGCGATGGTGTAGCCTGCCCCGGCGTTCGCGCCCTTCAGCATGGCCGTACCCAAGGTGAGCGCGCCATCCACGTTCACCGGCACGTTCGCCGCCGTCGCCGGGTTGAAGAGCGCGAGCGAATTCGTGCCTTCCGGCGGCACGCCGCCGTTCCAGTTGGCGGAATCGTGCCAGTTGCCGCCCGCCGTCACGCTCGTCCAAACCGTCGCGGCCGCGTCCGTCGGCGCGATCGTCACCTTCACCACGCGCAGGCCCGCGTGCGGTCCGCTCGTCACGTCCTCCTTCACGTAGGTGAACGACTTCTCCGGGAAGTTCGGGTTCGCCACGAACAGGTCCAGCGGCACGTTCGCCTCGTCGGCGGGCTTGTAGTAGACCACGGGATACGTGCCGTCCTGCATGCCGTGGGCGTTGTACGAGCCGCCCGGACGGTG
>Ga0265298_10003914_pt1 | contig 19315 bp, 11 predicted proteins | sample AusTroGonzalo_MG_3_FD_193486 | JGI IMG/M metagenome (GOLD analysis project Ga0265298, IMG submission 193486) | Bovine rumen microbial communities from tropical cattle in Woodstock, Queensland, Australia - Gonzalo_01 | ecosystem: Host-associated > Mammals > Digestive system > Stomach > Rumen ... | reverse complement strand
AAAGGTAACGCTGGCCGTCAAGCTGTCTATAGCCGGTGTCATCGGATGAGCATCTTTTCCCCAGGTGACATCACCTTCAAAATTACCTACGATAGAAACAGAAGGAAGAACCGGGTCGCCATATTTAGACCATACACCGTTGGTCCAATCGGTCAAGGTAAAGCAGTCTTTTCCTTCCGGAATCTCCAAGTCTCCGGTTTTGGTCCACAGGTTCTCGGTATCCCAAGGGATAGACGTGCTCTCGCCTTGTGCACGCACGAAAAGCAGGTTGTTGTTGTCATCGGGAATGTCGGCAGAGAACACACTCTCCTCTCCGGTAACGAGTGCCAGTTTGGCATCAGCATCTGCCACACCGCCCCATGAATGAACAAAGAACACAGCGCCATAAGACTTCCAATCGTCATTAGCCACCAGGTAAATCGTTTTAGCGGAAAGGCTGACTACAGCCGTTAACGCTACGAATAAAGTAAATAACTTTTTCATAATGTTTGCATTTTAAAAGGTTAGTAAATTACGTTATTATGTGATTTCGTAATCTCGTGATTTCGACATGTTATTTCTTCACGATTTTAACTGCATAGCCACCTCCGGCAGCCTCGAAGAGTTTTAATTTGGTCTTGGAGGTGACGGTCTTCGTTTCGATGACATACGCCTGCGGGTTGTTGCGATAATGGGCTTTTTTGTCATCGCGATAGATGGTTGCCGTGAACTTACCTGCCGGCAGGAAACTCAAGTCGAGGATGGACGTACGCGGGTCATAGCCGTTGGTCGAACCTACGAACCATGCATCTGCGTCCTTCTCCTTGCGGGCGATAGTAACGTACTCGTAGGGCTCCGCCTCGAGGTAGTACACCGTATCCCATTCCACCGGCACATCGATGATGAACTGAAAGGCATCGCGGAAACGCTCGTAGTTGTCGGGTATGTCTGCTGCCATCTGGAGCGGGCTGTATAGGGTCACGTAGAGCGAGAGTTGGTTACAGAGCGTGGTGTTGCACCATGAGGTACTGTTCGGATTGAACTTACGGATGTCGTTCTCGAAGATACCCGGTGTATAGTCCATCGGACCACCGATGAGACGTGTGAAGGGCAGCATGGTGGTGTGGTTGGGAGCCGAGCCACCGAAAGCCTGGTATTCGGTGCCCTGCGCGGACTCATTACCGATAAGGTTCGGCCATGTACGGCAGAGACCGGTAGGACGCACCGCTTCGTGCGCATTCACCATGATATGGTACTTGGCGGCTTTCTCGACGCAGTACTGGTAGTGGTTATTCATCCACTGGCTGTAGTGATGCTCGCCGCGCGGAAGGAGGTTGCCTACATACCCGGATTTGACGGCAGGGTATTCGTATTTGTTCATGAACTGGTATGCCGTGTCGAGCCAGCGCTCGTAGTTGCGGATGGCACCCGATGTCTCGTGGTGCATGATCATCTTCACTCCCTTGGACTTGGCGTAGTCATGAATGCCCTCGACATCAAAATCGGGGTACGGGGTGACGAAGTCATAGACGAAGTCTTTCTCGTTTCCGAACCAGTCTTCCCAACCGATGTTCCAACCTTCGACGAGGACGCCGTCAAAGCCGTACTTGGCAGCAAAGTCAATATAGCGCTTAACGTTAGCGGTGTTGGCTCCGTGACGTCCGTGTGGTTTGGCTTTCGAATAGTCGGTGACGCCGATATGGATGGACGGGAAATCCCAGGTGTAAGACCAGTCGGCAGACCCGGCAATCATCTCCCACCATACACCGACATACTTCATCGGTTTGATCCAACTTGTGTCTTCTATCTTACAGGGCTCGTTGAGGTTGAGCACGATACGTGAAGCAAGGATGTCTTTGGCTGTTTCGCCGACCATGATCACACGCCACGGGCTGACGGCGTCGGTCTGGATATGACCTTTCGAGCCGTCGATGTCCGGCGTGAGCCAAGAGGTAAATACCATATTTTGGTCGTCAAGGTTCAGGTGCATGCAACTATAGTTGACGAGCGCAGCCTCGTGGATATTAAGCCATTTACCTCTGTTCGTTTTGAAGAGCACAGGGGTCTGCACACCGGTGGTGGAGAAATTAGTGGTGGAGAGGTTGGCCTTACTGGTCTTCTCCTGGATGCCACGGATCTCACTCAGTTTGCAGCGCGTATATTCATACTCCTGCGTATCGTAGTCCCCCGGAATCCAATAGGCGGTTATATCACCGGGCATAGCAAACTCGGTGTGCTCCTCTTCGATGACGAAGTAGTTGAGGTTACGCTGCTGCGGGAAGATATACCGGAAACCGAGACCGTCGTCATAGAGACGGAACTGAATCTGGATATAGCGGTCTTTCTCGGGCTGCTTGAGGGTGATTAGCATCTCGTGGTAACTATTGTGGATTCGGCGCTCCTCTCCCCACACCGGTGTCCACCAGTCATCGTGGATATAACGCTCCGAACCGGTCATGACAAAGCCGTTCATCAGGCCTTCGGTCATTGGTGATTGGTCATTGGTGATTGGTGATTTTTTTGCCTCTTCCTCAAACTCATAGAAATCACTACGGTTCTTCTCGCCGCGGAGGGCGATGCCCAGATGGGACGGACGGATGACGGTGTCGCCTTTGCAGAGTAACCAATAAACGGGGCGCCCCTCTTGGATGTCGAAGTACGCCGTGAGGTTAAGCGACGGGGATTCGACTTTCTCGATGGCAGTAGCAGGAATACAGACCGCTAACGCTGACAGAATACAGAATACAGATACTATTTTTTTCATAATTATTTATATATCTTCGTAATCTCGTGATTACGACAGTTATTTCTCTACAACAATCATGGTCCAATATTGGAGTGCCGGCAACGTGAAGGACACTTGTCCGGCGTCGTAGGTAAACTCCACTTCCTGCGGAGCACCGTGCATATAATCCGGTGTGGCTACCCATACGCGGCTCGGTTGCGCATCCACCGCAAACGAGACAGGTATGCCGGTGAGCAGCGTCTGCGGCGCCTGGTCGCCATCCGTGTCACACCAGTCGAGATGCGTGGCATCGCGATAGGAGAGCAGATGGATGATGTCGCGGTCGCCCACATGACGGCCTACCGTGGCTATTTGGTTCACTTTGGGTCCCCATTGGTTAAAGACGAGTGTGTCCACCGTACTTGTGACATCCACGCCGTACCAGTCGCTGTTAATGCCGGCAGCGGGTGCATCGGGGCGAAGGAGGTTCTCGTAGGCCACGGCGAAGTCGTAGTAACGAATCATCGCACGTTTGAGTTCGCCGGTCATGCTTAGGTTGTCGCCCGGGAAATACTCATGGCACAGCATATGCTCGCCCATCTGAAGGATCGTGCCGCCCCATGCGGAAGCTGCTGCTGTAGCCATGATTATACCCGGCGTGTTGAAATAACCTCGTCCCTTGAGACCCAAGTCATAGTTAAGGTACGCTGCTAAGACAGTCTGCTTGCCGTTCGACCAGTTGGCATTCTCTGTGATGATGCGGGAGAAGATGCCATAACCGTCGGTGTTGCTATGTTCCCACACTTCGGTATAACAGAAATCTACCGGAGCGGAAGCGATCTGTCCCTGCTGGCCGTACTGCCCTACTGCGTTCATGACGATGCGTTTGTCGGGTTGTGCTGTCTTCTCGTTCAGGATGAACGAACCGAAAGCAGATTGCACATCCACCTCTTTGCCGATGTAGTCGTAGACGGTGGTCGGACGAACACCGAGCTGGTCAATCTGCCAACCGTCGAAATTGAAAGTGGCATAGACCTCATCGTTACGTGCGCGTAGGTAGTCACGCCAGCCTTGGTTATGCATGTCCGCCAAGTATATCGCGCTCTTGAAAGGCGAGCCCAGCGGGTGGTTATCCAGATGGGTGTGTTGTCTGTCCGTATAAAGGAGCCACTCTTTATCCACATCATCGGTGGCGAAGTCTTCGAGACAGCCATAACCGAGGTTATAGAACAGCGTGAGCATGCCGCGTTGGTGGGCTCCGTCTATGTAGCCCTGAACCGTCGAACGGTAGCAGTTACGGGAGATGATGTCCGTCCATACGTCCATCGGCTGGGTGGCTGAACCGGCCAGCGGATGGTGATGCTTCCAGTGCCAATCCTGGAACTGTACATAGTTGATATGATAACGGTTGAGGTCGTTGAGGACGGTGGCTATCTGGTTCTCCGACATGCTGCCGTAGAACGAGAGAAAACCGTTACGCGGGAAGCGGCTCGGCTCAGAGCTGACATCGATACCGATAGAAGCAATGATACTATCGCCGGTGTACAACTCCGCCATGTAGCCTTGGAAATCCTCGGTTGGAGGCTGCCAAGTCCACGACTTGCTCGAAACGGCCTCTTCTTTGAGAACTTGTCCCAAGTGCGTATAACGTACTTTTACCGCTTGATTGGGCAGGCTGTTCAGACTGAAAGTTACCACTTCACCGGGTGCATATGCTGCCTTATTTGTGCTCAGCATATTCGGGATATAACTCTCGCCATACGTAATCGGGTCGTTGATGGGATTTATCTCGTTGCAAGCTACCATCGCGACCATGGCGGACAGAACACATATTACAGACATCTTTCTCATAGTTTTACGAAGCTAATGGTTGTGTCATTGAAGTTAATTCGTATTTGGTACGTACCCGGGTTGGTGATGCGCCATTTGTTGTCATCTCCTCCTGTACGGGCTTCGAACGTGCCGTTCGCAGACGGAGCGCAATCCGGTGTCGGGGCATAGAGCATCTCGCCGGACCAGTCGGACTTGAGTTCGGTAGGGAACTTGAGTTCACCGGCATTAAGTGTACCTTCGTAAGTGAAGACGTTTGTTTCCGGGTGCTGCAGTTCGGTTATGTTGTCCCAACTCCATCCGCCTGGCGTAGCGTCACCAATCATATACACATGACTGTAGGCTTCGCCTCCGAGGTAGGTAACAGTCATCGTCAGAGCCTCTACATCCGCCTCAATGCGGTAGTTGCCGGTCTTGGTGATGTTCCATTTCATATCCGGATAGGTCTCTTCCGTCGGGCGATAAATCATTTTGGCCTCATCCAGGGTGTCCCGCACGTAGCACGGCAGCCACTCTTCGGTAGAGGTCAGCATCTTGAATTCGCCTTTATGCAACTGTCCGGTCCAGGAGAAGACGGAGAAATTGCTCATATCCATGATCATCGGTGTGGCGCGGCTGAGGTCCCATCCGTTAGGTGTAGCGTCCCCGACAAGATAGAGGTCGGTGAGCATAGCCGCCCGCCATGCAATAGAGACCACCACCGGTTGCGAAACTTGTTCTTCTTTTGTTTGCAGCACGACTGCCTTGACGCGCCATTCGAAGCGCGTGTATTGTCCTTCGGGTATATCCGGATAGGTAAGTGAGAGCGTGTCCGCTAACTGCTTATGACTGAAGACCAACGTGCGATCAGCAGTGCGCCCAATCTCCCATTTCAGTCCGCCTGCGAAATTCGCTCCGACGGTGTCCATCTCAATAGTATAAGCGATGGCAGAGCCGGTGCCGTGATTAGAGCCGGCTGTCCAAGCCAGATCAAGGGCAGGCAGATCTTTGTAGATAGGCAGACACAGAACGGAGTCGGCAGACAGCGTCAGTGACAGTGGTTTATCCGGAGTGGGTTCAACCGGTTTCTCGCAGGAACAAAGAACGCCTGCCAACAGACTCAAAGACAAAAGACCGCTTACGCTCAAAGAGAAAAGCAGCTTTTTTCTTTCGACTTTTTTCTTTCTACTATTCATCATATTACCAACCTGGGTTTTGCGTTAATAATTCATTCGCTTCGCGTTCCTGCATCGGAATCGGGAAAAGCAGGTGCTTGGTAGTCGCCGAAGTCTTTCCGATGGAGTGCAAGAAAGTAAGTGCGTAGTTATCCGGGTAACGAAGCATGTCAAACCAACGGTGTCCTTCAAAGGCCAATTCGACACGACGCTCGTGGATGATTTTCTCCCGCATCTGTTGCTGCGAAAGTCCTTCCACTTGTGCACGGCTGGTCAGTCCGGCACGCTTACGCACTTGATAGAGCGGTTCTTCGGCTTCGGTGGTACGCCCCAACTCGTTGAGCGCTTCCGCTTTCATAAGCAGTACATCGGCATAGCGTGTCACTATCCAGTTTTGATTGGAGGTGTTATAGTCCGGCGATTGTGCTTTGGTGAGCAGGAACTTACGGACGTTATAGCCGGTAGTGGACCATGTGCCGCTGTAGGTATAACCGTCGAATGTCGGGCATCCGGTATAGAAGACGGTCAGGTCTTTGCGTTTGTCACCGGGTTCGTATTGGGAGACGAACTCCGCGGTGGGTTGGTTCCAACCGTAGCAACCGGCAGCCATACCGGAGTTACGCGGACCTTGGTAGGTACTGATCCATGAGGCTTGGTTCTCGTTCGACCAGAAGTCCTTATTGGTCTTGCCGTAGTATTGCACTTCAAAGATCGACTCCACCCCATTCTGCTTGGCAGGGTTGTAGTTATCCGCATAGTTGGTAGCGAGCTGGTAGCCCATATCGCCTATCTCATTGCAGAGGCGTACAACCTCGTTATATCCGGCAGGACTGGGTTGATAGGTCAGATAGACGCGGGCCAGTTCCGCCATCGCTGCCTCTTTGGTTGCACGACCGATGTCCTTGCTGCCGTACTTACTACGCGTCGGCAAGAGGGCAATCGCTTGATTGAGGTCCTCTTTGATGAGCGTATAGATCTCGTCCACCGAGGCACGCGGCATCTTCAGTTCGCTATCCGCAGTGAGAGGTTGGGTAGGCATCGGTACACCACCGAACAGACGCACTAATATAAAATAGTAATGCGCGCGCAGGAAATGCGCTTCGCCAAGCAAGCGCGCCTTGATTTCATTGTCAATATCCATCTGTGGCACGTTGGCCAGCACGAAATTACAGCGAAGAATACCGGGCGATGGTCCACGCCACAGGTCCAATGCGGCAAAGTTATCAGAGGTCGCGATGAAGTTCGCCATCTCGACAGTCTCGAGTCCGTCTGTACCACCACCTGCACCGACAACACTCTCACCGGCAATGATGTCGAGCGTCCATATACGCATGTTGTACAACTTCGGCCACTGGAGGGGTTGATAGCAGGCATTGACAGCTGCGATGGCATCCGCCTCGGTCTGGAAACCGTTGGTGGTGTCCACAGAATCCCACGGCTCTTTATCTAAAAAGTTGCAGGAGACGACCGCTAGCATTGTCAGAATACAGAATACAGACCGTTTCACTGACAGACTGATTATGTCGTTAGATATATTATTTCTCATAGTCGTTAGAATGTTATGTTAAGACCAAAGGTAAAATTACGTGTGATAGGATAGACATTGCCGTCAATGCCCGCTCCTCCAACTTCGGGATCGAGTCCCGTGTAACGTGTGAGCGTGTAGAGGTTCTGTCCCGAAACGGAGAAGCGAACCTCTTCCATAAGGGCTTTCTTCGTTAGATGTTTCGGCAATGTATAACCGACGGTGATACTTTTCAAACGCAGGTAATCACCCGGTTCGAGGAAGCGGTCACTGGTTCGGTTATTCTTGTTCGGATCACCAAATACGGCACGCGGCATGGTCGCAGAGGGGTTACCCGGACGCCACCGATCGAGCACCGTCGTCATCTGGTTCATCGCCACGTTCATGGCTTCCAGCGTAGCACGGTTGCCGTTATAGATCTTATTGCCGGCGGCACCCTGAAGATAAATCTCCACATCTACGCCGTAGAACTCAAAGCGGTTGTTCATGGAGAACGTCCATGACGGCATCGGAGTTCCTAAGACAGTGCGGTCATCTTCGTTGATGACACCGTCGTTATTGAGATCTTTGAAACGAATGTCACCGGGTTGAGTCGAAGTATACTTATCGCTACCGATGGTCTGTACGGCATGGTTATCAATCTCCTCCTGCGACTGGAAGATACCATCCGTTACATATCCGTAGAAAGCAGCTACAGGATAACCCACCTTATGTACGTTGCAGCTGAAATAAATCGGTACATCACCATTAAGTGAAAGGATGCGGTTGTAGTTGTAAGCGAAGTTTACCGTAGTGGTCCATGTGAAGTTGGTCTTCTTAATGTTCATGGAGTTGAGGCTGACTTCAATACCCATATTACGCATTTTTCCGGCATTGATATACGGAGTTGACTCGTCCGAATAGCCGCTGCTGATAGGCACAGACATATGCACCAACATATCATTGGTATTCTTGATATATCCATCAATCGTAGCGTGGAGACGTTGGTCAAAGAGCGCAAGATCCATACCTACGTTATATTGCTCCACGGTCTCCCAGCGTACGTTCGGGTTAGGCAGTTCCCACGGTGCAAGGCCACCGACCTGCGTGTCACCAAACACATATTGTACCGTTTGCAGTTTTGAAGCGGAAGCGTAGTTACCAACAGATGCCTGATTTCCTGTTAGACCGTATCCGGCACGCAGCTTGAGGTCGGTAAGCCAAAACGTTTTCTCAAACCAATGTTCCTCGCTCATACGCCAAGCAACAGCCACCGAGGGGAAATACCCCCAGCGGTTCTTCTTTGCGAAACGACTCGACCCATCGGCACGGAAAGTGGCGGTGAGTAAATATCGGTTATCGTAGCCGTAGGTGACACGGCTTATGAATGAGAGTAATGACCAATCGGACTTGTTACCCGTCAACGTAGGTTCCAACAGACCATTTCCGAGCTGATGTGCCTCGTTGGACACGAAACCTTGTATCGCACCGTACATCTCCTCATAGTTGTTCGCCTGCATGGACGTACCGATCATGGCGGTGAAGGAGTGTTTCTGCTTGAAAGTCTTGACGAACGACAAGGTGTTATCCCACAGCCATGTTATACTTTTGTAGAACGCATGGCTCTCCTGGCTCTCAGGTTGGGCAATTGGTTTCCAATCGTAAGCGGGTGACCAACCTTCGGTATCCCAGTACATAACCTGCATACCAAAGGTAGTCTTGAATATAATCCAATCAACGGGCTTTATCTCAGCGTAGATATTACCAAGCAGGTTGTAACCCTTGGTAACACTGTTATTAGTCAACATCTTACCGATCGGATTGGTGATGTCTCCCACGTACATGGCCAAGCCTTCCGGTCCAGCCCACGTACCGTCTTCGTTCTTAATGGCTTGCGTAGGCAGCGCACGCATGGTGTTCTGTATATCATAGGAGCCGGAGGATTTGATGTCGTGGTTCAGGCTGAGCTTGTGTCCGAAACGCAACCAGTTGAAGAGTTGCGTATCGTGGTTGAACTGCAGCGTGATACGCTTGTAGTCCGTAGTCTTGATAATACCTTTTTGGTCAAAGTACGCACCGGACACGTAGAAATTGGATTTCTGCGTACCTCCCGAATAACTCAGACAGTAGTTTTGGGTAGGTGCGAACTGCCACAACTCAGACATCCAATCTGTTCCGACACCAAGTGCAGTCGGATCGGCATAAGCTATATATTGAGGTTGTCCGGCTGCCGCCATCATCTCATTATGCAGCGATGCAAACTGATAGGCATTGAGTAGCGGCAAGGTGCGTTGAATCTGATCAAAACCAAACGAACCTTTGAGGTTGATATGTCCCTTCTCGTTCTCGCCTTTCTTGGTTGTGATGATGACGACACCATACGCTCCACGCGAGCCATAAATGGCTGTAGCGGACGCATCCTTGAGCACATCGATGCTCGCCACATCATCCATGTTAATCATGTTTAACGGCACATCAGTCGGCACACCGTCAATGACGATAAGCGGGTCGGAATTTTGAATACTTCCGATACCACGGATGTTGAGGGAGACGTTACTACCCGGGGCTCCGGCTCCGGTCACTTGCAAACCGGCAGCGCGACCTTCGAGCGCAGCACCGAGAGAGGGTGCAGGCGTCTTCTGTAGGTCTTTGTCATTCACTTGGGAGATAGAACCGGTAAGGTCGCTTTTCTTTTGCACACCGTAACCAACGACCACTACTTCTTCGAGCACTTCAGTGTCCTCTTTGAGTACTACATTCATGTTAGCAGCAGCCGGAAGGGTCTGCGAAGCATAGCCTACATAACTGATTTCGAGCATAGCACCTTCGGCTACTTGCAGCGTGAAGTTACCGTCAAAATCCGTGATAGTACCATTAGTCGTTCCTTTTTCCAGAATGCTGGCACCAATGATGGGTTCACCGGATTCATCCACGATTACGCCATTCACTTGCGCTGCAAGAGGAAGTGCTATCAACTGAAACAGAAGAATCGCGAAAAATAAAAATCGTTTATTCATAGACAGATTGATGTTAAGTTCGTTTTGCGATGCAAAATTACAGTTTTTCGCACACATACGCAATAAACAATCCAAAAAAAGTAGTGATTTTTGGGGTATAAAAAAAGCCATACCGCTTATTTACAGCGATATAGCTCAATTTTACTTGCGCAAAAAAAGTAGTAATTATCAGTCTATAAAGCAGCTACTTTTTCTTCAAAATGCTCTCTATCTTCCTTGGCGAGGTTGCGCATGTGCGTGCGGCTATTATAAATAGTAGGAAGCGAATAACGCAGAATCTCTGCAATTTGTTTACTATCGGTAATACCCAAATAGATGAGTGCCAACACGCGAAAATCGGTATTCAAACGCTCTTTAGGTTTGATACGCAATTCAGCTTCCGGAACCAGCAACGCTTTAACTTGCGCCACAAAGTCCGGGAACAACTCCAAAAAAGCATCGTCAAAATCTTCGATAGTCGTTATCTTCATAAACCGTCTAACGTAAACCGATTTGATATGGTTACTTCTACGAAGATCCTCGTTACTTTGCGCCAAACGTTCATTGAGGTGCGCTAATTGACGACGTTTGCGATTGATGTAGAGAAGGAAAGAGGTGAGCAAACCTAATAGGACGAGCACACTGGCAATCATAGCCCTCATCCAGTACTGCCGACGACGAACCTGCTGCATATAGGCCTCTTGCACCACCGGATAGGCGGTACTGGTCTCGATAGATCGCACGCGTTCACTTCCCGCCATAGCATCTTGGGTAGCACATACCATATAATTATACGCGCGCGAAACATCTCCTTCTTCGTACAATAATACAGCTAACTCACGCAATGCGATGTACTCACGAATGGAGTTACGTAAATCCGCTATAGCAGAAATAGCCAAATAATGCCGCGCTTGGTCTCGATTGCCCATAGCCCGATAAATCTGCGCACGAGTGAACGCAAAGACCGGTTCCTCGTATTGACCTTCCACGCGGTTGGTTTGTTCATAGGTTTCTAACACCTGCAGAGCACTATCGTACAATTGTTCCTCATACAGATAATCAGCACGTACCAGTTCGTGCAAGAACGAACCGGCAGGATGCACCGCCATCATCTCCTCTCGGTACTGCTGTGTGATCTCGTGATAAGTCTGTCGTTCCCTATTGGTGACAGCAAAATCTTTCATGAGGCCGAATAGGGTGCGGCGCAGATGGCTATAATACGGCTCCAAAACAGGATCCAACGGCTGTTGCTGCAGAGCTGAGTCCATATATACCAGTGTCTCATGGTACATACCACTACGCATCAAAACCTCAGAGTAATTGAGCAGTGATACTTGCTTCTCAAAAGGAGTCTGCGCCATGTCCAGACGCTTCTCGGCATAATACAATTGAGAATCTAGATTATAGGAACGATAGACCTCAATCAAACGGCCGTAAATCTCAAACCGTTCGGTATGCGATAGAGAGTCGTCAAGTAATGCGTGCAACGAATCCACCTGATGCTCACGTTCTTCGTAATAGGTGGTACGTTCCTTGATACAATGGTCTAACTCACGCAACAGAGTTTCATCTGCACCACGCTGGCTATTGCATGCAGGCAGCATAAAAAGCAATGCCGGAAGGATGACAAATATGAATAATCGGGTGTGAAGCATATAACATTGTATCCTAATCGAGTGCAAAGATACTGCTTTTTTATGACATATGCAAGGAAAGAGACGAAAAAAACGCCCCGAAGGACGTTTTTTTGTAGACCGCTTCGCTCAAAGTAGAAAGCAATCAAAAAAACGCCACCGAAGTGACGTTTAAGAGGTGCATCCGGCATACTAACGCAAAAGCGCACCGTTTTACAACGATGCGCCCCAATCTAAAGTATCATGAAGTTGCTACATAGTAGCCGTTAGGAAAGTGGCGTTGCCGAAGATGTACAAGACATTTTCGGACGCCGGGACGAGAAGCGTCTCGCCTTGCTTGACGCGGATGCCGTTGATGTTCGCTTCGCCCCACAGGCACACAACCACCACAAACGAATCCGTATGCAGGTCCACTTCGGCCGCCACCTGTACAACCACGCGGTTGACGGTGAAGTACGGACAGTGGATCAGCTCGGAGTTAGGTTTGGTAGAGTCGTAGGAGGTGCGGTACTCCGGCCACACCTGGTAGTCAATGGCCTCCTTGGCCTGCTCTATATGCAATTCGCGCGGGTTGCCGTGTGCGTCCTTACGACCGAAGTCATAGACGCGGTAGGTGATATCCGAGGTCTGCTGAATTTCCACCAGAAAATTACCGGCTCCGATGGCATGCAGCCGTCCGGCAGGCAGGAAATAAAGGTCCCCCTGGTGCGCCTCATGCGTAGCGATGACGTCCTGCATGGGCGAGTGACCGTTGACGGCATCCGCCGTAGCCAGACGCTCGTAATCCTCGGGCGTAATGGACTCTTTGAGTCCGGAGTATATCTTCGCTCCCACATCGGCTTTGACCACGTACCACATTTCGGTTTTGCCGGGGCATTTATGCCGTTTCTGCGCCAGCTTGTCATCCGGATGCACCTGGACGGAGAGGTCCTGGCGCGAGTCGATGAACTTGACCAGGAGCGGGAACTGATTGCCAAACTTCTTATAGACCCGCTCCCCCACCAACAGACCTTTGTACTTGTCGATGAGTTGGGCGAGATTAAGCCCGAGGTCCACATCGCCGATGATGCCGCGCTCAACGGCTACGGACTCATGACCGGGCACAGCACTTATCTCCCACGACTCGCCGATATTCGGCTGCGCGGTGAAGATGCCTTTGAACGGCGCTATTTGGTAACCACCCCAGATGGTGGTGCGGAGGTAGGGGGCAAACTTATAAGGCTTCATGAAGTAAGAATAAAGAAGTAAGAATAAAGAAGTAAGAAAATTGCGTAGCAATAATCGTTCGAGGAAACGAGATAAGAATTAAAAATTACGAATTTAGTCGTTCTATGAGTTCCAAACACATCCTTGAGTTGTGGTAGGGACATTTCCAGAAACCAGCCTTATCATGGTCGGTATCCGGCGAACCGTCAGGAAGCACCGCCCAGTACCACTCGCCGTGCTCACGGTCAAGGAGATGCGACTCGATATAATGCCAAACGGCTTCGGCACGTTCGAACCACACCTCTTCGCCGGTTATCTGCCACTGGTCGATAAAGCCCACCACCGCTTCGCACTCCACCCACCACTGACGCTCGCTTGCAACAACACTCGCACGACTGCGCGCCTCGCGCTTGTATAGTGCTCCGTGTTGTGCTACGCTCTCCCCATCGCAAACGCTTCGCTGGTTTACGCTGGGGACCCCGTTATATTTCCTCTCATGGATCATGGAGCCGTCGGGTTGGAGGCCCTCGAGGGATGCCACGGCGATATTATGGGTGATACGCGTTTCGTAGCTCTGTATCTTCAATTCCTGCGGGATAAGCACCGTGAAGGCTTCATTGAGCAGCCACGCCGCTTCGATATCATGACCATAAGAGGCAATATCCTTTTTTCCGATCCAATGCTCATCGAAGAAACAGTCCACGTGTCCGGTCTCGGGATTATAGAGGCGCTCGGTGAAGATGGTGATGAGCGTGACCAGGGACCTGCGCAGCCGTTCATCCGGCCAGATGCGATAGAGGTTGGTGTAAGGCTCGAGGATGTGCAGATGGGTATTCATTGTGAAAACCGCATTCTCATCCTTATCGGAAAGCCGCATATCCGCTATGGGTTTCCAGTCGCGCGTCAAGGCTTCGATGTAGCCATTCATACGACCGGCTTTGTCGTACGGTTCACAGAAGGCATGCTTCTCTATGTCGTGGAAAAGCGCGATGGCAGTCTGCTTGGCCTGCTCGTCACCGGTAGCACGAGCGTACTCGGAAAAGGCATACATCATGAAGCCGAGGGCATAAGTCTGTTTCTTGGTGTCGCACGGCGAGCCGTCCGCATAAAGAGACCAGAACACCCCACCCTGCTCGCGGTCGAAGAAATGCGCCTCGATATAGTCCTTGGCATGATTGGCAGCGTCGAGGTATTCGGGTTTGCGCAGGACGCGATAAGCCGCCGAGAATGCCCAAAGCAGGCGTGCATTGAGTACGGCACCGCGTTCAGCCTCCGGATGGAGGATGTTCTGTCCGTCTATGCGGCCATAGAAACCTCCTTCGGGGTCACGCATACGCTCCATCCAGAAAGAAAGGATGTTTTCTTCGAGCATCTTTTGGGCAGAGGCACGAAGCGTATTCATTTTCTCATTTTCGCATTTACTCATTTTCGCATTTTGTTTTTTGCGACAAGGGCTTTGATGGTCTCCACGGAAGCTGAGGTGGTCAGACCGTCTTCCGGAGTATGGAGACAGTAGTCGATGAGTTGGTCCACGGTTGTAGTAGCGACATGCAGACGAGTGTCCGCGGAAGCGTAATAGATGAACACCTGACCATCTTTCTCAATCCAACCGTTAGCAAAAGCGACATTCATCACATCGCCTATATACTCGTATCCCTCGGGCACAAGGAACCATCCACCGGGTTTGGCGATGATGCGGGTCGGGTCATCGAGTGCGGTCATGTACATATAGAGCACGTAACGGAGTCCGCTGGCGGTAGCGCGCACGCCGTGGGCGAGGTGCAGCCAGCCTTGGGCCGTTTTGATAGGCGCCGGTCCTTCGCCGTTCTTGACCTCATAGACGGTGTGGTAGTTACGACCGAAGATGATACGTTCGTTGCGTACCTCCGCATGGGTGATATCCTCCACGAGTGTCCAACCGATGCCCCCACCCTTGCCGGTCTCGATGAAGCCGTCCTGCGGACGCGTATAAAGCGCGTACCTGCCATCGACAAACTCCGGATGAAGCACCACGTTGCGCTGCTGGCAGAGGGAGGATAGGTCTTTGAGCCGCTCCCAATGCTTAAGGTCCTTGGTACGTGCGATACCGGCTGCAGCAGTGGCTGCAGAGGTATCAAAAGGCTTGGTGTCATCATGCCGCTCGACGCAGAAGATGCCGTAAATCCAGCCGTCTTCGTGGGCAGTAAGACGCATGTCATAGACATTGGTCGCCGGGGCATTATCGCCATCGGGCATGGTGACGGGTTCGTCCCAGAAGCGCCATCCGTCGATGCCGTTGTCGGACTGCGCCACGGCGAAGAACGACTTTCGGTCAGCTCCCTCCACACGCGCCACCACCGTGTATTTGCCGTCGAACAGGATGGCACCGGCATTGAGCACGGCGTTCATCATGATGCGCTGCATGAGGTGTGGATTGGTCTGCTCGTTGAAATCGTAGCGCCATTCCAGCGGCGTATGTTCGGCGGTGAGAATCGGGTATTTATACTTGGTATAAATTCCATTTGTCATTTGCCATTTGTCATTGGCCATCGGCTCGTTGGGACGGTTGAGGAGTGCTTCGTGCGCGGCACGGAGGGCGGATATTTTGGATTGGAAATTTTCCATTTGAGGTTTTATAATTGGTTGATGAATTGTTTGAAATCTTCCGCCTCAGGATGTTGTGGTGCAGGCGTATAGAAATGGAGCGGAATATCCCACGCATTCCTCCAGACATGCACATACATCAAGTCGTATTCCCGGCATAGAGGCAACAGTACCTGTGTGTACCAATGCGGGCACCGAATAGCTTCGCATCCTGTTTCGGTGAAAGCGAGGTGTTTATGGTGCTCCTTGGCCAATCGTGCCGCAGCATCGAGTTGCCGGTGCGCACGGCGGAGGTAGTCTTCTGTGCCTTCCGCTCCGCCGAAATGATAGCAGTCCGTGCCGATGATATCCACGTATTCGTCTCCGGGATACCATTCCGCTGTTTCTCGGTACGCGCCTTGCGGTGTATCTTCGTAACAGGTCAGTTTATCGGGGCTATAGGCATACAGCGCATTAATCCCCGCGATATTCATGTAGTTCCGCGTCCATTGCCAGAGGGTGATATAATCTTCCGCCGAACCGGCTTCCCTGCCCCACCAGAACCAGTTGCCGGAATGCTCGTGCCAGAGTCGTACGATGAGTTGGTTCGGTTGTGTTTGCAGTGCGCTGATCTTAGCCACAAACGCCGCAGCGCGTTCAATCCAGACCTGCATGGTGTCATGCACATCGGTATCGGGGTCTGCTATCTGCGCGAGGCATGGCGTAGTATCCCATGCGTTACCTCCGGTAAGGGGATTTCGTGCATGCCAGGAGATTGTCACCATGCCGCCACGGGCGAACTGCCTCTGACATTCCTCCAGCATACGGGAGAAAGGAACGGAGTCGAGGTTTCGGGCGTGGTTGAGTTCTATGCCGCCTAAGTCGAACCCGATGAGGTCAGGCCATTGTCCGGTGAGGTCATGTATGCAGGAACGGGTGTCCGTATAGGCACTATCCTCAAGTCGCTGCCAGTCCGAGCCGTAAACGACATCATCCTGGTGCCCGAAGAGAACGGTATTGCCCTGCCGGCACGCGCCCAAAGCGCATACCAGCAGGATCAAAACCGCATTGCGTATGTTAGCCTTTGCACATTTACTCATTTTCGCATTGCCGATTATTGAATCATTTGTCCATTGATGGTATATACATTCTCTCCGCGGAGGATGAACAGCTGACCGTTGCGGAGAACCTTTGTACTTTGTACATTGTCACTTTGTACATTCTCCACGGCTGTAGCACCGCCTTTGTCTTCGGTCAGCAGCGATATCTTCACGATAGTGGAGTTGTCGCCTTTATAGACATAGATATTCTTGCCTGCAACGGCAGTAAGGTCTTCCGCGGTGAGTGTGAATTCCTTGTAGGTCTCATCCCCATTGACCCAGGGCCATTGGTTGCCGATAGAGGGAATGGTGGTCTCCGACCAGTCCGGTGCACCTTTATAGACAATCTTGAAGTTGGCCCCACCGGCGGGAACGGTCACATAGACGCGGAGGATATCACCGGCTTTGAAGGAAGCAATCGCCGCGGAATTGATTTCAACGCCATCCGTATACTCGCCTTCCCAAAGGGTGGTTTCTTTCATTTCCTTTTCCTCGGTAAGGAGTGATACTTTGGTGATAGTGGAGTTGTCGCCTTTATAGACATAGATATTCTTGCCTGCAATGGCAGTAAGGTCTTCCGCTGTGAGCGTGAATTCCTTGTAGGTCTCACTATCATTGACCCAGGGCCATTGGTTGCCGATAGAGGGGATGGTGGTCTCCGACCAGTCCGGTGCACCTTTATAGACAATCTTGAAGTTGGCACCACCGGCGGGAACGGTCACATAGACGCGGAGGATATCACCGGCTTTGAAGGAAGCAATCGCCGCGGAGTTGATTTCAACGCCATCCGTATACACGCCTTCCCAAAGGGTTGTTTCTACCGTCTTGGCGTTCATCATCATAGCAGAAAGGCATAAAGCCATGCACAAAGAATAAATCTTTTTCATTGTTGTAAAGAAATTAAATTGTTAATTAATCGGTTAAATAAAATATACGTGAAGGAAAATCCCTATTGTATTCGGTAGAGAGAGGAATATCCAGTCCGACGGACATGAGGTATTCGCCGGTGAGGGACTGACCGTCCAAGGCGCAGGGCTGTTCGCCATGACGGATATTACGCTCATGGAGCGTGTAGGTACGGTCGGGCTTCAGGCCGGCCAGCCGGATGCGACGGCTCTGCTGTTTCATGAAAGAGGAGAGACCGTAGGCAAAGAGGACAGCCTGATCCTTGGCGTCATTCACATACATCAATGCCGCAACGCTTTGCGTTGCAGGAGAGCCTACCCCTGCCCCCTCCCTAAAGGGAAGGGAATATGGAGAGACAAGGCGGTAGAGATTGCCGAGTTGGATAAGCTCGCGCAGTTCCTTATAGTCACGGAAAGCGGTGGTGCACTGTGCACGTTCCTCTTCGGTCATGTGCGCCGGTTGCAGCTCCATACCCAAGCGGCCCGACATCGCTACATCGCAGCGGAACTTGATGGGCGTGGTGCGCCCGGTCATGAGATATGGACTGCCGCCTATATGCTGCGCCATGGCGTTGGAGGGGAAGAAATAAGACGTTCCCCACTGGATATAGACGCGCTGCAGGGCATCGTTATTGTCAGACACCCAGAACTCATCGAAATACGGCATCAGGCCGTAGTTCGCCCGTCCCCCACCCGATGCGCAGTTCTGAATGACCACGTTCGGATACTTGGCGCGGATACGCTCGAGCGTCTTGACCAAGCCCAGATGATAGTCAATGTAGAGGTTCGCCTGTTTATCGCGTGGTAAGTAAGTAGAACCGCAGTTCTGGATAGATGCATTGGCATCCCATTTGATATAAGCAATCTCAGGATGTTTGGTGAGGAGATTATCCACGAGGTTGAAGACAAAATCCTGCACTTGTGGATTGGTCATATCCAGCACCACCTGCGTGCCGCCACGACCGAGTTTGAGTTCGCGTCCGCGCTCCTGCAGCACCCATTCGGGGTGTTGCTCATACAGTTCGGAGCGAGTGTTGGCTGACTCGGGTTCAATCCATATGCCGAATTGAATATGCCGCTCTTTGGCTGCTTTGGTGAGGGCTTCGAGTCCGTGGGGCAGTTTGCGCTTATCGACAACCCAGTCACCGAGGGCGGCATCGTCGGAGTTTCGTTGGTACTTACCACCGAACCAACCGTCGTCCATCACGAAGAGTTCGCCACCGAAAGCAGCGATATCGTTCATCATGGCGATGATACGCTCCTCCGTGATATCGAAATAGATACCTTCCCAGCTATTGAGCAGGATGTTACGCGTGGCATTGCCGTTATGGAGCATACCGCAGGTGCGTGCCCAGCGGTGGAATGCGCGACTGACGCCGCCCATGCCTTCGTTCGAATAGGTGTAGGCCAGATGCGGCGTGGTGAACACTTGTTTGGGCGCTAATACGTACTCGGACGCCATGGGGTCAATGCCGGCATAGAAATGAAAACCTTTCTCGTCGGTAGCCGCCACACGTATCTCGAAATTACCGCTCCAGCATAGCGCAGCGCCTAACACACGGCCGTGATTCTCCTGCGGTACACCGTCGAGCGAGATCATCACTTGGGGTGCATCCAGATGCGCATTGCGTGCGCCGTCGGAGTTGCGGATTGTCTTCACGCCGCGCGTCAGAGGCTCGATAGTCGGCACTCCCTCCGCCGCCCAGTTGCCATGCAGATG
>Ga0265298_10003912_pt1 | contig 19320 bp, 19 predicted proteins | sample AusTroGonzalo_MG_3_FD_193486 | JGI IMG/M metagenome (GOLD analysis project Ga0265298, IMG submission 193486) | Bovine rumen microbial communities from tropical cattle in Woodstock, Queensland, Australia - Gonzalo_01 | ecosystem: Host-associated > Mammals > Digestive system > Stomach > Rumen ... | reverse complement strand
TTTTGCGCACCTCCTCCGGTATGTATTCCTTTGGAATCATAAACCGAAACTGATCAAAACGTGGTGGAAGACTTAAATTCATAATCCAATTTTTATTTCCTATCAAAAATAGTGCAACAATTTTATATATTTTCATGTATCTTAAAACAATAAAAATATGAGCGACACAAAAACAACCAGTAGCGCAGCAGGATGCACCAGTTCAGTCGGATTTATTTTGTTCCTGACTTTTTTGATTCTCAAACTCTGTCATGTCATCGATTGGTCGTGGTGGTGGATTACCGCACCATTGTGGATCTCCGCAGGTCTCGCCATCATTGTACTAATCTTTATTCTTGGCATTGCCTTGGTATCAAAATAATGAATTAACATGAGAACCGTTGAGGATGTAAAAATCGCGTTAAAACAATACACCGACGAACTCGAACTGGAACGAAAAAGCAAATCCCCACATTTTGTGGTAGTCGGTGGAAATATGTGCATTACCAAAAAGGGAGGATCCACCCAGTACATCCTGGGTAAAGGCGATCCGATTCCAATGATCCGCCCCACCGCTGATAAGAACTGCGAGAAGTTTCAAGGGAAGTGCATGGATGGAATGAAGTTGGAAATCATCCAGTACGAAAAATGGCTTTCGGATTCCATTGAGGATTGCAAGTCGTTGATTCAATGCATGGAAAATGGACAGAAACCGGTTAAGGTTCAGGAAACCACAACTCCACAAAAAACCAGTGGAATGACCAAGGAGATCCGGGTGGTATGTTCCGAATGTCCATTGGGAATCAATACATGTATGGCATGTAGGTTTTGTGAGGGTATTAACCTAAATGTATTGCCGTGGACAGTAAATTGTTCCTTTAATAAGTAATTCGATAATATCCGGTTGGGTTTGCCGTTATATATTGGTGGAAAAAATCCACCAATTTTTTTTTGTTTTGGACGTTAAGATTTATGCTATGTCAATTATATATAGTTGATCAAAATCTATAAACATGAAAGAATATTCATTATTTGACCACTTTAATCGTTATCTCGAAGATGCCCATGAAACCAAAATGGATGTCTTTGTAGCCGCCGGCGAGTTCGTTAACCAAACGTACCTGGAGGACCTGGTGCTATCCCACGACGGCCAGAAGGTCACCAATTTCGAAATGATATCCTTGCTCACCAAGGTCAAGGAGTTTCATGATTATATGTTTCATGCCTGTGGTAATGTAAGCATGGAAATCAAGATCAATCATAAATTTATTCGGGATTTTTGCGCAGAAGTCTTGTGGTCCTGGTCTTCCGAATTGAAATCAAGTTCATCAAATAAATAACCTATGAGCAACACAAAAAACAAGGAACTACCATTCAAGCGACCACAAACCCAAAAGGAAAAGGACGAACTCGCCCGTCAGTACACTCCATTGGTTCACAAAATTGTCATGCAAAACCTGGACAAATCTCCATTGTCATACGATGATCTTTTGGGGTTTGGATTCGAAGGTCTTGCAGATGCAATGAATACCTATAAGGAGGGAACCGGGCAATCGTTTTTGCAATATGCGGCATACCGCATCTATTACTTCATTAAAAATGGCACCTACGATCAAGGCCACATCGTTAAGTTCTCCGCGTATCAGCAACAGCAGGCCAAGGAAAAGGGATTGCCAACCTTCATTTCCAAACCGATTGTTACCACCACGGATGAAAACGGTGAGGAGCATTGGAATATTCCTGAACCTTCGGTTGACCCCGATAAAACCTCGGTGGCAAAGGCATTGCAGGATCTCCAGGAATTCATTGAAACCCGGTTTAGTTCACGGGATGCGGATGTGTTCTTTAGCACCTTTGGATTGGCCGGCCGGGAAGAGGTTACCCGGGTAACCATCGCCAAACGATATAAGGTTACGTCAGCATCCATCACCTATATCAATCAACGCATTATCCGAGCCATTAATTCAGACGAATGTTTGCGCGAGGAATTGGAGGATTTATTGTAAAACTTATTAAAAATCAATACATTATGATCTACGAAAATTTAAACAACATTCTTATGACCTCTATGAAGGGCGAAGTCCCGGAGGCATTCAAGCAGGATTCAAAACTCTATTTGGAGGTGGTTAAGGCCATCAAGACCGAGATGGTTAACGAAGTGCACAATGGTGTTCACCTGCCGGACATGAACGAGGAGGTCCGCATCCTTCGTTCCATGATTAAGAAACGCCAAAGTGCAGCCGAAATGTATATGTCGGTCAGCAAGGATCGGGCAATGAAGGAGTTGCAGGAAGCCAAAATCATTGAAGGTTTTTTGCCGGCTATCCCATCCGCCGATGAGGTGGTTGAAGAAACCAACTGCGTCATCAAGAACTTCCTGGCACTCAAGTCGTTAACCGACCACGGTGAGTTCGATGGCAACCTCATGAAATACACCAAGGACATCATTGCCAAGGTCAAGGAAAAGTACCCGTTGGCCGAGAACGGTCAAATCGTTTCCACCATTAAAAATTACAAATAAATTGGTTAAAATGCCCCGGTTTAATCCGGGGTATTTTTTTATATATTGGTTTGAAACAATAAATCCACTTTTCTATGATTATACGTAAACAATTTAGCGTGGAAATGGGTCACATAGTTCGAAATTGCAGTTCTGCAAGATGTGCCCACTCCCAACACGGCCATAGTGCCATCATTGAGGTATTGCTGGAGGGTTCCAAATTGGACAACGCCGGTATGTTGTACGATTTTGGCCTGATGAAGGGCACCATCAAACAATTCATTGATATGTTTGATCACTGCTACGTCTTTTGGGATAAGGACGATCCGGAGTTTATCGAGTACATCAAAAAGTACAATGAGCGTTGGATCAGTCTTCCATTCAATCCCACCGCGGAGATGCTTTCCTTGATGTTCATGAATGCAATCAACTGGATTCTGACCGGCACCATTAAGAACAATGGTGAGACTTCCGATTTGAGATGTACCGGAGTGATCTATCACGAAACCGCCACCGGATATGCACAATGTTCCCTTGCGGATAATAACAATATGTGGTGTCCGGAAAACATCCATGCCATGAAATTCAGTCCAGCCATTGTTAAGGAACAATTTGCAGCCGGATCGGAACTTCGAATGATTTTTGTTGGTCTTCGCAATGTGACCAATCCGGAACCATTCAAACAGGTAAATGCCAATCCCACCGGTATTGGTGAGAATGCTATGCAGACCAAACTCGATCTTAATTAACAAAATAAAAATCAATTAATTATGGAAGAAGCAATCAAAAGGGAATGTGATAACCTTCAAATTGTGGACCTTTTTGTAAGTCTCCAAGGTGAGGGACAACGCTGTGGTATTCCTTCGTTATTCATTCGAATTTCCGGCTGTAATTTGAGATGTTGTTTCAAGGACAGCATTTGCGATACCGCCTATTCCTCATTCCATCCGGAAAAGGGAAAATACACCAAAGAAGGCATCAAGAAAATGTTGGAAACCCACCCACAGGTAACCGACGTGGTTATTACCGGAGGGGAACCGATGATGTTTGCCGGTGCCTTGAGTGACCTGTTGGATTGGTTGAACACCAATGTGGATGATTTCGGTGATAAGTTCATCACCATTGAAACCAATGGTACTTTTTATCCATTAGGTGACTGTATTGACCTTTATAGTATTTCACCCAAACTCAAAACCAGCTTACCGGAGGTTGGTAAATCATATTTGGTTCCTGGGCAGAAGGGTGGTGGTAAAACCACATTGGTCACTTTCGACAAGGAGAAGATTGAAAAACTGGATAAAATGCGCCGCAATATCAAAACCACGGAAGCATTAATCGCCGGACCTACCTACGGAGATTTCCAGTTGAAATTCGTTTACAGTGGGAAGGAATCCCTTGACGATATTCTGGAGTTCCTGAACGATTTGGAGAAGGAATTGGGTTGGCCGGTACCTGGGGATCATATCTATTTGATGCCGGAAGGGGTCACCGAGGAACAACTCTCCAAGACCGGAAGGGAAGCCGCCCAGGTATGTATTGAACGCGGTTGGAGATTTACCGATCGACTTCATATTAGAATTTGGGGAGATAAGAGAGGTTTCTAATCTGCCAATAACTCAAACCAAAAGGCCATTTCGAATAACGGAATGGCCTTTTTTGTGTATTATTTGTATATTGATAAAAAAATAAAATTCAATATATGGGCAGACAAATTGCCGGTTTGGTTCATTACCTAACCAACACATGCAACGAGGCTATTTCCAATAGCCAATTTTCGGATGCTGTGGAATTAATTCAAAACTATTTCCGTAAATACAAAATATTTGTTTGTAAGGACATTTCCAATATCGCAGTGGATGGAGTAAGATATTATGGGTATTTTGCATTTTCCTGCACCACTTTCCGTGGATGTTATTTCCTTTGGAAGCAGGGTGCTGCACGTACTGAATTGGATGGTGTATGTTTTACCAATGAAGCGCCAAAGGTTTTGAATGCCCTTACCGATGGTGGTGGATTGAAATTTGAAGTATCGTGCAATGTGAATGGTACTCCACTGGTTCAAATCCTTCCAATGGTAAAGGATGTGATCTCCGGCAAACTCAAAGCTGATCCAAAATCCATTACCAAGTGGTTTGAGGAACATCAATTATACGAAAGCTTGCAGGAACCTCGTTATGTGATGGAGGCCCAGGACGAATTCAACGAAATTAAGAGACGTCGTAGCAACATCATGACCAGATTGAGTGATGCCCGTCGTGCCGGTAAGGATATTTCCCGCATTCAAAAGGAGTTTGATGAAGTGGACGCCATATATAGAAAAATGAAACTTTCAATAGATACCAATGTAAAGGTGGAAATTGAAGGGGACTCCAATGAATTACAGGCTGCGGAGGAAGAATTTGAACGCCGTGCTACCCCGGAGGAACGTTTCAATGATATGGAGCAATATATCAAAATGGTTTTGAGTGGATTGCAACCATCCGTTTTGATTTGTGGTGCTCCTGGTCTTGGTAAAACCTATCGGGTAATGCAGATGGTTAGATCCGCCGGTGTTAACTACAAGGTTATCAAGGGCAAGGAAACCGCACTGGCTTTCTATATGGATCTTTTCCATTATCACCACGAAGGTGACGTCCTCGTATGTGATGATGCCGATGATGTTCTCACCGATGAGACCATCACCAATCTTATCAAGGCTGCAACAGATTCATCCGATGAGCGTATAGTTAGCTATGGTACCTCCAAACCACCAATGATGAGCGAAGAGGAATTCATGATGCTGGATCCTGAAGATCAAGATTTGTGTGGTGCCATCGAAGCCCGTGGTTCCATTATACATACCTATCCAAAATCGTTTGTTACCGAAGGTGCAATGATTATCATCACCAACAAAAACGCAGGTCAAATTGATACGGCAGTCCGTAATCGTGGTCTTCTTTGCGACCTTCAATTTACAGTGGAGGAATGTTTAGGTCTGGTTCGTGATATTATGCCAAACATCATGCCGAATAAACTTTCCGTGGATGCAAAAATAAAAGCTCTGGATTATCTTACCACATTGGCTGAAAAGAAAGCCAATATGGATATTTCCATCCGCTCCTTCTGTACTGTTGCAAAGGTATATAATATCGTGGATGATGATACGCAGGCAGAACGTATGATTAAGGAACAAATGAAACTCCAGTCGTTGCGTAGGGGCCGCAAATACTAACTAAATGAAGTAGTTACAAAGGTACTGTTAAATTACCTCCTCATTTATTTTAAAACCTCATCTGTTTATTTTATTATTAAATAAATAAAGATGAGGCTTTTTTTATGGATATTCGAAAAGAAAAAGATTCTGTATTATGGACCGTTTATGAACATAAATCACCCAGTGGTAAAGTTTATGTTGGGATTACTCATTATGAAGACCCAAATGATAGATGGCAAAATGGTAAAGGATATTGTAAAAGCCCATTTTTTTATCCGGCTATCATTAAATATGGTTGGAATAATATAGAACATAGAATAGTTGCCACGAATTTATCCAGAAAAGATGCTGGTAACCTTGAAAGAAAATTGATAAAAAAATATAAAGATTCTCATTTGTCGTATAATTCGGCAGATGGTGGTGATGGACCACAAGGAAAGATGTCGGATTTGGCAAGAAAACATATGTCCGAATCAAATAGATCGAATGATCCAGAAGTTAGAGTCAAAATCTCTCAAACCCTTAAAGAAAATCATCCAGAACCTTGGAATAAAGGTAAAACAGGAGTATATTCGGAAGAAACCCGTCAAAAAATGGGAGCTGGGATGAGAGGAAAAGTTAGTCCAAATAAAGATAAAAAGAGGCCACCGGTTAGTCAGGAAACACGTAAAAAATTGTCAGAATCTCTTAAAGGTAAAAACACCTGGTCTAAAGGATCAATCAGAGGACCTTATAGCGAGAAACATCGAGAAAAAATTTCAAAGGCACTTAAAGGTAAGCGAAAAGGTATTCCATTGGGTGAACGTCCGGAAACTGTTAAAAAACAAATTTCCGAATCAAGAAAAGGACAAAAATGGGTATGTAAACCATGGGAACAACCAAAACAAATTCCACAAACCGAAATACAAATATATATGGATAATGGGTGGCGACTTGGCAAACTTATACGAATGGATGACAAATATTATAAATGGGATGGTAAAACAAAAACATGGTATCTATATACTCCAAAAACACTAATCTAAAGGCCCTAACCGGGGCCTTTTATTATTTTATGGAAAAATCATGTAAAAAATTATGGAAGTAGGTACAACCGGATATATACCACCACAGGACCCTAATTCAAAGGGTGTTTTTAAATCAAAGGTCGATGTTGCATCTTGGGAGGATGAAGTGGATTTGGCGTTTATGAAACGGGTTATCAGGGAGGTCACACAATCCTGTGTTTTACCTTCACCGATACCATTGGAGCGCATACCGGAGATTATATTAAACGCAGCCGGGTGGTTTTGGGAGAATGATGATAGTGCCGTTGAACAGCGATTCTACTTCATTCCTTATTCAGAGCTTTGTAAGAACAACACATTCAATAAGATAGTTCAACTCCCACAACAAATCATGGGCATTCAGGGGTGTTATCGCTCCTCCGAAACCATGTACGGTAACCTTGGAGACTTCTCCATTGAGAGAATGATGATGTCCAGCTATGCCACCTTTGGTGGATTGGGTAGTGTTGGTGGAGGAATGGGTTACAGCGCCCTGGATGGTTCCACCGGATTCAAACTATCCGATGTGGTGGTTGGTATGTACGAAATTGATACCTTCAAGCAAACCCTTAACCCAACCCTATCCTACAACTATAACGAATATTCCAAGAAGCTGGTCATCCTTGGTGACTGCAAGATGTCCAATATTGTAATTGACGCATGGAAACGCGTTCGTTTACAAGACCTTTACAATAGTCATTACTTCTTCCGTTATTGTGTGTGCCTGGTTAAACTATCCCTTTCCCAAATTTATGGCACCTTTTCATTCAAGTATCCCGGTGGTGTGGAAATTAACCTGGATGTATATAGGGATCCGGCCAATGAGGAAATTGAAAAAATTGAGGAGTGGATCGCCAATAACCATGCCGCGGATTACTTCTATCAACCAAATGTTATTTGATCATGAATTCCCTTTTTATGTATTTATCGGAAGCTTTAAAGAAACTTGGTTCCGGTGCCGAGGGTACCGTTTATGACCTTGGCGATGGTCGGGTGCGTAAGGAATTTCACAAGGGTCGGGTTCCATTGGCTTATCAAATCCTGAAAATTGCCACAGACAATAACGACATACAGTGCCTACCAAAGGTGTACGAGGTTGGTGATGATTATGTGATTCGGGAAAATTGCAAACCCAATACCTCCAAATGCAAGGAGTATTACAAAACTGCCATGTCACCGGTCTACGTAGGACACGATACCTTATACTGGGGAGTAATGAATGAGGATTACTGGTATGATCCGGATAAGGATGCGTATTTTACCAAAATCAAAGGAATTATCCGGGGCAAGCAACTGGAGGTGAAGGATTGGTTGTGCCGTCTCAAATACGAACTATCCCAAATCAAAGGGGAAAATGCCGGATTGGGAGACTTCGCCTTGAAGAATTTTGGGGAGACCGATGACGGCCGGGTAGTGATGATGGATTTTTAAGTTTATTATATAATTGTTAAGTTTTTATCAATTCAATTTATATATTAAAGAATCTAATTAAATATTGAAAAATTATGAGACCACTAAATGAATTTATAATGGAGGCTCTTGATATTAAAAATATGCGAAATAACGGAGGATAATTCCATTTCTGATATATTATATCAGTTTAGGTGCGATCCTCGGTAAAACAAAAGAAAACCGGCTTAAATGGCCGGTTTTTTTATAGTCTTGAAATGGTCCTTTCGGTAAATATCTTAAACAGGAAATTATTTCGTTTGCAAAACTCCAGTGCTGCCTGCCATTTTGATCGGTTACGAATATATTCCAACCAGGCGTAGGAGTCTTTTGGGAGGGTGGGATTTGGTGGCTGGGTTTGGTTAAATGGTTTTATTTCGACCAGTATGGTTTGGGTACCCTGCGATGGATCGTTTTTATCTTTCAAAACCTCCATTATATAGTCCGGATAGTAGGTATGTTTTGTTCCATCCCGAAGATTGATATAGGGTATGCCCACACATTCACTACCCCAATGCACCACTTGTGGGGATCGTTCCAACCAATATATAAAATCCCGTTCGTAGGAGGACCGGAAAATGATTGGTGCCGCCTTTTGGGATTCGTATAATTTATGGCAAGAGGCTGGGTTTATTCTTCCACCCTTATATCGTTTATTTGGCCGGATTTTTTTAATATCATGTCTTGGCATTAAAAATTCAAGATTCTTTACCTATATAATTATGAATCAATAAATGAATTTTAGATATGACCGGCGATTGGGATGACGTTTTAATTCAGGCCTCCATTTCGGCAATGCAAGGTATTCAGGAAAGCGGCAAGGTAGGGTTAATATCCGACCTCGCACCGGATGTACTGGCCAAAAGATCCGTTGCCATAGGAGAGGCCCTGGTAAATGAATTAAAGAAGACAATAAAAAAGGACTCCGATGTGGAGTCCTAATATAAAACTTTAATTTAAAGTTTGGAAGTTTTCCATTTTGTTCCGGTTACTTTTTTTGGTGTCTGGGTCTCGGCAACCCTGTTAATTTTTTCAGGTGAACCTTTTTCGGAAATAAAGGTAGGTGCCCATTTGGATTTAGTATAACCCCGGGTGGAAATATTAAGAGATTCGTTTTTAGTTCGGTTTTTAAACGAAGCCATTTTATCTTGATACTCTTTTGGAGAAATGCTTTCGTTTGATTTTTTTCGTTTATTATCCGATCCACAATAATAGTAACGTTTTGTTGTTTTGCCGGTTTTTCGATTTTTCTTTCTTTTCCAAATTTTTGCAGGATTTGTGCGTTCTTCCTTATTTTCGCCCTGTTTATTTTCGCCCTGTTTATTTTCGCCCGGTTTGTCTTCAAGTTTTTTTCGGAGTTCTGCTAATTTTCTTTGGGATTCCGGATCATCTTTTCCTTCCAACTCATCAATTTTATCCTGAATGTCCCGCGCATCCTTGGTTTCTTCTTCTGTGGCATCCTTTTTTTCATCCGATTCTGCCTCTTCATCCTCAACGTCTGCAATATCCAAATCAGCATTCTCTATATCCTCTTTCCAAAAATCATCATCATTATCAACATATCTGCTATAATTTGCAGGATCATTTTGACGTAATGCCTCCTGGGCTTTTGTTTTTGCCTGGGTTGTTTTTTCCCATTCATCATGGGCTTTTACAGCAGCAATAAAATTCGCCTTTTCTTCCATTGATGGATTATCTGATAATTTCGGTATTTCCGGTTCCTCTCCAGGATCAGCCAATGCCATTGCTGAATCATGCAATTTACCATATGTTTCAGCCGCATTCTTATAATCCTCATTTTCTTCGCCACCATTATAATCCTTTGGATTTGGTTTTTTTACCTCCACATATTTTGGTACGTATTTACCTGTGTTTTCATCCATCTTATACCCATCCTGGATTTTTATGGAACCATCATCTGTTATTGCAGGTTTTGGTTTTTGTTCGTTTAATTCATTTTCCAATTTTGTACGCTCTTCGGGCGAAAGTTGTTGCATTCCGGATCTTTGGTTTTTGGTATTGTCATTGTATATATCCTTAATACCGGCACGTTTCTTCATGATTTCCGCTTTAATGGATTCCGGAGAGTTTTTCTTTTCCTGTTCAGCCAATGATTCATATGCTTTTTCAAGATCATTAGCTGTTGGCTTTTTTCCTGGATCCGTAATACCGTTATCTTGTAGGACTTGTGTAATTGGAGTTCCATCATCAAGCGTTCCATTTTGAATTTTATCGCGGATTTCGTTTTGGGCAGTATCTATTTTTTGTTGTTCTTCATTTATTTTTTCATCCAATTCAGAAGCCTGTTTCTCCATTTTGCTCACATCAACTTCAACTGCTCCATCATCATTGGTTGAGACATCCACATTATATCCTGAAATTGTATTGATTTCTTTTTGAATTGATGTTTCTATGTTTGTCTTTGCCTGTGCTGCTTTTTGAGTGAAACTTTTTAATTTTTCCTCATCGGTTGTACCATCATCTCCAATACCGGCGTGTTCCTTGATCTTCTTTTCCAATTCTTCTTGGATTTCAATATTGTTTCGATTGCCACCCACAGATTGTTCCAAGTCTTTGATCTCTTCGTCAGTAAATCCCAAGGATTTTAATTGATTTTTGGCGGCATCATTAAATTTTTTTGTGGGTTTATTATCAGTTGTTTCCTCGTCCAAACAAGTCGCCAATTTATCAGCCAGTTTCTTTGAAAAACCTTCTTCAAGTTTTGGTGTGCCATTTTCATTTGAAACTGCGATTGCATCTCCAAATTTTTGCAACTCTTGAATTTTTTCTACGGATTTTTCAACTGCATCCTTATTTTTCTCAAGAGCTTTCTTTTGTTCATTAAGATCCTTTATTTTGTTGGTGGATCCATTAATTTTGTCGGACTGACCCTTAATTTCATTCAAAACCCCCTCTATTGATTCCTTTTGTTTTTTAATTTGATCGGATGTAGGAGTTTTCGTAACAAGAGACAGCAATTCCTTTTCCATATCCTCTTTTGATTGTTGTCCTTCTTCGCCAGGTCTCCAATTTATTGCCTTATCAACAGCTTCTTTGATTTCCGGCGAATTTAATGGGCATTTTGGATTATTTTGCCAATCCTCACCCCAGTTTGCCTTGGCAAACTCCTGCATTTCCTCCGGTGTTCTTAACCCACCATCATCATTATATGCAACATTTGCCCAAACCGCCAACTTATCGTCCATCTCCCTTTGTTCTTTTGGAGTTGAATTTTTATATAAGTCATTACTTAATTGCAGCAAATATTCAACCTCGGATTCCGTGGTTGGTGTGGCTTTTAATTTACTTATTCTTTTTTCATAATTCTGCATTTGTTTTAATATGGCGTCGCTCTGCTTTTTTTCCTCCTGCATTTTAAATTCCTTGACTTTTGCAGCTGCAACTTTCTCGTTATACTTTTTCTGTTGAGCAATTTTATATGCGTTCACCCTCATGGCCATTTTATGCTCGGCCTCCTTTTTTAATTCGCTCTTTTTCAAATCAAGAAACTTTTTGGAGTATTCATCATGAGCCTTTTCCATATCGGATCTCTCATCCGGTTTAGGACCGAGACCTGGAATCATTGAAAAAAGTTTGCCCATGATTATTTTTTTCAAACCTCCGCCGGCGTCCGTGCCCATGGCAAATAATCCTTCAGTTATATTCGCGGTATGTTCTTGAATTAATGTTCCACCATTTATGGTAATAGTTTTCATATTTTGTTGGGTTTTATTTTTTCCATTCAATCATTGAAGTATTATAATAATAATCAAATATAAATGTTCATTATTGATATGGATGAAGGAAAGGAAAAAAAGCTACCAAAAGTACCAAAACTACCAAATTCGGATAGTTTAAATGAGATATGTGAATCCATGTCATCCGTGAATCAATTCTCTGCAAATCTTGCGACTTTAGTGGTTGATTTTTCAAAAAATATTAAGCAATTCAATAAGATTGATGCAAAATCCATGAAAAAAGATATTGTGTCAATTAAGGGTATCACCAGCTGTGTAAAATCATTTACAGAAGTTATAACCAGTATAATCGAGGAATTGCGAACCGCTGCAACTGCCATACGTGGCGAAGATGCTGCCAAACTTATGAAATTGTTGGTACCAACGGAATCCGGTGAACGATTAAGAAAAATCACCGAGCAAAATGGTACGGTTAAGGAATTTGCGGAAGTAAAGGATCCAGGACTCATAGATGTGGTCACCCAACTTATGGGGCTTACAAATATAATGAATAACTTAAATTGGGTTAATCCAATTAAGTTTAAACTTATGTTTAACCACACTATGAAGTTATTTATCTGGCAATATTCAAAGTTGGTTGATTTTTCAAATACTTTGAAACCGGATGTGGTGAAAAACATTAAGGATTCCACCGATTCATTGACCGAGGTGATGAGTCAATTGCCAATGGCGGTAACCGAAATGACCACGATGTTTTCTTCAGTTGGCCGGAAGAGGCGTTTGGTTAGAAAAGGAATTAATGTATTTATCGGTGATGATGGATTAATTGCCATTATGACAAGAATCGGTAAAGACCTGGTAAATACCATAAACCTTGACGATGCCATGACTTTCAGCAAATCCGCTGAAAATGTATCAAAGTCAATAAGAAAATTGGTTAGAACTTTTAACATCGCGGCAATTACAGCTCCATTAACTATGCTTGGCGCTTATGTTATATTTGGTTCGAGCGACAAAAATTCAAAATGGAAAGGTGTTTTAGGGATGGTTGCCACCGGGTTGACCAACTTCGCGGCGAACTCCAAAAATATAAAAGAAGGTGGTGAGGCTTTACTATATATATCATTGGTGGTTGGAATCCTGGCATTGACCGCGGTTTTAATGAGCATGGTGGGCTTATTTATCATTAAAAGTTGGAAGTCCATAGCCGTGGTTGGGATATTTATGGCCGCTTTAATATTTATATTCTTTGTGATTGGCCGCTCGGATAGGATTATAAAGGAGGGAACAAAGGAACTTTTATATATCGCAGCCACCGTTGGAATCCTGGCATTAACCGCCGTGGTCGTTGCATTGCTTGGTCAATTCATTCATGCAAATTGGAAAAGCATACTACAGGTAGGTGTGATGATGGGATTTCTTTTGCTTGGGTTTATGGTTATTGGATTTTTTGCAAATCCAATTAATTCCGGTATAAAGGAACTCATGTATGTCGCTCTTACTGTTGGAGTTATTGCTTTAATTGCGGTAATTCTTGTATTTATAAGCAATTATATAAAAGGGAATTGGGAAGGCATTCTACAAATTGGAACGATGCTCTTGTTTATTTGTGCTCCGATAGTTGCAATTGGGTTAATGCATAGACAACTTGAACAGGGTAAGAAATCCATGTTGTTGATGATTGGTTGCGTGATAGCTCTTACCATAAGTATAATGCTTTTGGCCCATATTGCAAATACCACGGATTTGTTAATGTTAACCTGGGCGGCTGGAATCATGGTAGGAATTATCCTGGTAATATTTGGCTTGATGGTGGCATTGGTGGCAATGGCTTCGTCCGGATTTGGTGCGGTTGCCCTGGCTGTTGGTGCTGCAGTTATGATGGCCATCTCCGCTGTTATGGTTTCTATGGGAGTGGCATTGATGGCAATAGCTGAATCCGTGGCCATTATAGATAGATTAGGCATTGATGATCCAAAGGAATTGGCCAAAAAGGTTATGTTGCCAATTGAGGCTGCAATGGTTGCTGTTGGTGCATTGTGCATGATTCCATTACCGATGATTATGATTGCCTCGGCAAATGCTGTTACCTTGGCAACTGTTATGATATCAATCGGTATAATTGCAAAAATACTTCAAAAAATCGCGTCATTATCCATTCCGGATCCAGCCGCTGGATTTGATTCGAAAGGTAATCCAAAAGGATATATTCAAATGACCGGTGAGGATTTTGCCAACGCAGCCATGAATGCAAATGGTATCCTCGCAGTCTGTGCCGGTATGTTTGATGATTCCCAAAATGGAAATGAAGTGGAATTTGCGGATGGATCCAAAGCAAAGATTACCACCGTAAGCATGAATGGCATTATGGCAGTGACCGGACAGGTAAAACGTAAAATCCGGAAATTGTCAAAAATTATGAAATATGTTGGTAATATTGCTGTTACCCTTCAAAAATTATCTTCATTGGTGGTTCCGGATCCAGCCGCCGGATTCGACAAGGATGGTAATCCAAAAGGATATTTGATAATGCAAGGCCAGCAATTCGCGGATGCATGTATGAATGCCAATGGTATCCTAATGGCTGCTTCCAGTATGTTTGCCACACCAAAAGATGACGGATCCCCGATTGATGTAATATTTAAAGGTCAGGATGGTGAAATAACTGCACATATTCAACCTATTAGTTTGGGTGCTTTGGAAAATATTGATGGCCGGGTTAAACGTAAGATAAAAAAATTGGGACAAATCATCTCTGTTGTTGGTGGAATGGCCAACACCATCCAATTTATGGCAAGCATGCGGATTCCAACTGCTTGGGATGAAAGTGGAAACCCAACATCGTTCTCCCCGATGAAAAATCCGGAGGATCTTGAAAAGGCTATGGAAAACATCAAATTGATTATGACCCACATTGTGGATTGTATGACATCTGATGATCTTGCCAATAAATTGGATAATCTTTCCAAACGAAATTCCAAAAAGTTGGCCAATGCTATGTCTTCCATTTCCGGAATAAGTTCGATGGCCGATCTCATTTCGAAATTGGCCGGAGGACAAATTCCAACCAAATATACATACGACCCGGAAACAAAACAAAATATTCCTGGCGGATTTGTAAATTTCTCCGAATATATCAACAAACATAAGGATGATTTACGAAAAAATATTGAAAATATTTATAGTATTGTAACAGAAGCAATTATAAATGTTTGTGGTTCAAAGGAACAAATAAAACGTTTGGAAAAGGTAAAGACCGGCATGGATCTTATCAACAAGGTTATGAATCCGATGTTTGGTATGGTTAAAACCACCACGGAGGTATATACCAAAGTTGCAGAATTGCCGGGACAAACCGAGTTATCCGAAACAATGGGTCGTGGTACCTGGATGATTAGACATACCTGTTGGGCTCTGGGTGATACCAAGCGCATCCTTGATGAAGCCGGCATACCTTCGTTAAATACTGCAAAGGACTATTTGACTATTATCGGGGATGGTAAAACCGGAATGTTATATAGATACAAATCCATGATGGAGATTTACAAAAATGATTTCTCCAGTATGGATTCAAATGCATTCAAGGAACGTTGGTCAGCAGCCACCGGAACTATGGAGATCATGTTTGGTATATATAACAATTCGGTGAAGTTGGATGTAATCAATGGTATCCAAAAAAATATTACTGAAACCATTTCGTTGGTTAAAACCATCGGTGGTGTGGATACCAATAAACTTAAATATGCAGCCACATTGATGTACAGCCTTAACAAGGTTTCCCAATCCATTAAGGGTAACTTCCAAGGCCTCGCCAAAGTAATTAATGAACAACTGATCACTGCATTGGAAAAACTGCAGGAGGTGATGAAGGAGATTCAAACCAATGGCATTAATGTTAATTCAAGGCCCGCTGTTAATCCTACAGCACCAGGCAACAATGCCGGCAATGGTGGTTCCGGATTATTGGATAAGATTAAGGATAAATTTGCAGGAAACAACGATAATATTCAATCTCCGGATGAAATTGTTGACAAATTGGATGAAATTCTTTCAATTATTGAAGGATTTACCGATGGGTATGGTAATAATCGTAAGGTTAGAACTACTTAAAATACAATACAATAAAACAATATACATATGAATATCTTAAAATTTAAAGAATTATATCTCACGTTCGAAGATCTTGGCGATGACGTGATTGTAGTGAACAATTCCATCGAAGGGTATGAATGGAGCGATACCGAAAGAGCCAGACGTTTCTGCGCCATCACACCAACTCCTCAACTTTTCCTGGATTACTTCAATAACCGGCTTCGTAATCGTTGGGCTTACTGTATTAATTGGACCCATATCATGCCAATGGATCAACCGGTTGGAAACCCGTTTGGACAAACCCCGGAGGAACAAATGGATTTTATTTATACGTCCAGAAGTGCGGAGGAGCCGGTCGATTATTTCCGTTTCGACGACCTTGAACAATGGATGGATGTTTCCGCAACCTTGAAAAACCTTTTCAATGTTCGTGATAAATGCCTGAGGGATAATGAGTTCACTCCGGATGATGATATCACCATTGATGAACTGAAAAAATTCCGTAAATGGTTGGCGGATGAAATCCTTAAATACGAACCATTTATACATGACTGGAAGGACCCGGAAGGACTCACCCGCATGCTCGTTTACTATTCCATGAATATGAAGGACGCCACGGTCGATGCTTTGATCGCCCTTACCCCTTATATGGAAAACCGGATGATTGTGGCAAGTATTCAAAAGACCTTACAAGGTGTGGCCAGTTTGGGTATTGATAGTGGTTGTGGATGTAATGGTGGTGGTTCTTCCATCATTAATGCACCCAATAGTTCCTGTGATCCGCTTGCCCTTTATAAAACCGCCATTTACAACTATATGGTGGAAACGTTTTCCAATTTGGAGTTCTGGACCGCTCAACTCGATATATGTGGTGAAATGAAAAAATATATCGAAGGCATTCTCAAGGTTGGATTGCCATTAACCTCCAGGGTGATTGACCCATTCTCCGATTGCTCATGCAACTCCGTGGACAATACCCAGGAATCCAGGTATCGTCACATCTTGGAAGACCTCGTTAAGGCCCTGGATATGTTATTATCGGATAACGTAACCGGTAATAAAAACTTCATTACCACATCATTTAATGCATGGGCAACGTACCTATACGAATCCATGTATTGGGCATAAACATGAATTTATCATTATGACTTCATATAAAGACTTCATTACCAGACAGTTTATCGGTAAAAGGATTCGGTTCACCTCCGATTGTATCGTGAAATTGGATATAATAGGAACGGTCATTGATACCGAACGAAACGGGTCGGAAATTATATATATAGTAAATACCGGCGAAAAACTCGTCAAAATAGGGGAGAATACATCGAAGTTAATGATTGAATTTCAATAAGTTACATGTCAATTTACATGTCAAAAATCCATCCATTTTTCCGGATGGATTTTTTTTTGTGCATTGTTGTTAAGATTCCACGAGGTCCACCCGCAGTATCGCGGTTCGGTTTCGGAGGAAATGTGGGATTTCATCAAGCAAAATTACAGCATTGGGAACTCCACCAACAAATTCTTCATCATTTGCAAACAAGGCGCAGACCCCAAGTATTGCCGCATGGCGGTCGACCCCATTACCATGACCATGCGAGGACTGACCTTTGACGAGTTCTATGGTGGTGGTGTGGTGGATTAAATCATAAAAATCTTTGAAATTTCCTGCGATCGTCTCTTAAATATATAATTATATAGGTTAAGGGACGATCCTTTGTTATACGCGGTAAAAATAATTGAATTTCGTATTCTTATTTAAATAAAGGTTATAAGCGCGGTAGAATCTTAAATAAACAAAAATAATATGAATGAAAAAATTCAACAAAAAATATCAATTTGGACATTTATTTCCCTATATGTTTGTGTAGGGTTTGTATCTTGTTACCATGCAATATCATTTTTTTCCATATCAAATCCGGTGTGGTTAGGTATTATTCTTGCATTGGCTTTTGAGGTTGGTCAAGCTGTGGTGTTATTTTCCATTTTAACAAATCCAGGAAAGGAATCAAAAAAACCACTACCTTGGATTTTGATGGGAATTTTGACGATTGTACAAATTCTTGGAAACGTATTCAGTTCCTATAAATTTGCGATGATACACAATACGGATCAAATTGATTACTTCACCAAGTCTGTATTATTCTTTGTCCAGTCTCCAAACCCGGACTATAACTATGTAATGATATCGTACATTACCGGAGCCATACTACCGATTGTGGCTTTGTTCATGACTTCAATGGTGGCAAATAAACTGCGGGAATGGCATAAGGAGGAAGTCCCGGATAAACCGGAATCCCAACCGGAACCGGATGAAGATGTGGTGGTTGCCTAACGTTTTTGTTATTATATAAATTGAAACAAATAAATCTGAACATTATGGAACATTTAAATGAATTCATGGAAAAGAAACTCAATATAACCGAATCCCAAATCAACGAGGCATCCGAGCCATGCACCGAAGAGATGCTGGACCAGGTCCGGGACAAACTTCCGGAATTGGAAGATCTGATTCGTACCGCATTGGGTTGTGCCAGAAACGAAAAGATTGGGCTGCATGTGGAATTGGATCGTAAAGGTCGTATCGATTTGTACTCCGATGATCTCCTGCATATGCTCGGTAACACTCTGGTACATACCATTTTCAAGGAAATTATCTTTGATTCCTGGGGTGGTGACTATATTCCAAAGGACAATAAAATCTGGTTCAATCCACAGTTAAGTTACAAACATCCCGGCGGTGGCAGCAACGGTACCGATTTTATTTGGTCGAGCCTTTATTTCAATTTGGAAACCCAGGAATGGGAACCATCTCATAAAATTTTCTAATTTTGTTACAAACCCCATCCGGGTTGGTTATTATAAAAAACAGAGATTGCAAACGTTTTTGTAAGTCCTTAAAAATATAGTCAAACGTATTCAATGAAGCACTTATTGCACATTACGGAGCCCCAATGTTCACGGAATCAACAACTGAATTCCTGGACCAGTGGTATGCCAAAAGCCGAAGGCTTTGCCTATCTCCGTGATGCCGTGAAAGGAAACCAGGAAAGCGAATGACGAAATTTTAAGGCGGTCCGAATAACAAGCTTGAAAAAGTCATTCGCACACGCGGATGGCTTTTTTTAATGCCTTTAAAATGTTGGAAAAGAGGGATGACAAAAAAAAATTAAAAATTTTTGATAATCCTGGTTAATTTACGGGTGTTATCAATTATATATAAATGTGAGGAAGATAGAGGGGTTGGAAATGGATCTTTGACATATTGGATGAAATAAGAAAAGAAAAATCTTATTCGGCAGAAACAACCTGAAATAATAGGCGGTTTGCCCTTCACTGGAATATAACCGTGGGTCAAATGCC
>Ga0265298_10003911_pt1 | contig 19325 bp, 19 predicted proteins | sample AusTroGonzalo_MG_3_FD_193486 | JGI IMG/M metagenome (GOLD analysis project Ga0265298, IMG submission 193486) | Bovine rumen microbial communities from tropical cattle in Woodstock, Queensland, Australia - Gonzalo_01 | ecosystem: Host-associated > Mammals > Digestive system > Stomach > Rumen ... | reverse complement strand
TTTGAATTTAACACTTTAACCGATAACGAAGGGAAACGCAATGCACAAATTGCTTCTTCCAATCTGCGGTTGAAAAGTTTAGCAGAAGAAAAATTATCTACGCAAGCCAAGTTATCAGCCGAGCGGGATGTGTTGGCAAAACTGGAAATTGACGAACACCAAATGCGGGCGGATTTGGAAACACTGAAAAAAGATTTTAATGAAAAAACAACCGCGTTGAATGCGTATAAAAAAGAGGAAAGCGAACTGAATATAACAAAAACCAATTTGGAAAACGCACTTTCCAATGCACGCCGCCAACGGACGACCGTTACCAACCATTTGTTTGAAAGTTGGAACATTACACCCGAAGAAGCCCAACTCAATTACGGGGATAAAACCGTCGATTACGAACGGGTAAAAATGATACGTAAACGTATCGACAATATGGGGGCCGTCAATATGACCGCACCGGAAGAATACGACGCTTTAACCGAACGTCACTCCTTCCTGCAAACCCAAATTGCCGATTTGGACAGTGCAAAAAAAGACCTAAAATCCGCTATCAACAAAATCAACCAAACCACGCGGGAAAATTTCAAATATACGTTTGAACAAGTACGCATGCATTTCAAAAATATTTTTCAATCCTTATTCCGCGGCGGAGAGTGTGACCTTGTACTCACCGAACCGGAAAATCTATTGGAAACAGGCATTGAAATCTATGCACAACCTTCCGGAAAGCGCTTGTTAAACATTTCATCCATGTCCGGCGGCGAAAAAACGCTGACGGCGATGTCATTATTATTTGCGTTCTTTACACACAATCCGTCTCCGTTCTGCATTATGGACGAAGCCGATGCTGCGTTGGACGAAGCCAATGTCGAGCGTTATGTTAACTTAATTAAAGAGTTTTCTAAAACGACCCAATTTATTGTGGTAACGCACAATAAACGCACGATGGAAGCAGCCCGGATGCTCTACGGTATTACGATGGAAGAAAGCGGAGTATCTAAAGTTATGTCCGTCAATTTGGCCGAACGCGCAACGCCCGATGCCCAACGAACAAAAGAAGCCATTATGGCAAGGGCCGAATAATGAGAATAGGTGTATTTTCCGATGTACACGGCAATTGGGAAGCCCTCCAAGCATGCCTGAAACGGCTGAAAAAAGAGAATATAGAACATTTCATCAACTGTGGTGATATCATCGGTTACGGACCCGATTCCGAGACATGCGTACGTAAAGTAGCCGCCCTTTCTAACGTCCAATCCGTTATGGGCAACCACGATGCTATTTTCGTACAGCCGGAAATAGAAGCCCTTTTTAATTACGATGCCAAACTCGCCTTGGAAATCAGCCGCAAAACCCTTTCGGAAAAATCAATTCGTTTTTTGGCCGCTACTCCGGTAGTTATTCACGGAGATAATTTTACAGTCGTGCACGGAACCCCGTGGGATCCGGTAAAGGAATATTTTTCAAGCACTAAACAATTCAAAAAAAATTACGGCCTTTGGACCGGGCAAGTGTGTTTTGTTGGGCACACCCACCTGCCCTTTTATATGAAAGGTACCCTTCGCTCCTGCTCTATCTATCTAAACAAAAAAAACGATTGGACCATTCCGCTTTCCGATAAATACCGCTACGTGATTAACCCGGGAGCCGTCGGAAAACCGCGAGATAATAATCCCACCGCCTCGTTTGGTATTTGGGATACGGATGCAAAAACTTTCCGCTTTTTACGCGAACCGTACGATGTTACCGCTACCCAAGAAAAAATGAAAAAGGCCAAACTGCCTTCTTTCTTAATTGACAGTTTGGCACTTGGACTATAAACCTGCTTATACGTGTTCTTCGCCGGTATAATTATACCCGTGTTTTTTAATCGTTTTGATATTTGTACTAGCAATTTTGGACGGGGCCAAATTAGCCAATGCTTGCGCTTCCTTCAAAAGTCCTTTTTGTTCCGTACCGATAATATCAAGTGATTTTTGGTGTGCATCTTGTGCCTTTGCTAACGCATCCGTCACCGATATACTAGATACTAAAAATTGTCCAAAGCCGCTGACAAGTGACTCGGCCAACTGTGTCATCGCTTCATAATCTCCCTGTGCGCGGTCATTTACCCATAACGTATGAATAATGGCAAGTGCCCCTACGAGGGTAGCAGACGTAACTAACACGACTTTCTTTTCCTGCGCAAGTTCATAAATGGAACTGTCTGCCTGTAACGCAGCGGAGAGCGCTCCTTCCGGATTTACAAACATAAGAACCAAATCAATCGGGTCTTCATCGGCCGGTAATTTAAGCGAACTGCAAAAATCCGCAATGGCTTTTTCATACTGTTTTTTACCGAGTGAAGTAATCGTATTACGTATCTTGGTTACATGGGCCTTTAAGTGCTTGGCCTGTTCCGTTACGTCCGGCTCTTGCGTATATTTTTCGTAATCGGAATAAATGGTTTTTGCATCAATAACTACCAAGCGGTTATCCGGCAAGCGGACGAGAAAATCCGGACGTTTGTCATCATTGGTAACTTGTTCAAAATAAGTAACTCCTTTTTGGAAATTCATACTTTCGAGTAATTCCCGTAATGTATTTTCTCCCCATGCCCGTGAGCCAGAGGGGACTTTCAGACTGCTGACAAATTTTTGTGCCACTTCTTCTATATGTTGGATTTTAGCATTGAGCGCGTTTTTATCCGAGTGGTTTTCACTAGCAAAAGTTTCCACTTTTTGCTTAAACTCCGCCAACCGATCGTTTAACGGTTTAATAACGTGTTCCATTTCCTCTTTGTTCCCCTGTTTGAATAGTTGGGTTTGCTTATTGAGAATATCGGTTGCCAACGTTTCAAATTGGCTTTTGTATGTGGTTAATAATTCTTCTTTATCCTTTTTTAATTGGTCTTGCGCGACCGTCAAATTCTTTTTCTCCGTTTCCAAACGGGCTGCATCGGCCCGCAAATTCGTTACTTCCGCACGCAAAGATGCCGTTTCGGTTTCTTGCTCCTTTTTGTATTGCGTCAACATTTCAATTTCTTTCACAAAACCGGCATTTTCCACTCTTGCCCTTTCCGCATTCGTTTTATCTGCTTTTCCCTTCACAAACAGATAAACAAGAATAACGGCCTCTATAATACAAATCCCCCATAAAATATACTGTGTCATACGTCCTCCCATTTAGATATATCATAGCAAAAAACTGTCTTTGCTTTCTTATGATAAAAAAACAGCCTGACAGCCTCCTGTCATACTTTTTTGCCGTAGCGTTTCCCACCTAAAAAAAGTAGAATATAATCACATAAGTTAAATTGCCTAAACGGAAGGTAGATATGATACATTTTAACTGTGATTACAGTGAAGGGGCACACCCTTCTATTTTGGAAAAACTGTCACAAACCAATTTAGAACAAACTGCCGGCTACGGGAACGATCCTTATTGCCGCCATGCAGCTGGTTTAATTAAAGACCTGTGTAATGCGCCCGAAGCAGAAGTACATTTTTTGTGCGGCGGCACACAAACCAATTTAACGGTCATTGCCGCATGTTTGCGCCCATACCAATGTGTAATTTCCGCCGATTCCGGGCATATTAACGTACACGAAGCAGGGGCCATAGAAGCCACCGGACACCGTATTTTTTCCCTCCCTTCCGAAAATGGTAAAATCACGGCCGAACAAATTACATCCGTCTGCAAAGCACATTGGTTGGATGATAATCCCGAATTTGCCCCCCAACCGAAACTCGTTTATTTATCTTTTCCGACAGAATACGGCACTTTGTATTCCAAAGAGGAACTGACCGCCATACGCCGCACCTGCGATGAACACAATCTGTTTTTGTTTATAGACGGTGCACGGCTCGGGTACGGCTTGGAAGCCGAAACAAATAATGTAACCATGGCAGACTTGGCCTCCTATTGCGATGTGTTCTACATCGGTGGAACAAAAATAGGAGCGTTGCTCGGGGAAGCGGTAGTCATTCCTAACAAAAAACTACAAAAAGATTTCCGCTATTTTATGAAACAAAAAGGAGGTATTTTAGCCAAGGGGCGTGTCCTCGGGATTCAATTTATCTCCCTTTTTGAAAACGGCCTCTATTTTGAACTTTCCCGCCATGCTAACAAAATGGCCATGCAAATCCGTCAGGCCGTCTTGGATGCGGGATTGTCCCTTTGCTACGATTCACCCACCAACCAACAATTTGTCATCATGCCCAATACACTGCTTTCCAAATTGGAACAAGTGTATGTGCTCTCGCATACGTGTTACTTAAATAAAAATGAAACCGTAGTGCGTATCTGCACGAGTTGGGCCACGCGGGAAGAGGATGTTTGCCAACTAACCGCCGATATTCGTAAATACGCCGGAAAATAAAATGCTGCATATCGGGTGTCACTTATCCAATGCAAAAGGATTTGAAGCCATGGGGAAAACGGCTCTCTCCATCGGGGCGGATACGTTCCAATTTTTTACGCGCAATCCGCGCGGCAGCCAAGCCAAAGAAATAGATCCGCAAGATGCTGCCGCACTTTGTACGTTGCTTAAGGAAAATCATTTTGCACCCATTATTGCCCATGCTCCTTATACCTTAAATGCGGCCTCTGCCGACCCCAAAACGCGTGAATTTGCCCAAATGACGTTTGCCGACGACTTACGCCGAATGGAATATGTTCCCGGTAACTTGTATAATTTCCATCCCGGGTCCCATGTGGGGCAAGGAACGGAGACCGGCATCAACCTCATCACAGAAACACTCAACACCATTTTACAACCCAGACAACACACCACCGTTTTATTGGAAACAATGGCAGGTAAAGGAAGTGAAATCGGAAAAACATTTGAAGAACTTGCCGAAATTATAAGCGGCGTAAAACAAAACCAACTGTTAGGCGTTTGTTTGGATACATGCCATATTCATGACGGCGGCTATTCACTCGCCCAACTAGATGATACATTAACCGAGTTTGATAAAATTATCGGTCTGTCACGCTTAAAAGCCGTACACTTAAATGATTCTCTTAATCCGCAAGGGGCCCATAAAGACCGCCATGCGCTTATCGGGAAAGGATATATCGGCACAGAGAAATTAGCCAATGTAATCAATCATCCGGCCTTAAAAAATTTGCCTTTCTGTTTGGAAACACCAAACGATTTAGACGGGTACGCACAAGAAATCAAATTACTGCGCCACTTATACCGTTTATAAATTCGGTGCTTTTTGTGGCAAGGAAACTTATTTGCTAAAATATACATATATGATTCTAGAAGGACGCACACTTGCCGCACAAATTCGCCAAACCCTTCCGCAAAGGGCGCAAGTTGTGCGTCAAAAATTAGGACGTCCCATCCGCTTAGCCGCCATCGGTTCCACCGAAGATTATGGGGCATATGTATATCTTAAAAAAGAAGTACAGGCAGCCGAACAGATCGGCGTACAAACAACGATTTTTGAAGTTAACAACCAAACTTCCGCGGCCCATTTTTTAACATTGGTGGAAACTTTATCTGCCGACAAACAGACCGATGCTATCTTAATTCCCCGTCCGTTGCCCGAACATTTATCACAAACCGATTACGCCGCACGGTTGGCCCCGCAAAAAGATATTGACGGTATGTCTAATACCAATATGGGAAACCTGTTCTTGTGCAAAACGTGGGACCAAATTACGCAACTAGGCGGATTTGTACCTTGTACGGCAATGGCGGTGGTTAAATTATTATCTTTTCATAAAATACCCCTATGCGGAAAGGAAACGGTTGTAATCGGACGTTCCAGCACTGTTGGCAGACCGCTCGCACATTTACTGACGTGCCAAAACGCAACCGTTAAAATTTGCCACACAAAAACCGATTTACCGCGCGCCGTAAAAGATGCGGATATTGTATGCAGTGCGGCAGGTTCTCCCCGCTTATTGCAAGCATCGTGGTTACCTACCGGAACGGTAGTCATTGATATTTCTACCAATTGGCAAAACAACCACCTGTCCGGAGATGCAGTCCCGGAAGATTTACAAGCACGCGGTATATCCTATTCCCCCGTCCCCGGCGGTGTAGGTCCGGTAACACTTGCAGTATTACTAGAAAACATTATATTATCAGGAGAGAGGAAAATTTTATGAAAACAATGGTAAAACTACTCGTTCTGTTTTTATGCCTTGGTATGATAAGTGCTTGTAATACCAATGAAAAGAAAAAAGAAAAATATAATCGTAAAATCTATTTAACACAAGAAGATTACTTGGAAGATTTATCGGAAGAAGCCGCTTTAGAACGGCGCGAAGCACCGGCAACGGCAGAATCCGGCTACATTTTCAATTCGCAACCCGAAACACAAGAAAATGTATATTTCTTTGATGAACGCCAACAACCTAAAGTACCGGGCCAACCGGTGGCTTCCGATTATAAGAAGGAAAAACGGTTGTGGACTAAACCCCGCCGATATACACCGGATGAATACTACGGTATGCAAGGCGGCGGAGATAGTAGCAGTTCCTCTTCGGAAGAATCCTCTTACAGTTCGTATAGCGATTATTAAAAAAAGCCCCGTGAAAACAGGGCTTTTTTACAGGGCCACAAAATTTTCTATCCGGTCCGTAAAAATTCCATCCACCCCCCATAACGATAACTGTTGCACCGTTTGTGCATCGTTTACGGTATATACATAAAGTTTCAGCCCGTGCGCATGACAAGTGTCCGTTATTTCCTTTGTTGCACGGGACAAACCAATATGCACACTTTCCGCACTGACTGCAAGCGCTTGGGAAACGTCAAATGCGCGTGTTAATAAACCGATACGCGCATTTTTATCGAGTCGCCGTAAGCGGACAAGCGTTTCGAAATCAAAACTGGAAAACAGTATTTTTGAGGAAAGCGCCGGATAGCATTTCAAAAAATCTAATAAGACGCGCTCTATCTGCGGATAGCGGTTTCCGTCATTTTTAATTTCTATATTGAGTAACTCTAAACGGTCGGTAACCGTTAGTAATATATCCCCTAATAACGGAATTTGTTCCGCGACGGTACCTATATGCCCGCACAGCGGATATTTTTTCAAATCGGCGGAAGATAATTTGGCTAATGCTACACTTTCCCCTTCGGCTGATACCAAAGTATAATCATGATAAACAACCAATTGGCCGTCCGCAAGTAAATGCACATCCAATTCATAACAAACGGCCCCTTGTTGGCGGGCAAGGGTAAAAGCGGAAACGGTATTTTCGACGGTTTGCATGTGAGCACCGCGGTGTGCGAAGTAAATCATAGTTACAGTGTAGGAAATTGTTTGCCTATCCGGCAAGGAAAAAGCACTCCCTTTTTAGGGAGTGCTTTTTAGAGAAAAATAATTTATTTCAATTCAGACGTACAATGCGGACAGCGGGTAGCCTCTATCGCAATTTCGCTGCAGCAATACGGACACTTTTTGGTAGTCGGGGCGGCTGCGGGAGCCGGGGCCGGTTTGTTCAATTTGTTAATCGCTTTGATTAACATAAAAATACAAATCGCAACGATAATGAAACTGATAATCGCATTCAAAAAGTTGCCGATATTTAATGTAGTAGCGCCGGCAGCTTGTGCGGCCGCTAACGTGGCATAATTACCCGTGCCTTCTGCACCGTCTTTAATCACCACAAACCAGTTGGAAAAATCCACTTTTCCTAACAAAAACCCTAACGGCGGCATCATCACATCTGCTACCATAGAGTTCACAATTTTTGTAAAAGCACCGCCGATGATAATACCTACTGCCATATCAATCACGTTGCCGCGCATAATGAACTGTTTAAATTCATTTGCAATATTTTTCATTTTCATCTCCTGTTACTTTATTAGTTTTACCGCTTTGAGAAGCGGTGCATACAAATCGTCTTGAGCCGGATAACGGATTTCCGACGGGTCGGTTTTTCCCGTAAACTCCACCAGCGCGTCTTTTATAACGCAAAGCGGACACTGCTCATCGGCTTCACCCATTAAAAGCGTAGCCGATGCGGCAAGCGCATCTGCGCAATCTACAAGTGTAGTTCGGAGTGTACGGCCGAAAATATCTTTCCGCCCGCGCAAATCCTTTACGCCTTTTATTCCGCTATATCCTACCGCCGCCCCGATAATACCGGCCCGCAACGGTAAAATCATACTGTCTACTATTATTATACCCAAATTTTCAACCTTCCACAAAGCGCACAACTCTTCCCGTAACTCCGCGGCGCAAGCATAGCAATTTTCCGGCAATAAAATTAACTTGCCGTCTGCATTGGATTCATCTATCCCCGCATTAGTCATCATCATACCGTCTTTAACCGTCAGCCATGCTAAAGATGTCTTTAGGAAAGCGGTACTTTCCGCCTTTATGAGCGCTTCTTTTTGGGCTTGGTTTACGTAAGGCACCACCCGTTTTTTCCAAAGCCCCGTTAACTTGGAAGAAACGGCAAGTATGGTGTTTTCTTCCACGGCGGGAAGATGCACCACAATAAAGCGTGCAAGGTTTTCCCCTTCCGGAAATAAATCTGTTTTAACGGGCATGATTTTCATAAATTATCCTCAAACGGTGCTACAAAACTGCGAAAAACCTCGTTGGCCAAAAACAACCCTTCAAACGATAATTTTACTTTTTTATCCGCTTTCACTAAAAGCCCTTTTTCTAAATGTTTTTCTATTTCCCGTCCGAAATAATGTTGTTGCAACGAAGTTAGTTCTATTCCATCTAATTTACGCAGGCCTAACAACAGTGTTTCGCCTACCTTGGCCTGCCCGGTTAATTTTTCGGAAAAAATAACCGTCGTTTCATCTGCCCGCATGCGGCGGATATACTCTTCCACACCGCACACATTTTGGAAACGCTCTCCCCTCTGATAAGAAACCGAACTGCTGCCCAAACCGGTATAATCCCCGTTGTTCCAATAATGCGTGTTATGTATGGCCTCTTTGGAGGGAAGAGAAAAGTTGGAAATTTCGTAATGGTGATATCCATTTTCTTCCAATAAAAAATGGGTTTCTTCTAACATTTTCCGCATGCGTATTTGGTCGCACACGATACCTTGTTCAAAAAACTTTGTCCCTTCCTCTATTTGCAAACCATACACGGAAATATGCTCCGGCCGGAGAGCAACTAAACGGCGTAAACTGTCCGAAAAATTGATACACGTTTGCCCGGGCAAGCCAGCGATTAAATCCACGTTGATATTTTCAAATCCGCATCGGCGCGCATTTGTATAAGCCTGTTCAAATTGGTGCACCGTATGAATACGCCCCAATTGTTTCAGTTCCTCTTCCCGAAAACTTTGCAAACCGATACTTAAACGATTAAATCCCGCCTGTTTTAACAAAGTTAATTTTTCAAGAGTTAAACTTTCCGGATTGGCTTCAAATGTACTTTCCAAAAAATTTGCAACAGGTCCGAAACAGGAGGAAATGTTTTGTACCAAAAACGAAAGTTGCGGAATGGATAACAAACTAGGTGTTCCGCCGCCTACATATAAGGTTTGTGTCTGTCGGAAAGGAATTTTTTCCCCCTCTTTGGCAAGGGCGGACAAATAATCATCTATCAAAAAATCCCGTCCCGCAAAAGAAGCAAAATCGCAATAATTGCATTTTTGCCTGCAGAACGGAATATGAATATAAAGCGCGTTATCCATTATTTTTTACGTTCGGCTTCGTAATTAAGAAAAGCCAAAATGAACGGATCTAAATCGCCATCCATCACAGCAGTAATTTGACTAGTTTCATAGCCGCTGCGCAAATCTTTTACTAATTGGTACGGCATAAAAACGTATGAGCGGATTTGGTGTCCCCAAGCAATTTCGCCTTTTTGGCCGTAGCGTTTTTCTGCCTCACTGCGTTTTTTATCCATTTCCAATTCATACAATTTGGCCTTCAACATTTTTAATGCAGTTTGGCGGTTTTGCAATTGGCTTCTTTCAATGCGGCACGAAACGACAATTCCCGTCGGAATATGCAAGAGCCGCACCGCACTTTCCACTTTATTTACATTTTGTCCGCCGTGGCCTCCCGCACGAGATGTTTCCAATTGGATATCCTTTTCCGGAATTTCAATGTTAATATCTTCGTCGATATCCGGCAACACGTCACAGGAAGCAAACGAAGTATGGCGCCGCGCGTTCGCATCAAATGGTGATACCCGTACCAAACGGTGTACGCCGTTTTCTCCTTTCAAATAGCCGTAAGCGTAGGGACCCTCTACCATAGCGGAAAGTGTTTTGATACCGGCTTCGTCGCCGGCTTGTGAATCCAAAACAGAAAACTTAAACCCGTGTTGCTCCGCCCAACGCGTGTACATACGCACCAACATTTGTGCCCAATCGCACGATTCTGTTCCTCCTGCGCCGGCGTGAATGGTCAAAATAGCATTTAACTTATCGTTCGGCTCGGAAAGGCGGATTTCCCCTTCTTTTTGGGCAATTTGCTTTTCTATATCCGCAAGCGAATTATCTAATGCGACCAATTCATTTTCATCTTGCATTTCTTTACATAAATCAAATAATGCTTGGGCATCTTCCATCTTTTTTTGCAAGCGGAAAAAAGTATCTATGGCCGTTTTGAGAAAATCAATTTGCCGGCTGATTTCTTTTGCTTTGTGGGTATCGTTCCAAAATTCCGGCTCAGCCGATTGCGCCTGTAACGATGATAATTCCTGTTGTTTGGCATCAATCGCATCAATGCTTTCTATCTTCTTAACACGGGCCGACAAATCCGCTATTTTTTGTTCTACATCCTTAAATTCGATATTAGTCATAAGCAAATACAATTGTGGAAATTAATAAAGTGAAAAACAATGCTGCACATAACCATGCGAACCAATCTCCCCATTGGGTATAAGCATTAGGCAGTTGTTTGAGTGACAACGGCACCGTTACATAAAGTATTTCACGGTCAAATAAAGAGGACTTATTTTGAATACGTCCATACGGATCAATATAGGCAGAAAACCCGGTATTTGCCGCGCGCAAGACGGGGCGTCCTGTCTCCACCGCCCGCAACACGTTAGCCGCTAAATGTTGATACGGAGCAGCCGTACGGAAAAACCACGCATCGTTGGTGATATTAACAAATAACTGTGCCCCTTGCCGGTTTTGTGCCATCCATAACTGCGGAAAAATGGCCTCATAACAAACGGTGCTTCCCAGTTTCACGCCACCCATATCCAATAAAGATTGTTCCGTCGTGCCGGGCGAGAAAACCCCCAATTCACCTAACACTTCCACGTTAGAAAACCATTTGCGAACCCATTTTTCAAACGGGATATATTCTCCAAACGGAACTAGTTTGACCTTTTCATAATGCTGTAATTTTTCGGTTTGCGGGTCAACCAAATAAGCCCCCACGTACTGTTTATTCTCTTCCTGTAAGTTGGAACCTATTAACTGATATGCACCGGATTTTTCGGCAATAGACGTCATCATTTCCTGATACGGTTCCGCGGTTAACGCATCTGGCAACGCACTTTCCGGCCAAACGGCTAAACGGACATTTTTATCCGTCAGGTCGTCACCCATCGTTTGTAACGTGGTACGGATTTCTTCTTCAAATTCTTCCGACCATTTTTTATATTGGTCAATGTTTGGCTGAAGTAAGGCCCCTTTTACGCTGACAAGCGATTGGCGTGCAGATGAGGAAACGGGCGGTAATACAGATTGGCCGTAAAAAAATACGCCCGCAAAAACAAACCCCGCTAACAATAAATGCCCTGTCCCTTTACGGAAAGAAGGATCCACAAACGCCCAACCGACCGTGGCCCCAGTAAAGACAATCAAAAAACTAATACCGTATGTGCCCACGTAAGAAGCAATTTGCAAAAACTCCGGACGGTTCCATTGGGTGTACCCCAACATAAACCACGGAAATCCCAATCCATAAAAAGCAATCGTTTGATGTGCCCACTCCAACGCCACCCAACCGCCTGCCGCCAACAGTGGGAAAAAACCTTTTAATTTAGTAAGGAAATGGCAGCATCCGCTCCAAAATGCAAACTGTAACGACAGTAGAGCCGCCAAGCCGAGCCATGCAGCCATGGAAAGGCCTTTGTCCATCCCTCCGCCGTGAACACACGTATAATAAATCCAATACAATGCCCCCGCATGAAATACAAACGAGGTAATCCACCCATAACAAAATGCAGACCAAAAACCGCGCATCTTACTAATACCCCATACAAACGGAGCAAAAGCAACCCATGCTAAAAACCAATGCGATTTATGGGGAAAACTTTGGTATAAGAGCCAAGCGGTTACTAACGCGGCAGAGGCCAACAAAACAAACCGCATGAAACGGACCGTAAAGCGTTTCAATACAAGGAAAAAAGTAGGTTTTGTCGGTAATGCATCCGTCATAACTAAAACATGATAGTACAAACTTTATTTTTGCAAACCGGGTGTGCATCCGGACTGCATTGTGCCTCTTGTGAAGGTTCTCCTTCCGGACAAGCCGTCGTTTGATTTTGATGCTTATCTTCGTATGCCTGCATAAAATCAACATTGATAGCCGTTACCCCTTTTGGACCAATCAAACAACCGCAAGGGTCCTGATCAATAATAATACAATCCTCATCCTCTTCACACGCCGTCCATTTTTTATGACGGGAACGTGCGGCAGAAATTTGCGTATTTTCTTTGACGGCCTCTTCCTTGGCTTGCAACTGCTCTAAACTCAATGAAGGCAAATCTACCGTTAAGGGAGTGTTATTCTGATACACGGAAAAAGTCACCCCTGCGACAAGTACCGTCAACACAACATAAATGATATTTTTTATTCCTTTTTTCATACATTGGCCCCGCAACATTTTTTATATTTTTTACCGCTGCCACACGGACAAGGGTCATTACGCCCAATTCTTTTAGCGGGTTGACCGTTGCCTTTTTCAGCAGCAGCCTCTTGCGCCCGTTGGGCGGGAGAACGACGCGGCGGCAACTGTAAACGGAAAATATAACTAACCATTAAGTCCCGTACACGCATTAGCATCGATTCATACAATTTGTATGATTCTTTTTGATATTCAATCAGCGGATCTTTTTGAGCATATCCGCGCAAACTGACACTATTTTGTAACTGGTCTAGTTCATACAAATTTTGTTTCCAAGCGTTATCAATAATCTGTAAAAACAACATCCGTTCAATTTCACCAAAGTTAATCCCCTGTTCCCCAAAGTAAACCGAACGTGCCTGATACAAACTATCTATTTGGGAAATGATTTCTTCTACAACGGCCTCTTGCGACTTGCCCTTTGTAGCATCGGAAGTCAGTTCAAAAGGAATCGGGAAGAAATTACGTAGCCCCACATTCAGCGCACCGTAATCCGAACGCTGCGGGTGCCGGGGCTGATAGTATTGGTCCACTAATTCTTCTACAATTTCTTGCATCATCCGTTTTGTAAAAGAAGTCATATTTTCCCCATCTAAAATGGCGTTACGCAAACCATAGATGGCCGTACGTTGTTGGTTCATTACTTTATCATAATCCAACAACTGTTTGCGGATATCAAAGTTACGCCCTTCCACCATACGCTGCGCCCCTTCAATTTGTTTAGTCATATAGCGGGACTCGATAGCCTCGCCTTCTTTCATACCGAAACGGCTCAAAATAGCGGCAATTTTAGCGGAGTTGGCAAATAACCGCATCAGTTCATCATCCAAAGAAATATAAAACCGCGAACACCCCGGATCCCCTTGGCGGGCACAACGGCCGCGCAATTGATTATCAATACGGCGCGACTCGTGACGTTCACTGCCGATGACATGTAAACCGCCTAATTTGACCACTTGTTCCTGCTCGGCAGGGTCTGCGGGATTACCACCGAGTACAATATCCGTACCGCGCCCGGCCATGTTGGTAGCAATCGTTACCGCCCCTTTGCGCCCGGCCTGACTGATAATTTGGGCTTCCATTTCATGATATTTCGCGTTTAATACTTTATGCGGAATCCCCTTGGCACGCAACATGTGGCTTAACCGTTCGGATTTTTCAATAGAGCGCGTCCCTACCAAAACGGGGGCACCCTGTTTCCACAAATCTTCCACTTCCGCCACAATGGCATTAAATTTATCCCGTTCAGACAAATAAACTAAATCCGGGTAGTCTATCCGTTTGGAAGGACGGTTCGGCCGAATTTCCACCACGTCTAGTTTATAAATCTGCCAAAATTCGTTGGCTTCTGTCATGGCGGTACCGGTCATCCCGGAAAGTTTGTTGTATAACTTAAAGAAATTCTGAAAGGTAATGGTCGCAAGTGTTTGGTTTTCTTCTTTAATTTGTAACCCTTCTTTTGCTTCTACTGCCTGATGAAGGCCGTCACTCCAACGGCGTCCGGGCATTAAACGGCCGGTAAATTCATCTACAATAATAACTTCTCCGTCTTTTACCACATAATCAACGTCCCGTTCGTATAAGTGGTGGGCGCGCAATGCTTGGTTGATATGGTGGACCCATTCAGATTCCACGTCATTATACAAGTTCCCCACGTTTAAGAATTTTTCCGCTTTGGAAATACCGGTTTCGGTTAACGTAGCCGTATGGGCTTTTTCGTCTATAATCGCATCTACACCTTCATCCAAACTAAAGCCCTCGTATTTGGCTTTTACTTCGTCTTTTTCCGTAATGAGACGTATTTTTAAGGAAGGAATTAAACGATTGACAATATAATATTTATCCGTGCTCTGTTCCGACGGACCGGAAATAATCAACGGGGTACGGGCCTCGTCAATTAAAATGGAGTCTACTTCATCTACGATACAATAATTTAGCGGCCGCAATACACGGTCTTCACGGCGAATGACCATATTATCGCGCAAATAGTCGAAGCCGAGTTCGTTGTTCGTGACATAGGTAATATCTTTCGCATACATTTCACGGCGTTCGGCATTGTCCATATCGTGACCGATAAAACCAACCGTCAGCCCTAAAAATTCATGAATAGGTCCCATCCATTGGCGGTCACGGCGGGCTAGATAATCGTTAACGGTTACTACATGCACACCTTTGCCCGTGAGCGCATTTAAGTAGGATGGCATAACAGCCACCAACGTCTTTCCTTCCCCGGTGCCCATTTCCGCTATTTTACCCTGATGCAGTACAATACCACCTAACAGTTGTACATCGTACGGACGCAACCCAATGACGCGTTTAGCGGCTTCCCGCACTACGGCAAAGGCCTCCGATAAAATAGCATCGAGTGTTTCTCCTTGGGATAAACGGTCCTTAAATTCCTGTGTTTTGGCTTTTAATTGTTCATCTGTCAGGGCTTCAATTGAAGGGGCAAACTGATTGGCAGCATCTACATAGTGCTGTATTTTTTTGAGATCACGTGCGCTTTTTGTACCGAAAATTTTGTTAATAACTGCTTGTATCATAATAAAAATCCTTCCTTTTTCAAAATAAAACTATCTACTTCTATAACCACCGGAAAAGAAAGAATTTCTATTTGGCAATAGGTTTCTTGTTTTTGGATACTATTTGCAAGTTTTCCGCTTGTGCGGCTTGAAGCGGTTGTTTCGAATCCGCTTGTAGTTGCACGGAAAGTAAAATTTTTCTCTCCGCTTGCGCTACATAAAAATTAGCCGCGGCGGCTATCTGCGCTCCCGGATCTTTCTTCAAATACTTAATTTCCGAACGGGTATCTTTTATCTGTTCATTAAGCGAAGAAATAAGCACTTGTTTTTGCGCAGCCGGCAAGGAGGCATCTTTTTTAACTTCTTTTAACTGTGCTTTGTATTCTTGCAGGCGCAATTCTTGTACTTGTACGGATACAGCCCAAATTTTTCCGATAATCGTTTGTATATCTTTGCGGTAACTTTCGCGGGCGGAAGAAATATCCGTTCCGCTCATTTCGCTCATTAAAAAAAGTTCCCCGTACCGTTGGTCCAATACCGTCAATGCGAGCGAATTGTCAAAATTACGAATTAACGCAATGAGTTCCAAGCGGGTTTCGATATTTTCAGGCACGTCATAACCGGCTACAACTTTCTGCAAAATAGCATTGTAAGTTTCATTTTCACCGGCACGTTGCAAAACAGAGGGATTGTATTGAGCAAATAAATCCAATACTTTTTCGCGGTTGTAGTTATCCGCCGCGAAAACGGAGGGAGACATGGCTAATACGGCTAAAACGATAAGACTGCGTTTCATAACCCTCCGCGGAAGAGAAAAAGTAAATTACCGGGCAGCCGTACGGAAGAAATTGCCTTTTACATTACGTGCTAACTGCACTAGGCCCAACGTCTTATCGGCCTGAATAATCACATTTTTATCCGTCGCGCGGACCGGGCCTTCTACCGTACCGAAAATATCACCCTTTTTGATGATTCCCAATTGGCCGTGGTTATTGATCTGCACTTCCAATTTCAATACCCCGTCCACTTGTTCAGCGAGTAAATCTTCTTCCCCCATCTCAAACGACAACGGGAATTTCGGATTAACAATCCGTTTAATTGCTACCGGCACATCGGCCTCGTTCTTAACGATGATAGCACACGAATTGTTATCGGCTTGCGCTGTTTCTACTAACCGTTCCGGCACGACAACCGTCCCCGCGAGTGAGAAATGGCCCTCTTGCACGTGACGGGTTACGCAGAACACACAAACGCCGATACTGATAATGGCTACTAAACTGACTAACTTTTTCATACTTATATTATAACTAAATCCGTACTTGCGGTGCAAGAACGGAAATATAAAAAGGGGACAAGTATCCCTACTCATCCCCTTTTACAAAACTTATTGCTTAAAAAATCCCCACAAGTTCGCGTTGTAGACCCAACCTTTGCAAACGCCTTGTTTAGGATTTTCCGGGTTGTCCACCACTTGAATCCATTTGCCTTTTTTGGCTAAATATTTGAACGGATAACCCTTTTCTACCGTGCAAACAATATCTGCATTGGCAGAAGGACTTTGGCGTACATTCAAATCCTGCGTGGCGGACATACCGCCGTCGGGACTTAACAAGCTAGCGGAAATCCACCCTTGATATCCTTCAAAATCTTTCACCAATACCCAACTTTTATCTTGGTTGGTTTTCAGCATTAATACCGGCGTATATTTCCACATATGGAACTTAATCGCACAAGAAGTGCCCGCACAGGTGCGGATATTTACCTTACTAGTATTCACACTCGCATATTTTTGAGCGAATGACGGAGCGCTTACGAGTAAAAAAAGCGCGCTGAATGCAATTATTTTTTTCATAACTCTCCTTTTCCAAAACAAATTCAAACAGAATATACTAAAAGTATAGCAATACTTTGGAAAACTTTGCAAGTAGTTTCATTTTTTCTTCCGGCCCATAAAAAAGTATAATATAGAAAAGAGAGGAATTTAACATGAAGGAACAAGTAGAAAATGTAATTAACGATATCCGCCCGATTTTACAATCCGACGGAGGAGATATTCAATTGATCGGTGTGGACGAAAAAACGGGAATTGTGACCGTTTCGTTGCACGGACACTGCGGCAGTTGCCCGCATGCACAAATGACGCTACAAGCCGTGGTAGAACGCCGTTTGAAACAATTAGTACCCGGTGTGACTGCGGTAGAACGTGTCTAATGCCGGTTGTTGATTTACATACCCACTCCACGTTTTCTGACGGTACTGCCTCTCCAAAAGAGGTAGTGTTTGCCGCGCTGAAAAGCGGCGTTCAAATTTACGCACTGACAGATCACGATACCACCGACGGTATTTCCTCAGCGCAGGAAATCTGCCGCGAACACCGCATTTCTTTTTCTGCCGGGGTAGAAATCAGCACCCGCGACCATGACCATTTACACTTTGTCGGTTACAATTTAGATGTAACAAATGCGGCCCTGCAAGCGTTTTTGACAGATAACCGCCAACGGCGCCGGGAGCGCATTGTGAAAATTATCCGCCAACTCAATCAAGCGGGCGTAGAACTGACGGAAGAAGAAGTTTTCTCCCGCGCGGCCAATACCGTTTCACGTGCACACGTGGCCGATGCCTTAAAGACAAAGGGCTATGCCGCTTCCCGGCAAGATGCTTTCCGTAAATATTTGGTAGAAGGAAAAGCCGGCTATGTCAAATCTGCCGGCGTCAGTGCCTTGGAGGCTATTCGGTTTATTAAACAAGCCGGCGGAATAGCGGTTATTGCGCATCCGGGGATCGTAACGGATGTTTGGAACTTCCCGGCATGGAAAGAGGCCGGTCTAGACGGAGTAGAAGTTTTTTATCCCGCACATACTTATTCCATGAAACAGAATTTATTAAATATAGCCCGCAAATATGATTTATTTGCTTCCGCGGGCTCGGATTATCACGGCCCGAAAAGCGGGCGTACCACCACCCCCGGTATGCAAATTCCGCAAAACCACTACGATAAACTGCTACGGGTTTTATTCCATAAATAACGCAAACCCCCCGTTCAAGTGAACGGGGGGTTTTACCATCTTGCGAAATGTTAATTAGCGGGTAACGGATCAGCCGCATCAGAGGGTAAATTCGCAGATGTACCGCCGGATTTCCCTTTTGAACGGAAAGCATCCGCTATTTTTTTGCCGTAGTATTTTGCGGAATCTACCAAACTAGAATCCGCAAACATCCCGGGGAGAACAAAGAAACTGGCAATTAAAGCGGCTTCACTTAAAATCAAGTCTAACGGCATACCGGATATTTCTTTTAACCATTCAAACGGCGTTACCAACAACGACGAAAGCGGCATGGTGTACGTAATCAGCGTAGCCACTTCCGGACGGTATTTCGGGTGTAAATTTGTGATATATTCAAATAACTGAGCAAAGAAGTTCCCCATACCGAAAGAAGCAAAAACCGCACCGGCCAAGAGTAACGGTACATTTGTTCCGTTAGCGGCAATCATTAGTCCGGTTCCAATGGCAGAAGCCATGGAAGAAATGAAATACATGCTGCCTTCTCTGATACGGCGGCTGATGACGTTTCCTAATAAGCGGGAAGCGAATGCGCTTCCGTACAAACTAAGTGCAGTTAAAAATTGGGAAGTGGCCAACACTTCTTTTTCGTCTCCTAACCAAACCTTTAAGGCATCCGCCAACGCATAAGAGAAGGCCGAGGAAGTACCTAATTCATGTACGGTCAGGAGTGTCATAGCGAGTAACGAGGCAGGCATCAACGTCATTTTAGCCACGTTCCATAATTTAATATTCCGCCGTCCGGCTGTTTCAAAAGCACCTTGTAACCCTTGCATACTTTGTTGGATTTGTTCTTCGGACAATCCTTTTGTACGTAAGGCAGCGCTTAAACGGTCTATCGTTTCTTGTTCCAAACGAGGGAATACGTCTTTCGTTTTTTCTTTATTTTGATAAGAAGTGGCACGGACCAACGGTGAAATTGCTTCATTTAACTGTTTGGCAATCTTCGT
>Ga0265298_10003910_pt1 | contig 19327 bp, 6 predicted proteins | sample AusTroGonzalo_MG_3_FD_193486 | JGI IMG/M metagenome (GOLD analysis project Ga0265298, IMG submission 193486) | Bovine rumen microbial communities from tropical cattle in Woodstock, Queensland, Australia - Gonzalo_01 | ecosystem: Host-associated > Mammals > Digestive system > Stomach > Rumen ... | reverse complement strand
GCCGTATGTGGCGGTCTCCCCGAACTGGATCGCTAGCATCGCGTCCACCACTTCCCTGCGGAAAGGCGTGAGGCCGTCCATACGATAGCGCGGCGTGAAATCGGGCTGGCGACCGGAGAAGTAAATGTCCAGCCAGCGGCGCGTCTCGCGGAAGACGGGCAGGTCGCGTTCCTCGCAGTCGAGCCGATGTTTAGACTGGCCGCGCGACCCTTCGAACCAGAGTCCCGTCAGCACTTCGCCGTCGGAGTTCATCCAAATGTCGTCAAACCCCTGCGGGGTCTTGTATCTGCACTTGCAGACCATCATGCACTCATTTGCCCGGGTAGGTCATGGCAGGGAAACGCATCCGCCAAGCGACAGCGCACCTACGCCGCCCGCGCCGATAGCGAGTTCCTTCAGCAATCTCCGCCTCGTTGACTTCATGGCGCGAACATTACTTACGGATTGCAGACGGATTGCAGGACACCGTCAAGGAGCGCCTTCATGGAAGTTTCAACTTTTTTCATGGGAGGAATTTTACCACATCCCCCTCTCTCCTGCAAATGTGCATTACACGTTGCCGAAAAACGATCCAAACAAAGCTGCTTTGTCGTTTTGAACGGCACCAAGATAGTCAGGCGAGGGATTTCCCAATCCACGCCTTGTCGTGCCAGCGGCGAATGAGAATGCAGCCGCGGACATTCTCGTCGAGGGCGAACACGCACCAGGCACCGAGAAGTCCACACTCCAGAGGTATGGACACCACCCAGAACAACCCGACGGCAATCAGCCACTGGAACGTGATTCCAACGACCATCGGATAGAACACGTCCCCCACCGCGCGCAGCGTCCAGCAAGAGAAGATGTTGCGCATGCGACCGATTTCGAGGATACAGTCGATCCAGAGAATGACCGTACCGAGCCTGATGATCTCTGGATTATTGGTCAAGAAGCCCAGCACCCAAGGGCCCATGAGGGCAAGGGTGCCGCTACAGCACAGCGTGACGGCAATTGAACGGCGATAGAAGAATTTTCCGAGGAGATAGGCGGCCTTGTAGCGACATCTTCCGACATAATGACCGACGAGGATGTCGCCGCCCTGAACGAGGCTGACCCCGAACAGATAGGTGAACATGACGCTGTTGGAGATGTATGTCCGCGTCGTCAGCGCCTCCGTGGATATCTGGTTGATGAAGTAGATGGCCACCGCCTGAGAAAGGCAGTAGGAGAACTCTTCGGCCATGGCGGGAAACCCTATCCTGAATATGACTGCGAACTCCCGCCAGGGGAAAGGACAGAACCAAGCAAGCGGATACCGGCGGATGTGGACTCTGGTGTGATGGACCAATAAAATCATCATCGCCACTCCTTGGCTCGCCGCAGTCGCCCAGGCCGCGCCGGCGACGCCAAGCTTCGGACATCCACAGTGGCCGAAGATCAAGAGGTAGTTGCCGACGATGTTCACGACGTTCGCGACAGCCGTGGCGATCATCGGCGAGCGGACGCGGTCGACGCTGCGCAGCGACGCGCTAAATGTAAAGCTCATCGCCTGAAAAAACGACAGCGCACCGGCAATGCGCAGATATGTCACGCCGTCCGCCAGCAGCTCGCCGCGAAGCCCCATCATCCGCAGGATCACCTCCGCCTTGAAGTACAGGAGCGCGCTCGCACCCAGGCCAAGCAAGGCATTGAAGATCAACGCGGCTCCGACGACCTGGACAAGCCGTTTGCGAAGTCCCGCCCCGTGATACTGCGCGCATACGACCGCGACGCCCGAAGCCGCGAAACGGTACACGAGGAATATCAGCATGATGATCTGAGTTGCGAGGCCCACCGCGGCCACCGCGCCGTCGCCGCAGCTAGACAGCATGAGCATGTCGACGAACCCGACAAGCACGACAAGGGCAATCTCCACGAAAATGGGGATTGTAAGTCGCAACAGCTGCCGTCTCAATTTTTCCATTCGTTCATATTATATCAAAAGGCGGCATCTGGAGGTCTTCAAAACCATCAATACAGCTCGACTCGCCAGTCTTTGACGCGCCCATTGCGGTTGTCCTGGCGTGGCGTGTACCTGAAACCGGACACTTCCGTATTCTGTCCCAGATCAAAAACCAGATAATGCGGCGGCTTCTGCTGGTCACGCCCCCAGCGCGAATGCCAGAAATTGGAAATCTGCCCGTCGATGGCATTTTCCGCCATGCCGTCTTCCTTCTCAGATTCTTCGCTGGAAACCGACATGGCCTTCCACAAATCATGCGAAATCGACTCTCCCCTCTCGTCCAGAAGTTCCAGTTCGCCAATTGAGGCCAATCCCTTGTCTCCCCAATCCGAGTCCATGACGAACGCGAATTTCCTCGCTTTCACACGCTTCTTCAGCATGACCGTCTTCGCGTCCGAACTATCGGGGAACCTGCCGCGCTCGATTGGAGTCGCTGACGGCGTGAATGGCGCGCTCTCTCGTTTGACGCCGGTCACGATGTCGCAGTCGGTATGCATTTCGTCGAGAACCGGTGAATCCGTGAACGTCAGGCCGTTCATAGGCACATTGCCGCAGAAGTCGAAGACGACAAACTCGTTCTCGCCCTTCTTCAACCAGCTGCCCGGCACGAACATCGTCTGCGTTGGGCCAATGCCCCAGAAGCGACCGAGCGGATGCCCGTTGACCCACACATGCCCTTTCTTCCAGCCCCTCACGAGCAGGAATGTGTCCGGAAGGCCTGTGCTTGTAGCAACCGCCTGTTCCGGGAATGTCACCTTGAAACGCTTGAACAGGCAGGGCGTCTCTTGCGCAGACATCGGGCTCTCCGGCATCGGCATAAACTCGACATCGGGACCGATGCCATGCGCGGACCACCCAGTCAGCTCCTTGCCATCCAACTTCACCGGGGGAAGCAAACCCTTCTCTGAATTGTTCATGGCGGAACCAAAGTTGTAGCGGCTCATGTGCGTCACGAGAATGCGGAGCGTCTTCGAGCCGGCGGGGACGTCGACGCCGCGATTCGGGAAGCGCCTATCGAGGAATCCGAGAAACCTGCCGTCTGCGAACACCGCCGCCTGATCGCGGAGATTCGGCGCGTGCAAGACGCCGCCGCTTCCACCAATTTCCGTCATGTATGCCATCGTGCCATAGCCCTGTCCAAGACTTTCAAACGATTGCGGCAGACGCGTCGGCTTGTGGCGTTTCACGTTTTTCGGCTGCACGAGTTCTGCCTTTGCGCCGGACACGAATGCCTGAAGCGGCAGCGGCGCTGGTGGTTCGGGCAGCTCCGCGAGCTCCTTTGGCGTCATGTGTTTCTTCAGCAGATCGCGGAGGGCGAAGAATTTCGGCGTCACGCGCCCCTGTTCGGAAATCGGCGCATCATAGTCGTATGACGACGTCTGCGACTGGAATGGAGAGTTCATTCCGTTCCACCAGCCGAACGTGGTGCCGCCATGCGCCATGTAAAGCGAGAACGACCCTCCGACTGAAAGAATGTAGTCGATGTCGTCGAGCATCGCCTTTGCGGGTTTCGTGTGATGGCGCTGCCCCCACGAATCGAACCATGCGGGATAATACTCCCCGCACATGAGCGGCCCTTTCGGCTGCACTTCCCTGAGTTTGTCGAATCCGTTCTTCGGGTTGGAACCGAAATTCACGACCTTGAACACTTCGGGGATTGCACCGTTCTTGAGATTGTAGGCTGGGTTGCACGTGAAAATCGGAACGTCGAAGCCAGCCTCCCGCATCGTTTTGTAGAGCTCGCGTATGTACTCCCCGTCGTTCCCGTAGAACCCGTATTCATTCTCGTCCTGCACCATCAGGATCGGGCCGCCATGCGTAATCTGAAGATCCTTCAATTCTTCGCCCACGCGTCTCAGGTAGGCTTTCGCGGGCTCCAGAAATCTCGGATTGCGCGAACGAAGCTGTATCGAACCTTTTCCCATCAACCACCACGGCAAGCCGCCGAACTCCCATTCCGCGCATGCGTATGGGCCGGGACGCAAGATCACCCATAAGCCTTCCTGCTGCGCAATGCGGCAGAACTCCGCCACATCCTTCTCACCCGTGAAATCATATTTCTCTGGCTCCATCTCGTGGTAGTTCCAGAACATATAGGCACAGACGGCATTCAGTCCCATCGCCCTGCACATCTGGATGCGGTGGCGCCAATACGCCCTCGGAACGCGCGGAAAGTGCACTTCCCCGCACCGTATCTGCATGACGTTGCCGTCAAGCAGAAACGCATCCTTCTCCATTGACACCTCGAACGTGTGCTTCGGCACCGGAGGCGTATCCTCCACCAGCGTAGTCACCGAACGAGGCGGCAGGACGACAGCGCCCGTCGCAATGCCAAGCGGTTTAAGATTCTCGCCCTCGCTGTCACTGGTACGATAGCCACGCCACAGCGGCGCGCTCGGGGAGCGCGCCCTACCGGGTTCGTTCGCCAAGCGGAACTCAACGCTGCGCGTTTCGGAGGAATAGTTGATCGCAACCACGCACCAGCGCCCGTCGACGTTCCTGTACGCCGAGCTCATCACGCCGTACGGTTCGTTCCATCCCTCGTCCCTGACCGTTCCATCGTCGTTATGCACGGTGATTTCGTGGCGGACGGCTCCCGGGCGCACAAAGCGACTAAAGTTGCCGAAGGTCCACAGCAGTTTCGAATCGACCGCACTTCCGTTCTCCATCCCGTTCTGCGCATAGACGCGGAGAAGTCCGTCTTTGTAATCTCCACCGGCTGCGCGCCACCAAGACCAGCTCTCGGCATCCGCAAAGCAGAGGTCGTGATGGATGAGCCGCGCGACATAGAGCGCGGTCTTCATCGTGAAGTCGTATCCGCCCCCGCCGCCGATCTCCTCGTCGTTGCCCATGATGCAGTATTCGGTCTGCCAGAACTTCACGCCGTGCTTCTGCGCCTCCTCGCGCACCTTGATGCGCATCTCGCGCATGAACGGAACGGGCGTGTTGCTCCAGTACGTGTGGCCGGCCATGATCTGAAGCACGTTGGCGAGCGAAGTGACATCCGTCTCGGGATTATTCTTCCCGAAGAAATGCCTGAAATGATAGCCGCGCCGCTCGTCCGTCTGGTGCGTGCCGACAAGGCAGCGGTAGTCGCTTGCCTCGTTGAGGAGGATCTTCGCCTTCACGCCGTTTGCAGGAAGCGCCTTGTCGAGTTCCCGCGCGAGACGGGCGATCTGCGCGTCGTAGGCGGGACTCCCCTCCTGCTTCGGACCCAGCCAGTTCCAGTGTCCGTCTGGCTCGTTGACGGGACTCACGTAGTCGAAGCGCACGCCGTCGCGTCGTTCAATGCCCTTCACGGCCTTCGCGATGAAGTCGGCGAAGTCGTCGTAGCAGTCGTCGCGCAGGTTCATCGAATCGTCGCGCCCCGTGTTGGTGGCGAGCCCGTTTATCGTGAACTGAACGGGGGCTGAATTGCAGAACGCGAGGAAATGCGGCACGCCGCGCGCCTTCGCGAGCTTGAGGAAGTTCCGCTCCGCGCGCTGCTTGTCCCAGTTCCACGTACCGTCCGGAGACAGAAGGCACTCGGTGCGCGTCCAGCGGTCTATCTGCGAGGCGTCGCCCTGCTCCGAACTGCCGGCGCCGAGGTTGAAGCGCCAGAGGGAAAGGCCGATGCCCAGAGGACGGCCGTCCTTGTCAGTATCGAGGCTGAACAACCAGTCCGCGACCTGCTTCTGCCTGGCGGCGTCCCATTTCCCGATCTGCCACATGCTCCAGCAGTCGCTGGCGCCGAAGTGGCGGACTGTCTGCCGCGGCTTGGCCGTCTCGATCACGTAGATCGGCGCCGCACGCGCAGACGCGGCAAGCGACAGAACGCCGACAAGGAGCAAATATGCCTTTGACATGACTCCGCACCCACTTCTACCAAAGTTTTATCACCAATCCGCCCATCACCTTCAGTTCGGCCGGATTAGACACGGTGTAGTTGTCGTTGTCGAAGTACGCGACGACATGATAGACGCCCGCGCTCTCCCGCGTCGCAGGGACAGCGAGGTCGCACGCAGTCTCGCCGAGAAGGATCTTGCCGTCCTTGAACCATTGATAGGCATTCGCCTCGGGCGCAAGGGACTTGAGGGTGATCGTCTCAAGGCGGTTCGGCAGGTACTTGGCTCCTTCCGGCTGGAGATAGAACGCGGGCCCGTCGCCACGGCTCTGCACGATCGACGTCGGACGGACGAAGACGTGCAGATTGATAATCTCGAAGCGCTGGGCGTTGTGGAAGAGGGTTGCGTCTGGATTAACGCCATCCCCGGTCGCATTGCCGATCGTCACGTCCGGCGCACCATTCGAGTCGTAATTGAAGTTGTTGAATGCGAACACCGTCTGCCCTTCGCGGTAGTTGTGAACCTGCAGGCAGCCATAGCCTGCACCGGCTTGTGAATACAGATTGTCGTCATAGTCGAACGCGTCGTTGGATGCGCCTGCCAACCCCAACATGCCCCATGCGCCGTAGTCGAACGGAGTGAACTCGATGTTGCCGTCGGCCCACGTGCCCGTCCTTACGGGAGCCACACCGGAAGTCGCCCCTGCCTCGACATGGAGATTGGAGACGAGTTTCTGGAAGAATGCGCCATTGTCGACTGTCGGGACTGCAATCTGCGCGAGATCGTCCGTGAACTTGTCCATCGAAACCCAGACCCAGCGATAGTCGTCCAGATTCTTCGACTTCAGCTCGAAGAGATAGCCCACCCGGTCGAAGGGAATGTTCCCGAAACGACGCTCTTCCGTGATGTAGTCAACGCCCTTCGCCGAATAGCGCGGCGCGGAGTCGGGAATCGCAAGATCGTTGACGAGGACGTATCCACTCGCCTCGTCAACGGACGCGAGGCATTCCGGCAGCGCGCGCGGCGAAGCACAGGTGAGCTCGACCTCTGCCGCGCCAGGAACGCTGATCCGAACAGTATGAGCCCCCGCATCAGAAAGCACCGTGCCGAAGTCGAGAATCACCTCGTGCGGATCAACAGAAGAGACGCGCGCCGCCAAGGGCGTGTTCCCGTCCACCGAGAACCACGACGTATTGACCACCGCGACCTCGTTCAGGCATGTCACCGAGACCTGACGCCGGTTCTGGGAAATGACCGCCAGCTGGGGCTCCACCCTTGGACACGTCTGAATCATCACGTAGAGCGTCATCTTCTCGTAAAGATTTCCCGTCGTCGTGTTCGTCCAGTCGGGGAACCCGACGCCACTTGAATTGTTTCCTATGCCGATGCCAATCTCCGGATTGTTGTCAGAGCCGCCATTGAAAGTGTTGATCGCCCAAATGGTCTGCCGCGCACCATAGTTATGTACCTGCATGCAGCCATAATGACCATCAGTGTAGAACTGGTCGCCAAAGTCGCAGGTATCTTCACTCGCACCGGGGATCTTGTTGTCGTCACCGTAGTTGCCGTTCGGCGTCCAGTAGTTGTAGGGGGTAAACTCGATATTGCCTGTCTCGATATTTGAGCCAGTGGTGATGCTGCCGACATTCGACCTCACCTCGAGGTTTGTCACCCTCATCGCCGTATTGCCGCCTTTCGCCGTCGGAATGTCAATCTTGGCGAAGTCATTGTCTTGCCAGTCAAAGGCCGTCCAGACCCAATTCGTGTTGTGGCTGGCCGCATCCACGAGTTCAAGGCAATATGCGACGCGGGAATAGCCGTACTGCGCGAGTGCCTCCGCATTGTTTACGCCGTGAATGCGGTTGTAGGTCTCGGTGTTCACGGTCATGTTGCCGTAGTTTCCGTTGTTGACGGTCATGCTGCTCTCAAGATCAATGCGGTAGAGGAGCTTGAAACCGTCGGCCGAATCGCCGACCTTGTCCGTCACCTCGGCAGGGACGTCCGTGGGATGCGTGGAAACCGGACGCACGAAGGCATAGATACGCCGCGTACCGTATTGGCCGGCATTGTTCTCATACGACCAGTCAAAATGAGCAGGATCCGAACTCGGGCACGTGCCTATGCCTACGTCCATGGAAGCAAAACTCTCGCCCCAATGGTTGATGGCGAAAAGCGTTTCACCCGTCGTCAGGTCTCCGCTCGTCGCAAAGAACTGGAAGCATCCATGCTGACCATACTCTCCTAACGGCTTATTAAGGTTGCCCGTATTCCACCAGTCGTTCCAGTCGTATGTATCAGAGCTTCCGCCAAAGCTATCATCTCCACGACCCGCGTAGTAATCGCTATCCCAAAGTTCCGCCACGCCCGTGGCATGCGTTCCGGTCGAGACGCCCGAGACATTGGAATCCACATCGAGGTTGGAAAGGCGATAGCGCCCCGGCGCGCCATCCCAGCAAACAGGAATCGAAAGCTCACGCGCAGAGAGTCCGGCTGTGTACTTGTCCATCGAGACCCATATCCAGTTGGTGGCGGAGCCGTCCTGAGATGTCAGCGCCATGAAGAAGGCGGCGCGGTCGAAAGGAATGTCAGAACGTTCGTCCAAACGGTAATCGACCTTCCTTGCGACGCCCCAGTCGTGCCCCACGGGGATGTCCGCAGCGTATACAATCTGGTAGCCGTCCGCCTTGGCTCCAACGCGGGCGCTGACCTCGGCGGGAACAAGTGTCGGGGACGGAACCGGGACAGAACCCGAGAAAGGCACGGCAGTCCCGACGCTCGAATGGATGGATGAGACGGCGAGCGTCGTGCCGTCCGCCGGACGCGCGGCCAGCGTCAAGACGAGGCGCTTGCCGCCATCGGCCCGCGCGACGGATGCAACGCGCGTTCCGTCCGACAACGCAAAGCGATCCGGCGTGCAGTCAGCCGTGGCAATGGCCTTGTCAAAGACGAGTTCCAGCCGCGTGCCGCTCGGCGTAAGCGAGGTCGAGGCGAGGGAAGGCGCAGACGCGCTTGCCCCGTCTTCAAGGGTGTAGACCTCAAGACGGCGGCGAACGTATTCGCCTGCGTTGTTGGCCATGGTCCAATCGCGCGAGGACCAATCGTAGACCGGACCTGCGCCGATGCCGAGACAGGCGTCACTGTCGCCGTTGCCCCAGTTGTTGTAGCAGATGATCGGCGTCAGCGCGTCGGTGTCGTGAATCTGCATGCTGGCGTAGTCCCACTCGTAGTTGCAGGTGTCGTCCACGTCATAGCAGTCCTGCTTCGCGACGCCAATGCCGAGTGCAGGCGTCTGGGCGTAGTTGTACGGCCAGAACTCGATATTGCCGCGCGCCTTCTCGCCCGGCTTCACCGTCTCCTGGTTCGACCAGACCTTCAGGTTGTTCACGTACTGCTGGAAGACCGCGCCTGACGCGCGCGTCGGGACGCCGAGCTTGGAGACGTCGTTCGTGAACTTGTCCATCGAGACCCATGCATACTTGACCGTGCCGTCGCTTTTCTCAAGTTCAAGGTAATAGGCGACACGCGAAAAGTCCGTCACGGATGAACGTTCGTCAACGAGGTAATTGACCGGCTGATCCTTGTACTGTGAGCGCACGGGAATGTCGAGCGCATATATCCTGCGGTAGTTCGCCGCCTCGGACACGTAGTGCTCCGCGCCGTAGGGCTGGCAGACCTCGACGATGCGCTCGTCAATCGGAGCGCCGTCCTCGCACGTCACGTTGCGGATCTTGACGCGCGTGAATTCATCGCGCGGGAACGCGGGACCGCCCCTCAGGAGCACCGAGCGACGGTCTTCGGCAATCGCAACCGACGTCGGCTGGAACCGGCCCGAAAAGATGTAGTTCGAAAGGACCTCCGCCGTATTGGACACACGGCGGTTAAAGCAGATGCGCACGCCAAGGCGGTCGCTCTCAAGCGTCGTCTGCACGACTGCGAGCTTGTTAGGCGCCATGTTCGTGGTAGCCGTGACCGGCAGCACGGACTGGATGCCCTCGAACCAGGCCTGGGCCATCTTGCGGTAACCACCCTCGTTCGGATGGAGTTCGTCCGGGAAGTCGCCGCCTGTTGCGGGAGTCCCGCGCGTCAGCGCCGAATAGAGGTCGATCATCGACACCTGTTGCCCCTTTGCCTGGTGTTCGGCAACGAGGGCGGGGAGCCCGTTATTGTAGTACGGCTTGATATAGTTCTCGTCCCAGTCCTCAGTACGCGGCGTAAGCGTCGAGACGATGATCTTCGCAGACGGCTGTTTTTCGGCAAGGTCGTCCAGGAGTCCGCTCAGGCGATAGAGGATGTTCTTGTAGTCGAAGTGCCCGCCGAAATCGTTCGTACCGATCATCAGCAGGATGACGTGCGGATCCTCTGTCGTGCTCATCCAGCCCGCGAGCGCCTCGTGAATCGTGTAGAGATACCATCCGCCATGGCCTTCGTGCAGGAAACCCTCGATGCCCGCGTTGTATGTCGTGTTGCTGCCGACGAACTTGACGTCATAACCTGCGGCGATGAGTTTCTCCCGCAGCACGGCGCGATAGCCGCCGCCATCCTCCCAGCCAATGCCTTCGGTGATCGAATCGCCAAGCGGCAGAATGCGCACCTGATCCGACAGCGCCACAAGTGGCAGCAGCGCCAACAATGTCATCAGCTTCTTCATGTTTGTTTCCTTTCGTTAGATTTACTGCCCTTTAGAGGCCTTCCACTGCGCTCCGAGTTCGACGGCGGAGTGTCCCGTAAGTTCTTGCCACATCTCTTCTCTGTAGCGACCCGCTCGGCACGCGGCGTCGAGCTTCTTGACGACATCGATGCCAAATCGCTTTGCGACCCAGTTTAGGAAATTCGCCGAATACCTGTAGGAGGCGTCGTAGCGTACCTCGTCCGACTCCCAGTTGGATATCTGGCAGGCGCCGCCGTCCGATTCGAAAAGATACCAGCGCACATAGTCTGCAAGTCCCTGCTGCAGCCAAGACGGATAAGAGCCCTTGTATTGCTGGACGAGATACATGAGTTCATGAATGACCGTGCCCGGGACCTCGCTCTCCAACCGCCCTTTGCACCACGCCTGGTTCAGCGAAATCTCGTCGCCCGCCGTCTGGACGCAGGCATCGCCCATGTCCGTGCGGAAGCGGACGCGTATCTCGTCAGGAATGCGAAGCTCGCGCGAACCGAAGTCCCGCACCAGCCGCAGATGCCAGGTGGCGAGCAACGGACGGAGCGTCTGAGTCGCCCAGCTGTCAACCTCCGAATCTCCCGACGGAACGATCGTCACCTTCGGCTGCGGCAGCACGACCGAGCGAAGTTGGCGGACCAGATCGTCGGGAAGCTGGTGCGACCTCTTCTCGAGGTCTTTCGCGAACTGCGCGCGATGTTCTTCACGGCGTTTCAGCAGTTCTCCGAGCTTCGCAGGGGTCGCCGCTACCGCGGCAGGAGTCTGCCAGAAGCTCTGCCAGCTCTCCGGCACGTTGATCGCCCAGTGGATCGAGTACATGCTGTTCTTGTAGCGCTGCGCGAGGGCGTCGATCCACTTGAACTCCCCTTTGAGTCCAAGCGCCATCTTCTGTATCTCCTCAGCGTTCTCGGACATCGTCAGCTCCACGACCGTGGGACGAGAGCCGTCCACGTGCGGCGTCCTGACGACAACCGCGAGGTCGTTGATGTCGTACGACCAACCAACCTGCGCGCCGTTCACCGTCACGCGCGTCGGCGGCGCAAGGCACGGGAAGCGGAGCGTGTATGTGCCAGCGCGCGAGCCTATCGCGATCCTATTGCCCCTGCGGACGACCCTTGTCTTGCGGAAGTTCTTTGCATAGTCCGGATTCGTCCCGCCGTCTTCATATATCTCGCACGAGCCCCTCTCGGCACCCGGCGCAAAGAGGAGCTCAAGCTCGTCCGTGCCGGGATTCGCCAGGTTGCGCACCGACTTCGGGTACATCGGGATGATCGCTCCCGCCTTCACGAACCAGGGGTTCTGGTCGATCGTGTAGCTACGTCGAAGCGTCGCGCCGCCGTCAAGCAGTTCGCCAGTCGAGACATCGTACCAGCGTCCCTTCGGGAAATAGAGCTTGATGTCCGCACGCCCCGTCTCGGGATCCGTCGGACGTGTCATGGTCGCCGCAAGGATCGAGTCGCCGAAGATATAGGCGTTCTTCACCCCGTACGCGCGGTCCTCCTCGGGCTCCTCGTAGTACATCGGGCGGCACATCGACACGCCCGTGTCGTACGCCTGCCGCGCGGCCGTGTAGATGTAGGGCGCGAGACGATAGCGCAAATCGAGCGCGTCACGGAGAATGAGGAAGTGGTCGGGGTACTTCCAGATGCGGCGCTCGATGCGGGAATCCTTCGTGCAGTGCGTCTTGAAGATCGGCGTGAAGACGCCGCTCTGCAGCCAGCGGACGAACAGTTCGCCGTCCGTCCCCGCGCCGGGATCGGGATCATGATGTCCGCCGATGTCGTGCCCCCAGTAGCCGTAGCCGACGTTGGAGGACGTCGCCGTGAACCAGGGGATCGTCTCGAGCATCTTCCACGAGACCTTGCAATCGCCGGAGAAACCGACCTGGTAGCGGTGCGATCCGAGTCCGCCCCAGCGATGGTAGATGAACGGACGCTCCGCGCCGTTACGCCGGTTCGCCATGTGCCGGTCGAAGATGTAGTTGAGCCAGAATGTGCACGACAGGTCCTTCACTTCATTGTCGGTGTTCCACTGCTGCCAGTCAAGCCACCAGAAGTCAACACCCTGCTTCTCCAGCGGACCAAGCACGGTCTTGAAGTACGACTCGCACCACTTCCGCTCGGTCGCGCGATACGGCACAGCCCTCTGCGACGTCCAACCGTAGTCGCGGCAAAAGCGCGCAAAGCAGTCCTCGACCGGTTGTATGCCGGAAGCGGGGTGGAGATTGAGCGCGACCTTGCATCCGTTCTCATGCAGATAGTCGAGCGTCGACTTCGGGTCGGGGAAGAGTCGCTTGTTCCACGTGTAGCCCGTCCAGCCCCACATATTGCCGAACTCGTCGTGCTCGTCGGGCCTGTCGGCGATGTGCCAGGTCTCGTGCCATTCCATGTCGATGACAAAGACGTCAATCGGATAGCCGACAGACTTCATCTGATCCAAAAGCTCGCGAATCTCGGCGTCGGTGTAGAGCCAGTAACGGCTCCACCAGTAGCCAAAAGCCCAGCGTGGCGGCAGCGGAATGCGGCCTGCGACCTTCACATAGTCGCCGAGGCAGCCCTTGTAGTCGTGTCCATAGCCGAAGAAGTAGAGGTCGTGCGCACCTTCCTTCACTTCGCGCGCCGCGACCCAATCGCCCCAGGCGTCGCCCGTCGGCACGAACAAGTGGCGCGTCGTGTCATCCACAACGGCCCAGCCGTCGCGTGAGAGCAGCCCCTTCTCCATCCGCCCGAGAAGCGTATCCCAGCCGCCGACGCCGTCAAGCGTGCGTGTCGTGCCCATGAGATTGCCGTTGTCTGCGTCACCGTATTTCCACGAAAAACTTGCACTCTTGATTGAAAGCGTCTCGGGCGCAAACGCGCCGCCCACATAGACGAGCTTGAGCGCCCCCGTGTCGATTGTGCAACCATGCGTCTGACGTTCCACCTTGAACGGCGGCACCGGAAGCTCGCGGTTGACGAACGTCAGGGTCGCGCGGTCCTCGAAGACGCCGTCCGGTGCATACTCCATGCGGATCATGCGATCCGTGAGGACTGTAAAACGCGCATTCCCCGAGACAACAGTCGCATGATCATCCGCCTTGGGGCCGAATGCCGACACCACAAGCGGTAATATCATCAACACTATCGTCAGTTTGTCCATGGCGGCTACAGTATATCAAATGCTATTTGACTTTTTGGACAACACATTATTGACTTTTTCGCCAACACACATTAGGCGGAACTGTTTTGCCTCACGCGACATGCCCCACCGCACGGGAGGGCGAGCGTCCACGCGAGCCGCACTGGGGCAACGAGCGTCCCGCCCGTTGCGTGCCGCGCCCGTCCGCCCGACACCCGCCGCGACACGTTCATTGACCTACTCTACCACTCGTACTCCACCAATTGAGGCCGACCATCGGCTCCTCTACTCTCTAAACGCATCTTCTATCTGTTGGGCTACTGTGCGCCCTTCTGGTTCAGAACCGTATATCGTGGCATAGACATAGTGCGATGCATCTTGCGCGGCCCAGAGTTTTCCGATGGCCGTCTTTTCGACTGTATCGGCGGATTGCCCAGTAAGCTCGCCCTTGTATTCCAACACAAAAAAACGTCCGTCCACAAGCTCCCCGATAAAGTCAGGATAGAACCACTCCGTCCTGCCACCCATTGGCAAGCGGAACGAAGTCGAATCGGAATCCTTGTTTCGAAGCCAATAAAGGACCTTTGGCGAAGAATCAATCAGCTTTCCACATTCAAATTCCTCGCCCTCGCCAAATGGCTTCTTGCCGTCAAACCTCGGTATGGCATAAGTCCCCAGATAGTGCTTCTCAAACCGCCAACTACCCCTGTAAACATCGGCATTGCCCGAGTATATGTTCTCGTCAAACACAAAGCCGCCGGGCAGATCCAAAGACAGTTTGTAATCGCCGACCAGGCCGAACGTCTGCTGATACGCCTTGCGCCGTGCCTTGCCAAGCGCCTCGCTCAAATGCCATTCCAGCCGTTGCTTGATTTGGAAGCGCACCAAAACCATCTGCTCGCATGTCATGCCATGATTGGCCCGAAGATCGGAAACGATCTGTGTCAACCAATGCCGCTTTTCTGACTGCAACAACAACACGCAATCCTTGGTAATGCCGTCCAGCACGTTCACGACATCGGCCTCTTCAATCTTTCCCGAGAAACCTTTTAGATACTCGGTATGTGCATCAGCCGCGAACCGTGCGGTCATCTCGTTTCCGTCCAGTTTCAGGATGAATGTCTTCCCATCGTTGCCGCTTATTGATATTTCATCCCTGGAAAGAGCCTCTGGCAGAAAACCTAGGATGGAGTCCCCAATCGTCTCATAGACGGCATCTGTCGAAAACAGACTGTCCCCGTCTATCTCAACCCCAAGCCTCGGAAACTTCCACGGATGGTTCTTCGCCGGAATCGGTGCTGCGACTTGCGCCTTCTTCTTCTGGTGCTTGAGTTTCAGCTCGTGCGCCTTTTCCTGCATGCCGTTCTGCGCAAGCTGCACGGCCACTTGCTCAATCACTCCATCGTCTTCGGACCCTGAAAGCTGTATCTCTCCGTCGCCGTTTGCAAAATCCTGAACCTTGATTCCCGCAGGCAAGACCAGGCCATCCAGCGTCGCCTTGTCCAACTTGACCACATCCGCCGGCACGGAGAACAAATCACCCTGCCCTCCTGTCTCCGGCAGAGTCTCCTGCACGGCCTTGAACGCCTCAACCTCCGAAAAGCCCTTCTTCTTGAGACCTTCCGTCAGCTCCTTAGCCGCCGTGCCGAACTCGCTGCTCATGACGAACGCATACGCTCGGTTCAATTCGCGCGTCTTGCGCCGTTTTGCATACGGCATGCGCATCACACGCCCCAACAACTGAATCGTGTCCTTGCTGCTACCAACGTTTGCTAGCGAACAGAAAACGTATGCGAACGGACAATCCCACCCTTCCTTCAATGCCTGGACAGTGATGACGTAATTGACCTTGCAGGCCGGATCCATGACATTGACATCGTCCAGCTCCTTCTGGTCGCCTGTCGCAATCTTGACTTCCTCTTCAGGAATCTTCAGCGTGTCCGTCAGATACTCCTTCAGCTTCTCGACGGGGACGTCGCCGTTCTTCGGCGTTGCCTGGAACAAGACGATCGGCCGGACATACTTTCCCTCCTTTGCGGCATTCTCCGCCGCCGCAAGTTTCGCCAACTGCGCGCGTTTGGCGTTTGCCGACACAACGGCCTTTTCCCAGTCAAGCTTGTACTCCGTCAGCTCAATCGGCAACTTGACCATCTCTTCGTCGAAAAGCTCCTGCGCATAGACGCTGTAAAGGACGTTGTTGTCACGTCCCGGCGTCGCCGTCAAGCCCAGGACGGCGCTTGGATTCAGACGCACCAGCGACTTCTGCGAGAGGTCTGTCACCATGTGATGCGCCTCGTCTACAATGATGATCGGGCGTATGTGGCACAAGAAATTGGCGAAAGAGAATTTCGGTTTCGTCGGATCGCCGCCGACCGCCTCGTCCTGCGCCTCCATGCCAGGCTCAAGCGCGATGTCGCCGAAATGCCGCTCCATGTCTTCGTTATGCCGATAGACATTGTATTTGCCGGTTTCCTCATGGACGAACGCCTGGACGGTGCTGACGACGATGCAGATGTTGTCCGCGATGTCCTCCGGCAATATCTGGAACTTCTCATCAAGGTCGAACACCTTGACGCGCCCTTCGAATTGACGGTCAAGTTCCTGCCTGTAGGGATGCAGCACGTTTTTGAATGCATCCGCCGTTTGCTTCCGTATCGTGTCGCTCGGCGCAAACCACAGGACGAACGGATATTCCTTTGACTGAGCCTCGGCGATGATCTTCAGCGAATGTGCCGCGAGTATCGTCTTGCCACCGCCCGTCGGAACCTTGATGCAGACAGTTGGCACATTCTCCATCCCATTCGGCGACTTGTAGCCGTAGTCCGCGCCAAGACGCAGCCGCGTGTCACCCTCTGCTGTCACCGTCTTGTATGCAGCCTCCGGCGACTCGAACGCACACCTCTCGAAATACGCCTTTACTGCGGCCAGCGTGTTGTTCTGATAATGCGTCAATGTCATGCTCATGAACTCACCTCCTCGTCACCAAGTCGTAGGGCGTCTGGCGGAACTCGATCTTCAGAGCCTCCAATGTCGGTGCCATCAGACGACACGCCTCGCCATAGACGACGATCTTCTCATATTCGGGAGGGCGAGCGTCCCCGCGAGCCGATAGATCCGCCTGTATCACCTCCAACGTCTTACGCGTCAGCACATTACCGCCGTTCACGCTCCTGTCCTTGAGGATGCCATTGTACAGAAGCACATACGCCGTTCCCTCATGTACGCCAAGAACTGTGGATTTCTTGCCACCCATATAAGGCGTCTTCGTTTCTGAGAACCACACATGTGCCGCCATTACGTCAAACGGGATGTCACCCGTCAGCGAACCGTCCGCGTTCAAGATTGCCTCGCCCAGCTCGTAGTAACGGAAACCGCCGCCGCCCTGCCACTTCACCGCCTTGGAGATTCCGCCCTGCTCGCCGTCCACGACTTTCTTCATCCTAACCACACAATGCGTCTTCGCATGTTCGCCCATCTCGATGCCGATCCAACGCCGCCCCATCTTGTGCGCAACCGCCGTTGTCGTACCAGAGCCAAGAAACGAATCAAGCACCAAGTCGCCCTCGTCCGTCGCAATCTCCAACACGCGCTTTATCAACCTCTCCGGCTTCGGCGTCGCAAACGGTGACTGCCCATCAAACACCTTCAGAACTTCCTTCTTCGCCTCGTCCGTATGCCCGACATCCTTGTATTCAAAGAGATTCGTCGGCGGCACATCGCCAACGGCGGAAAGATATGTCTTCCGACGGATGCCGCCTTTGCCATTCTTCGTGAAGTAGAACTTTGGCCATTGACCACGCTTCAATACAGCTTCGGCGGACTTCTTTGACTCCTCAAGCGATTTTGAAAGCACAATCGCCTTTACTCCTTTGCGCACTTCGTCAGCAGCGACGCCACAAATCGCCGCCCGCTTCTCTGCGTCACCAATATCTCGCAATTCATATTCCGCCCATCCACTCATTATGGCAAGCATTTCGCTCTGTTCATACCGCCAACAAGCACTATCATACGGATATATCAATTCGCCGCTAAATGGGTTCTGAATCGCGTAAACCATACCTTGATGCGTTCCTGCACCAGGGGCGAATCCATCGCTACTTGTCCAAGCCTCAATATCATTATCTGGGTTTTTATACTTCTTATCCATCTCCTCCGTTCGCGCAAGTTTCTTCGGCTGCCAACCGTCGCGCTTGGAATAGACGAGGATGTGTTCGACCTCGTTGACGATTCCCTTTGCGTCGTTGCGCGTGGAGTAGGTTCGTTGCCATGAGATGTTTGAGACGAAGTTCTGCCGCCCGAAAATCTCGTCGCAGATGACGCGGAGATACGCGCCCTCTCGGTCGTCTATCGAAATCCAAATGCTGCCGTCTTCGCGCATAAAATCGCGCAGAAGCTTGAGGCGCGGGTACATCATGTTGAGCCATGTGGAATGTTCAAGGTTGTCGTCGTAATGTTCGAACGCGGAGCCGGTGTTGTACGGCGGATCGATGTAGATGCACTTCACCTGTCCGGCATAGAACGGCAGCAGCGCCTTCAGCGCCTCCAGGTTGTCGCCGTGTACAAGAACATTGTCACCCGAACCATACGACAGCGACTTGTCCTCGCGCAGAATCTTCATGACGACGTCCTTGACGGACTTCGTCGCCTTTTCCCTTCCCATCCAGTTCAGCGTCGGCATTTTTGGCTCTCCTTCAGCAAACAGGCTCCACGCGGTCACCGCCGCAATCAGCAAGACTCTCATCCTCAATGAGCAGGCAATGCACACGAAAAAGCCCCCCTTCTTTTACCCATGTATTCCAGAATGGAACATGTGCCCTCTCGCTCCAACTCGCTACACTTGTTCTGCGTCAGCCACACCGTCTCGTTTTCAAGACGCACATCCAGCCGAACGGTCTCGTTCTGCTGACATACAACAATCTGGTTCTCGGCGGCATCCATAGACTATCCACGCCTCCGTTCCTCGTGCAGGAGCCAGCCCCCACGCCTCAAACGACAAAAGCAATCTTCGACATCCGGCCTTGCCGAATGCCTCGCTTCACAATTCTGGGATTTCTTTTTCATTGCCGTGATGCGACCGCATCACGGCCAGAGGGCATAAAAAGAGCGTATCCTCAATCATGCCCTCTCTGGCGGCCGTAGGACTGACCTGTCAAATCGCATGGTGAGGACACGCCCTGGGTGGGCGCGTCCTGCTGATGGATTTGACAAAGGCCGTTCTTGGTCCTTGTTCATTTGAACGACTGTGGAAAGTGTCCTACGTTTTCCAGAGAGGCGTCGTTTAGCAGTTCGCTAAATGGTTTCTATGTGGTTGTTTTTAGGTTCCGATAGGGAGGCTCCTTTGTTTGCTCTGCGCAAAGTATACCATTTTTGAGGCGTTTGCGGGGCAGGGAAATCAAACTATCAGGCAATTTCCTTGGGCTTGAACTGCTTCAGGATATTACGCCTGAAATTGCGCACGCCTCAGACTCTTTATACACAAGAAATTTGATATGACTGCATCGCTTTGGATTAGCCGATGGGCACGGGCGAGTTAGCCCGTGCGCCAAAGGCAAGTTGTTTCAAACGAGTTGTTTCCAATCAACAGGAGATACAGCGGGGAATTATGGAGATGCGCCCGGTTTTCACGATTTGAGATTGTTGTTACAGCGCGGCGATTTCGTCGGCGGTGAGGCCGGTGTACTTCGCGATGGTTTCTACGGCCATGCCGTCGGTTTTCATCTGACGGGCAGACTGGCGCAACCTTTC
>Ga0265298_10003909_pt1 | contig 19330 bp, 17 predicted proteins | sample AusTroGonzalo_MG_3_FD_193486 | JGI IMG/M metagenome (GOLD analysis project Ga0265298, IMG submission 193486) | Bovine rumen microbial communities from tropical cattle in Woodstock, Queensland, Australia - Gonzalo_01 | ecosystem: Host-associated > Mammals > Digestive system > Stomach > Rumen ... | reverse complement strand
GCATTATTGCTATCGACCATCTTTGCAGAAATGAACGAACCAATCATTCTGTATAGTGTATTTTGCTAACACCTATTGTCTTAGGATTAGGTCTCTATTGGGTAAAAGAAGGTAAAAAAGAAGAAAGAATTAAAAACAAAAGACGATGAATACATTACTTGTAGCAGGGTTTATATTGCTGATAGCAGTCATTGGATCATTGTACTTTAAGTACCAAGATTGGAAAATGGCCAATCAGGAATAAATGCTTTGGGCCCGCATCACTGCGAGCCCAAAGCATTTACTAACTAATTAATAACCCAAATAATAGCAATATGAAAAAGAAATTTATCTAACTTATGCGTGAATCTTAAATCTGATGCAAAGTTAAGGCGATTCCTTGCTCCATCCAAAAATAATCGCCAATTCTTTTCCAACTTATAGCGACAACTGTCCCAAAAAGCGACAAATCGAACAAATCTCTCAAAATTTTGTCCAATCAAGATGATTTTTACAGATAAGTCGCAACTTTTCCCACTTGAGATTCGTCTAATAGATGTAAACATATAAAAGAGAACGATTATGATACTTACAACAACCCCACAGATTGAAGGTCATCCCATCCGCGAGTACAAGGGAGTGGTGACAGGTGAGACTATCATCGGAGCAAACATGTTCAAGGATTTCATGGCAGGCATCCGCGATATCGTAGGCGGACGCTCTGGCAGCTATGAGAAGGTGCTCATCGAGGCTAAGGACACCTCCATGCAGGAGATGATGCAGCGCGCACAGGCACTGGGAGCCAACGCTATCGTTGGCATTGACATCGACTACGAGACCATCGGAGGCAACGGCTCCATGCTCATGGTAGCCACCAGCGGAACAGCCGTAGTTATTTAACACGATAAAGGGGCAGCGATTTTACTGATCTTGATAAAATATTCGTGAATACGGGTGTCATCATCGAGTTCGGGATGGAAAGCTGTCACTAGTTGGTTACCTTGACGGGCAGCCACGATGTGGTCATCCACCTTTGCTAAAACCTCACACTTTGGCGATAACACCTTATTAATATATGGGGCACGGATGAAGGTCATAGGAATGTCTTCACCGATGCCCTTTACTGATGCCTCCGTATGGAAACTGCCCAACTGACGGCCATAGGCGTTGCGCTGCACATCAATATCCATCGTGCCAAGGTGCATAGGCGATAAAAGTATTAATCCTGCACAGGTGCCGAAAACGGGTAATCCCTCAACAATGGCCTGACGGATGGGTTCAAAGAGTCCCAGGTCATGAAGCAACTTTCCTTGAGTGGTTGATTCGCCACCAGGAATAATAAGCCCATCCTTGGGCTGATTCCAATCATCCAGTTGGCGCACCTCAAAGGTCTCTACGCCTAAACGATGGAGCATTTGCTTGTGTTCAGCAAATGCTCCTTGTAATGCTAAAACGGCTATTTTCATTTTATTTGCCTCTCTCTGCCATCAGAAGTTCGATTTCCTGTTCGTTGATGCCTACCATTGCCTCACCAAGATCCTCAGAGAGTTCTGCCAGCATCTTGGCGTCCTGATAGTTGGTGACAGCCTTTACAATAGCAGCAGCACGCTTACGTGGGTTGCCGCTCTTGAAGATGCCACTACCTACGAACACACCCTCAGCACCCAGTTGCATCATCAATGCAGCATCGGCAGGGGTAGCCACACCGCCAGCGGCGAAGTTCACCACAGGCAACTTGCCATTCTCATGCACGAACTTCACCAGTTCGTAAGGAGCCTGCAACTGCTTGGCAGCCTCGAAGAGCTCGTCCTCGCTCATGCTCACCAGTCGGCGAATCTCACTCTGCATCAGTCGCATGTGGCTCACGGCCTGTACCACATCGCCCGTTCCAGGCTCACCCTTGGTACGAATCATCGTAGCACCCTCAGCGATACGACGCAGGGCCTCACCCAAGTTCTTGGCGCCACACACAAAGGGCACGTCGAACTTCGTCTTGTCTATGTGGTAGATATTGTCAGCAGGGCTCAGCACCTCGCTCTCGTCGATATAATCGATCTCGATGGCCTGCAGAATCTGTGCCTCGGCGATATGCCCGATGCGGCATTTAGCCATCACGGGGATGCTCACAGCCTTCTGAATACCACGAATCATCTTCGGGTCGCTCATACGACTCACACCACCAGCCGCACGGATGTCGGCAGGGATACGTTCCAATGCCATCACAGCGCAGGCACCAGCCTCTTCGGCAATGCGGGCCTGTTCGGGAGTAGTCACGTCCATTATAACACCACCTTTCAGCATCTGAGCCAACTGGCGGTTTAACATTTGTCTTTCGTTTGCCATTTTTACTTTTACTTTTTACCTTTTCCTAAACTCTGTGGGACTTACGCCCTTTAGTTTTTTGAAGAATTTTGTGAAATGTGCCTGCGAGGAGAAGCCAAACCGGTATGCTATCTCCTGCACAGTGTTATCCGTCGATTTAAGTTGCAACTCTATCTCGTGTATCAGATAATCATCTATAATGGCCTTGGGCGACTTGCCTGAGATGCGGCGTGTCACCTGAGCCAGGTAACGGCTGCTCACATTCAGCAGATCTGCATAAAACCTGACGTCGCTGGCCTCCCGATGGTGTTCTACGATGGCATCGAGCAGCTCGTTGTATAACTCGCTGCTACGACCCTGCAAGTCGCTGGCCCTCACCACTTGGGTATTGATGTATGCCTTGGCCTTGCTCTCGGCCTCCTCAGGAGAAAAGCCCTGGCTCAGGTACACTGCCACCGCACTGGCATAGCGGTTCGAGAGACCGTGCATCATACTGTCGTCTTTCTTGATCACCAGCGTACACAGCGGCAAGAGTCGTTCTCGGATGGCATCTTGCATCTCGTGACTGATCAGCGTATCACCACGCGACGACAACACCACCGTGTCGAGTATCACATGACGAGGATGGTACTTCTGCAGCGCCTTGACCACCACCTCCAGCGTGTCATCTCGACGTATCAGACCAATCTTCACCACCTCAGGTTCGAAATCGTTCATCACCGCATCTATCTGTCCTTCCACGATGGTGGCAGGCACGTCGTAGAACTGCTGGATGCCGAGCGTTGTCTGTACGGTGATGCTGGTGATGGCCGACATGGCGTAGCCTCCCAGCTCGGAGATCGTCTTGATGTCCGCCTGCACACCCGAGCCACCTGTCGAATCGCTACCTGTTATCGTCAATATGGGCTTCATACTTCGTTAAATCTGCTGCAAAGGTACCTCCTTTTCATGAAACGACAAAATGAAGTTCCAAAATTGACAAAGGAAACTTCATTTTGAACAATTTCTGCTAGGCTCATTCAGAAAAAAGCAGTACCTTTGCAGCCAAATAGACAGGTATGCTAATAGAACAAGCCATATTCCGCAGATCGGAACTCCTATTGGGTGATGAGGCGATGAGCCGCATCAGCGAAAAACGTGTGATTATTTTTGGCGTAGGCGGCGTAGGCTCCTGGTGCGCTGAGAGTCTGGTGCGTTCAGGTATCAAGCATTTAACCATTGTCGATTCCGATCGCGTGTGCATCACCAACATCAACCGCCAACTGATGGCCACTTCTAAGACCGTTGGTCAGGTGAAGGTGGATGCTCTGAAGGAACGACTGCTAAGCATCAACCCATCAGCTGAGATCAATGCTCTGCAACAGATTTTCACGGCTGAGACCGCAGATAGTTTCGATATCGGCAGCTATGACTATATTATCGATGCCATCGACTCGTTGAAAGATAAGACGCTGCTCATCCTGATGGCGACACAGACTGATGCGAAGTTCTTCTCGTCAATGGGTGCAGCCCTGAAGCTCGACCCCACGCGTATCAAGATTGCCGAGTTCTGGAAGGTGCAGGGCGACCCTCTGGCTCGTGCCCTCCGTAAGCGTTTCAAGCGCGATGGTCAGTACCCCAAGCGCAAGTTCCAGTGCGTCTTTTCTGATGAATTGTTAGAGAATAAAGGTCACAATGCCACTTGTGGCACTGAGCAATGTATGTGTCCAAAAGCCAAGAACGGCCCTGGCGATCCCACATTACTTAACCACGAATGGTGCTCGTCGAAAGCCCAGATTAACGGTACTCTGGCTCACATTACTGCTATCTTCGGCTTTATGTTGGCAGGATTGGTGGTGCAGGATGCCATAAAATAACGAGCATGAAACTGTTAGCAACACTAATATTCTCATTTGCATCTGTTTCTGGTATTGCTCAAGTTACGGAATCGGGGGATTCATCAAGCGTAAGAACGCTTGATGGTAAGTCCGTACGCGAAGTAACAATATCTGCCCATCAGTCAGGTCGCGTAAAAACTAGCGGGATAGGCAATACAGAATTCATTAGTTCGAAGGAACTACTAAGGGCAGCCTGCTGTAACCTTGGCGAGAGCTTTACGACGAACCCCTCTGTCGATGTTAACTATGCCGATGCTGCTACGGGTGCACAACAGATTAAACTATTGGGGCTCTCTGGTACCTATGTGCAGATGCTGACGGAGAATATTCCCAACTACCGAGGACTGGCAGCACCATTCTCGCTGAGTTATATCCCCGGTCCTTGGATGCAGAGCATTCAGGTGTCGAAGGGTGCTTCGTCGGTGAAGAACGGCTACGAGAGCATCACCGGCCAGATCAACGTGGAATTCAAGAAACCACAAGCCACGCCCTTTGCGGACGCAAATCTCTATTATAATACCATGGGGAAGTTGGAGGCCAACCTTGGAGCCAACCTGCAACTATCGCAACGATGGAGCACAGCCCTACTGGGACACTATGAGATACTCAACAAAGCCCACGATGACAATGGAGACGGTTTCGTGGATATGCCCAAGATACGTCAGGGGTCACTCCTGAGCCGATGGGCCTGGATGGGTGACAACTACGCATTCCAGGCCTCTGTCAAAGGACTGAAGGAACATCGTGAGGGCGGACAGATTTCTCACCACTCACCTCTCACCACTCACCCCTATCTCATTGACATTACAAACGAACGTTATGAGGCCTTCACCAAGAACGCCTATATATTTAATAAGGAACGCATGACAAACGTGGCTTTGATTCTCTCGGGCTCGACGCACCATGAGAATGCCACCTACGGGCATCAGCTCTATCGTGTTGACCAGCGTAATGGCTATGCCTCATTGATGTTTGAGACAGACTTTAACGAACATCACAGTCTCTCAACAGGCTTCAGCCTGAACCACGACTATTTTGATCAGCGTGGACAGTTGGAGCACTGTGGGTTGGATATCGACGAACGAGACGATGAAACGACACCAGGCATCTATGCCTAATATACTTATAAAATAGGTGAGAAGTTTGTCGTGATGAGTGGCCTGCGCTGGGATCACAGCAATATCTACGGTGGATTCGTCACACCCAGGATGCACCTGAAATATGTACCCAATGACATCGTTACCCTACGAGGTTCCATCGGTAAGGGTTATCGCACGAATCACGTTTTGGCAGAGAACAACTATCTGCTCGCCAGTGGACGACAGATCATCATCGACCCAGACCTGGAGCAAGAAGAGGCTTGGAATATGGGTATCAGTGCGGCTCTCAACATCCCCATTGGAAACAAGACGTTGGAAATCAATGCGGAGTATTACTATACCAACTTTCTGCATCAAATGATTGTGGATCTCGATAGTGATCCACATGCCATACACTTCACAAACCTGAATGGCGACAGTTATTCGCACACCTGGCAGATAGAGGCTACCTATCCTTTTTTCCAGGGGTTCTCGCTGACGGCCACCTATCGACGTACGAATGTGAAAACGACTTACAGTGGTGTCCTCCAAGAGAAGCCACTGACAAATAATTACAAGGGGTTATTTACCGCATCCTATGCGCCAGGCCTCGGAAAGTGGCAGTTTGACGTCACCTTACAACTGAACGGTGGCGGGCGGATGCCCACTCCTTACACCATATCAGATGGCTCTCTCTCGTGGGATGAGCGATACAAAGGGTATGAGCAGTTGAATGCGCAGATTACCCGATTCTTCCGCCACTGGAGTATCTATGCAGGAGGTGAGAATATCACGGGCTTCAAGCAGAAGAATCCCATCATTGGAGCCAACGACCCCTGGGGACAGAACTTCGACTCGACGATGATATGGGGGCCCCTGCACGGTGCCATATATTACATAGGCGTCCGTCTTAATTGGAACAAGATTTAATATGATAGAATATGAGAACAAAAGTATTATTTATGGCATTAGCATTTGCCACCGCTTGTTTTGGTAAGGACATCAAGACTGTCGTTTTGAAAACACAGCCTGAGATGCACTGCACAGGATGTGAGAAGAAGATCAAGGACAACATCCGTTTTGAGAAAGGCATCAAGTCTATTACGACCAACCTAGACAACAAGACCATTACCATCGAGTATGATGCCGACAAGACCAACATTGAGAATATCATCGAGGGCTTCAAGAAGATTAATTATGAGGCATCAGAAGTCAAAGATGCATCATCCCGGAAAGTAGACGCTGAGACTGGAGCCACCACAAAGAAGTAATTCAGGATGCCGTGGGGATTTGAAATGTAACGTTTACGTATATGTTCCGCCCTTTCTGGGGGATGTGGTTCCAGTCGGAATAGGTGGAATAATAACGGTCGAAGAGGTTTTCTATGCCTAAGTGAAGATCGGTGGCGACTTTTCCAAGCATAAAATGACTGCCGATATTCAGATGCCAGACGGCATAGCCTGGGGTTGGGGTCTCCCCATACTCAGCGCCACAGTGGCTGTTGCGGGCAGCCATCCGTACACCACCCTCTGCCTCGATATTTTTCCAACGGAAACGCAGACTGCCCAGATAGGATAACGGGGCTATCAGTGGCAGACGCGCTCCTGTGCTCTCACGGCCATAGCTATAGGTGATGCGATTGTTCCACTCCAACCAGTTGAAGGGCCTGTAGTCGGCAGTCAGTGCTGTATTGACAATCTGGGCATATTTCAGATTCTGATAGATCTTCACACCAGCCGCCCCTATCGTCATGGGCGAGAGGCGAGCGTCAGGACGGCCTATGATATAATCCTGAAAGAAGAACGCATTCGCCTCAGCCTTGACAGAGAGTTGGGAGTCCCCCCAAGCCAAAGAGGCATTGGCCTCGATGGCTTTTTCGTTTTTCAGGTGGGGATTACCGATATAGTCGTACTGGTCGAAGGTGTTATTCAAAAAATAGCCGTAGCTTTCAGTGACTGTTGGTGCACGTGTGCCATAGCCTGTACCAAAGGCGATCTTCCAAGCACTGTGCTCGTAGGCATAACTGGCTGCCAGACGGCCGATAAGTCGGCTGTTACCCTGATTCATGTCTGGGAAATAGATGCTCAATGCATGGAAGCCCTCGTCGCTGTTGATATACTGACGCTGCCAGGCTCCCTTTGCTGAAAGTCGGATATGGTGATGAGGCGTGAGCGTGATATCGTCAATGAGGGCCAAACCCGTGTTGAATGTTCCCACATCGGGCCAGGTGAGCATATACATCGGTTGTCCACCATCTGGATACATCGTCATATCAGCAAACAGGGTGTTATAGTAGGCGTCATTGTTCAGTTGGAAATAGTGACTCCCCTTAGTGCCTTGCAACAGGCTATAGACACCTGCCGTCTGACTCTCGCCAGGCATATCCATGTGAATCACGACATCAGGACGCTGGGTATCGTCCATATTATGGGTGATATGATTATAATAGGCTTTGGTCTCCCAACGATGGAATAGTCCGCTGAGATGCTCCTGCAGATAGGACAGTGAGGTGATGATGCCCTCGGCCTTCTTGACATCCATCGTCAGGGCGGGATAGCCGATGTCGGTGGCAATGTCGTAGATCACCGTCGCCTCCAGGATATGATCGTCAGCGGGTTGCCAGCCAATATTGGCAAAGGCATTGGTCTTTTGGAACTGCGAGAAACTGATCTCCTCCCCGCCCCCAGCCTTGTAGTTGTCGGCATGACGATAGAACAGTCCGAAATTAGTATAGAAACGATGGGTGGAGAAGGCGGCATCGACACCATAGACCTGCACATGACCATTCGTTTCATAGCCTGCTGAGGCATTATACTCAGACGGACGTGCATCAAACCCCACGCGTCGCAGTTTCAGGTCGATACTACCACCGATGTTGCCTGTGGCCTGAGGATTACCATCGAGACCTGAATTCAGACTGATGCGCTGCAGGTTGCTGCTCTCCACATAGGAGGTCACAGGATCCATCTTGTCCGTGCAGGCGTAGAAGATCTTCATGCCGTCGATCGTGGTAGAGACGCGCTCCGTAGCCATGTTGTTGACCACAGGTTCCCAGGCGTAGTTGCCACGACGTACCATCTCCACCTTGGAGAGTTGTCCCAGATGCTCGTCGATGCTGGCCACGCGTCCCTTGCCAACAGCCTTCTTGCCTGTGCCCACGGAAGAGGAAACGACCACCTCATCGATGGCCGCCTCCTTAAAAACCGTGTCCTGAGGACACAACATCATTAGTAAAATGCCTATATGAACCATTAAATAGCAATTGTCCAATAAAGTTCACTCAGTTCTTCACCACCTGCCACGGTATTGCCCGCTGCATCCTTGACATGCAGATGGAGATCCCAGACACCCGTCATCGTCAGGTTCAACTTACCCTGATAACTGCCACCTGCCTGTAATGTGAGAGATTCGTTGTTGGGTGAGGTGTGGTTACCCATGTCTGGCATAGTCGGATAGATATCGATCGAGAACACCTCCGAAGCAGGGAGATAGGGCTGGGTGGCATCGTCACTTTTCTTAGAGACATAGGCGCTAATCGTGTTGACACCCGTCTGAAGATCCAGCGGACTGGCGAGGGTGAGATAATAGGTCGCATCGTTCCATTTGAAGGATTTGATCCATGCCTGACCCTCTGGCGTTGCAACTACCGTGATCGTGTCACCAGCGAGAGAGCCAAACTCGTCTTTGATGCGATAGTTGAACGACAACATCCATCCACCAGCCATCAGCGGAGCCACCCAGGTATGATAGATGGGGAAACTCTCTATCTGGTCGAACTTGTTGGCGATAGGCGTACTATGTTTCATCTTATCCATATCCATCAGGGGCGACAGGTCGCTGATCGCGATGTCCTTCAAGTGGCGGCCGCTCTCTGTCTTCTCCACAGTGAAATAGAGATCGTTGTAGCCTACAGAAAGACAGGCACTGCGCCCATATACCTTAATGGTATAATCACCAGCGCTCTGTCGTGACAGCCCTGTCACCTCCTTGTAGCCAGCGAGGATCTGACTGATCTTATTCTCGTCGTCCTGGGTGCAGCATACCTCATCGTCGCCCGTAGGAATGTTAATAGGCACGAGATCATCGTTTCCGCTGCAAGCAGAGAGGAATACCCCCAAGAGGAGTGCTATCAGATATGGAAGAATGTTATTCTTGTTATTCATTTTCATGAGACATTATTCGTTTTTTGTAATACGATAGTCCAATGCAGGCTTGCGATCACCCAAAAGAGGGATATATTTAAAATCAGGACCTGTTGACTGTTTAAACTCGTCCTTTACTGCTTGAAGTAACTTACTATCTGTCAGCAGGTCGATGGCTGTCAAGGCAAAGACACGACTGGCATTGAGCAGACCCTTCGTACCAATGGTTGTTCCATCAGCTGCCACATTCTGCCAACTATGTCCTGGGCTTCCAGGAATAAAGGTCGCTGCTCCGAAACTTGCCAAAGGCACGACCCACGACACATCACCAACGTCGCTACTGCCACCACTACCCTCTTCAGGGAATTCAGCCAGAGGTTGTACTTTTGCAGCAGAATTGATAATAGAGTCAGGATTACCAGTCGCACGAATCAGTTGTTCTGCGAACTTACGCTCACGTTCGTCGTAGATAACGCCACCCACCGTTTCCAGATTTTTCTGGATGACCTTTGAGAGAGTTTTGTTGTGTAGGCGTTCATAAGTGCCTGCTATAAGTTCTTTCTCCACACGTGTCTGTGTACCCTTGGCAGCACCTACAGCAGCTGAGTCAATCCACTCTGTCAGCGTGTTGAGGATGTCGCGCTTGGGACTGCGGATGTAATAGGATACTCGCGCATATTCGGGCACCACATTGGGGGCAATTCCTCCTTCTGGTATCACGTAGTGGATACGTGATGAGGTGGGGACATGTTCGCGCAAGAGGTTGACCATATAGTCGAGTGCCTCCACAGCATCAAGTGCGGAACGGCCTTTCCATGGGTTTCCTGCTGCATGGGCAGGTCTTCCATAAAACTTATAATCGACCATGACCATAGCAGTACCCCCATTCGTAGAAACAGCATTCTCACTGGAGGGATGCCAGTCAAGCACTACGTCAACACCATTAAACAATTCTTCGCGCACCAGGTACACTTTTCCTGCTCCGCCTTCCTCGGCAGGAGAGCCATAGACCTTAATAGTGCCACTTTGTTTGTTGGCTACCAGCCATTTGCTCAGTGAGACCGCAGCGGCTGAAGAGGCAACACCGAAGGTATTATGACCGCAGCCATGTCCTACACCGTTTTCCTTGAGAGGCTTACGAAAGGGTACTGTATCTTGTGACAACCCAGGCAGAGCATCGAATTCTGCTAAGAGTCCAATGACCGGCTTTCCACTTCCATATGTTGCAACAAATGCCGTTGGCATCCCTGCAACGCCTTCTTCTATGGTGAAACCATATTCACGCAGATGTTGTTTCAGAAGTCCACTGCTGTTAGTTTCCAGAAAGCCTAACTCCGGATTGGCCCAAATGGTCTTCTGGAGTTTATCGTACGTAGAAAAGCTACTATTGAGATAATCCAATGCCACTTTTGCCTTGGCATTACCCTTTTTGTCTTTCTTTGCGATTGCACTATTGCTGAATGTTAATCCTGCCAACAATATTAATCCTATAATCTTCTTCATTTTCTTTCTTTTTAAGCCACATTAAAATCCGTATCTTTATACTTTTGTAGCGTCTCTACAAATGTTTGTCCCAGATCTCGTCGGACATCTTCCAAGACCTCTTCTGATAGCGTTTTGCCTTTATTGCCCAGAACAGATATCAGCACCTGACGGAATGTCCAATAACTGTGTGCACAGTGGTACTCAAAAGATCGCAGACCTGATTTTTTCTTCGGACATGATAGTTCTTGTGATGTTATTCTTGTCCCAGGGGAACATTGGATACAACAATCATGATCGTGTAGCGTTTGGCGCGTCTCATATTTAATGGTAGGGTTGAATCCCCTATATATGGACGCATCCAAGTCTTTGCAGTAAGCCAGTCCTGCTTCAGGCAGTCCCATTTCCCTAAATTGAATGGCCCAAGGACAGCGTTTTACCTTGAAAGCATAATACGGTCTATCCCATAAGACCTCCTGATCAAGAGATTCTCCACGTTGTTTGCTCTCTTCTGTGGGCACCCATTCTCCATATTGGTGATAGGTTGCGACTGTCAGTTCCTGACCATCAGCCAATGCCCGCTGGGCCATACGATGTCCTCGTTGTTCTGCATAGATGCGTGTAGCCAACTTAAACGTTTCGCGACCCTGATGACCAAAAGATGTCGATAGTCTGACGTAGTAGCGGGCCACAATATAGGCCTGTACGCGTTCATTGAAGCCATTGAAGGAATAGGGTAAAGTTCCTTGCGGGAGTTTACTCCCGTCACCTGCCTGCTCCAACACTTTGGCTATAGCGGGATTAGCGATGAGAAGTGCAGCCCCTGTAATGGGTATGACTGCCTTCGCAGATTTCACAAAGAACTCTCTCCTATTCATAAATCATTATTTACGAGCCTGACGCCAATTGTGAACATAATCAACGATAGCATGCAGACGATCGCTGGCGGTAGAGTCAGGAACTGTGCAATTAGCTCCAAGTATTATGTTTGTTGGTCCTTCTGCGAGAACCTTATCCACCTGGGCATAGACTTCCTCAAGACTTCCGTTAATAAGGACGCCATGATGGTCTAATCCGCCAAGAATAGGACGCTTGAACACCTCTTGGGCGTGGCGTAACTTCTCAACATCAAACTCAGGCAGGTTAATGATGGTACCAGGATAATCTGCCCATGCGTCGAGATTCTCATATTCACCACCACAGATATGCAGGATATTGAGCGGTGCTACAGAATCAGCCACCTCTGAAATATATTTATCCCACTTACGAAGATACTTTGTCCATACCTCCGAGTCCTGTCCGAAAAACTCGATGTTACCGCCATGTGATGAGACATAGAAACCATCGGCACCACGTTGACGGGCAGCACGAATATAGGTTGCAATGCTCTTGGCCAGTTTCTCAAACGCAGGCTCGGCAGCAGCCGGATACTTCTTAATCACCTCATCGACCTCATCTCCGGCTGCCTGATGCAAAATGAGCAGGGGAGAATAAACGGTGGGAATGATCAGTGCAGAGTCTTTCAACTGCTTTGCCAATGCTTCTATCACTTCCAGTTGTGGTTCAAAGTACTCAGCAGACAACTCTGTTACCTTATCAAAATCCTTGGCGGTTTTGATTTCCCATTGAGGAGGCAGCGTCTCATACTGCACTTTCAGGATATCATTACCAGTCTCATGGAAAAAGGCGATATGCTCTTCCACGGCTTTAGGACCGAACTTATCAGGGAAATGATGGAAAAAAGCTGCAGGTATAATATCGGAGGCCTTCGACTGATCCAGTACCCGTTCTATTAACTCACGTTTGTTGGGCAATGCATCTTCCTGCTTACTTGTTGTGCAAGCCGCTACAACCAGCGAAGATAGTGCCAGAATACTAAAGAAATGCTTGTTCATCATCAATCGCTTTTTTATTGTTTCATAGAATTACTTATGTGTCTGGCGCCAAGTGTGGGCGTAGTCGATAACAGCACGCAGTTTTTCCCAGTCGGTCTCACCAGGCACGGTGCAGTCAGCACCCAGGATGAAGTTGGGCGATGCATTCTCCAGCACCTTATCGACAGCGGCCTTGGCCTCTTCAATAGTACCTGTAGCGATGACACCCAGACGCTCCAGTCCACCAAAGATGGGACGGCCAAAACGCTTCTGGGCCTCCTTCAGGTTAAGGGTAGAGCCGTCAGAGAAGTTGAGGGGTACGTTGATGATGCTGGCGGGATAATCGACGAAGGCATAGAGGGCCTCAGCATTCTTGAACGGTGTACCGTAGTCGCAGATGTGGAGGATATTGATCTCACCAATCTCGTTGGCCACCTCAGACACATGCTTATCCCACTGGCGAACGTACTTATTCCAGACCTCAGGCGAAAGGGAGTTGCCATCACCACCCTGACTGGACACATAGAATCCGTCTGCGCCATGCTTACGGGCAGCACGCAGGTAGTTCTCGATGGAGAGCGAAAGGTTCTTGATGGCCTTACCGAAGGCTGCAGGGTTCTCCTCGGCCAGTTTCTTCAGGTCCTTTCCACGACCAAGGGTCTGAGAGGCCAGTGCCAACGGAGAATAGACGGTGGGCAGGATAAAGGTCTCGCCCTTGAACTCACGAGCCAGATCCTCGATGACGGCTACCTGGGGTGCGAAGAAATCCTCACCATAGACGGGCACTTTCTCCCAATCCTTGCCTGACTGGATGTCCACCTGGGGCACAACGATCTCATAGAATACCTTCACGAAGTCCATGTTTGTGGCACGGTAGAAATCACGATGATCCTGTACGGCCTTACGTCCAAGCTTGTTCTCGAAGTGGAGGAAGAAGGCTGCGGGCACATACTCGTTGGGACGACTCTGGTCGAGCACCTGAAGGATGCGTTCACGCTTGCTGTTAGCTACTTGCGACTGTGCGCTGATGGTCTGTACGCCTGCTACTGCGAGGAGCGCAAGGGCGATGATTCTTGAAAAACTCTTTTTCATATCTATAAACTTTAAACTATAAACTCTAAACTATTTACTTTTTTACCTATTTACCTTTATTCAAACTCTGCTCCGTAAGGGCCGTCACCGGATTCGCCGCTGTAACCCCAGTTCTGCTCGAGATTCGGATTCAGGATGATCTGCTCCTGTGGCAGAGGCAGAAGATAGTTCTTCTTGGAAACATTCTGAATCTTTGTTGTCTTTGTACCCAATGTTTCTTCATCAGTAGGGGTGTTAGACTTCACGTATTTTACTAAGATATGCCAACGGATGAGATCGAACCAGCGTTGTCCTTCAAGTACAAACTCCAGACGTCGCTCTTCACGCAGACGCTCACGGAACTGCTCCTGAGTCAGTCCTGAGAGTTCCAAATCTGAACCATCGGACGGTGTATTCTGGATGTTCAGATACGGACTCCAGTACGCACGACGGCGCACCTGGTTGATGGCATCGTAAGCAGCATCCGTCGGACCATTCAGCTCATTCTCTGCCTCAGCCTTGATGAGCAGGATCTCAGCATAACGGATAATCACGGTGTTGGTTGACTGTCCAGCCGCATTACCACTTGAAGCAGGATTGGCAAAGTTGAGCGAGTCGATATACTTGCGGAAACGAGGGATGGTAAACTCAAAGTCGGTACCCGTATTCGGATTATAGATGCGCTTGGCCCAGGATCCGTCACGACGCTGATCTTTCGGGTCGGTCTGCTCGTAGTACTTGTCGCTGGTGGCCAGCAGCACTGGTTCTGAGTCGCTCCAGTTGGTAGCAAAGGTGCAGTGCCCCGTTACATTGGCATTAATCGTGCGGTCATGTTCGATAGAAAAGATGTGTTCTGCACCATTCTTCTTGTCAACAGACCAGTTGTCAATAAACTTGTCGAGCAGCTTATACTTACCAGAATTAATAACCTTATCAGCATAGCTGATGGACCTCTGGTAGAAATCACGCTGACTGGACTTACCTTCAGGGCTCGATGTCTGTGCCCATACCAGATAAACCTTTGAGAGAAGGGCCGATGCTGCCAGGCTCGATGCCTTACCGTCTAACGTTGTATAGTCAGAAGGCAGACCCTCGGCAGCCGTGAGATCTTCTACGATCTGACGATAGACCTCATCAACGCTGTTTCTGGCAGCACCTTCGCCTTCGCCATCATGAAGTATGATGGGCACTCCTCCGAAATAACGTACCAGGTTAAAATACATCAGACCTCTTAAGAAACGAGCCTCGTTGGTATAGTCCTGACGATGCTGATCGTCGAGGAATGAGGCCGATGCGACTTTCTCAATCACCACATTGGCGCGGTTAATGGCCATATAGTGTTCTTTCCATGCATAGCCTACAAAGAGGTTGGTTGGCTGTATGGCGAAATTCGACAATTCACGGATATGGGCCGAGTTGGTCTGTGCACCCGCTTTGACGTAATCCGACTGCAGATCATTAAAGTAGATGCTCTGATTATTATACATACCATAGAAGCCGTCGATGGTGAATGCCTGGTAAATACCATTAATGGCAGTCTCAATATCTTCCTTGCTCTGATAGAAATTATCCTTGTCGATAGAACTGATGGAAATCTGGTCCAAGTCAGCGCAACCTGTGAACAACAGGCTTGCCAAGAGGATATATGCAGATATGTTCTTTTTCATAATCTTCAATTTTCAATTCTCAATATTCAATTTTCAATTCTTACAGTGTTACGTTAAATCCTACGAGAACGGTTTTGGCGGCAGGATATGCACCATAATCGACGCCCTGATAGAGTGCACTGGTCTCGTCGATACCATTGCGGTTGGCCTCTGGATCGTAACCAGTATAGCCCGTGATGGTAAAGAAGTTCTGCAGCGATACATAAAGGCGCAGCTTGGCATCCTTGGTAATCTGTGGCACAGGCAGGGTGTAACCCAACTGGATGTTACGGAACTTCAGATAGCTGGCATCCTCTACGAAACGGTCATCGGCATAAATCGATGTAGCGCTGGTTGCCTTCTGAATGGTATTGCTTGGATTGGTAGGCGTCCAACGGTCTGCCACCTCTGCCAATGGGTTATAGTAGTAACCATTACCACGATCCAATCGACAAGCCAAGGCGTTGAAGAGCTTGTTACCATAGCTACCGCTGATGTTCACGAACAGATCCCAGTTCTTATAAACCACCTTGGTATTGAATCCATAGGTAAACTTGGGTTGGATATTACCGAGGATGACACGGTCCTGCTCGTTCACCACACCGTCGTTGTTGACATCCTCAAATTTCGGATTACCTGGTTCTACAGCCGAAATCGTCTGGGTGGGCAAACTGCTGAGATCCTCGCCAGTCTGGATGATTCCTTTGAAACGGTAACCATAGAAAGTACCAAGGGGCTCTCCTACCTTCACAATCAACGGGTTAATGTACTGAAGGGTACCGATAGACTGGAAGTCGGGCAAGAAGTATTCTGAGTTACCCAGATCAGTCACTTCGTTTTTGTTATGGGCAATATTAGCATTGACGTTCCAACGCAGATCCTTCTTGTCGACGAGTACGGCACCAACCTCGAGTTCCACACCCTTATTGGTGACGGAACCTACATTACGCAGGACGGTAGAGAAACCTGTTACCTGCTCTATGGGTACATTGAGCAGCAAGTCGCTGGTCTTCTTATAATAGCCATCGAGGGTCACCGTCAGACGATTGTGGAAGAAGCCTGTGCTCAGGCCGATGTTATACGAGGTGGTCTTCTCCCATTTCAGATCAGGGTTCGACTTGTTGTCGATAATATAACTGGTGGCCTTTTGGTTGTTGACAATAACAGTCTTGGGAACGACGTTGGCGGCAAACTGGTAATCACCAATCTCCTGATTACCCACTGTACCAATAGAAGCGCGCAACTGGATGAAATCGACTTTCTTGCTAAGATGCAGCCATTTCTCACGGTCGATGTTCCAGGAAGCACCCAGTGAGGGGAACCAACCCCAACGGTGATCCTTAGCGAAACGACTACTACCATCGGCACGTAGGGTGGCCGAGAGGTTATAGCGTGAGTCAAAACTATAGTTCACACGTCCGATCCACGACTGCAGTGTTGAGACAATATGACTACTTACAGAAGGGAGTGTCGTGGCAGCAGCTCCAAGGTTATCGTAACCAGTGGCATCGTTGCTGAAGCCATAGGCCGTCGTGGCCAAACTGCTGCGATCAGTATATTGGGTTGTATAACCAGCCAGGACGTTGACGGAATGTACACGGTTGAACACATTATTATAGGTGGCGGTATATTCCGTCTGCCAGGTGTTGGTCTTCGTCTGACCTACAGAGGCATAGCCGCTATAGGCAAGTCCGGAAGAGGTGTATGAGGGTGCATAGAAACTCTGACGGGTGTTCGACAAATCAGCACCTATGCTGGCCTTGAGCTTCAACTGCGGGATGACGGTCCACTCCGCAAAGCCCGTACTGATAACGCGGGTATTCTCTGTCTCAGCCTTGGTATTCTCCAAATCACTGATGGGGTTACCCACCTTACCGTTATAGATATCTACACTGGTAGGCGTCGGGTCGTAATTATATGATCCGTCAGCATTGTAAATAGAAGTATAAGGTGTGTGTGAGATAGCAGCAAACCAAGGGCTGGGCGCAAACATGCTACCGCTGTTGTCGGCTACACCAGTGACCTTATTATAGGCACCATTAGCATTCAGACCAACGAGCAGATTGGGGAAAAGATTGCGCTCGTAATTGATACGACCTACATAACGTTTCAGACCTGTTCCCTTTAGAATACCATCCTGACTCTTGAATCCACCACTGATATTGTAGCGCGAAATCTCGTCACCTCCGACAAAGGAGAGCTGATGTTCCTGAGAGAAACCGGTACGCAGAGCGGCATCCTGCCAGTCGTAGCTCTCTGTAGGAGTATCAATAGAATAACCCACTTCACCATTCTGATAGAGTTCGTTCCAAAGGTCAACCCACTGAGTGGCATTCAGATAATCAAGCTTTCTGGCGATCTTGCTCCAACCGAAGGTGGCATTATAGCTGATGTTGTTCTTGCCGTGGGAGCCTTTCTTCGTGGTGATGATAATCACACCATTGGCACCACGCGTACCATAGATAGCGGTAGCAGAAACGTCCTTCAGCACTTCGATGCTCTCGATATCCGAGGGGTTCAGGAACGACAGAGGGTCAAGCGTGGCATCACTGGTCTTGGCACCTGTACGGGTGGAGGCAGGATCATTATAGACGATGAAACCATCGATCACGTAGAGTGGTTCGTTACCACCAGTGATGCTATTGCCACCACGGATGCGGATGATGCTGGCAGCACCAGGCTGACCAGAGGTCTGTGTGACGTTCAGACCAGCCACAGCACCCTGCAGGGCACTCTCTACGGAATTGTTCTGTTGGCGGAGCACATCAGTATCTACAGACGAGATGCTACTGGTCAACTCCAGTCGCTTCTGGGCACCATAACCCACAACCACCACTTCGTCGAGTTTGCTGGCGTTATCTATCAGCGAGATCTCCACGGGCTCTTCGAAGTCATAGACATCCACGTCGAGGGCACGATAGCCAACGTATTCCACACGGAGGGTCAAAGGGGCCTCCACCTTTGTCTGGAGGGAGAAGTTACCATCGTAGTCGGTTACGACACCCTGCCCCTTTTCACTCTTTACAATCACGGATGCGCCAATCAGGGGTTCACCAGTGCGAACATCTGTGATATGACCTGTAATCAGGTTTTGCGCTATAGCCAACAGGGGGCTAATCGCAACGAATGTTGCAATAAACAATCTCTTTACCATAAGTTTAAATACCTTTTTAGTTTATTTCTGCGCGGTAAGTATATCCTTTACCTTTTCAATCTGTACCTGGGTCAGTTTATTGTCCAGGTTCAGCAATCCAAATTCATGATTAAATTTCGTGCCGTCTGTGAGTACCCACTGCAGGAACTGATTCACAACATCGTCACCACCATTATAACTCACGCCAATCTTCTCGACGGCAATCTCTGACACCTTACCATTCTCCAGGACGGCAATCAGTTCATCGAGGGTGGCCTTGTCAGAGAAACTCTCTTCGAGATTTTTCTTTACGTCGATGCCGATAATAGTCAGGTCACTCTTGATGTGACGGCTCTGCAGGTCGAAGATGTTGGGAAGGGCATTGAATGATACGCCCAATGGATCCTTGGCCAAAGCAGTGTTCAGGAAGAGGTCGTCGCCAGAGATGCGCTTGCCACGGAAGTTACTGCTCTCTTCACCGAAGTTGTGAGCAAACGATGAGGCTACTGATGTGGCGTTGCTGCCGCTATAGATGACGAGTTTCTCAAACTGCTTGTTCTTCTTGACGTCCTCGTCAAAATCGTCGTTGAGGAAGTAGAGCTGCTTCAGCTTCTTCGAGTTCAGGTGCTTGCCCTCCAGCACTTTGGCAGCCTCACTGCCGCTGGCTGTAATGGGCAGCACGGCGAACTCTCCGAAATAAACAACTGTATGGCTAAAGTCTTCTG
>Ga0265298_10003908_pt1 | contig 19333 bp, 11 predicted proteins | sample AusTroGonzalo_MG_3_FD_193486 | JGI IMG/M metagenome (GOLD analysis project Ga0265298, IMG submission 193486) | Bovine rumen microbial communities from tropical cattle in Woodstock, Queensland, Australia - Gonzalo_01 | ecosystem: Host-associated > Mammals > Digestive system > Stomach > Rumen ... | reverse complement strand
GTTATCTGCATTGATTTCTTTTTGCTCATCTGCAGTACGAAAACACGCATTGAACCAATCTAAATGTCGTTTACAGCGTTCAGCGTTATTGAAAATCATTACATATGTCTCAGGATCTTTTTCTTTTCTTAGACCACGAGGCACAGAATTTTCAACACGAACTACGAACCCATATTGTTTTTTGAGTTGTGATGCGTCTTTTATATCGGGATTATTTTGCCAATTTACATACATAACCAGATAATCACTCCAACGAGAAACAACATCTCTGCCTGCTGGAATTTCTGGTACACAGTTTAGAAAATATTTAGCCATAGGAGTTTTTAATGTCGCACCCCTAATCTGCTTCGTAACTATTTTGTACTTTTCTTTTTGTTCACGTAATCTTGTTAATGCTACACTTTTTTCTTTAGTTTTGATCTTGCACATTAGGTTCATGCATATCTCCTTTTTCTTATATGTCCTATTGTAGTTAAATTTAATGAAAAAAACAACTATTTAATGTCAAAAACTTATAAAATGTCTAATATAGACCTAAATGCACCAACGTCTTTGAATGAGTGCTTTTCGTTATTATAAATCAAAGTGTAGCCATCCAAATTGTCAATTATTAATATCATGGTGGAAAAAGAATCAAGTTTTAATGTGTTTGGTTTCTTGTTTCCAACATAATTCTCTACAACAACTTTTTTACTAGCTGTTTTACATAACCCAGATAATAAAGAAAAATAAAGTTCAGATGGTTTCTTTTTTTCGTTTAGTTGTATGTTGATGCTGTCTATTTCAAATTTCGCACCTATAAAATCAAAAACTTCACCTAACTCTACTATGTTTACTGGGGATTCTTCTAAATTTGACAAAGGATTAACTGATATTCTAATCTTCTGTTTGTTCATTTTTATCTAGTTCTTCTTGTCTCTTGCGTAATAATAGCTGTTTCCCTTTTTGGTATGCTTTCAGGTCTTCACTACCATATATACCTTCAATGTTGCCTTTATTACATCTGTTTACTTCTTCTACAAATGCCATAAGTGCTTCTTTTTCATTGGTATATAGGTTTTCTTTCCTGATACCTAAAACACCATTATCTAAAAAGACTATATTTTCTTCTTCTCTGGAAATTTTGCCCTTCTTCCAATGAGGGACTTTACAGTTGATAACTTTAAATGCGTAATATGTTTTCTTGTTTGTAGTAGCCATGAAAAACACCCCTTTATTATATTTATAGAACTATTTAAAAACGAAACGCCCAAGAAAAATCTTAGGCGTTGTTTTATTTTTATTAGGAGTTTTGAGTAACAGCCAATAGAGCATCGTTGACCCATGAATAAACCATTGAACCATTTATGTTTTGAGCATATAGGTGGTATACTCCAGAAGTTGCATCTATTGTTACTGTTATTGCATCTCCATCCGTTGGTGTTCCAGTGAAACTAATACCATAATTGGTTATATCTACTGCTGTGCTGTTCAAATACCAACTTGGGTTGCTAGGATCTGTTGTTGCATCATAAATGAACACATAGCTACCTGCTGTTGAAATCAGTGATTCAAATGTTGCTTGTGTTACATCTAGATTTGATAAACTACTACCTGTTGTTTGAGAAATTGATATTTGTTGTGATAATACTGGCAATTCAGGAACTTCAACAGGGGTTTTTACATATAATCCATCTGTTTTTATAACCAATGCATTTGCCTTACCATCATGTGCTCCAGCCATCTTCACGCTAAGAACTTGTGCTGTTGCTGTTGTATTATATTTCAATGTTATATCATCAGGCACATTTTGGTTATCTTGTTCATATGACCAATCTGCAGGATTTAGGTTTGCATTCCAAATTGCTGAACCAGATCTCCCGGCATTCATTCCGGCTGGTGGATTTGCTGAGAATGCTGTAATCCAATATAAATCACCATTTGTTTGTCCTGATGTTGGTAATAGTGTTTCGTCTGCTACCACGCCCTTGAAGACAACAGCTGTAGAAATTACTGTTTGGATTGCATCTTGAATTTCATTTGTTACATATGATACTATTTCACCACGATTTATTATTTCATGTGGTGTATCTAATACTTCAACAGGCTCATTTTTATTTAAATAAGCGTTGTTTTTTGTTACTATAATGCTTGATATTTTTTCTGTTGCATAAGATACTGTAATGACATCGTTTGCCACTGGTGTTCCAGAATATGAAATACCATAATCGTTCAATGTTACAGTATTACCATTATATGACCAACTTGAACCATCGGCTGTTGTAAATTCATATAGACCACTTGTAGGATTTGTGAATTGTGATTCAAATGTTGCAACAACAACCGCTAAATTAGATAAAGAAGTTCCAGTTGTTTGTGAAATTGTAGCAGAGCTTGAACGATCAGAAGATAATAGTCTTGCTTCTACGCCTGTTGTTTCTTTGTCAACAGAGAATGTTGCAATTGTGTTTGTTGTAGAATCAAACAAAGAACCTTCTAGAGAATCGATAGATGTAATATGACCACTTCCATCTTCTGTTCTTCCATATAATAATTTACCAACATTTGTACCACTGTTGTTATTTATTTGTGAATTATCCAAATTGGCCAACATTAGTTTACCAGCGTGAACTGGTGTATATACTGTTTCTGACCCAACTTGTTCTGATGCGGTGTATAATATAAATGTTGCGCCGCTTGTTACATCTGGATTAGAATCAACAAATGGGACTGATGCAAGTGGAGTTGGACCATATAATTTTTCATCAGCCAAAGAAGCTTCTAATATTTTACCATCTGCATTTACTTTTTTGACTTTGATTACAATATTTCCAGTTCCATCTGGGTGTGGTATGTTTGTGGCAATTGAGCTTGTTCCTCCTGTTGTCGCATAACCTGCACCACCGTCATCAATATCTACGTTTATTTTGTATAAGTCATTCTTTTCTGATGCAATTTTCCAATCCACTACGTTGTCTAATTTTATATTTGCATAGTTTTGAGCAATTGTTGAACAATAATCAACAACTGATTTTGCACTTGTATATTTTGTATTTAATTCTTCTCCATATGGATCAATAGATGTTGTTTTGTTGGCAACCCATTCATAATTTTGAAGTTTTACATTGCCAATTGTATAAGCATCATCTAAATAATCAACTATTGTAGTATATCCAACATTTGTCAAATCCCAATAAGCCAAGTTTTTACCTAAGTGTGGGTTTGATGGATCTAATTCTCCCAAACTTGCTGTGTTTACATTAGACATGTCTGCATAGGCAAGATTTTTTCCATGTAATCTGTGGTGCATTGATTCAGAGCCTGAAGGATACTCTACACTGTTGGTTGTAGCAAGATATTCTGTATCTACTGTATCAAGCCAATATGAGTAGCTAAGTTTTTTTACTTTATTTTCACCAGATGAATGTAAATTAGACAATGTTCTTGTTGCTAATTTCAAACCACCACCAGGTGCATCATTACTACCTTCACTACCGTCTGGTCCTGTAAGGTTTGTTGTATTTATATCTGATGCATCTCTACTTGCTATTTTATAATCAGTTTTCAATTTTGGTTCAACAACTTCTGCATTTACATTGTTGTTGATGTAATTGCTTAGATTTCTTCTGGCTAAACCATAAGATGTTGCCCCACCATCATTATACTGAAAGTTTGCTAAATTATCGATACTTTCAGTAGTTATATTATTCATATCTTCTCTGGCCATACGAATACCACCAGCAAGACCGTTGCCTGTATGAAGAACAACTGTGGCTTGGCTACTATCTTGGCTATTGGCACCCAAATCTGCTACAATTTCACCTGCAACGCCAGCGAATGCGCTATTTTCGTCTGTGTTTCCTTTTCTAAAACTTACTGCGGTTGTTGCCATCTATTTTTCCTTATATTTGTTAAAAACTGATTCTAACGGAGCATAAAATAGTACTTTGAGCACCAAGATCATCACCCTTATCTATAATTTTACCTAAGCATCTTCCATATGGTACTGTTGAGGCTCTTCCTGGTTCTATTTGTGATAAATATACTCTGTCACCGAAATGTGGTTTGCATCTACCATCAAATATAACAGGCACTTTTCCTACCAAAGCAACTGGTAAATCTTTTGGTGTTCTTTTTTCACCAAGTTCATATCCTGGTCTTTCAGAAATAATACCATTACATTCCGTGATTGCTTGTGTGATTTCTGCTGCACCACATCCCATTGTAATAAGTGTTCCTGCTGGATAAACTTTATCAGAACTATAATATTCAGCTAAGTCTCCCCATCTTGCACGGTATGCTGTTCCAAAGAATGATAGGTTAGCATCTTCCATAATTGCTTGTGTTGGAGTTGCACCTTTTCCTACCAATGTAGTATTGAATTGTACAAAACTATTTACATCAATACGATTATCCCATGAAGATCCTTTTCCAGAGTTTGGTTTTGATCTTTGTAAATAATTATTATACAATGTATGTGGAGTTACTGCTGTTACATCTTGTATACCAGATGTTTTTTCTTTTACTTCTTCGTTTGTAGCATATCTTGTTGTACCATAGTCAACTTCTGATGCTTCGTCTGATAAATCCATTGCAAGTTTCAATGAACTTTTTGAACCAGTACCTGTGCACCATCCAACGAAGAAATCATTTTCTTTTATTGTTAGTTTACCTCTACGATCTTTTGGTTCTGTTGTTTTAAGCCCAACTTCATTGCAATAATCTGTCCAAACAGATGAGCTTTCATTTGTCCAATCTTTATCAACATATAGTGGAAGATTATACCAGTCTTTTGTATCACCAATGCTTTCTCCACCAGGGAAATCCCATACGTATGTTGAGCTTGGAACACCAGAAGAACTTATATTAGCTGTAAATGATTCACCTGTTGCTGCTCCAGATGGTGTACTTGGGTCATAAGAGAATTCAGCACCTGCAATACTTAATTCACCAACACCACTGATACTTACAATTCCAATTTCCTCTATTCCACCAGCTATGTTTACTTTTTTTACTCTGACTTTGAATTCAATTACTGGATTAGGATCGGATGATGTGTAAACCAACAAATCTCCAACATGATAATTTACACCACCGGTTGATATTGATATATCAAATGAACTTCCAGTGTTGAAACATGAAACATTACCAGAGAAGATTACATTTGATGAAACTTTTACACCAGTCAAATTATTTGTTCCATCTCCATTTGTTGGGTCTGCACGAACAAATTTTTTAGCATTTTTATCCCAAGTGGCAATCATATAATCATCAACACCTAGAACCTGTTCTTCTTGAACTTCAAGAACATCATCTCTTGGTGTAAAATATTGCCAAGTTACTTCACCTTTTGTTGGATCACCCTTTCTTGCAGCTAATGCTGGTGTGTTTGTACCAGAATAATTTTCAACTAAATAAAAGTTATATGGTGATAATGTAGTACCATAGTTTTCTACTAATTCAACTTCATTTTTTGCTTCTGGAATACTATTTACACTTTCTTTGAATAAAGTAATATCCGATACGTATCCCAAGTTTGTAATAACAGTATTCAATAAAAGTTTGATTGAATTACCAACTCTTGTCGCTGTTGTTGTATACTTTGGAATATTTGCATTTAAGTTACCAATTGCAAACAAAATCTTTCTAGTTGGTTCATTTGGGTCATTTATGTATAGACCAACAGCACCTATGGTATAATCATCATACCTATTACCATTCATTTCGCCATAAGTATTGGTTTCAATTTTTACAGTATACTGAATACCTCCGTTAGCCATATTTGTACGCCAACTAAGGTTATTATACAATGTAAAAAGGCTGTTTGTTTCTGTATCTAATATAATATCTCCATCATATTCAAAGTCTTCTTTTGTCCAAGACATAAGACTCTTTGTTGGATTTACAATATGATTTTGTTTAATTTTTACTGCTGAGATTTCTAGATGATATGTTCCTTCATTAATGTTGGATAAAGCTTCTATACCTTCTGATGTAATAACAAGAGAATAGTTAGGATCAACGCTTTGTATAACCCAGTTGGCACCATTATATCTTTCCAAATCCCATACTTCATCATTATCACCAACTTCATCAAACTTTGCACCTATAGCACATAGTAATCCAATTTGGGATAATTCTGATGGATTATTTGCAAAATATGTGTTTCTGTCATTTCTTGTTTCAAAGAAATGTTCTGCGGTTACACCATATGAATTTATTAATACGTACTTAGAAACTTTCATCTATTTTCTCTTTATTGTTTGCATTTGATTATTATATAGAACTCAAAGTTTGGTGAAAATATAGCTAAATAATGTGTTTTTATTCAGCTAATTTCCATTCTTCATATGTCTTTGGTTCTTCTTTCCACCATTCACCCTCTGATTGTGGATAATCTCTAAGATATTGTTGATACTCTAAAATTTTTTTATATTCTTGAGTGGAATCTGTTGTTGTTATTTTTAAATCTTTCTGCCCACGATAACGAGAAACACGCCACTCAATTCCATTTATATAAGAGTCACGTATTTCACGCATTTGTGCTTTTATTTCATCTTCTGTTGGAACATGTATATCAATAGGTGCAGGTGTTTGATTTTTTACAATTATATATGTATTATTGTTTTTTTCTATATGAGCAAAATGCAATTTACACCATTGGTAAGCTCCAGATGGAATTATATTTTCAAATATTTGACCAATATAAAATTCTTTTTCCATTTTTTACTCCAGTATTATTTTATTGATTTGAATTTAATATTTCATCATTTTTGTCAGCAATAAGGAATACCAGTTTAGCTTTGAATGATGTTATTTTTCCAGAATCTCTATGGATTTTTGCAAATATTGTTTTTTCAACAAAAGACCCATTTGATGTGTTTTTATTTGTGATTATATTATAATCAATGTTTGAATCATAATATATAAACGTTCCATCTGTTGTTAAATAAACATCTCCTGTATTAGATGTTGTATCTGTATTTACAATTGTATTTAGTGTGATAAATTCTAAATTATTTAAACCACCATCAATATTGCTTCTACCATTTGGTATAAATCCTTTTGTTCCTGGCAACATAAACACCGAAGAACCAATATAACCAAAGCCATTGAAAATGTAATTAATGGCCTCAACAGATCCTGAATTCAAAGTAACAATGCAAACAGGAAAACCAACAACACTAGTTTCTGTCGTACTTGTGTCTTCATATATTTTTATAATATTATTTGTTGTATCATACCAGGCATGTGTTAATTGACCAGATAAACTATCTGTATCACCAGATATACAATTTGTTGGTGAAATATAACTACCATCATCAAACAACATATAAACACCATTTTCATTATCAAATGAATACGTGATATCTTGTTGTAATGTACTTTCAGAAAATCCAGGTATTGTGTCACTATTGGTTGTTTCTGCTACAAAACATTTTTTAGACAATCCAACTAATTTTGTTCCATTATAAACAATGTTTACCAGTGGTGAATTGCTCAAATATGTGTTTTCTTCTGCCTCTGTCCAATTAATACCATCATATGATGTTGAAATATAATTACCACCAACGGCTATAAATTTATATCCATCATAAGTAATTGACGTCCAACTTGTGCCTGTCAAGTTGCTGTTTTTGGTGCCCTCTGTCCAATTAATGCCATCTGTTGATGTTGAGATATATCCTCCTGTACTTAAAATAACATATTTGCCATTTGCATATATGATTGATTTTTGATGCGTTGTATCAAAAGCTAAATTTGGTACTGCTTCAACTGTCCATGTTGTTATATTTGAAGATTTGGCAATTTTTCCATCATAAGTTGTGGCAATATACTGTGTTCCATCATAAGTCATGGAAGATATATAGGCGTTTGTTGATAATGTGTTGTTATCTGATATTCTTTCAATTGGCCAATCAAATCCATTTTCTGAAGTTGCTATTTTACCATGGTTCGATATTGCTATAAATTGCGTTCCGTCATAAATAATACTACGCCACATACAATTTTGGTTATCAACTCTTGCGTTTGTTACAAGATAATTTGTATTGGTGTATGTTTTTTCTGACCAAATATTTCCGTCTGCTGATGTATAAATTGTCCCGTTTGTTCTAAGTCCAACCAATTTTGTTCCATCATAAGCTATTGATGAACTATTCAGATAACAATACATATCATTACAATACCAGTTTTCCCATGTTATTGCATCATTTGATACATATATTTTACCAGTTAAATTACACAATACTAAAAATTTTTGTTTTATATAAACTATTCCGATAATACCAACAGCACTTGAAATTATTCTGCTTGGTGTTGTCCAAGTTTCTCTATCTGTTGAAGTCGATATGTAACCATATTCGCTAACGGCAACATATGTTGTACCGTCATATGCTATACCTGACCATCTATCGGTACTATGTTCGTTTGTATATGTTTTTTGAATTACGGTCCACGTATTTAAATCACTTGATGTTGCTATATATAATATTCCTTCACTTGTATAACCCCCACCAATAGCAACATATTGTGTTCCATCATAAATCATGGACCCCCAATTGTGACTTCCAAGACTTGTATTTGCTGTTGCAGTGGTCCAAGTTTCACCATCTGCTGAAGTTGTCATATAACCATGTGTATCTAATGCCACAAATTGTGTTCCATCATAAATAATTGATTTCCATCTTAATCCACCAACACCAGAAGGATTAAATTCACTAACTTGAGTTGGGGTTGGCCACTCCATATTATTGTTAGTTGTTGAAACATATCCTTTTTCTGATAATGCAACAAATTTATAAGATAAAAGATTTGTATTTGGATTTATTGTTTCTTTTACAGCTATACCACACCATTCGTTTACAGACCCAGGCAACAAACATAGTCCATTATTATAGTCAATCATTGCAAACATTGTTGTCAAACCAGAATGGACAGAAGTTGTCAGATTTGATCTTGCAGAACATCCCATATCACCAATTGCAAACAACCATTGTCCAGCAGTAGTTGTTGAATATGTTGTCATGGCTCGCCAATATTGATTGCCTAAAATATTGTTTTGAGATGTATTCCAAACATCAATATCTGGTATATAATCATTTCCACTTGGTTCATGAATTTTAGATCCCGATTTAAGTGTTATTTCACCATTTTCTAAATCTAATTTAATATCTTGTGGTATTTTTGTGATACAATTAGTAGTATGACCAGTATCTCCAGGCTCACCTTGATTCCCTGGTATGCCTTGTGGCCCTCTTATGTTTCTTGTTGTCGGATTTTCTAAATCTCCATTATTTGTCCAAGAAAGATTACCATTTGTATCCACACTTGGAGTAAAATATATTGAAGATGATGGAATATTTTCTAATTGTTGTTCAACCCATTCTTTTGTTGGGATTTTGTGTCCACCAACAGTGGCTCCATCATGAACTGTAAGCTCATGAGTTTGTGTGTTTACTGTAACTTCACCCATTGCCCCAGTAAATGTTTGACTTGAGGTTGTGTTTCCTCTTCTTAATTGTAATTGAGTAGCCATATTTTATTCACCTTCGTTTATATTTCCAAGATCTTGTGTTTCTGTAACCGGATCTGTTATTTCACCTAAATCCATAATAGCGTCTATATTTTCTTCTATGTAACCCATATCCAAACTTCCTGGAGTTGGTGGTTCTGGTTCATCGCCGCTATCAATACCCCATTTTTTAGCCCAGAATAGCGCACTGTTTATTGTTATATTGAAATAAGCACACATTTCTTCTATTTGAAGTTCATCATCAACAACAAAATGTTCAACTACAAAGTTTTTATTTAAATCTTCAGGATGCTGTAATGTGTTTTTATCAACTCTAATACCAACATCCATAGCTTCGCTTGTTAATGTATATATTTCATCAGCAAATGGTTGTGTTGTCATGAATCCAAGTAATATCATGTTTTCACTTGGTTCAGGATTTTCAGGAGTAATGCTTGCTGTTGTATTATTACCAAAGTTGTATACAGTAATTAGTCTGTGAATGTATATGACCGTGCTAGCAAGATTATAAAACTGTTTATAGAATCTTGACATAGCTTCTTCATAGTTTTCAACAGAAAGAATGTTTATTTCAACTTCTACGTGGTTTGTTGGATATAAATCTGCTGGTCTATTCCATTCCATCCATTCAACCCACTTACCTTTGATTCTGTCTTTTACGTAACCATAATCGATATCGGCAATACCAGGATGTAATGGGTCTGGAGAATTAGGGGATCCTTCGCTTACATTTCCATAATCAATATCTGGTTCTCCTGGAATCCAAGGCCAAGGAGAAGATGGTGACCCCTGATTTACATAACCATAATCAAGAGTTGGAAATCTATATTCTTTTTGCCATTCCGCACCTTGTTCTTCTGGTAGATAAAAGTCAACATATTCTCTTTCTATGTTTTGAATGTTTACATCTGCAGAAGAGCTAATTGATATAAGTGCATCATCTCCATGACTACAATCTAATGAGCAATTATCAAAATTTATATTATCCCCGCCAACAACTGGAGAATAGGTGAATGATTTTATTTTTCCATAACCACCAACTGTCTTATCTACATCGGTTATATTGATTGTAAATATGCCATTTTCATCGGTAAGTGTTTGATCTGGAACATATATACCACCATTTGTGTCAATTGTTAGCTGATACTTATATACATCAACTTCTTGATTTAGTGTCAAATTAGCCTTTTTGGTTATATTGATTAAATCAAAAGTTCTTTGATAATTTAGTATTTCTCCATTTGATTTTTTTGTAAATATTGGTTTTGTGCCTATTGGTGGATCTAGTGTAAAATTTGTAACCCTACCATCTAAAACACCATTGACAGTTACTGTAAACCAATCGTCTGTGGTTTTTAGTATTGAGCCTACACCTAAATTTGTATTTATGTTGTGTAACAATTGGGCATTGGTGCCATAATCTTGTTCTATTTTTCTGATTATAATATAACCATTTTCACCGGCTTTTGATTTGAATGAATCATCATTATTTCTTCCACCACCTGCTGCACCGTTACCACTTTTTGTACCACCATTCCCACCAACACCGCCTTGTAAGACTATATCGTTTTGATTGTTTTGTGATACATATGTAGCAGAACCACCGTCACCACCTTTTGCTGTCCATGTTGTTCCATTGTATGAAAATGCTGATCCACCACCACCAGAACCAGAAGCAGCCTTTACAAGAACTGTGCCATTTGTAACATTATTCTTTTTGGTTGCATCATCCCATAAACTATATGCATCCCAAACCCAATGTTTACCGTGAAAGTGTTTACGTATTCCGCCGTGTCTATGATGCCAACCGCCAGTTACAGGGTCAAGTTGTCCAATTTTTGTATATCCCATTGATCCGTTTGTGGTACCAGTACCACCAGCACCAGCTCTTGCGGTATCATGTCCCCTTGCGTAACTTGGTTTACCGCCTTCACCAATTGAATATTTTATTGTTGTTCCTGCTGAACAAAATATTCTTTTTGTTATTTCTTCACCCTTATAACCGGCACTAGCTGGAGAATCACATATACTACCAATACTTGTATCTGCAGCACCACCTGAACCACCTGCGCCAGATATTGTTATTTCATAAATTGCACTTTCGCTTACTGTATATTCGCCATTTCCAGTATGAGTGTTTGAATGAACCTCATAAACAAGATTATCTTTTGCTGTTACTAATAATTGCAAAGCTGTTGTTTCTTTTTGGTGTATTACAGTTAATTCATCGTCTGCTACTGGTGTACCTGTAAATGATATACCATAATTTTCTAAATTTACAATATAGTTATGATATTTCCAATCTGTACCATTATATGTAAAAACATGAGCACCATCTGAAGTTATTTGTGTTTCAAAAACTGCTGCATTTACCAATAAATCAGACAAAGAATCGCCAACTGTTTGAGATATTGACACAGTTGATTGTAATTGTAATGGTGCATTTTTTATATTACTATAAGATTTTGTTCCGGTTGGTTTTGATAGCTCTGTTCCTGTAATATGACCTTGAGAATCAATACTTGTTACTGTAATTATACCATTATACAAAGGTGTTGTTAGCATATCTCCAACACTAAAACCACCAGAAGCACCAGACTCAACATTTTGTAAATATCTGTATATATAAGGAACAGAGTCACATTTTAGTGTGGCACCGATTGAATTTGATTTTAGTTGTAAAGGTATTGTTGAGAATGCTTGTTTACCTTCTTGTGTACTTGCTCTATATCTACCTTCTATTAATTGTCCTTGTGGACCAACAGCTTCTGGATCATCATCAATTGTGATTGAAATACCAGTATCGATACCATTGCCAATTAGACGATATTGTTCACCTGGTTTATATCCAGTACCAGAATGTGTGACCCCAGCATTGTTATATATTGAGTATGTATATGAATAAATTTTATCTGATTCTTCACTTTTTGATTTTGTTTTATGAAAAGTGAATAATTGTTTGATATCAATAAGTTTGGTATTATCCTGAACAATGTTGAAGTAATTTAAGGAATTTTTTGTTCCAGCAATTCTATAGAAACCTGTTAGTTCTTCCATTGCTTCTTGCATTTGTTTTATGTTCAAATGCTTAATATCCAAGTCCATACCAAGAAGACTCAATAATTTATGAACATGTGCAGAATCTACGTTTTTGATATTTCTAATGTTTTTTATTCTATGTATTTCATCATGTATTTCATCCAACAAAACTCTTTGAAATACACGTAAAATCTCTGGAAGCATTGTAAACTTTTTATCATAATCAGAAAGATAATCTGTAATGCTTTTTGCTTCTGGTACTTCTAGATAATATTCATCTTTTGAATAATTTTGTCCAGAAAACTCTTGTATTGTTATTGTTTTCAATCTTCTAGTATCATAATCAGTATCAACAATAAGCAATTTACCAGCTCTATCTTTTTCATAAATCATAAAGCCTGGTCTAAGATCGTCAATCAAAACTCTTACAAGGTCATCGAATAAAACACTTGAATCATATAATAATGGAATTTCTACACCATAATCATCTTTAGGGCCATAAGTAGTAACGCCAGATGTTGCTGTAAAGTTTATAGAGCTTGTGCTATCTTGAAATTTATAATATTCAAATTTATCTCCATAATCGATATCAACAATATAACCATCCTTCACTACGTCTCTTTGTTTTCCGCCAGTTGGTATAAATGTTGTGCTTGTATATCCATCTACTGTTTTTAGTTGTTCTGGGGAAAGAAGTTTTCCGTCTTGAAAGACTAAAGTATTGTTTTTTGAATAACCCATATTGTTTTCTGGATTGTTTGTTTTAACTAAATTTCCAGTTATTGGATCAATTGCTTTTGTATGTGTATTTGTTGGATCGCTCAATATACCATAAGAAATTTCAGTATTTGACACATAAATTGTAATAGTGTGAAATTGTTGATCGTTTTTGATAATAAGAAGTGCTATATTACTATCATCTAAAACACGATATTCTGTTTTCTTCAATAATATACCATCAACAAAGACTATTATATTGTTATTTCTAACGTTTGAAAGTGTGTTGCCTAATTTATCTTTACCAAACACTACGATTCCATAGTCATCAATAGTCTTTTCGTAATAATATGTTCTACTTACGTTTGCACTATAAAAAACACTTATATAATTAACTGCTTCTCTGTATAAAGACAATTCGTTATTTTCTAATGTATAACGAGATTTTTCAATTATACGACCATCAACAAAGCATAGTGTATTATTATAACCACTTTCTATTGTTAGGCTGCTGTTTACATATATTTTGTTTATATCTGACATTATTTGAAATCTTCGTTGAATTTATCTGTTATTATCAAGTTGTTTGCTGGTAATGATATAAATTCATAAGGCTTACAACTTATATTTTCTGTTGGATATGTTACAATAAATCTTTTTACGCCAGCTACATTATTTATTGCGGCCCAAATATCTGAAACATCTAAGCTCTTACCAATATAATAAGGTGTAACTTCAAAAACACTATTTATTGCTTCTTCTACTTTCTTTCTTGTGTCTTTATAAGAGTAGCTATCACCATATTCAACTGTCACTTCAACCTTTACATTTTTTACACGTGGTTGTTTGAATTCAGTATAGGTTGTGAAGTGATTATATTCTTCTATAACAGGAGAGTCGATTGATTGTGCAGTTGCAGTACTATATGCGTTTCCAGTAAATGTTCCATATACACCTGTTGCATCTTCTGATGATACTGTTAGTTTTGCACCAGATCTTTGTTGTGAACTGACAACACCAGAAAGAAATTCTAAATCAACATCTTCTACGTCTAATTTTCTGTTTCCAGTTTGAGCGGCATCAGGATTTTGTATAACACCAATTGAGTCATTTATTGAAACTTCATAACTACCAGTATCAATATTTGTAACTGATACGTTTGCAAACTTACCATTATTAAATGAATATACCAATATATCGTTTGTTTTATATCCATTTGCTGCTGTTAGACCACTTATTTCAATAGAATACTTATAATAATCCATTCTTTGTGGGTCTTTCAACAGTTCTGGTATGCACATATCAACCATAGAATTGTTTTCATAATCTATTGTTGAAGTTTTGTGATTTGTATAAAAATGTTTATTTGGGGCGCTTGCTCCTGTGCTACTATCCCATGTGCTATTTCTTGCTGTTTTTGTTTCTGAACATATATCTGTTGCTTCTTCTTCTGGATATTCAGCATCTTTTAGCATTAAGTATGAAGCACCTTCTCCGAAAGGAATAACACGACTAACAACGTAATCTTGAACTTTGTTATAGTTGCTATCAAAAACAGCATCACCTTCTTCCGGTGTATCTGATAATGTGAAATAGAATGGAGACATTAGGTCATCAGGTTGTGGATTTCCACCCCATGCATACATTTTTGAAGTTCTTTTATCTAATACAAATTTCATTTGTCCAATGTAGCATTTTTGTCCCCAATCATTTTTATCTTCATCATGAAGTGTATAGAATTCGATCATATATCTTCTATATTGTCTCCATCCATCTATACGTTTTTCATTTTCTTTTTTATCTGTATCAGATGGATTGTAAAGATTTGTTGTTATCCAATCACTCCATGCATTCTTTTTTTCTGGAACATTTACCAACTGCATTTCTGCTATTCTTTTCCAATCACTATTGTTTTTTATGTTTTTAGTAAAATCGGAATCAGCACTCATTTCATCTGTTGCATATATTGAAACTTGTCCAGGGAAAAGATCTAGTTCTGAATCTTCTTCTGATGGCGTTTTAAATGCGAACATTGAAATTGCACGTGGTGTATCAAATATCAATTGTATTTGTAGTGGAGTATCAAAACTTATTTTCATTTGTCCACTGTTACCTGCATATTTACCATTGAAAATAAAATCAGTATTATCAGATGTATCCAATAATTTTGTTTCATCATGGCCTTGTTCCATTCCTTGTAATACACTAAGTTGCATTGCCGTTCCACTTTGATCCCAATATAACCATTGTGAATCATCATATGGATATAGGCTACTATCTTCATTATTATCACTTGGATCACAAACCAAAACACCATTACCGTTTTTATCGGTATATTTGATTTTTCTATCTTCATCAACAGAATAAATCAAATCAATTTCATAAGATCCAGGAAATCCTCTAATTGTTCCAACTGAATCTGTAAAATATATTGGGTTTTCTGCACTTACTGGTTCAAAGCTATCTGTAATTGATAAACTTTTCATTGGTCTATAATCATATCTTTGAATTTCTTTAATTCCTGTGTAATAGACCATATTCATCATAATTTTATCATAACCACCATTTGTTTTTGCTTCTTCGTATTCACCCCATACGTTTGCAGAAATATATCCACATTTATTTAGAAGAAGTGCTTTATAATCGTTTCTACGAATTGCTCTGTTTCCCGATGCAAATATATAAGGAGAAGATTCTTTCAGAACTTCCATACTTTGATTATCAAAACCACCATATGATGGTGATGGTGTAATAATTTCAACAGTCAACAATGTATCAACTGCTTGATCAACACCATATATTTTTGTCATCAATTCGGCATTCATATTTGTTTTTTCTATGTTACCATTGCTGCCGACATTTGATACGAATTCTATTCTAATTTTTGATCCAGATGCTGGTATGCTACCGTTAGAGTTATTACCAATTTTTATAAATGCTCTACCATCAGAAGACATACGTAACATAACTGTAGTAGCTTGTTCTTGGTCAATAAACTGCATAGAGTTCAAGGACAAGAAAGAGTCGGTTGTATCCCATTCTTGATCGTTTATGAATACTTTTACCATATTCATATTGCATTTGAAATCACTTGAAAAATAAAACTTTTCTCCAGATGAGCCACTTGTTGTAAATTCAACTATTGTATATTCACCTTGTGTCAACAACACATTGTGTATAATATCTGATGTTGAGCTCCAAATAATTGGATCTTCGTTGAAAAATGGAATTCCTTCAACTTGGAATACACTATGTCTTGGAATAACTACATTATTTTGACCACATAATGAAGTTCTTTTGATATCGCAATATAATTTAGATGATACATTACCATGAAGTCTATTTCCCAAAGTTTCTGCTAATTGATATATTGCAGATGGAGAAAATGCTGTATTAGTATAACAATTGGCTAAAGCTGATACCATTGTGTATTGTAACATTGAACCATAACCAGCAAGAAGATTTACTAATGCTGTTGAAGTTTCAGAAGGATACATGGCCTTAAAGGTTGGTGATTCTTCTGTTAGTCTTTCAGTCAATGCGTTAGCTAAAGTATTGGTATCATAAATAATTGAATCTAATTTCATGGCTTATTCTACTATTGTTGTGTTTACTTGTCCAGTTAAATTATTTAAACTTGGAACAGTGAATAAAATGTTTATTTCATATGTATATTCATCTTTTTTTATCAATGTAATATCTGCTGGAGATAACTTTACTCTTGGCTCGTATGTTTGTATTTCTTGCTGCATTAGTGTAGCTATTTGGTATATTTCCAACCCATTTTCAAACAATAAATTCCACAAAGATGAACCATAGGATCTATTGAATGGAACAGAGCCTATTTTAGTATTGAACAATCTTTCTAATGATTTTGCTATATCTTGTGTGTCTTCAACATACACAAGTTGATTACTGCGAGGAGCAAAAGATACGTTTAAGTCAATATACATTTTGTGGGATTTTCTTTTATTACACTAATAGATAGAACTGTTTTTGTAGAAGGTTTTTATAGATTTTTCTAATTATTTTTACTAAAAAGGTGCTCCGGTGGTCAACAAAATCAATTCACCATCGTCTTGTTTTTTGTAAAATTCACAATCTTCTGTTAGAGCCTTCAATGCTTTCCATGCAATCAATGTTGCTTGATATGGTTGGTCATTTATTGGAATATCAACATTACCAGATAAATCACCTGGATCTGTAATGTGGTTTCTTATCCATTGTACCAATGGAAGATTGTTTGCATCATACATTACTCTAAAAACAAAATTGTGTTTTACCTGTGGAACTTCTACAGGAGACCAAGTTATACTGCCACTACTTCCTGTTGTTGATGCTGCAGTTACCACTGGGATATAACCTTGTATGCAACATATAATAGCATCACAAACCATTGCCCAAAAACCGTAAGATGTGCGAATATCAGAAAAATCTCCCAATACTTGCATAAATGATGTTGTTGGATCAAAGACAACTGGAGTATTAGTATATGGAGTCAAAGCAACAACATTCCATTTTATTGTAGTATCAAGTGTTTCTTCCATCCAGGTCATATAATCAGAAAATGGAACAGTAACTGGTGCTAAAAGTGGAGGTGTAGGCACTGTAGGTACAAGTTTTCCAGCAGCCGCAGCAATAACAGGAGAACCACCAGGAGTTTGCCCAACATATGCTCCAACCAACTCGGCATTTGTGGCAACATAGCTGGATATTTTTGCTCCCATTTTTGTTCTAAATTGCAATAGATCAGTGCATCCCTCTTCTAAGACAGGTTTTGCTGCAGTATATAATCCACTACCGCTTATAGACATAGACATGGTAATTCCTTATGCAGAAGTTGGAGAAACGTGTGGAGTATTTGTTAGTATGCATTTTTGTAAACAATTGAATCCCATTATTGTGCCTTTTTCAATTGTTACTGGACCGCCATTTATTGTTGTTGCAGAAGCTTTAAGTGTTGCCATACCGCCTGCTTCTACATTAGCGTTTCCACCCATTTTTATATTTGCATTTCCTGATATATTTACAGTTACAGGGCCATCTATACTTATTGTTGCTTGTGTTATTTTGGATATATCGATCTTACCCTCATATATCATCTTTAGTGTTTTATTTACTTTATCAACACCTATAAACTCACCTTTTTGGGTATATATACCATAAGAGCCTAAATAATCTCCACCGCCAGGAGTTGCTGAATTGTTTTTATATAAAGATCCAAGATATAATATTGAATTAGGATCGTTTGATAAAAATAAAACCAATACTTTTGTGCCTACTTCTGGTACAGCATGATCTATATCGGCATTTCCAAAACCCATAAATGTTGGTCCAACTCTAGCGGCCCATGGAAGTTTGTCATCAGATATATTTTTATGAATAATATCCACCCTTACTTTTACTCTGTAAGAGTTTTGTGGATCATTATTATCGACAACTGTTCCAATTGAAAATGGGTTTGTAAATTGATTTGTGTTTAGCTTAGCGTCTTTCATATTAGTAACTCTCAGTGCTTCTTCCGTTGTATCCTTGTGAGCATAGTTCAACATCCATGCTTATATTAGAACTTGTTATTGTTGTTACAATTTGACTAACAATATATTTAATTGTCATGGTGTTTATTTCTTTGCCACTAGAGTTTGAAGATGACGCATTTATTGTTGATACTTGGGATAATTTCAATGGTCTAAAATAATCACAAGACAAAATCAAATAAGTAGAAAATGTTGACAAAATTCTTTTATTTTGAGCATCAGCAATAAAGAAATTTTTATGATGATTTCCAACATCGAATTGTAAAAAGTCAATTCCTAATCCTTGTGATAACTCTTTGTTTATATTTACTATTTCACTAACAGCTCTTACTTTATTTGCATTTTCATGTTTTGTATTGTAAGAAAGCAGATCAAAATGATAATTGTTTCCATTATATCCGCTATTGTATAAATTTTCATCTCCAGGTTTTATATCCATAAATAAATTTTTATATCTTACAATTCTATCATTCACATCGGTTGCTAAAGTATCACCATAATTGAATTTTACAATATTTTTTGATTC
>Ga0265298_10003907_pt1 | contig 19339 bp, 13 predicted proteins | sample AusTroGonzalo_MG_3_FD_193486 | JGI IMG/M metagenome (GOLD analysis project Ga0265298, IMG submission 193486) | Bovine rumen microbial communities from tropical cattle in Woodstock, Queensland, Australia - Gonzalo_01 | ecosystem: Host-associated > Mammals > Digestive system > Stomach > Rumen ... | reverse complement strand
AAGATTCTGCGGGAATCCATTGACGCACGGAAGAAGGACCACATTTTCTTTCTGTATCAAGTATATATTAAGCTGAAAGACAATCGGGAAGATTTATTGCAACTCGATAATGTCAGTTTATATCAAGTTCCAGAGCCGATTAGCTACCCGCAATGGAAAGAAGAGTTGCCTCCCGTGGTGGTGGGGTTCGGTCCTGCCGGCATGTTCGCCGCCCTATATTTAGCCCGTTGCGGAGCTAAGCCTGTGATTATTGAAAGAGGCAGTCGCATTGAAGAAAGAAAAGCAGAAGTAGCTGAATTTCTGCAACATAAGAAACTGAATCCCAACTCCAACGTGCAGTTTGGAGAAGGCGGAGCCGGCACTTTCTCTGATGGCAAGCTCTCCACCAACATCAACGACTGCTATATCAGTTTTATACTGGAGGAATTTCAGAAACACGGGGCTACCGAAGATGTTTGCTATGCCGCCAATCCCCATGTAGGCACCGACTATCTGGAAAAAGTAGTGCGCAATATACGGGAGGAAATCATCAGTTTAGGAGGGGAATTTCACTTCAACACCACCTTTGATGACTTCCAGCGGGAAGGAGAGGTAATCCAGCTGCACTGCCATAATGGTTTCAACCTCAAAAGCAAACACGTATTGCTCTGTTTGGGGCACTCTGCCCGAGACACCATTAAACATTTATATGCCAAAGGCCTGAATATGGAGGCCAAGCCTTTTTCCATGGGTGTGCGTATTGAGCATTTGCAAGCCGACATCAACCGGATGCAGTACGGCAAAAGTGCCAAATTGCTGCCCGCCGCCTCGTATCGGGGAGTGGTACATTTGAAGGACCGCAGTGTCTACACCTTCTGCATGTGTCCCGGAGGCGTAGTGATGGCCTCGGCAAGCGAGGACGGCACCATTGTGACCAATGGCATGAGCGAGAAGAAACGAGATAAAGCCAATGCCAACAGCGCCCTGCTGGTGGGCATCAATCCAGAAGATTATTACCAAAACAGTCCTTTGGATGGGCTGAATTATCAAGCAAAATACGAAAAGTTGGCCTTTGAGATTAGCGGGGATTACCGCGCCCCTGCCAACTTGGTGGGTGAGTTTTTGCAGGGCAAGATTGCCAAGGGACATCGCAAGGTGAAGCCCAGCTATCCGCACGGGGTGGTGTATTGCGACTTGGGCCGCTGCCTGCCCACATACGCGGTGAAGGCCTTGCGGGAAGCTCTTCCTTTGTTTGACCGGAAACTGCGAGGCTTAAACGATGCCGATGCCGTGATGACGGGCATCGAGAGCCGCTCCTCCTCACCCGTGAGGATTTTGCGAAATGAAAGCCGACAGAGCAACATCCCTGGCCTCTACCCCGTAGGCGAAGGTGCCGGCTACGCCGGTGGCATTGTCAGTGCCGCACTAGATGGGCTGAAAACGGGAATGGAGATAGTTGAAAGTTGAAAACTGAAAACTGAAAACTGAAAACTGAAAGTTAACAATTACTTTTTATGTTCATGCCGGAGGCATGAGACGTGCCCTCAGGCGCAATTAACACCATACAAGCAACGGAGTTGCGCAGTGTGGTGTTAGTTGCACTGCGTGCGTATCACCTCTCCGAAGTGAGAATTACTATACTTGTTGACTGAATCAGTCTTTGACGCAGCGGAGGGAGATAGCGACACCTACCTGGCTGCCAGCAGCCATGCCTGTAATATCAGGAGAAAAACAATAGAAACGGGGTGCGGCGATAAACTGATGCTGTACATCGATCATCGTGGTACTCCAATAATGCACGCCCAAGTTCTGGTCCATATAGTTACCATTATACGTTCCACACGGATAGGCAGAGAAACCTGTGGCATTATTGCTCCATGATTCCCAACCCGGGCAACATTCAAAGCCGGTGCCAGCGCTTTCCCAGTCTTTGGCGACACACAACGATTTGACAATATGCGCAGGATTGCCATCGCACACATACTGGCTTTGGCTGCCCACATAATTGAACAGCTGTTCCCATTCCGCCTTGCTGGGCACGTGCCAACCTGTGGGGCAAATACCCTGCACGCCCGACGGATTTGCCGTTGACGATTCGGCTCCATGCATAACCGCAGGCCAGTTATACAGATAACCCCACTGCTCAACTTTAGTTTTATCCCCGGCAGGAGCATATCTATAGGGATCTGTGTCGCTCCACTGTCCATCCGTTCCCATCGGAATTGCTGTACCATCGGCATAATGAGTGACACGGAGATTTTGGGCCATCCACTCCTGGTTGCCCAGCACAACCGTATTATATTGATTCCCGTCGACATCCGTCACACCATTGGGAATGATATGATCACCTGTTTCTTCCTCTCCACCACCTTCACCTCCACCCGGTTCATCCCCTTCACCCGAGTTGTCTCCAGGATTTTCTCCACCACCTGGCACTTCAGTATCAGTATTATTCTGATTATTGGACAAATTTTCCTTGTGGCAAGAAAGCGTCAGCAAAGCCAAAGAAATGAGCAATGACAAGCCTACCAAAATAAACTTTTTCATATTTCCGTGTTCTCGTTTTTATACATGTACACTTACATGACGCTTTAAACATCAAAAACGTTACAAGAAATATGAATTTTTTTACGATCTATAGCTAATCATTAGGCCTCAACAGACTTGGGCATCAGTATAGCACAGCGGTCAATAATCATGTTGGCATAGTCAAAGCCCGAGTCACAGGTCTTTTTATTTCCCGTGCCATCATATCCCATGTGCAGGTGCATGGTATCATATCCCGTCACAATGTAGGCAAGCAACTTCCGGTCTCTTTCGCCGGCAGCCTCCTTGTATTTATCAATTGAGGGACGGCCTTTGCCCTTACGGATGTTCAGCACCGCATCCAAGGCAATCAGACAACCCTTCCACAGTGTATCGCCTGCCATTTTCACATACTTTCCATCCATATACATTTTAAACTTGCGATCATAGTTCGCATTCTTAATGACATCTTTCGCATTGGAAACATATCTTCTGGCTTCATCAATTGGATTTTCCATTTCAATAAATTTTACCGTGTGTTCCGATTGCAAAAATACATGGAAAAACAATATAAATCAACGAACTCTGAAAAATTTTTACGTATTGAGAATCAATATATTAAAAATTCAAACAAAATATTTTAACAATAATAAATTACTTAATCGATGAATTTTTAACAGATCAGTAATATTACTGAAAATATTCCACTGTGCCATCACAAGAATAGACACGTATATACTGACCATTAATGGTAGGAAAAATATAGGACGGATATTCATCGAATGGCGGAGAGAGTGGTGTTCTTAATGTCATCGTGTTGCCTGTGGGCATCGGGATATCAGAAGTGCGAAGATAGTCCCATGCCTGAGCGAAGGAGACTGGAATCTGATCAACAAATATCTGTATATCCCCTATCATGTGGTCTATGATTTTTGTCATCTCGGGAGTTCCTGAAAAATCATTTTCCAGATGATCAAGTAACAAAACCGTATCTTCTACCTGAAAAATGGTTCTCATGGAAACAATCACGGGACTTGTGAGTGTATTGACATTTTGGGAGAACAACGCATGTGCCTCATAAAACATGAAATCATCATAGAGGTTTTCAATCATGCGATAATCTGACTTAATGACAGCATCAAAATCGTATGAATTCACTGTCGGTTCGGGTATCGGTTCAGGTGTCGGTTCGGGTTGGGGCTTGTCTTTTTTGCAAGATGTCATGCAAATTAAGAAAGCAAAAAGGGTAAAAATTGCGAAAACTGTTTTTTTCATATTTTTTGGTTTTAGGTTTCCTCTGATAAATAATCATTAATTTTCATGATTTTGACAAACTTCGAGACGAAGTTTGCCAGCATATTTATAACAAGTTGTCTATATGTCAACTATCTTCGGCAAATCTGCCAGCGGATACCAGCCTTCATAAAGAATGTGGAGTTCAGACAGACATTGCCCGCCACCCAGCCTTTACTCTTCCATCCCAGTTCAAGGTAGGGGTCTATAAAGCGACTGTGATAAGACAAACGTGCTTTAATCAGACCTCCCACAGATCCTTTATCCGTATAAAAAGACATATCCTTTGGTTGCACCCAAAACATCGCCACTCCTCCTATCTGCATCCGGTTGTTCAACAAGGGGAAATCCATCAAGCCCGCCTCGATGCCGCCAAAATGATGATGAAGATTGTTATAGCTGTGCAAGGTAGCATACAGATTAAACTTAGGTGCCTGCAAGTATAGGTCGAGGGAGACATCATCGCCGAAAGAGGTCAGATAATGGCGGAAAGCAAAGTTGCCGTAATAGGTGCCCTCTTCTGTGTTGGCCAAGCGGATGCGTGAAAAGCCTATCATCATGGGGGACATAAAGTTAAAGACATCCAAACCGAGCTGTCGTTTCAGGTATTTACGTCCTTCCTCGGAAATATCGTCGTACATGATGTATCTGTCATACCCCACACCACTCGGATGGATTCCGCGAGCAGCATATGGTTTATCGGGAAAACACAATGCGTCAATCCATGCATTCATATCCATGCCGGTGAAATCGCGAGATTCGATAGTATTTTCAACCAGATTACGTTCCTGTATTCCCTTGTCTCCCAAACCACGCGCACAACTGTTGATATACATGATATTCTGGATGGAATACATGATATACAGCACCTCGTTATCCAGATTCTGGTGGTAGAAAAATTCATTGGACTGAAGGTTGCGGACAATCTGCACCTCCGCCTCATGTCCGGCACTCATCAGGCGCACAAAATCAGAATGATGTTCATCACAGAGTCTCTGAAGGTCTTCATCTTTCACGCGATTCACCGCTATTGAAGCTTTTCCAAAGGGGAAAGTCAACACCTCGTTAAAGCTGTTGATACCATACTGGTTCATCACCGCGCGATGGTATTCCTCATGAAGCCAAGGAACGCCCAAGGGCAACCACTGGGTCAGCACATCAAAACCACTGATTAAAAAACGCTGCAAAAAAATCTGCGCTCCTTTACTTTTTTTGACACGTATATTTTTGAAGCCGAAATGAACAGCAGTATAAAAATCCGTTGAATAAGCCAGCGAGGCCTCCATTCCAGGATTCATATACATTTTGAAGAAGCCGCCCGTGGTATTGTAGGAATGAATTTGCGAAGGCAGGTCCACCAAGGGCATGTCAAGATACACCTCACCAATACTATCCGTGTAAAATATCAAATTATTCTCAAAATTGCGCTGTCCACTCACAAGCAGTGGAAACAAGAGTACGCATAATAGCACGTGCAAGCTCAAGCACCGTTTCATCATGATTTGGTTTGATTAATGATACATCTACTGTGCAAAATTACATAATAATTTCGATTAATTTCTATTTCCACTGTTTTTTGTTGTATTTTTGCAGAGCCTCTGGTACTGGGGACAGTATTATCAGTCTATTTTATACTACCCCGGCCTTCGGCCACCCCTTCTACAAGAAGGGGAATTTATAGTTCTTAATCATCAACAAAGCAGCATGAGCAAAGTACATATCGGAATATTCGGAAGGAGAAATCAAGGCAAAAGCATGTTAATCAACGCATTAGCTGGACAGGATATTGCCATTGTATCGGACGTGGCAGGCACCACCACCGACCCTGTAAAAAAGAGCATGGAGATTTTCGGCATCGGGCCCTGCGTGTTGGTGGATACCGCTGGACTGGACGACAGTGGAGAAGTGGGCGAAAAACGTGTGGCCAAAAGTCTGGAAAGCCTGAAAATCATTGACATAGCCCTATTACTGATCAGTGGCAACCAATTCGGAGAATACGAGATTAACTTGATTAATCAATTCAAACACTATGAACTACCCTTCATTATTGTCCACAACAAAGCTGACCTGCAAGCCTTGAACCAGCAATGCCGTCAGCAACTGGCACAATACAGGGCTCCAATCGTTGACTGCAGCGCTGCCACCAAGCAAGGCTTAGAAGAATTAGTGCAAGCCATCGTCAAGGCCACTCCGGCATCGGCCTATCGACAAGAGAATCTTTTGGACGAAATCATCCACGAGGGCGAGACCATCGTGCTGGTGATGCCACAGGATTCCGAAGCCCCCGAAGGGCGACTGATTCTGCCGCAAGTGCAGGTTATCCGCAATATCCTCGACAACAAAGCCATTGCCATCTGCCTGCAACCGTCGGAGCTATCCACCTATTTGGCTATCCATCAGCCGGATTTGGTCATCACCGACAGCCAAGCCTTTGGAGAAGTCGCGAAAATCGTGCCAAGCAGCATACCGTTGACGGGCTTCAGCATCGTGCTGGCCCGCTCGAAGGGCAATTTCGATAATTTCATCAGGGGCACCCAGCATCTGCGGCAACTGCAGGATGGAGACACCATTTTAATGTTGGAATCCTGCACGCACCTCAGCTCTTGTGAGGACATTGGCCGGCTCAAACTGCCGCGACTGATACAGCAATTCACTGGAAAGCAGCTAAACTTCCAGTTTGTCGCAGCTTTGTCGCCCCTACCCTCCTTGGACAACATCGCAATGGCCATTCAATGCGGAGGGTGCATGGTGACCAAACGCCAGCTGATGAACCGCATCAAGGAGATCACCGATAGAAATATTCCCGTGAGCAACTACGGCATGACCCTATCCTTAGTCAACGGCATTTTTGACCGGGCTACTGAGATTTTCAGAAAAAAATAAAAAAACAGGCCGACAAGAATCAGCCTAAGCTATATTTCTTAAAAATTAATGATACGCTACATCATATCATTCAGTTCATCGATGTCATCCTCACGAGAGCTTCCGGGGGCAACCGAACGCTGGAGAGAAGCCACCAACGAACCGATCATCTTGGTCAGTTCCATCAACTGATTACGAGAATAGTCTTTTTGTTCCGCATTGATAGCATTGAGGCCAGAGGCGATTTCTGTGTAGACAACACACTCTCTAACAGAACTTTTGGCCATTTTCAAATAATAAACGAACTGAGCTTTATTGCGGGATGAGCCCTCCGCAATATTCAGTGCAATACTCTGGGCGGACTTCAAAAACATGTCGCCCAAAGCCTCTTTCTTATCAGAAGGGAACATCGGAACCACGCCATAGAGCCAGTTAATATAGTCCAGTGCCTTGGCGTAAATTCTCAAATCCTCGAACCTGAAGAAACTTACGGGGTTTTCTTGTTCATTCATTTTTATGTTATTTATAATTTCGTTCGGCAAAAATAAACATAATTTTTCAAACAAACACATTTTTGCGATAAAAAAATTTCTTTATCTTTGCATCCTCGAAAAAATTAACAAAACAAATATAATATGAAAAAGCATCAAATTTCCTCTGAACTCATCAATCTTGAGATTATCAAGAAGATATTGGACAAAAAAATCAAGCTGGAATTGTCGGAAGAAGCGACGGCTGCCATTGAAAAATGCCGCCACTATCTGGATGAAAAAATGAAAAACAGCAAGGTGCCCGTTTACGGTGTGACCACCGGTTTTGGTTCACTGTGCAACACCAGCATTTCCAGCAAGGACCTTTCCACGCTGCAGAAGAACCTCGTGATGTCTCACGCTTGCGGTTTCGGTGAGGAAGTGCCTCAGGAAATCGTCAGAATCATGCTGTTGCTCAAGGTCCAGTCCCTTTCTTACGGCCATTCCGGTGCCCAATTGGTCACCATCCAGCGACTGATTGACTTTTTCAACAACGGTGTATATCCCGTGGTGTATCAGCAAGGTTCTCTGGGAGCTTCCGGCGACCTGGCTCCGCTGGCGCATCTCTGTCTGCCCTTGATCGGTATGGGAGAAGTTTATTATAGAGGCAAAAAATACGCCGCTGAAGAAATTAACAAAAAATTCGGTTGGGAGCCTATCACGCTGAAATCAAAAGAAGGTTTGGCCCTGCTGAACGGCACCCAGTTCATGAGCAGCTACGCCGTATGGTTGCTGCTGAAAGCCGAGAAACTGTCATGGCTCGCCGACATCATCGGAGCGGTATCATTGGAAGCCTTCGACGGCCGTATCGAACCTTTCAACCTCAACGTGCATCTGGTAAGACCTCACGTGGGACAGATTCTGACCGCCACCCATGTCAGCCATCTGCTGGAAGGCTCCGAAATCATCAAGAGAGAAAAGAAACATGTTCAAGACCCCTACTCTTTCCGCTGCATGCCACAGGTTCACGGCGCCAGCAAAGACTCCATCCAGCATGTTAAGAATGTGGTGGAGACTGAAATCAACTCCGTGACCGACAACCCGACCGTATTCCCCGATGAAGACCTCATCATCTCTGCCGGCAACTTCCACGGACAGCCGCTGGCTTTGGTGTTGGACTTCCTGGCAATGGCCATGGCCGAACTGGGCAATATTTCCGAACGCCGTATCTATCAGCTGATTGCTGGCAAACGTGAGCTGCCTTCCTTCCTGGTAAAGAACCCCGGACTGAACTCAGGCTTCATGATCCCGCAATATACCGCAGCTTCCATCGTTAACCAGAACAAGGCATTCACCATGCCCTGCTCTACTGACTCCGTAGAATCCTCACAGGGACAGGAAGACCATGTGAGTATGGGGGCCAATGCTGCTACTAAATGCTACTTGGTAGTCAACAATGTAGAAAAGATATTGGCTATCGAGTTGTTCAACGCCGCCCAGGCCTTGGAGTTCCGCAAGCCGCTGAAATCCTCACCTTTCGTTGAGGAATTTGTCGCCGGTTTCCGCAAGACCGTACCGTTTGTGGAGAACGACCGCTACATGCATGAGCTGATGGTGAAAGCGCAGGAGTTCGTGCAGGGAGTGGAAGTGGTGATCAGTTAACAGGTTACAGGGTACAGGTTACAGGTCTCAGTTAACAATTGATAATTGATAGTTGACAATTGACAATAAAAAAAGAGGCTTTCGCCTCTTTTTTTTTATTTGTATTCAAATGTTTCGGAGTACATATCGCCAGTCTTGCTGACAGGATAGCTGCCCTTATAGTCATATTCAAATTCATTCGAGAAGGAACTAATATTTGGATTATCATAAGTGACCTCCATTTTCACCACATTGTTTTTGTTGGCAAAACACCCCGTTTGAAAAGCATTAAAAACATAATCATACGTGTCGCCCAAGAGAAAATTTCTAAATGGATTCTTTTTGTGGTCATAGGTATAATTGGCGATTACATGTATAGGTTCCTCGTAACCGAAACTTTCTCCTGAGACATCCCATTCCAATTTAGTAACATTTCCTCCCGACCAAGTAAGATCACAATGTACCTTAACCGTCGTCATTCCTTTGGCAGCACATTTCTTCGCCATTTCCTTTTGTTCTTTTTCCATAAATCCAACCACATCCTCAGGCAGAACACATTGCATGGGCGAAAACATGCCAACAACCATCTCGCTTGATGAGGTATAGTCTTTGGAACTCATTTCATAGTCAATTCCAGTAATCTTCTTGCCGGTATGGGTAAAAGTATAGATTTGGGCTTGTTCCCAAGTGGATTCGTTCCTGTACATCCTTGTCTCCTTCAAAGTTTCTCCCTCATATATGTATTCATAATAGCATTGACCTAAAGACTGGATAATATCCACTCTCACCAAACGATTCTTTTTTATATAGGTAAACTTATATATCACTCCATTGTCTGTCTTGATTTCTTTCACCGTACCGTTTTTATTCCAGACCCACTGTTGGGTTACGGTAGTTTCTCCCACATAATCAATGTTACCACCAATGTAATGACAGGTTATTTTATCGATTTTCTTGGAAGGAGTATATACACCCTCCTTCTGACAGGCGATGAAAAACACTGCAAAGCATATAATGCATAAAATTGCGCTGATTCTTTTCATGATGAACTTTAAATTAAAATGCAAATTTACAAAAAATCCCTGAATCACACACGAACGTATGAATTTTACTGTAGGGACGTGATTTACCTTTTACTGAATGGTCACGATTCACCTTTTACTGGAGGGACGCGATTCATCGCGTCCGAAGGAAAATACAGTGGGAAGAAAAAAACGAAAGTCGCAGACAAGACCTAGAATGAAATTTTTCTGTATTTTTGCACTTCGTTAAAATCAGCAAACATGATCAAATACAAGAAAGACATCGCTGTGACCGTTGTGGAAAACAGTGGAAACATTGAAGGAAGAATCCATAAAGACATTATCTTGACCCCTGCCGAAATGCTAGACAAGGCTCTGATGTTCAATGTCATCACCCTTCCTTCGGGCAGCAAAATCAAAGAACATTCACACATGCCGGATGCCGAGATTTATTACATGCTGGAAGGCGAGGCCATTGTGACCGACAACGACACACAGGCGGTAATCCATGCAGGCGACGTGGTGTTCACAGGCAATGGCGACAGGCACAGCATCGCCAACAACAGTGGCAAAGACATCCGCTTTTTGGCCTGCATTCTCAAGTAGTTAGAAATCTGTAAAAACATAAAACGATATCCCATGAAAAACATTATCAATCCATGGATTGGCAATACACACGGTTACAATTGTTTCGGTTGCAACCCCGACAACCCCATGGGGGTACACATGCACTTTTACTGGGACGGCGAGCAGGTGATTTCACCTTGGAAAGCCAACCCCAACTTTGTCAGCTGGGTAGATACGCTGCATGGCGGCATTCAGGCCACCTTGTTAGACGAAATATGCGGCTGGGTAGTCTTTTACCAACTGCAGACGGCCGGTGTGACTGCCAAAATGGAGATGCGTTACCGCAAAAACGTCAACACCACCTGGCCCTACATTATGCTTACCGCCAAGCTGGTGGAGCAGAAAAGAAACATAGCGGTGGTGCATGGCGAAATCCGCAATCCTGACGGGGAACTGTGTGCCGAATGCACCTGCACCTATTTCCTCTATCCTGCGGAGAAAGCCATTGAGATGGGCTACGAATACGCCCATTTAGGCGAGGAAGAAGTGAGCTTGGAAGAAGCTATTAAACACGTTGTACAAGGATAAAAGACAATCCCCCGATTCTTCTTACAAAAGCATACAAAAAATCAAGAGGCTTGCTCAATGAGCAAGCCTCTTGATTTTATACATATCATTTAGATTCTAATGGTTCACCACACACTTGTGCACTGTCATGCGGTCAGCGGCCTCGATGCGGAAGAAGTACACACCATTCTCCAGGCCGCTGACATCAAAGTGTTCCATATCATTGTTCACATCGCTACGCATAACCTCACGACCCGTGGCATCGAAAATGATCACATTCCGCATCCCCTCGGCATCAACCGTCACCGTTGTATTGGCAGGATTGGGATAAAGTCGCCACTTTGAGGTGCCATCAAATGTTGATATAGCTTGTTGCGACTGTGTGACAACAATAACAGGATCACTGTAAGCCACCGTATCCTCGCAATCGGTTCTAATCACAAAACGGTATTGAGTATTTGGTGTCAGCCCCTCAACAGTATAAACAGTTCCAACAAAGCCTGTAGTATCCACAATCGTATCATTTTCGAAAAGATACAAAACAGTGCAGCTTGCAGCACTATCCGGATTTTCCCATGAGAGTGTGACACTGGTCTCGCCAATGTCCTCAACAGACAAGTTGGAGACTGACGAACAGACCGGAATTCTGCGGATTACCAAACTGTCGATCAGGAGACTGGCCATATCGTGAGCCGTATATTTGATAGCCACATATTTAATATCGTCGACTGCCATTTCTTCCATATGATGGATATAAATGCTATTGGTGATACCGGTCACTTCTGTGCCCCAGACAAAGGCATTGGTATCTTTGGTTGTAGTGGAATAACCCACCACAAAACTTTCCGCGAAACGATAGTCGATAGCCCTATAACCAAACGAGAATCTCAAGCCAGCACCTGTACCTGTAAGTTCGGGAGATATAAGGTACTGAGGAGGATTTACACTATTGGCGAATGCAAAAAATCCGTTACCGTTTTCCGCGTAAAAGGGTAAATCCGTACGACCGGTGTATGAGCTGGTAGCGTGTACTGTCCAGCAGTCACATTGTCCGTCAGCCTCAAAATTCTCAACATAAGGAATACCAAAAGTCTGACAGTCCGTATATGCTTCTACCGACACCTCCTCAGAGGAAACGCTATCCGAGCAATTGGCTATTACTGAGAAAGTATAATGAGTGGCAGGTGTCAAGCCAGTAATCGTATAGTGGGTATCGGTAATCCCGGTAGCGACTTGGACGGTATCGACCATCACGGTGAAGCTGGGGGCATCACTTACCCAGCTCAAGCTGACGCTGGTCGCACTCACACTGTCAACCCGCAGCTGGTTCACAGACATACAATCTGGCAAAGGGTTCAATATTGACATAACAGTCACCTCATCAAGGTAGATGTAGGCATCATTGTGACCATAATTGCTAGTACCTTGGAAGTAAATAGTGATATTATGGCCCGTATAAATAGCTGAATCAAGAGGGAGACCCACTTGCATCCAATCGCTGATATTCGTAAGATTAGTGATAAGGGTATCGCGGATGGAGCTGGTATCGACAGAAGCGAACACACTCAAATCACCACCATCAGGGTTCTTGCACCAAAACGACAAAATCGCATTCTCGCTAATAGTCACTGGCGGAGTAGAAAGGACATTGATATTTCCCGCTTCATTCACATAGCTGTTGAATTTCAATCCCGTGCCATAATAACCGGTGGTATCATGATTCCACTTCCATGACCCTATGCTGGTAGTTCCCTCGCTATTGTTCCAGCAAGCAGGTATGCCTGAAGCGAGGCCATTGAAATCCTCATAAAAAGGTAGAGAGAGGACACCGCACTCAGTTTGTACACTGACTGTTGTAGGTATTGACGACTCTGTGGGGGAACAATTAGCCACCACACTGAACTGGTAGTTCGTGCCAGGGGTCAGCCCTGAAACGGTATACGTGTTGCCACTATAGTTTGTAACCAAAACATCACCAGAGTAAGTATTAGAAACCGTGTAAGTAGCCCCCGTATTCTGAGGATCTGTCCACGCAAGCACCACACTGTCTCTTGCGGGGGTAGCGATAAGGTTCATGACATGCGAACAGGCTACAGGAGCTTGGATAAGAATATCGTCAACAGCCACACCAAAGCCCCAACCAGCCTGGAATTCAAAAGCGAGCTGGTAAGTGGCACTAAGATCGGGCAGAGTCAGATTCTCCTCTGTCCAACTCTCGATAGGATTGGTATAATATGCCAGTTGCACCCAAGATGAATTTTCCGAAGTGCGGTACAAAACTTTAAGTTTATCATAATCTCCATACCATGCACGCTGTATATGCCAAAAAGAAAGATGCACTGCAGCGCTCTGGTTTGAAAGATCGAGTTTAGGGGTTATCAGCCTGGCCGTACCGTCATTAATGTCAGAAGTAATGACAAAATTATATGTGCCGGTATGGGCACCTGTTGAGGAATAATGGTCTCCTGTACCCACACGCCAAGTCCAGTCGCCATTCTGTGTCCAGCATACCGGCATGTCACCTCCCTCAAGATCCTCGCTGAAGGGCGTTGTGAAAGCAGGGCAAGTAGTCTGGGTATTGACTGTGACAACGGAGGACGTATCGGCAGCAGAGCAGATGGACACCACTCCGAATGTATAGGATGTAGCTGGTGCGAGATTTTGCACAGTATATGTCTGTGTCTGAAGGTTAGCGGCCAGCACATCGCCGGTTGTCATGTTATACACCGTATAGTTGTTGCTGTTAAAAGCGTCTGACCAGCTAAGGATCACGCCATTATAGCCAGGCAGTGCTGAAAGATCTGTAACGGGCATACAAGTCGGAAGTGCCTCAACCGTCACATCATCGCAAAACCAAGAATAAAAGATATATGCAGGTGTATGCCTGAAAGCAATACGGGCTCCCGCAGGAGCATTGTTCATTGGCACAGTCAGTTCGTTGTACGTGACATAATCGGCATAGCTAATGTTTTCCACAGCAACAAACGTGTTGGCATCAGTCGTATCAGTAAGATAACCCACCTGAAAAGTACCACAGTTAGCGTAATTTCCTTCAGCTTTCGTCCACAGCGTCACCTGAGTGGTATTCACCGGAACAGAAAGTTCCGGTAGCATCACCACATTAGAAACAGCTCCTGTAAACTTCAGACTATGAGAACCACCATGGACATTGCTGGAATGGATAGACACCGTACCGGGGCCTATGGAAGTCCAACCCGTGGGAAGGCTATGGTTTGCACTTTCAAAACCCTCACTGATATAAGTCTGTGCATGACTGGAGAAACATACCATAAGCAGGCACAACAGCACCACAAAAAAAACATTTTCACGCTTCATACAAACATTCAAATATTACCTTACTTTTATAAAGAAATCTGAGCGCGCAAAAATAATAAAAATTTCCCATCTGACAATTCCATTCAAACATTAATTTACTTTTCAATCAATTTGCCAATTGAAAAAGATTCCGTATTTTTGCAGTTTGTCATTTATTGAAGCAGGCAGACATGTCAGAAGAAACGAATACCGAGAAAATCATCATCAGGGGGGCAAGGGTCAACAACCTGAAAAACATTGACATAGAGATTCCGCGCAACCGTTTGGTCGTCATCACCGGACTGTCGGGCTCGGGCAAAAGCTCGCTGGCTTTCGACACGCTTTATGCCGAAGGGCAGCGACGTTATGTAGAGAGTCTCAGCTCGTATGCGCGACAGTTTATGGGCAAAATCTCCAAGCCCGACGTGGACAGCGTCACGGGCATTCCGCCCGCCATCGCCATCGAGCAACGGGTCATTTCGCGCAACCCGCGTTCCACCGTGGGCACCACCACCGAAATTTACGAATATCTGAAACTGTTATTCGCCCGTATCGGCCGCACTTACTCGCCCATCAGCGGCAAGGAGGTGAAACGGGAGAATGTGGGAGATGTCATCAGCTGCCTGAGGGAAATCCCTTCCGGCACCGTGGTTTATATTCTGTCGCCACTGCAGATCTTCTCGGGGCGCACCCCTGCCGAACAACTGGAGATTTTGAAACAGCAAGGCTTCAGCAGAATCTTCTATAACAAAGAACTGAAAGAAATTGATGAAGTGCTGGCCGGCAAAGTCAGCAAGAACGCCGACATATACATCCTCATCGACCGCTTCAAATCGGAACGTTTGGAGGAGAACCTGGCACGCCTGAGCGGCTCCATCGAGACCGCCTTTTACGAAGGCAAAGGCTGCTGTGTCATCCAGTACGAGGCAGAAGGCAAAGTCAAGCGCAACAAGTTCAGCAACCTGTTCGAGATGGACGGCATTGTTTTCGAGGAACCGTCGGTCAACCTGTTCAGTTTCAACAACCCGTACGGCTGCTGTAAGACCTGCGGCGGCACCGGCCAGGTGGAAGGCATCGATCCCGACCTGGTCATTCCCGACCGCAGCCTTTCGGTATATGACGGAGCTGTCGTATGCTGGCGAGGCCAGGTGATGAGCGAATGGAAAGACTATTTCGTGCGCAATGCCGCGAAAGAAGGCTTTCCCATCCACCGCCCCATCGACGAACTGAGCGAGAAAGAATTTGACCTGCTATGGAACGGCTGGCCTTACAAAAACATTGAAGGCGTGAAGCAGTTCTTTGAATTTGTGGAGAAGAACATCTACAAAATCCAATACCGTGTGATGCAATCTCGCTACCGCGGGCGCACACTCTGTCCCGACTGCAAGGGCACCCGTCTGCGCAAGGACGCCAACTACGTGAAAGTCGGAGGCAAAACCATCACCGAGTTGATGCTGATGCCCGTAGATCAGCTGTATCACTTCTTCAAGGAATTCAATTACAAAAATGAAACGGAAGAGCAGATTGCCCACCAGTTGGTTAGCGAACTGGTCAACCGTATCGGTTTCTTGGTGGATGTAGGTCTGGGTTATCTGACGCTGAACCGCAACAGCCGCACGCTGTCCGGCGGAGAGTCGCAGCGTATCAATCTGGCCACCTCCTTAGGCAGCAGTTTAGTAGGCTCGCTGTACATTTTGGACGAGCCCAGCATAGGCCTGCATGTACGTGACACGCAACGACTTATATCAGTTCTCAAGAGGCTGCGTGATATTGGCAACACCGTAGTCATTGTGGAGCACGACGAAGAAATCATCCGCGCGGCGGACTATATCATTGACATCGGTCCCGAAGCTGGACGTTTAGGAGGCAAGGTGGTATTCGCCGGTGATATCAAGCAGCTGCTCAAGCAGAAAGACAACCTCACGGCCGCCTACCTGCGAGGCATGAGTGAGCCCGAAAAAACCGGGAATCTCTACATCAAAGCTCCTTCCAAACGCAGAAAATGGCGCAATTACGTGGAAATCATCGGAGCCACGGAAAACAACCTGAAAGGGGTGGATGTGCGGATTCCACTGGAGATTTTCACCGTAGTGACGGGCGTCAGCGGATCGGGCAAGAGCTCGCTCATTAAGAACATCCTCTACCCTGCCCTGAAGCGGATGCTGAATGAGACAGCGGACAAGCCCGGCAGACACAGCCGCATCAACGCCGACCTGAACAAAATCAGCGATGTGGTGATGGTGGACCAGAACCCCATCGGACGCTCAACACGCTCCAACCCTGTCACTTACATCAAGGCCTACGACCTCATTCGCGACTTTTATGCCGACCAGCCTTTGGCCAAACAGCGCAACTACAAAGCCGGATTTTTCTCGTTCAACAGTCCCGGTGGACGTTGCGAGGAATGCGAAGGAGAGGGGGTGGTGCACATCGAAATGCAATTTATGGCCGATGTTGACCTGGTATGCTCCGAATGCGGCGGAAGCCGTTTCAAGGAAGAAGTACTGGATATCAAAGTAGGCGGCAACACCATCAGCGACATTCTCAACATGACCATTAACCAGGCTGTGGAATTCTTCAAGAGTCTGCCTTCACAGAAAATTATCGACAATATTATCGCAAGGCTCACTCCCTTGCAGGATGTCGGCTTAGGCTACCTCAAAATGGGACAATCCTCCTCCACCCTCTCTGGCGGTGAGGCGCAACGTGTGAAGCTGGCCTATTATTTGTCACTCGGCAACAACCAGCAAAACACCCTTTTCATTTTCGACGAACCGACGACAGGTTTGCACTTCCACGACATCCACAAACTGTACGAATCCTTCAACCGACTCATTGAAAAAGGCAACTCCATTCTGGTCATTGAGCATAATCTGGAGCTCATCAAATGTGCCGACTGGGTGATTGACATGGGACCTGAAGGAGGAGACCAAGGCGGCAAGATTATTTTCGAGGGCAAACCCGAGGACTTAATTAAGTGCAAGAAATCGCATACAGGGAAGGCGTTGACAGGGAAAATTTAGGTGGTGAGCGAGGTAGTGTTGAGCTATTTTGGGGTAATAATTTTCGTGATTTTGAAGAGTTGACAAGGATTACAGGATTACAGGATTACGGGATTACAGTATTAAATAATTGGTTTTCAATCATATAGCCATAATTATTTTTTTTCATTTTTTCTTCTTCAATAAAGAAAAAAGTTGTATCTTTGCAATCTCATTAGACAATGACCAATGGTGTAATGGTAGCACTACAGTTTTTGGTACTGTCTGTCTAGGTTCGAATCCTGGTTGGTCAACTAAGCGAACTCTCACTTCACAAAGTGGGAGTTTTTTGTAAAGAAGGAAAGATATGCGGGGGCGGAAGGCCCCCTTTGTGTTGTGTTAGGGAACTGAAAGGTGAGAGGGGCCAGTAGCCAGGGACCAGGGGCCAGGGACCAGGGGTCAGGGGTCAGGGGTCAGAATGAAGAATTCAAAATTCAAAATTCAGAATTCATTTGGGGTGAAACTGCAGGGCACGCATAGAAGGGGAAAGTTCCGGAGGAACGGCATCCTAATAACCTCGCACAAGCGCAGCGCAGTGTGGGGTACGGAAAAAACCAGACTCCAGCGTGCGGAAAGCACGCCACTTAAAGAGATAATACAAGAAATAACAATAAATAACATCAAAAAACAACAAAAATGGAAGACAACAGTTTGAATTTAATTGAAACCTTTGCCGAATTCAAGGAGTTCAAGAATATTGACAGAGAAACACTGATGCGCATTCTGGAGGATGTTTTCCGTTCCGCTTTGACGAAGAAGTATGGTCCTGACGCCAACTTCGAAATCATTGTGAACGTGGACCGTGGAGACTTGGAAATCCAGCGCTATCGTGAGATTGTGGAAGACGGAGAGGTGGAAAATGAATTCACCCAGATAGCCCTGTCGGAGGCCATCAAGATTGAGCCCGACTTTGAGGTTGGTGAAGAGGTGATGGAGAACATTAAGCTGACCGATTTCGCCAGAAGAGAGATTCTGGCTTTGCGTCAAAATCTGATCACCAAGGTAATGGAGTACGAAAAAGACCTTGTATATAAGAAATATGAACACCGCATCGGTGAGTTGGTTTCCGGCGAAGTAAGCCAGGTGTGGCGCAAAGAGATCCTCGTAATCGACGAGGACGGTGTGGAGCTGGTTCTGCCGAAAGCCGAACAGATTCCTGCCGACAAGTACAAAAAGGGCGACACGCTGACCGCTGTGGTTTTGAGAGTGGAAGTTCGCGCTTCAAGCCTGTTGATCATTATCTCCAGAACCGCCCCCACTTTCCTGGAAAGACTGATGGAAACCGAGATTCCCGAAATCAACGACGGTCTCATCACCATCAAGAATGTGGTGCGCGCTCCCGGCGAAAGAGCCAAGGTGCTGGTGGAATCTTATGACGACAGAATTGACCCCGTTGGTGCCTGTGTCGGCATGAAGGGTAGCCGTATCCACAGCATTGTACGTGAGTTACGCAACGAGAACATCGATGTCATCAACTATACCTCCAATATTGAACTGTTGATCAGCAGAGCCTTGAGTCCCGCCAAGATCACTTCCATCGAAATCAATGAGGATAACAAGACCGCCAATGTATATATGAAGTCAGACCAGGTATCACTGGCCATCGGCAAGGGCGGTTACAATATCAAGCTGGCCAGCAAACTGGCAGGTTATGACATAGACATCTTCCGCGACGATGTTGCTGAAGAAGAAGATGTTGACCTGGATGAATTCAAGGACGAATTCGATGACTGGGTAATCGAAGCCTTCAAGAAAATTGGCTGCGACACCGCCAAGAATGTACTGGCCATCGACCGCGACGAACTGGTACAGCGTACCGACCTGGAGGAAGAGACTGTTGACGAAGTGCTGGCTTCCATCAAGAAAGAATTGGAAATTGAATAAAACTGAAAACTGACAGTTGAAAACTGAAAACCAAGAACTAAAAACTAAAAAAATTAATTGAAACTGAAAACTGGAAGATAAAACAACTTTCAACTTTCAACTTTCAACTTTCAACTTAAAATAATATGGCAGAAGGAAGAAAAATACCACGATTAGGCAAGGCTGCGAGCGA
>Ga0265298_10003906_pt1 | contig 19340 bp, 10 predicted proteins | sample AusTroGonzalo_MG_3_FD_193486 | JGI IMG/M metagenome (GOLD analysis project Ga0265298, IMG submission 193486) | Bovine rumen microbial communities from tropical cattle in Woodstock, Queensland, Australia - Gonzalo_01 | ecosystem: Host-associated > Mammals > Digestive system > Stomach > Rumen ... | reverse complement strand
ACATGGGAGCAGCGTAGTAGGCTACTGGGTCAACGAAAGGAGTGAGCACATCGTTCCAGGTGTTGAATGCCAATACGGGACCGTCCTCCAGCAACAGGCTGTAGAGGCTGGTGGCCTCAGTGTACTTGTTGGCGTTGCCGTCGCGAAGATAACGGTGGTTACCGGCAATGGTCACCTTACCGTTCTTGTCGAACTTGGCAAAGAGGTTGAAACCCTCGAAATGTGCTACGCCAGTGCCACAGAAGTACTGCATCACCCATCCGTTTTCAGCAGAACTGAGGTTGTTCTGAATCTGATCGATGGCATGTTCTACACGCAGTGATGCACTCTCATTGAAGAAGTCGTCTTCCTCAAAACGGCAGGAGGTAAACAGTGAGGCAATGCCACAGCACACCATGCCTGCAAGGAGGAATTTATTGAGATGTATCTTTTTCATATATCTGTCGTTTATTCAATTATCATTATCAAACTTACTTCGCGTCGTAGATGACCACCTTGCCAGAATGCAGATAGTTGTTGATGTCCTGCTGACGCTGCTTAACCTCCTTGCGAAGCTCAAACAGGTGCAGTCCCCAACGGTCGGTATACCACTCAGTGGCAATATCCAACTTCTTGAGGATAGCATTCATTCCAGCCAGTTTCTCATCAGTCTTATAAGGTACCCACGCGAGGAAGTCGCGGAAAGAGGTGAAGCTCTGCAGCTTGGTGTAGCGATACTTGTTGACATAAGCTGTCTTTTCCTTGTTGACCACCTGCTCAGCGCTACGGAATACGTCCAGTGCGATGCGGTCTGTTGCCTCATAGACACCAGTGGTCTCATCGTACTCCTCTTCAGTATAGATAGTGAAGTTGTTCCAATGCGTATTGGGAGCATCTACATTGATGTCCAGTGAGTCAATCAGCTCATAAACGCGCTCTTTGTCGCCAGCACGCAGACCTGGACAGCAGGCGTTGATGATACGGTTCATCCAGCGAGAATCGGTATCGGTGATGGTGCAAGAGAGCGTCTCTACAAAGTCCTCATAGTTGGCTGATGAAGCATAGTGAGTGACATAACCCAGCTGGTGGGTGGTCAGTGAATCACGCTCGTGCCAGTCGATGGGGTCATAGGTACCTGAAGTGACCTGTCCAAAGGTGATAGGATATGACTTAGTCTGGTGGAGGATGTGAGAGAACTCATGGTGCATCGTGTGGAAGATGCGCTCGTTGAGAACCTCTATGTCGCCAGCAGTGTAGTTGACGTCTTCTGCCCAGGGCTTAATCTCATTGACATTGTAAAGCGTAATCTTCACACCGCCCGATGCTGTTCCCAGCACCTCAGTACCCGTCGTGGGGCTATAACCTGTAGAGCCAATGAAATGGAACATACGGGGACCGTACTGCTTCATGAAGTTGTCACCAGCATACTCGGTATATACGTCGTAGAACAAATAGCGGATGAAGTGAGCCAGCAACTGCGAACGTCCATATTCAGCAGGGGTGAGCTGGAAATTCATGTCAGAGGCAGTGAAGTTGAACTTGTACTGTATCTCTACATTGTAGGGCTGCAGGAAATTGTCGTACAGCCACTGGTCGAATTGTGCTGTGGTAGCATTCTTATCGACTACCTCGATGTCAGTATTGAAGATAGACTCAGTGAAGTCATCCTCGCCACGGCAGGCACCGAGTGCCAGCAATGATACTGCCATGCACAGAATATATAATTGCTTTTTCATTTTGTCTTGCTGTTGGATTATTGAACTACTGAGTAACCTAATGTACGCATGTCGTTGCCGTCATTAGTGCCTAATGCACGGTCGCTAGAGGGATAGCCTGCGTCAATGGTGTTATAAGGAATCTGAACAACGCGGCGTGGGTCGTTCCATTCCAATACGTCGCAAATAGCGTCATAGTCCTGCGGACCACGATAAACGTGTTTGATGGTGATGCCGTAGCGCTTGATGTCGAACCAGCGCATACCCTCGAACATCGTCTCAATACGACGGAAGTGGAGGATACAGTTCAGCACGTTGAGGTCGTCACCAGTGAGAATCTTGAACTCTGAGCTCATCTTGTCAGGATGCATGTCGTTGACAAAGATGTTGTCCTCAGCAGTACCTTTATACTTATTATTGATATTGTTCTGGTTGAGCTCGCTATCAATCATCTTAGAGGCTGTCCATGCGCCCAGGTCCTGGATGGCTCCAGCTCTGTCACCTAAGTAGAGCTTGGCCTCAGCACGGCAGAGCAGTGTCTCCTCAGCAGTGAATGGCTGGTAGATGATGTGTACGTAGCCAATACCGGCAATCTTGTTGGTATACTCGAAGTACTCATAGACGCGGAAGAGCCATGAGCCATACTCTGAGCCGGCACCCCAACGGTAGATCTTACCATCGAAGGCAGGAACACGGCTACTCCAGTTCGGGCCGCCACCCTCATAGAGAAGGTCTTTCGTAGCAGGGATGTTGACGGTGGCTTCCTCTCCAGTATTGGCCATCTTAACTTTTGCGTTTTTCGCTCCGCTGTTAATGGCATAGCGGCAGGCAGAGAGCATACGGTCCTGCAGTGAGTAGGTGGTCAGCAACAGGTAGTTGCAGGGAGCCTTCTCGTCGTTATAGTCGTTGAGCAGGCTATTGATGGTGTTGGCACTCATCGAAGCCCACTTACGCAGTGAGGTAGCAGGGTTAGCACCCAGCGCCATATCAGCATACTTCAGACAGTTCTGGTAGTCACGCTTGAAGAGGTAGAAGCGGGCTGCGAAAGCGTATGCTGCATTGCGGTTGAAGTGGTAAGCAGGTACCGTGTACTTAGAGTCGTCAATCAGGTCGATACCTTCCTTGATATCCTTTTCAATAAGGGCATAGACCTCTGATACCTTCTTACGATACTCAGGCTTAGAGTAGTCTACACGTACCACCTCTTCTACAGTGGTTACATAAGGAATACCCCAGTCTTCAGCACTCTTTGTTTCGTCCTTATAAGCCTCAGCAAATACGTTGACGAGCACGAAGTGGAAGTAGGCACGCATGATGTGGGCCTCGCCCCATGAGTGAGCCAACTCAGGATCGTGGGCAGGGTCTGCACTCATTTCCTTCATAGCCGCAATGGCATGGTTGGCAGTAGCGATACCAAAGTAGTACTTATCCCAAATCTCCAGAGGAGTGTCATCCTCTGAAGTACTGTAGCTATTGATGTCTTCCCACTTGTATGCCTCTTCATGGAACAGGCTGTAGGCATCGTTGTGTGTGGCGGGAACCACCACGTTGTTGTCGACAAGGTTGTCACCCATCAGCTCGCAGATGACTGCGGGAACTGAACTGGGATAGCCTGAGGTGAGCAGTTTTGCTACCTTATCGCTGCTGTCAATATGAATCCAGCGACTGTCTGGCTGTTCGTCCAGCTTGTCTGAGCACGAAGCGAACAGCAGGCCTACTGCCAACATTGACAATCCGAATATATATTTCTTCATATCTCTTATTTCTTAATTCTTAACTCTTAATTCTTAACTATACATTAGAATCCCAGACGTACGGTAGCAGTAAACTGCTTAGAGATAGGTGTTGCCACACCACCAGAGTTGATGAACTCAGGATCCTGACCGTTCAGCTTCTTGTCAGCATAGAGCAGGCAGAGGTTGGTGGCAGACAGCTTGATAGATGCAGTGTTGATAATCTTCGACTTCTGCAGCAGACTCTGTGGGAATGTGTAAGTCAGTGCCAACTCCTTCAGACGAACGAAGTCACCCTTGGCAACGCGCTCGGTAGAGTAGTTGTAGACATTGTAGGCTGTGCTCAGTGTTGTGCTTCCGTAACGGTCCAACTGGTTGACAGATGCAATAGTTGGAATCGTTGTCTTTGCCTCGTCGCCAGCCTGCATCCAACGGTTCTTGAACTCCTTAGGAAGTGAAGAAAGGTCGCTATAGCCAGAGCTGAAGACAGGGTCGAGACGTACGACGTTACCACCAGAGTAGGTGATGAATACGTCAAGGCTCAGCTTACCCAGTTTCTTGTCAGTATAGGTGAATGTGTTGCTCAGTGAACCATACCAGGTAGGATCCTGTGGACCCTCATAGACGAGGAAGTCCTCCAAGTTCTTGGTTTCCTGGATGTTGACGTCACCAATCGTCTTCTCACCCTTCTCGTTGATAACCATTGGCAGACCCTCTTCGTTCAGACCAGCGAACTGATAGCTCCACAGGGTACGTACGGGATAGCCTTCCAATGTAGGAATCATATAGGGGTTAGAAGAGTGCTGTCCTACGATGAGGTAGTAAGCATTACAAGAGTTCTCCAGCGAGGTAACCTCGTTCTTGGCCAGTGAGTAGATGAAGTCAGTGGTCCACTTGAACTTCGGAGTCTGCACGTTGACGGTAGAAAGACCAACCTCAACACCGTGTGAGCTCATGTCGGCCAAGTTAGCATACTTAGAGGTCTGACCACCAGCCCCCTGTGTGTATACCAAACCAATCAGGTCGTAGTTGTTACGCCAGTAGGTATCGAAGGTTATACCGATGCGGTCGTTCAGGAAGCTCAGGTCAACACCAATGTTCCACTCGTGCTTCTTCTCGAAAGTCAGCTCGGTGTTAGCCAGATAGTCGATGTAAATCTCTGACTCAGAGGCAGAAGTGAAGGGACGCCAAGCGTTGCGGGTCTTGTAGATAACCTCGGCATTGTTAACCCAAGAGGGACCTGTATCAGCAGTCAGCGAGTAGCTACCACGGAGCTTCAGCTGTGACAGCCAGTTGACGTTCTTCATGAATGGCTCGTTGGTGACGTCGTATGCCACCGATACGTTCCAAGTAGGCAACCAGCGGCTGTTCTGTACCTTACCGAAGCGGTTGGTACCCTCGTAACGGAATGTACCATTGATGGTATAGCGCTTGTCGAAGCTATAAACGAGCTGTCCATAGTATGCCAACGTATTTGTAGTGGTTGAGTATTCACCGAAATAGTCGGTGTTCTCCTCGTTACCCTGCTTCAGCCAGAGGTATGGTGTGTAGACAATACCACCCATCTCGTACATGTAGCCCCAACCCGTCCAGTTGGTAGTGGTACGCTTTACTGAAGAGTACTCAGTACCAATCATGGCATTAACGGTATGCTTCTCTGCATAAACATCGCGGTAGTCAGCCATGAAACGGTAGGTGTTTGAACGCATGTTGTCGTCATACTGATACTTGATACCACCTTTAGGCAACACTGACTCAGGCAGAGCCTTGTCGTTGCTGGGGTCTGTATAGAGTAGGGGGTTGTTGTCGCGGATGGTAGAGTTGTCGTCAGTAGCATCGACACCGGCACGATAAGCATTGGCCTGGTTCGACTTGTCCATCACGTTGTGCTGACGGCGAGAATGACTCATACGGGTAGAAATCAATCCGTTAAGTGTTACCTTCTGGATAGGCTTCCACTCCAACTCTGCACGATACATCAACTCGTTGACATCATACTCCATGTAGTTGTAGTTCAACTCGTCGAAGATGTTGAAGCCAGTATAGAAACGAGTATATTTCGTGTTAGGATCCAGACAGCGGCTGGTATTCAGCGCAAAACTGAATGGGTTGATATCGAAGTCACGGTTTACAGCACCAGTTACCACGTCGGTAGTCTGGTTCAGTGAACCGGGAGCCTCCTGGTTACGGTGGCTACCCTGAGCGGCCAACTTGGCAGTCAGGTTCTTCAGGATATCATATGAGATGTTACCATTAAATGTGTAACGGTCTACCTTGTTGCGGTTTACATAATAGCCGGGATCGTGCATCAGTGACATAGAGAAGTATGCCTGCATGCGATCTGTACCACCAGAGATGCTGACAGAATGGTTCTGCTGGAAACTATTGGTGAAGAGCAGGTCAAACCAGTCGGTGTTGCGGAACTCGGCATCCTGCAGATAACGGTTGCGAGCAGCCTCAGTGTTCTCCAGACCATAAGTTCCTGTTGCAGGATCATACTTACGCAGCTGCTGGAACATATAACCATAGACACCGGTGTTCTTGGCATTCACCAGATTCTCCAGAGACAGCCAACCCTTGTCGGCCATTTCCTTGTAGACACCCATCATCTCCTGAGAGTTCATGATGTTATAGTCACGATAGCTGGGCTTCATGCGAGTAGAGAACTCACCAGTATAGTTAACAGAAGCACGACCCTTGCCGCCCTTCTTGGTGGTGATGACAATCACACCAGCCATAGCACGGGCACCATAGATAGAGGTGGCACTACCGTCCTTCAGAATGGTGAATGACTCGATATCGTCGGAGTTCAAACCTGCAACAGCACTGGAAATCAGTGTCTTGGCATCACCTGATGCCAGCTCGTCGGCACTCACGTCTACGTTGTCTTCGTAAATCACACCGTCAATTACCCACAGTGGTTTTGAGTTACCGTAGATAGACGTAGCACCACGGACACGGATCTTTGGTGCAGCACCGAATGATCCTGATACGTTTGTTACCTGAACACCTGCCACACGACCTTCCAGCGAACGGCTAACGTCAGCCATACCTGCCAGCTTAGCCTTGTCGGCATCTACTTTCGATGAAGCACCAGTGAATAAGCGCTTGTCTTGCTTCATCATACCTACGGCAACCACCTCTTGCAGCTGGGTGGCGTCAGCCTGCAGTGTGACTTTCATGCCATTCTTGGCCTTTACGGTTTGTGAAACCATACCGACATAGCTTATCACAAGCTTCTTGCCCTCTGGCACATTGATGGTGAAGTGACCATCAAGGTCGGTCTTTGTTCCCTGTTTAGAGCCTTGAATCATAACGGTGGCACCGATACACGGTTCACCATTATCTTCAAAGACAGTACCTGTAATCTTCTGCTGGGCAATTGCCATGCCGAGACTCATGAAGAGACAGGCGAGAAACATTGTCAGTCTTTTCTTCATAAATAATTTATACTCTTTTGTGTTTAATTGTTGCTTCATTTTTGTGATGGGCCATTGTCGGTTAAGCGTCAGGCTGCTCCATTTCCATCATTATAATAATGTACGTGTACTTATTTAAAATACTACCTTGCCCAACGCCAGTCTTTTGCTTTGCAGCGACGAGGGCATTCATTTGCAAGGTGCAAAGGTAATACTTTTGCGTTATTTTAGCAAATATTATTTTAAAAAATATGCATTTTTGCCTCGTTTTTTAACTGTTTTGCTGTTTTTTGTCCCATTTTGTTGTAATTTGTCAGTGCTGTATGCTCATTTTGTTATTGATGAGTAGTTTAACTCCCCATTACATAAGTATGTCATTATTATACAGTGTCAAAATGGAAGATAATTATGCTTTTTTGTTTACAATTAACGGATGAATTGCCAATAAATGGTGCAAAAAGATGCATTTTTTACAATTTTATTTGGTTTTAACAAATTTAAGTAGTATCTTTGCAGCCGTGTTTCCTCTAAAATGGTTGACACACTATGTTTAATACACGTAACAGAAATCACTAATAATAATATTTTTTTTTTTGAGAGTGCTTATGAAAAGATTAACAATGTTGATGACAATGCTGCTTCTTGTTGTTGGAGCTGCATTCTCACAAACGAAGGTTAATGGTACCGTTACTTCTCAGGAAGACGGTCAGCCCGTTGTTGGCGCCAGTGTTCTTGTAGTAGGAACACAGACAGGTACTGTTACCGATGCAGATGGTAAATTCTCGCTGACGGTTCCCGCTGGCAAATCTACCCTGCGCATTACTTATGTAGGTATGGAGCCCATCGAGGTCAGTGCACGTCCTAACATGAAGATTATGCTGACCAGTGACCACAAGGCTCTTGATGAGGTGATCGTCGTAGCTTACGGTACAGCAAAGAAAGGTACATTTACCGGTTCTGCTGGTACGATGAAGGCTGATCAGATTGAGAAACTGCAGGTAAGTGACCTTACCCGTGCCTTGAGTGGTCAGGTTGCTGGTGTACAGGTGTTGAGCAGCAATGGTCAGCCAGGTACTTCAGCCAACATCCGCATTCGTGGTGTCAGCTCAATCAATGGTAGCAATACTCCGCTCTATGTTGTAGACGGTGTTCCCTTTGATGGTGACCTGAGTTCTATTCCTTCAAGTGATATCGCAGATATTACCGTTCTGAAGGATGCTGCTTCTACTTCACTTTATGGTGCCCGTGGTGCCAATGGTATCATCATGGTTACTACTAAGCAGGGTAAGTTGGGCAAACCGACTATCAACTTCAACGCTCGTTGGGGTCAGAATAGTCGTGCGGTAAGTTCTTACGATGTCATCAAGAATCCTGCTCAGTATCTGGAGCTGGAATATTCTTCTATCTACAATTATGCAACAACCAACTTGGGTTACGATGCTCTGACTGCTCAGAAGTATGCTAACAGCACTATCGTTACTAATAAGGGTGGTGGTAATGGTTATCAGATTTATACTGTGCCCGATGGACAGTACATGTTTGGTACTGACGGTAAGCTGAATCCCAATGCTACGCTTGGCTATAGCGATGGTACATATTATTTCACACCAGATAACTGGGAGGATGAAATCATCAAGAAGGCACTCCGTCAGGAGTATGAGGTAAGCCTTTCTGGTGCTACCGATGCCAACAACTATTATGTCAGCTACAGCTATCTGGATGATGGCGGTATCGTTAGCGGCTCTAAGTTCGTACGTTCTTCTGTCCGTGTACGTGATGAGTTCAAGGTTAACAAGTGGCTGAAGTTAGGTGCCAACATCGGTTTGACCCACTCTAAGAGTTACTATCCTGATGAGCAGACCACGACAAACTCAAGCGGTAACGCTTTCCGTTTGGCTTATGGTATTGCTCCTATCTATCCAATTTATGTACGTGATGCTAACGGTAACATTATGCATAACGGTGACCGTGCTGTTTATGACTACGGTTCTGGTGAGGCAGGACGTGACCGTTCATATATGTCAATCTCTAACCCTGCTGGTCAGATGCAGTATGATAAGGCTATCTATACTATGGATATCCTGAACAGCACATGGTTTGCTGAGTTGAAGCCTCTGGAGGGTCTGACGCTGACCGCTCGTCTGGGTTACACTTATGATAATACTAACTATGACGTTCTGCAGAACGCATATATGGGTCAGTTTGCTGATTTGGAAGGTGGTGCCTATCAGTACCACATGCGTACCACTGGCTTTACTACCCAGTTCCTTGCTAACTACAACACTAAGATTGCCGATGCTCATAACCTCGACTTCACTCTCGGTTATGAGGGTTACCAGTGGAAGTATCGCCGCATCTACGGTGGTGCTACCAAACTTTACGACCCAGAGAGCTACTGGCTCGATAACGCTGTAAACCAGAAGAATAATGCCGGTTATCAGCTTGACTACGCTACGAAGGGTATCTTCGGTCGTGTAAACTATAGCTATAATGACAAGTATATCGCTGCATTCAGCTATCGTCGTGACGCTTCATCTTGCTTCCATCCCGACAACCGTTGGGGCGGTTTCTGGAGTGGTTCTTTGGCATGGGTTATCTCTAAGGAGAAGTTCATGGAGGGTACACAATCTTGGTTGAACAACTTGAAGCTGAAGGCCAGCTATGGTCAGCAAGGTAACGATAACCTCGGCCGTGACACTGGCGATGGCCGTTACTACTACTATGCTTATACAGACCAGTACACCATGACTGGTGATGCTTCTGGTTTCTCAGATGGTACACTGGCTTATAAGGGTAATAAGGACCTCACATGGGAGAAGTCTGTATCATACAACATCGGTCTTGATTTCGCTATGTTCAACAACCGACTGAACGGTTCTATTGAGTACTTCGGCCGTCAGCAGAAGGACATGCTGTATTTCAAGCCTGTTGCTGGTTCACTGGGTTACTCACAGATTCCTATGAACGTTGGTACCATGACTAACCGCGGTATGGAAATCGACCTGTCATTCGATATCCTGAAGCATCGTAACTACTCTCTGACCATCAACGGTAACGCTACATTCCTCAAGAACAAGATTGACGAGCTGCATCCTGACCTGAAAGGTAAGTGGATTGATGGTTCTCGCATTTATGAGGAAGGTGAGAGCATGTACCGCCTGTATCTGCCAGAGTGGGCCGGTGTTGACGAGAAGACTGGTGAGGCTCTCTATTGGGTAAATAGCTATGAGATGGAGACTATTGGTGACAAAGAATATGAGGTTTGGTACGATGTTAACGGCAACAAGATTGCTCACGATGAGGTAGAAACTTTCGTGGGTGAGAAGAACCGTAAGGTCATTGGCCGCAAGACTTCTAATGACTACACCGTTGCAAGCCTCTCTGAGAACCGTGTAGCTACTGACGACTTGCTCCCTGACGTATATGGTGGTTTCGGTCTGTCTGCTACTGCTTATGGCTTTGATGCCAGCATTCAGTTCTCATACCAGATTGGTGGTCAGGTGCTGGATCAGGGTTACATGTATCTGATGCATGCTTCAGCTTCTTCTGATGCTGGTGGTGCATGGCACAAGGATATCCTCAACGCTTGGACTCCAACTAATACGAAAACTGACGTTCCTCGTCTGAATGCCGGTGACCGTTATACCGCTTATTCTTCTACGCGCTTCCTGACCAGCGCAAGCTATCTGTCAATCAACAACATCACCTTCGGTTATACGCTTCCGAAGAACCTGGTGAAGAAGATTGGTCTGGGCAGTGTACGCGTATACTTCTCTGGTGACAACTTGGCTTTGTTTGCTAAGCGTAAGGGTCTCGACCCACGTATGGGCTTTACATCGTCAATCCCTTATACCTATACTCAGCTGCGTTCTATCTCAGGTGGTATCAGTGTAAGCTTCTAATTTCACATGTTAAAAATTAAAGGAAATAATAATATGAAACTGAAATATTTCTTGTTCGCAGCATTGGCTATGCCTGTTTTCACAGCTTGTGAAGACATGGATACTGCCCCCCAGGGAGCCACACTTACCGAAGAAAAGAAGGTAGCGGTGGGAACTGATAAGCCAGAACGTGCTGAGGCAGGTGTGCGTGGTATCTTCTCGCAGTTCAACGTGTACATGCCGAACTACGATGCTATCGGTAGCCGTCATAACGACTTTGGTTACAGCAGCATTATGATGTTCACCGATTCAAATACCGAGGACATGGTAAGCGGTGACAATGGTTATAACTGGTGCGGTAACAGCCTGACATATGATGACCGTCCTTACACCAGCCGTGAGAGTCAGATTGTATGGAACGACTATTACAAAATTGTATTCAGTGCCAATACTGTTATTGGTTCACTGAATGCTGAGTCTGACGATGCGCTGACACAGTATTATATTGGACAGGCTTTGGCAGCCCGTGGCTTCTGCTATATGGAACTGGCTCAGCTCTATCAGTTCAACTACAAGGGACATGAGGGCTCACCCTGTGTGCCTCTGATTACTGAGCAGAACTCAACGCAGGCTGCTACCGAGGGTGCTCCCCGCGCAACTGTTGAGGCTGTCTATGCACAGGTTAATGCCGATTTGACAAAGGCTATTGAGGTGCTGAAAAAAGCACAGACTGCTGGTCAGAAGCGCTCTGATCGCCGTTATGTTGACCTGGCTGTTGCCTATGGTCTGCGTGCCCGCATGAATCTGGCTATGCAGAATTGGGCTGCTGCCGCTGATGATGCTCAGGCTGCTATCGACAACACTGACGCACGTCCTGCTACCATTGACGAGGTCAGCAAGCCAACCTTCAGCAGTGCTGACGAGCCTAACTGGATGTGGGCCATCTATATTGCTGAGACAGATGATGTTGTACAGTCTGGTATTGTAAGCTGGATTTCTCACTGTGGCTCTTTCAACTACGGTTACGGTCAGTACAGTGGTGGACACCAGATTTCCAAGAAGCTGTATAACTCTATTGCCGACACCGATATCCGTAAGGGTTGGTGGAGCGATGGCAAGGGCGTTTGTGCTAACATCAGCGACGAGTGGAATGCTTATCTGAAGTCAACCTTTAAGCCAACTGACGACCAGAAGGATGCTGGTATCGTTGCCACACCTTACATGAACTGTAAGTTTGCTCCTTATCAGGATAAGTTGAATAACGATGTCAACGCTAATGATATTCCTCTGATGCGTGTTGAGGAGATGTACCTCATTCTCGCTGAGGCTCAGCAGATGAGTGGCAAGGACGGTAAGAGCATTCTGGAGCAGTTTGTTAAGACCTATCGTGACCCTGCTTATACTTGCACTGCTAGTGACGTTCAGAACGAGGTATATCGTCAGAAGCGTATCGAGCTGTGGGGTGAGGGCCGTATCTGGTTTGACGTGATGCGTCTGAACAAGGGTGTTGACCGTCGTGGTGCAGGTTATGAGGCAAACTGTGTACTCAATATTCCTGCTGGTGATCCTATCCTGCTGTGGCGTCTTCCTCAGACAGAGATCAATGGTAACTCTGCACTGACCGATGCCGACAACAATACCTCTACACCAGTTCCAACAGCTGTTGAAGATGCTGATATTGCTTTATAATAACAAGATAAAAAGTAAGAAATATGAAAAATATATTTAAGTATAGTCTGGCTCTGCTGACTGTCATTCTCGGTTTTGCTTCCTGCGATTCAGAGAAGGATGAAAACTATCAGGCTGCAAGCATATCAGGTTCGCAGGTCTTCTTTGCCAATGGTTTGCAGACGAAATATGAGATTTCGCCTGATGCCAACAGCTTTGCTGTGACCATTTCACGTGGTGCTACTTCTGGAGCACTTTCAGTTCCCTTGAAAGTTACTCAGAGTGAGGGTTCTATATTCACTGTACCTTCTACTGCTAACTTTGCTGATGGTGAGAAAGAAGCTTCTATTACCATTACTTATGACCCTGCTAAGATTGTTTATGGTGACTATGCCACTATCAATATTGAGGTTGCTGATGCCAGTCTGACAACTCCTTATGGATTGAGCAGCTATCAGTTCTCTGCTGGTGTAACAGCTTGGGTTGACTATGGTAAGGGTTACTACCGTGAGGATATTATCTCTACATGGTATAGCCTCGGTCATCCCGTCTATGACGTAGTTATTCAGAAGAATACTGTGAAGGATGGTTTCTATCGTATTGTCAATCCTTACGGCGCAACCTATGCTAAAGCTATCGCTGAGGCTTTGGGTGGTGACGACTGGGCAGACTACTACGACTACGACAACGACTACTTCATGGAGATTGATGCTTCTGATCCTAATGCTGTTTATGTCATGGGATCAGCTACTGGAGCTACTGTTGATCCAGCATCTGGTATGATCAGCTACTCAAGTATTGTCGCTTACTATCTGTCAAAGGGTCAGGCTCTTGCTGACATTAAGGCTGCTCACCCAGAGTATTTCGGTACACTGAAGGATGGTATCATCACGATGCCTGCAAGTTCAATGCTGATTTCTGAGGAGAACTACAATGGTGGTGATTGGTATGTTGCTGCTAAGAACGGTCTGTTTGCAGTCGCTCTGCCTGGTAGCGTCATTGCCGACTACTCACTCGACGTAACCTATGTAGGTCGCTACACTTCTGCAGAGAATGTGGATTATGCACGTCTGGAGTTCACCTTTGGTCCTGACGTAGAATCAGTCAAGTATGCTCTCGTTGCTCCTGATGGCGATGTTGATGCTACAGCTGCTGGTATTCAGGATGGCTCTGTAGAGGCTGCTGAGATCAGTGCTTCTGGAACTGCTGAGGTTGCTTACGGTGCATCTGGCAAGTACACTCTCGTAGCAGTCGTATATGCTGGTGGTGAGGCTGTAGGTGTTGAGGCCTTCACCTTCAAACTGCAGTCAAGCGGCGACACTGCTGAGACTTGGACAGCAACTTACGTTGGAACCTATGTATATGGTGCTCAGAGCTTCAATCAGGATGGAAGCTTGTTCTTTGATCAGGTCTACACCGACGAAGGTCTGACACTCTATCAGAGTGATAGCAACCCCAACCGCTATCGCATCGCTCCTTTGTGGTCTGACAGCAATGAGGTTGGTCTTGTCTTTGAGATGGACGACAATGGCGCCATTACCGTTGAGGGTGTAGAGACTGGTATTGTAGATGATACTTATGGTATGATTTGCGTAACAGACATCAACACATATCTTGACATGACTGAGATGACAAGCTACTACGAGGAAGGAGTATTCTACTTTAATTTAGCTTACCACGTAGAAGCTGGTGCCTTTGCTTATGTACAAGACACGTTCACACTAACTGGTTATGCTTCGGCTCCTGCTAAGGCTGCGAAGAAATTCACAGTGAAGAAGGGTGCTAAGCGTTCTGCCAAGCGTGCTATTGCTAAGAAGCATGTTCGCAAGCAGCATATCCTGAAGTTGCAGCGTGAGAAGGCTTCACTGCGCTAAGAAAGTTCGGATTACAATCCTATAAAACCTATTCGGGAGGCATGCCGCCAGGCATTGCCTCCCGTTTTTTGTCTAGTCACATTGTAGTCTGACCTGTGCAGCCCTGCACGAAAAATCTCTGTGAAAAAATAATGAAATTTCCAATGAACCTGCATGACTTCTCTGAAATGCCGATAAATAAAGGGCTGAGAGGCGTGCATGTTTAATAACATTCCGCAGCCTAACCTGCACAAACTTTCTGTTTTTCGGACAAAATAATCACTAATAACAAGAATCTAGAAAAGTGTTTGCATTATTGTTGCAGGCTCCAAACAAAGTGTTTTACCTATAAAACAAACTGTTTTAGGCCGCAAACAAAGTGTTTGGGATAGTAGAACTATTTCCAAACAACCTTGTTTTCAGTGTGTTACGCTGAAAATTGCCAATTTAACCATCAAAATACGTTCATTTGTGCAGGTTAGATTGTGGAATATATTTATACTTACGCAGTATAACCATTTTATATACAACGAGTTATTGTATGTTATGCAGGTTCATCTAGATAATCGGCAAAAATACCTTGGAGAATTTTCGTTAAAACACGCAAATAAAAATAGCTGACATTACGAATGTCAGCTTCGCTTTTTAGTTTGATAAATTATCGCTTACCTTTGAAGAAGTCCTGCATCAGCTGACGGCACTCCTCTTCGAGTACGCCACCGGTAACGGTGCATTTGGGGTGCAGGGCATGGGGCGCGTAGTCGGTATAGCCTCGTTTCTCGTCGCGACAGCCATAGACAATGCGGGGTATCTGGCTCCATCCCAGGGCTCCAGCACACATGGTGCAGGGCTCTACGGTGACGTAGAGGGTGCAGTCGGTGAGGTACTTGCCACCTAGTTCGTTGGCTGCGGCCGTGATGGCCTGCATCTCGGCATGGGCGGTAACGTCGTGTAGCGTCTCTGTCAGGTTGTGGGCACGTGCAATGATGCGGTCCTGGCATACCACCACCGCTCCAATGGGTATCTCGCCCTCGTCAAAGGCCTGCTGGGCTTCGTCCAGCGCCTTGCGCATATACTGAATATCCTTCTGTTGCTGTTCCATGCTGTTGATGGGTTTACGGGTTAGTTACAAAGGTGATGTATGGGATAATACCGACAAGGTCAAACACATCGAGAATGTCCTTGTTGCAGTTTATAAAGACAATCTCGGGACTCTTGCCTAAGTATTTCTTACAGTATAGAATGACACGGATTCCACTGCTGGAGATGTATGTCAGGTTCGTGGCGTCGAACACCACCTTTTCTATGTCTTGGCCTTTATATTGGTCTATCTCTTCAGTCAGTGCCGGAGCATTGACTACTGACAGATTCTCGCCCAGTACCACAGTCAGCACAGGGCCTTCTTTTCTTACTTCAAAATAATCTTCTGTCATAATCTATTGTCAATTATCAGAGTTTAACAAGCGGATAAGCCAGGATGACGGCAGCGACACCTGTAATGGTAACAAGGATAGTCAAGGGTATGCCGATGCGCATGTAGTCAGAGAAGCGGTAGCCGCCAGGACCATACACTAGCATGTTGGGTGCTGCTGCGATAGGCGTACAGTAAGAGGCGTTGGCTGCTATCATCAGTGCCAGCAGGAATGGGGCGGGTTCGTAGCCCACCTGAACGGCAGCTTGGTACATGATGGGGAAGAACATCGCGGTGACGGCCACATTCTCTACCAACTGGGTAATCAGCATGGCTGCCAGACATACACCCAGCATAATACAGATGGGGTGGGTGCCCACCATGCTGATGATGGCCAGGGCAATCTTCTGGGCTATTCCCGTTTTCGCTATCGCTGAGCCTAGGACAATAGCTCCTGCCAGGCTCATCAGTGCACGCCAACTGATAGAGTCCATCGCCTGGTTGATGGTGCAACAGCGGAAGAGCAGCATGGCTAAGGCTGCCAATACCGTTCCCTGTAACAGCGATACCACGTTCATGGCTGTTAGTATCATCATGGCCGTCATAATCAGTGAAGAAACGATGGTCTTAGGACCTGTCTTTACGACCTCCTGGAAGTCGGAGAACTGCAGTTGTGATGCGAGGTTGCTGGCATAGGTGTTCGTCTTGCGCGGACACTCGAACAGTAATGTGTCGCCCGCCTGAAGCACCACCTCTCGTGGCGTAGCCTCAATACGTCTGCCACGTCGTGCCACTGCCACCAGTATCACGTTGTTGTCGCGTTCTATCGTACTACGGCCAATGGTCTTCCCGATGAGCTTGCTATAGAAGTTGACATAGGCGATGCGCAGCTCGTAGTTTTTGTTGATTTCGTTCATGGAACGGATAGGATGGTCGGAGACTACCAGGTTGTGGGTCTCTTTCAACTCCAGGATTTCGTCAATCTGACCTGCATAGACCAGACGGTCTCCACCCATCACGAATTCATCCTCGCTGAAGAATGACGGGTCATGGTCGAAGTGCCGGATGGATATCAGGTTACCGCCTTTCACATGGAATAGTCCCGCCTCACCCAGTGTCTTGCAGATGTTCGGGTTGTCAGAGGGCACCCGCAACTCTACCGTGTAGTCATTTGCTGCCTCGAAAGCCTCTTCTGGTGCCTTACGCTCTGGCAGCCATCGACGCATGACAATGATGAACACAATACCTACGACAAGGCACAATGCGCCTGGTGCGAGGATAGAAAACATGTTCATGGTTTTGCCGGTAGCACTCTCGTAGAGGTCGGCCACAACGATGTTCGTTGATGTACCAATGAGCGTACAGACACCACCCATCTGTACCGCATACACCATGGGAAGATACAGCTTCGACGGCGATATGCTGAGTTTCCTTGCCCATCGTTTCAGTACGTTGCCGAAGAGGACGGTGAGCATCGTGTTGCTGACGAAGGCACTCATCATAGAGATAGGTACCATCATACGCAAGAGAGCTGTCTGATAACGGTTGGGCATGCCGAAGATGTGTCTCAACATCCAATGCAATACGCCAGTATAGCGCAGTCCTGCCATCACAACAGCCAAGACACCCGTGACGACAACGGTGCCTGCACTGAATCCCGCACACATCTCCTTGGCATCGAGTACGCCCGTGACGAACAGCACACCAATGGCGATGAGCATGACGGCGTCGGTACGCACCTTCGTAAAGAGCATCACGCCAATGATGGTTACCACCGTGGCGATGGTTATCCAGGCATCAATGGTGAGCCCCCACAACAGGATTATGTCGTTTGACAATTCCATTTTTTTGCTATCTGTTATGTATTTGTATTCTTCGTCCCCTTCTTATAGATGGTCATGAGCGTAATATCGTCTGACTGCTCAGCCTCGCCAATATACTGTTTTACGGCTTCCAACAAGTCACCGCCCTGCGTCACCATCTCCATCCACCGTTGACCGCCCAACAATTCTCTCTCGGCATTGCGAGCCTCAGTGACACCATCGGTGTATAGCACCAGCATCTCGTTGTCGCCGAGCATACAGCTGTCTTCTGCAAAGTTAAAGTCGCCCTCAAAGCCAAGAGGAACGTTGTGTCCCATCTTTAATGTCTTGACGTGGTGTTCCGTACTTTCCACCAAAGGCGGAAGATGACCGGCATTACAAAAACTCAAGTGACCACTGGGAATATGCAGACGTCCGATAAATGCAGTCACAAAGGTGACTGATGGGTTGTTCTCGCTCAGCACGGCATTCATTTCTTCCATAATGGCCTTGGGCGACGTCTGGTGTCCTATCGTAGCACGGAACAGGTTGACGGCGGCGGACATGAACAATGCTGCCGGTACTCCCTTACCGCTCACATCACCAATAATAAACAGCAGGTCATCGCCCTGACGGTGGAAATCGTACAGGTCGCCACCCACCTCGCGTACTGGCAACAGTTCGGCATGTACTTCCACCTCTTCGTCTTGCGGGAAATCATCACGCAGAATGCCCATCTGGATATCATGGGCAATATCCATCTCGCGTGCCATGACTTTTTTCTCCGTCGCCAGTCGTGCATTCTCTTCCTGATCATGCAGCATACGGCGAATAAGAATACCAATCACCAGAATACCGGCAATCAAGACCATGAGGGACAATAGTACCCTCCATAGGATATTCTTCCAGATATGCCATTGAGGAACGGCAAACACCATGTCGATGTCTATCTCTTTAAATGTCTGGCGTGACACTATCCAATGGTCCTCGGTCAGCTGTGAGGGATCTTGGCCTGCCAGATTCTCGCTGGTTGTCAGTAGTTTGCCGTCGGTACTGTAGATAACGCAGATGGCATCGTCAAAAGGTTTGAACTGTTCCATCAACTCCTGCATCCAGTTGATGCTGAAGTCAATGCCGACAACACAGACAAGGTTACCATCCTTGTCCACCATATTGTCGGAATGGGTAAAGATGGTTTCGTCAATAACATCGCTCCAGTATGGCTTTCCCCAGTAGCCGTCTTCACCACTTGTCAGCGCACCTTTATACCACTCCCGCTGGAAGTAGTCAAACTTGCTGTCACCGCCCACCTTTGATATGATACTGTCATTGAGACGATAGGAATACGGACTGAACCATTTGCCCTTTTCCGGGTAGAAATACTCAGGGAAGTCGACGTGCAGACAGAAGAAACTTGGATAGCGCTCCAGCAGATCACTCGTCCCTTTGGTCATAATATCTGGTTGCGACGTGTTCTCAGCGACATAGCGCTTCATAAGATCTATCACATCGTATGCATCATATAGCTCGAACAGAATCTTCTCATGCGCAACTTGCGTCTTCAAATCGATGTTTTCCTGTACGTGGCGCACGGTCTGTTGATATGACAACACAAACTGCACCGCCATACCGACGATGAGAAACAATGCAGCTGATATGTGAATATATCTATATTTCATTTGTTTTTAGTTGGCTACAAATATACGAAAAAAAAAGTATATACAACATACTTGAAGAAAAAAAATGCGTTTTGGGGTATGATAATAGGTCTTTCTCTCGTTTTTTCGTAACTTTGACTACATCGAAGTTACTCTGCACTCGGGAATAAAAAGAAAAGCATGCTTTCCTTTTGTATTTCTCTCGTTTTTTCGTAACTTTG
>Ga0265298_10003905_pt1 | contig 19341 bp, 16 predicted proteins | sample AusTroGonzalo_MG_3_FD_193486 | JGI IMG/M metagenome (GOLD analysis project Ga0265298, IMG submission 193486) | Bovine rumen microbial communities from tropical cattle in Woodstock, Queensland, Australia - Gonzalo_01 | ecosystem: Host-associated > Mammals > Digestive system > Stomach > Rumen ... | reverse complement strand
AGGGAGGCTGTACCGACTTCTTTCCGAAAGACTCTATGAACAGGTCACGGATATAGTCGGGATATATCTTCCAGAAGCGGAGAGTATTTGTATTCAGCTGATTGTTTGCAGCGTTGCGGTCGTCCTCAGGGTCGAGAACGAATACAGGGTCGGAGCCGTAGAACTTCTTTTCAAGCTCCGGCGTCATACATGGTGGTGTGGAATATTTTCCCTCCAGCGGGTGCTCTATGAATAGCATACGGAAGAGTATTACAGCCAGTGAGAAGCGGTCCGAACGCTTGTCAGGAGAGCCGCCGAGAACTACCTCCGGAGCCATATAGCGCTGCTTGCCGGCAATGCCGAAGTTGACGCCGCGCTCAGAGACATTGTCATTGTCACAGATAAGCACATCGCCGTTCTTAGGGTCGATGAAGAAGTTTCCGTTATTGAGGTCCTGATAGCTGTAACCGTCGTTATGCAGGGCACGGAAGCCTTCTATTATATTTATAGCTGCGTTGCAGCGAGCGGTTATATTTGCGAAGCTTGCCTTCATCCGGCGTGTTTTAGGATCCCAAAGCAGAAAGCGCGTGAGCTCCTCATAGCCTGCGGGACGCAGCGGCATGATATAGCCGAAGGAACCGTCTATCCACTCGGAGAGCTCCTCAGGCCACAGGAAAGCCTTGGTCGGAGCGCCCTTTTTTATGTTTGCCTTGAGGTTCTCATAGAATTCCTGAGGATTCTTCATCTTGTCAACGGTGGACTTATGGTACCATTTGAGCGCCATTTGTTTACCGTTGCACTCGACTCTGTATACGTTTCCCTGTCCGCCTCCGCCGAGGAATTCGAGGATAGTGAATGTGGAGTTATATATAGTTCTGCCTGTGTAGCCTGTTCTGAGTTCTGCCATGATATTCTCCTTTCGGGATCAGATATTGGAAAATTCTTCGTTCTGCGGTTTTTTGTTTGCAGTGGTGGTATCGGCTGCTTCGGAAGTATATTCAGTCTGAGACTTATTATCTGCTGCCGGGGCAGTTGTCGCAGCCGGGCTGACAGATACGGTATTCTGACAGAGCCAGTCGCACCATTCGGAATAGTACATTGCAAGAACGTGCAGACCGTCGCTTGTGATATCCGCCTGGAGAGCGCCGTTTTCGTCGTCGAATATAGGGTTTACATCTATATAGTATACTTTGCTGTTGTCAGCCATTGCCTGAAGATTGCCGTTGAGAGTGTTTATCCTGTCATTGTTTATGACGGAATCCTCCTTGTATGAGGCAACGTGGAGATTTGCCTGCAAATAGATGATCGCGTTTGGCTGAGCCTCCTTGATACCGTCGATGAAGCGTCTGTACTTTGCGGTGGTGCCCTCGATATCGTTTCCGATCTCGTTTACGCCAAGCATTACGTATATCTTTGCGTACTGCTTCTTGCGGAGCTTGTCCCATGCTGTCATATTGTCCACAGTTGAATCGTCTATGCGTGATACCATCAGACCCTTGTCGCAGAAATAATCCGCGTTTTTCAGTGTGCCGTAGAGCTTTATGCCCACTGTACGCGAGTCTCCGATGAACAGGGCGTCGTCGAAATACTCCGGACCGCTTGCCGTGAAAATGTTCTGCGAAGTAACGGGCTCCGTAGGCTGTTCCGTGGGAGCTGTTTCTCCGTCAGAGGCGGGCTGTGCTTCGGTAGTTCCCTCCTGAGGGTCAGCTGCTTCGGAGGGCTGAGTTGTGGTAACGGTCTCCTTTGCAGCTGTCTTCTGCTTTTTTATATCGCTGTTGTTCCATATCTGCTTATATATGAAAGGCGAAGCGACAAGGCAGGTGATAAGAAGTATCACTGTATATATGCATTGTTTTAACTTGCTCAATTTTTTCTCTCCTTAAAATCTGAAATACATGAAAGGATCGTCAAGTCCCTTGTACATACAGTATACTGAAGCCCAGAATACCGCGAGAAGGGCGATGTCAGTGATAAAGGAATTCTTTATTTTCTTGTAAAGTGCTTCCGGCAGCCTTGTTGAGAATACCAGTGCCGCCGCGAAGTATTTCCAGTAATCCTTCCAGTATTGTATATAGTCTCCCTCCATTACCGCATATGTTTTCTGCGGCAGGAAGGGGAGAAGTCTCCTGAAGTATATACCCAGCTCATGGAAGTCGGTTATTGCGAATATCAGCCATGTCAGCGGTATGATAAGCAGCATATACGCATGACCGAGGGGCTTTATTCTGTTGAGGGTCTTGCCCGTCCAGAACTTCTCGCTCATTATTATAAGGAACAGGACCATTCCCCACAGCACGAAGTTCCAGCTGGCGCCGTGCCAAAGACCTGTGAACAGCCATACTATGAAGGTGTTGAACACCATTCGCTTGCTGCCCTTGCGGTTTCCGCCGAGGGGGATATATATATAGTCCCTGAACCACGTTCCGAGAGTGATATGCCAGCGCCTCCAGAACTCAGTCATAGTGAGTGACATATAGGGATGATCAAAGTTCTTTGGAATATCAAATCCCATTACTCTTCCGAGACCTATTGCCATGAGGGAGTAGCCGCAGAAGTCGAAGTAAAGCTGGAAGGAGTAGGCGAATATGCCCAGCCAAGCAAGACGTGAGGACACGCTCTGGTAGCCTATCATGGCGATATCGCTCCACAGACCGCCTATCTGATTGGCGATGAGCACCTTGTAGCCGAGACCTATGGTAAAGGTCTTGAGACCGTCCTCGACCCTCTGAATGGTGTGTGACCTGCTTTTCAGCTCCTTTGCAACATGGTCGTAGGTCACGATGGGACCGGCTATGAGCTGAGGGAACATAGTTATATAAGCTCCGTAGTTTATCAGGTTCTTTTCGGCTTTTGCCTTGCCTCTGAATACGTCAATGATGTAGGAGACGTTCTGGAAGGTGTAGAAGCTGATACCTATGGGGAGTATGATATCCTTTACGGTAAAGCTCTGGTGGAAGAAATGATTGATGTTCTCAGTGCCGAAGGTCCAGTATTTGAAGAATATCAGCCACCAGAAGTTGAAAAGTATGCCGAAGGTAAGCCAAAGCTTCTTAGTATGCCGGCTGTGCTCTATGAACTGCCCGACTATGAAGTTGAGCAGTACCGTCAGCAGGAAAAGAAGTATATAGACCGGCTTTTTTACGCCGAAGCTGTAAAATACCACGCTTCCGGTGAACAAAACGAAGTTCTTGTATTCCTTCCGGACGGTGGCATATATTATCATAAAAACAGGCAGGAATATAAATATAAATTCCAAGCTGCTAAATACCAAATATATCACCCTTTAGTTAATTCATTTGTTAGAGCTTCTGCATTTCTTTTTCTTCTGCGATCTGCGGAAAATAGCATTATAAAAACTCATACATTATTATTTTACACGTTTGACGATAAATTGTCAATAGCTTTGGGATAATGTAGCAATTTGCAGTAAATCGCCGCTTTTTAGTAATCAGTTATTAGTGATTAGTGCGCAGGGGAGGCGGAACGCCGCCCGTTAATATGAAATTCGGAATGCGGAATTCGGAATTATGGTGTCCGCTTATGAGGACGAATTGAGAATATTTACTCATGCACACGATCTTTCTTCCTTGCTTTTATTCCATGCAATATACTTTCATGATTTAAACTGTTCAAGAAGGAAAGGAAGAAAGATGGAAACTTTTTATTGTTCCCATAAAAAACAAACCCCAGCAGAGCTGCTGAGGTCTGTGTCATATTCACGGGCGGAAAATTATTCCGAATTAACAGGACGCCGAGTGACTCCATGTAGTACAGGGAGATGTCCGCAGGACAGAAAGTCGCGGCGCCTGTTGGGCGGTGTTCCCTACTAAGTTCTTAGTTCTTAGCTCTTAGTTCTTAACGGCTCACTCGATACCTGCCTGCTGTTTTGCGGCGGTGAGAGTGTTCTTCATGAGCATAGCGATAGTCATAGGACCAACGCCGCCGGGTACGGGAGTGATGAAGGAAGCCTTCTTCTCGGCGGACTCGAACTCAACGTCGCCGCAGAGCTTGCCGTTGTCGAGGCGGTTCATACCTACGTCGATAACAACTGCGCCTTCCTTTATCATGTCGCCGGTAACGAAGTTAGCTTTTCCTATTGCAACTACAAGGATATCAGCTCCGAGGCATACTTCCTTGAGGTTCTTGGTCTTGGAGTGGCAGATGGTAACTGTGCCGTTCTTCTGGAGAAGGAGCATTGCCTGAGGCTTGCCTACGATATTGCTTCTGCCGATAACTACGCACTGCTTGCCTGTTATATCGGTCCCCGTGCTTTCGATAAGGCGCATAACGCCTGCGGGAGTGCAGGGAAGGAAGGAATAGTCTCCTATCATTATCTTTCCGACGTTTATGGGGTGGAAGGCGTCAACGTCCTTTTCAGGTGAGATAGCGTTGATTATTGCCTTTTCGTCGATGTGCTTAGGCAGAGGGAGCTGTACGAGTATGCCGTTTACTCTGTCGTCGCGGTTGAGTACGTTTACAAGGTCGAGGAGCTGTTCCTGTGTTGTGGACTCCTCAAGAGCGTACTCATAGGACTGGAAGCCTACTGCCTCGCAGGCTTTCTTTTTGTTGTTGACGTATACTCTTGAAGCGGGATTGTTTCCTACAATAACTACCGCAAGACCTACTCTGAGTCCCTTTTCTTCCCTGAGCTTTGCAGCTTCATCGGCTACCTCCTGCTTTACTGCTGCGGATACAGCCTTTCCGTCGATAATCTGTGCCATGTTATTTATCCTCCTTGTTTTCCCCGGTTTTTTCGTCCGGGCTGCCGGTTTCTTCTGTTTTGTCGTCACTGCTGTCGCCTTCGGCGTCGTCATCATCGCCGAGTATGCTTAGTTCGGACATATCGAAGTCGTCATCATCATCGTTAAGTATATCAGGATCGCTGTCGCTTCCGTCGATCTTAGCGTCCTCCTTGGAAAGTCCCATGCGCTTCCTGCGGGATTCCTCTATAAGCTGGTGGGATTCCTCGGTATTTACATAGAGCTTCATGCTTTCGGGATCGCGTTTCCTCCTTACAAGCAGAAGTATCTGAAGTATTACTGAAAGAATGAAAAGTACCGCCGAAAGAGCCTGTGATATACGGATATTTCCGAGCATAAGGCTGTCTGTGCGGAGACCTTCTACTATAAAGCGCTCGATGCCGTACCATGAGAGGTACATAAGGAATATCTGTCCGTCGTACTTCCTGCGCTTTGACCAGAAAGCAAGTATCACAAAGCCCAGCAGACACCAGAGTGATTCGTAAAGGAAGCAGGGGTGTACCGGCTTTTCCCAGAGTACCTTGACGTCGTTGAAGTACATATTGCCGCCTATCTGCATATCGTAGCTGATAGAACGCTGTATTGTGCCGCCGGTCATTCCGAGAAAGTTATCGGTGTTTATGCCGAATGCCTCCTGATTGACGAAGTTGCCCCAGCGGCCTATGCTCTGACCGATAAGGAAACCGAGTGATACGATATCCAGCATGGGCAATGCCCTGACCTTGCGTATCCGGGCTATAATGTAACCGACGATGATAGCGCCGATAAGACCGCCGTAAATTGCGAGACCGCCGTTCCTTGTGTTGAGTATGGCTTTCCAGTCCCATTTGTATTCGTCCCAGCGCATAAGTACATAATATGCACGGGCGCCGATTATTCCGCCTATGACTCCGCCGATGATAACGTCTATTGCTCTGTCGGAGTCAAGTCCGAAGCGTTTCATTTTCGGGAGCACATATATCAGTGCGAGGATAAGTCCGAATGTAATGATTATCCCGTACCACTGGATATTAAAGCCGAAAATACTGAAGGCAGTGGGATTGATCCTGAAGGACCAGCCCAGCTTCGGGAATTGTATTACGTGTTCGTCTAAGAATGTTTCAGTTGTCATTGATTATGCCTCCTTTTCTATTACAGACAGAACGCATCTGTCAGTATGCATTTCATTCCGCAGGAAATCAGTAACATCGCTGCTGGTAAGTTCATACAGTACGTCTATTGCGTCATAGGGACCGACGTTATCCATATAGGCGTTCAGCATGAGATTTGAGACAGCTTCCACGTTGTTCAGCTCACGTATCATCATACCGTAGGCTGATTTCTTTATGCGCTGGAAGTCCTTTTCCCTTATTCCTTCGGATATGAGCCTTGCCGTTTCGGCGTTTATCGAGTCCCTTACCCGTTTCGGATCGTCTGATTCCCCTGAGAATATAAGTGAGAAATAGCCGCTTCCGTAGAATACCTCGCCGCAGAAGGTGGAGTTTATCACTTCCTCTTTGAGCAGGCGGTCATACATGGGCATGGCGGGATCGGTTATCAGTGAAAGTGCTATGCAGGCGGCAGAAGTCCTTTTCAGTCTTTCGATGCCATCTCCGGGAGCGCATTTGTAGCCTATGTGGAATATCGAAGCTCCCACAGGCATGGTCTCGCATACCTCCGGAGAAACTATCTCCTCCGGTTCTTCGGGAAATACTGTTTCAAGGCCGTTGTCCGCACAGGGCTTCAGGCATTTGTCACATATCTCAAGGACTTTTTCAGCGTTTATGTTTCCTGCTATTGAAAGCACCATATTGTTCAGATTATAGAACGTATCATAGCATTTGTAGAGCAGCGGCGCGTCTATATCCTGTATACTCATTACAGTACCTGTGATATCGGTCTTTACCGGGTGGCTGTGGTACATATTCTCCATCATGTTGAAGAATACGCGCCATTCCGGGTTGTCGTTGGTCATCATTATCTCCTGACCGATTATACCCATTTCCTTTTCCACGTTTTCCTCGGTGAAAAAGGGCTTCTGTACGAAATCAAGGAGTATCTCCAGATTTTCCTCATAATTCTTCGAGCAGCTGAACAGATAGCAGGTCTTGTCGAATGATGTGAAGGCGTTGCACATGGCTCCTGTCTTTGCGAACAGCTCAAAAACCCCGCATTCCTCGTTCTCGAAGAGCTTGTGTTCAAGAAAATGAGCGATACCCTCCGGGACCGTGGTATATCCGCTGTCGGCAGCCGTTCTGAACATGGTGTTCACAGAGCCGTACTTTGTTCCGAAAAGCGCGTCTACTCCGCTGAATCCCGGCATCTCACAGATGAATATGGTCAGACCGCTGCTGTGCTTTACCATTATGCAGCTGTCACCTGTGTGCCGGCTGGTGAGTATCTTCTTTTCCATCAGTCATGCACCTCCTTGTTCAGCATGATATATATGCTGTCAAGTTTCAGTGACTTTGCAGCCGCGATTATTCGTTCTTTTGTCACGGAGCGGAAACGTGCGAAGTGCTCTTCCGGCGTTATGAAGTCGTTATCGCAGAAGCAGTCAAAGTACCATGATATATATGAGGACGGTGTATCTCCGCACTGCTGTACAGCGTTGTCAAGCGCCATTATTGCGCCGTCTGTCTCCTCGTCGGTGATGTTCCCGTTCTTTATTTCTTCAAGCTGGGCGAGTATCTCGTTCTTTGCCTTTTCGATATTGCAGCGGTCAACGCCGATATCCACGGAAAGGGTGCCTTTTACGAATGAGGAATTGCTGCTGCAGTAGTAGCAGAGACTCATTTTTTCACGTACATTTGCAAACAGCTTTGATATGGGCAGCTCACCGTAGATGATGCTTGCCATTTTCAGCGCATATTTGTCCTGTGTATCCGTCTTGAAGGACATTACCATCTTGCACTGATTAACGTCGAATTCCTCGGAGATGGTCTCAGGCTCGGGTTTCAGAGGGCTCGGACAGTAAAAATGAAGGTCTATCGGCGCTCTTTCCATACCTGCGAAGCATTCGCGGAACATATCCGCGAAAGAGTCGTCCTTTTCGGGAGATACGTAGTATATCTCTATCCTTGCGGTTTTAAGAAGCTCCTGATAAGCAAGGAAGGTGCTGCGCGGGTCGGCAGCAAGAGCAGTTTCCCTGTTGCCGTAGCTTGCGGTCGCGGCAGGTTCGCCCCTGAATGCCAGCTTTGAAGCCTGCATAAGCGCATATGAGTGCTTGTCGTTGAGTTCGCAGTCGATACGGTCAAGGAGCTCCTTTTTTGATATGGCAAATGATTCTTCGCTGAATTCGCCGTCAGCAGCGTCGGGAGCGAAAATGCAGTCCTTTATGAGTTCACGCATCTCTCCGCTTATGTCCTCGCCGTCTATGGCGTACTTATTGTCCAGCCAGCTCGCGCGGACTCCGAGTATCTGTGAATCGCTCTTTTTCCTTGTTGTCGAGCTGAGCATGGCTCCGTACAGCTCCGACAGCTTTTCTGAGAATGCAGCGTATGACCTGTATCTGCTGTTTGAGTTCGTAAGCACGCTGACCGCAAGATTGTTCAGCGCTGCAGTTTCGGGGCGCAGTTCCGTAATGAAGAATACAGAAAGGGAACGGCTCTTGAATTTTTCGTCTATGACAGAAGTAAAGCCTGCGCCGTTTCCTATGCAGGATCTCTGATAAATCATAAAATCCGTACTCCAATCGTTAAAGCTCTGCATTGCATGAGCGTTATTTCATAAAAGCTGCCTGATGACAGTGGATCTCCGGTATCCGGCAGTCAACAGGTTTACACTCTATTATAACACAGTCAGAAAGAAATTACCATAGTATTTTTAATTTTTTTTTATTTTTATTAACGTAAAATTTATATTATATCGAAAAGCTTGATTTTTGTACCGCAGAAGTGGTATAATAAAAAATAGAGTTTTTGAGTGATCTTAGAAAGGAGGCATGAATATGAGATATACAGGTGAAAAGTGCCCGGTATGCAATATGGAATTCACAGCTGACGATGATATAGTTGTTTGTCCCGAATGCGGTACTCCTCATCACAGGGAGTGCTACATGGCAGGCGGCAGATGTGCCAATGAAGAGCTTCATGCCAAAGGGGAGAAGTGGGAGAAAAGAACAAGGAGACAGGGCTTCAGGAGCTGTCCCTCATGTCATTTCCCGAACAAATACACGGATACATTATGCAGCCGCTGCGGTGCGGAGCTTACTGATGATACAACAGACAGCGCAAACAACAGCACTGAGAACGGTCAGCAGATAAAAGACCCGTTTTCGGCACATGACGCCGAAGACCTGATGAATCCGATAAAGTTTCTCGGACTTGATCCCGAGGAAGATATGGGCGGAGCTACAATGAAGGAGGTCACCGATTTCGTCGGTACCAGCGCTATATACTATATCCCTAAGTTCAGGCAGATGAAGGAAAACGGTGTAAAGCCCACCTTTAACCTGTTCAGCTTTTTCTTTCCGTCGTTTTTCTTTGCGAACAGAAAAATGTGGGGCTGGGCTGTGCTTGCAGCTGTTCTCGGAGTAATATTCAACCTTCCCGAAAACCTTCTTGTTGGTGTCGGGAGCCTTCCCAAGGATATAGCGGCGTTTGTGAGCGACAACAAGCCCGTTATGGAAAAGTGGCGTGATATAATGGTCGCGGTGGATCTTGTCCTGCGTGTCCTGTCATGCTTCTTTGCGAACTGGCTGTATTATCGCTTTTCGATGAATTCCATCAGAAGGCTGAAGAAAGCTGACAGGAAAGAAGCTGACATCAAGGCTGCCGGAGGCGTAAAGCCTATAAATATGGTACTTGTAATGCTTATAAAGTACGGTGTGATAGTTGTACTTTATATGGGCTACGAGATGATAACTGCCATGCGTGACTTCAGTACGCTGTAATGTGATGAATGACTGAATACTGAATAAAAAGCTCCTCTGCAACTTTGCAGCAGGAGCTTTATTAATGAAAAAAGCTCATGTATGCAATGCATACATGAGCTTATGACGTCAATCATACGTACCTGCTGTCCCTGTCAGGGTACATTCTGTACTGAGGCTCGTTGGATTTTCCGTCACCGACCCAGATCTCAATCTGCGTAGGATCATCTTCATGATAGCAGATGAACCAGCGGTTGAGCAATTTGCCTTCCTCGGACTTTGTGTACTTTACCGGCGTTTTGGTCTTGCCGACCACGGTATTGAGTTCATTCTGAAATGTTTCGGTCTGAGTAGCCGCACCGTTCCAGAGTGAAGAATCACCGCCGCCGTTTTTTACGCCATCCTTGGCACAGGCAACAGAGAGAGTGTACTTTTCTTCCGCGCCGCCGTACTTTACGGTAACGGGAATGTCCTTCTCGCTCTGCATCGATAATGACTCTTCTGCCTCGTCATTATCGGCGATGGTTGCCATTACAGAGTCATAGATTGTTTTTGCGCTTGAGATGTCGGAAGATCTCCTTGACTTTTTGATATAGCCCATCATTGCAGGCACCAAAATAGCCGCAAGAACCCCGATAATAGCTATAACAACTATCAACTCAATAAGTGTAAAACCATTCTTTTTAGAATTTGCCATAATTAATCCCCCCAGATCATAGTGTGCAAATTGAAATAATAATGATTTTCTATATTATAATTCCTTTTGATGTGTTTGTCAAGGGGTATTTACAAAAAATTCATAAAAAATGGCAATTGTAGCTATTCTGTAATATTTAAATTTGTTATTATTTAACAATAACTTTTTTAAATGCTTTCTTGCCCTTGCGGACTATAATGTCACCTTCAAGGCGGATCATTTCCTTTGGATCTGTCTTCTTTTCGTCGTTTACGGTGATACCGCCCTGCTGTACAAGACGTCTTGCCTCGGATACTGACGGAGCAAGCTCTGCCTTGACGAGAAGATTAAGAAGTCCTATGGAACCGTCGGTAAGGTCGGCAGAGTTTATTTCTGCCACAGGCATATTCTCATCTGAACCGCTTCCGCCGAAGAGAGCCTTTGCGGCAGCCTTTGCCTTTTCAGCTTCTTCTTCACCGTGAACGAGCTTTGTGAGCTCATATGCAAGAAGCTCCTTTGCTGCGTTGAACTGAGCGCCTTCCATTGTCTTTTCCATTTCCTCTATCTGCTCTACAGGTACAAATGTCAGCATTTTCAGGCACTTGATAACATCGGCGTCGTCCACGTTTCTCCAATACTGGAAGAAGTCGTAGGGAGAGGTCTTCTCGGGATCGAGCCATACTGCGCCCTTTTCGGTCTTGCCCATCTTCTTGCCCTCTGAGTTGAGGAGAAGTGTGATGGTCATAGCGTAAGCGTCCTTGCCAAGCTTTCTTCTTATGAGCTCCGTACCGCCAAGCATATTGCTCCACTGGTCGTCGCCGCCGAACTGCATATTGCAGCCGTATTTCTGGAAGAGCTGGTAGAAGTCGTAGCTCTGCATTATCATGTAGTTGAATTCGAGGAAGGAAAGACCGCGTTCAAGTCTCTGCTTGTAGCATTCAGCTGTTAGCATACGGTTAACGCTGAACTGTGCGCCCACCTCGCGGAGAACTTCGATGTAGTTGAGGTTCATGAGCCAGTCAGCGTTGTTGACGATAATAGCCTTGTCCTCGGAGAAGTCGATAAAGCGGCTCATCTGCTTCTTGAAGCAGTCAACATTGTGCTGTATCGTCTCGGGAGTCATCATCTTGCGCATATCGGTCTTGCCGGAGGGGTCGCCTATCATGGCTGTGCCGCCGCCGATAAGAACTATAGGCTTGTTGCCTGCCATCTGGAGCCTCTTCATAAGGCAGAGCGCCATGAAATGACCTACATGGAGGGAGTCCGCTGTGGGATCAAAGCCGATGTAAAAGGTAGCCTTGCCTGCGTTGACAAGCTCCTCTATCTCCTTTTCGTCTGTGAGCTGCGCGAGGAGTCCTCTGCGCTTGAGTTCTTCAAAAGTAGTCATTATTTATTTCTCCTTTATATTATTTATCATTTATGAGCGTATTCAGGCTTATGAGCCACTCAGGCGGTTCATTGCCGTAAATAACAAGCTTTCCGTTCTTGTATTCTCCGACATTTACGAAGCCATTCTCATTGTCCCAGAATTCAGCCTCGCTGCAATATGGGAGCACAGCCGCAAGGTCACTGAAACGCTTTTCATAGCGCCGCTTTACGTCCTCGGCAGGGATATCGTGACCGCCCTTGCGTACCCTGTTTGCTATTCGGAGCAGGCTTTCTTCACAGCTGTTAACGCCGATATAGTACAGCCTGATATGGTAATCAAGTTCTATAGCGCGGCGTATAGTCTTTAAAGTCCTGACACCCGAAAGCGTGGTCTCCTGTGTGAAGCTTTGCCCCTTTTCAAGACATTCTTCCATTAGCTGTATGGCTTTTTTGCCGCCTTCGATGCGGTCTCCGTCGAACTCGGCATTGAGCTTGTCTGTGTCGATTATTATACCGAGGTCGTCGGTCTTGCGGACGAGAACTCCTGTGAAGCTGCTCTTTCCGACGCCGTTGACGCCTCCGATTATTGTATAGGTTTTCATATTTCACCGCCTTTTAACAAGTTAAAAGTATTATATTCATAAGCAATGAAAACGTCGGGCGTTTTCATGTATATCACGACCTTTCGGTGATCATTTATCACGGGATAGGGATACTGTTATTTTCGGATTCTTCCAAGCTTATATCGAGGTCGCTGATGTGCTGGAGCACATCACGAAGTACATCGCAGGCAAGTTCTAATTTGTATTCGTCGAGCATTACCTTGTAGTTATAGCTGATGCCGTCCTTTTCTTTGACAAGGAAAAGCAGATAATAACTGTAGCTCGTTGAGATGTAGATACCCGTGTTGTATTCCTTTTCGCTCTGGATATGCTTTTTGACGCTTATTATATCCGATGTCCTGAATGAATAGACATGATAGTCATTGTAAAAGACGATGTATGCCGGACCGATATTGATACCATTCAGCATATGGGTTATGATTTTGCCCTGCATATATGAGTCTTCAATATCCTTGTATTCGTCTCCGATCTGTCTGAGCCATTTTTTTACCGGGCGTCCTAAGATCTGTGTAAGTCCAAAAGGTATAAGACAAATACCAAAGATGAGCAGGACTCCAAGGATCTTCTGGCTGTCAATGTCATAGTCTGTATGCTTTTTATAAAAGCCGGCTGCGGCAAGAGATAATGCTCCAACCAGAACTAAAACACGGTTTATGGTGCTGTTGAACCGTTTCATAAGATCGGCACGCATACCGCGGGGGTCTATATCCGGGAACTCGTATTTAGTTTTGAATTCAAGGTATTTCTGCCGCCATTGCTGAGAGGAGAACAATTCACCGCTGGTTATCAGCTCTTTTTTTATTTTGTTGCGCTTCAGGCTCCTTATCTCATGTATATAGAGCAGAATGGCGATCAGTATGATGAAAATGGGAATAATTACAGCAAGCACCTTTCCGAGTTCCGAGTCGGTTATTATAGAGATCATGAAAAACGCTGTAAGGCTTATGACCGACGTGACGAGAAATATCATGAATGTTCTCAGCTTTTTGATACGGATCACATCCTTTCTGCATCATTTCTCAGTCCGCGTGCTTCATTATGGCTTTCAGCAGACCGAGGAATGCGGAATGTATGAAGGTGCGGACTGCCACAAGGAGTTGTCCGCCCATAAATACATATTTAATGTATGTATAGAAGTTTTCGCCGAAGCTGCCTGTATTCTTCTGAACAAGCCCTTCCATGTACGGCTCCACAGTCTCGCTGCCGAAGGAGACGAACTCCACAAAGACCGCAAGGAGTATAGCTGCGGTGAAGCCAAGATTGAGCCATGCGCTATCAAGTCCGGCAAGTCCCGTTATCGGGTGGATATATCTTGTGAACAGTGAAGTGAAGCAAAAACACAGGGCGGTGCATATTATCATGCGTATAAAAGGGGAGTCCGCCGCCTTTTTTGCAGGGCTTATGAAGCCGGAATACAGGAATAAAAGCAAGACAAGGAATACTGCTGATGAAACACTGAGATATCCTATTGCTTTTTTCATGGCGTTCACTCCTTTATGAAAAATAAAGCCCCCGGGCAGCTTTATGCTGTCCGGGGGCGAAGTTACTCGCGGTACCACCCCGATTTGCCGAGCTATGCTCAGCCTCGGAAAGCTGTAACGGGCAGACCCGACCGCACCTACTTGGTTTCAATGCGGCAACTCCCGAATGTAGGTCACTGTGCGCCGTCATTCCCTCACACCTTACGGGAACTCTCTGTATCGGGCACTGCACAGGTTTTATTCGTTCACAGTATTTGTACATTAATAATAGCATATCTTTTTACCCTTGTCAAGACCTGTGCCGGTTAATTGAGAATTGAGAGTGGAGAGTTGAGAATGCAGGGGCGGTGTTCAGTTGATTCGGAATGCAGAAGTCAGCAATAAATAAAAATCAAACCGATAGTCACAATAATTGCACAATAACTGAGCTCCGTTTTTGTGCAATACGCATATCCCCGAAAAATACAATGGCTTCACGTTGAATTTTACCACGTTCCGGACGTCGTACATAAGGGAATACATAAAAGAAAGAACTTTAAATGATTTATTTTTTGCCTGACACTTGAAATTTGACAAGGTTTGGTATATAATAAATTATTATAGTTTATCGGGAGGAAGAAATAATGAGTTCCAAAATCGGATTTGACAATGAAAAGTATCTCAAGACCCAGTCAGAGCATATCAGGCAGCGTATCTCGCAGTTCGGCGACAAGCTTTACCTTGAATTCGGCGGAAAGCTCTTTGACGACTTTCACGCTTCAAGAGTGCTTCCCGGCTTCAAGCCCGACAGTAAGCTGCAAATGCTTTTACAGTTGAAAGACGACGCAGAGATAGTCATTGTCATCAATTCTGATGATATCGAGAAAAACAAGGTAAGAGGCGACCTCGGCATAACCTATGATATAGATGTTATCCGTCTTTTCAACGTCTTCACGAAGATAGGACTTTATGTCAGCAGCGTAGTTCTTACCCGCTATGACGGTCAGCCCACGGCAGACGCCTTCCAGAAGCGCCTTGAAGCTCTCGGCGTAAGGGTCTACCACCATTACAGCATAAAGGGCTATCCTTCCAATCTACAGTACATCATAAGCGACGAGGGCTACGGCAGAAATGAATACATAGAGACCTCCCGCAAGCTCGTTGTCATTACTGCTCCCGGTCCCGGAAGCGGAAAAATGGCTACCTGCCTTTCCCAGCTCTACCATGAGCACAAGAGAGGCATTAACGCCGGTTACGCAAAGTTTGAGACCTTCCCGATATGGAACCTTCCTTTGCGCCACCCTGTAAATATCGCTTATGAGGCGGCTACTGCCGACCTCAACGACGTTAACATGATAGACCCCTTCCACCTTGAAGCCTACGGAAAGACTACCGTAAACTATAACCGTGACGTGGAGATATTCCCGGTACTGAACGCCATGTTTGAGAATATCCTCGGCGAGTCTCCCTACAAGTCGCCTACGGATATGGGCGTTAATATGGCAGGAAACTGCATAGTTGACGACGAGGCTGTTTCGGAGGCTGCAAGACAGGAGATAATCCGCCGTTACTATACGGGAATGTGCGAGTACAGAAAGGGTCTTATCTCCGAGGACGAGGTAATGAAGCTGGAGCTTCTCATGAAGCAGGCTAATGTCACTGTCGAGGACAGAAAGGTGGTCGCTGCCGCTCTTGAAAAGGAAAAGGCTACGGACGGTCCTGCTGCTGCAATGGAGCTTCCCGACGGAACAGTCATTACCGGACGTACTTCAAATCTCCTCGGCGCAGTATCGGCTCTGCTCATAAATGCGCTGAAGCATTTTGCGGCTATAGATGACGATATACCGCTTATGTCGCCCCATGTTATCGAGCCTATCATGGCTTTGAAGGTGAACCACCTCGGCAATAACAATCCGAGAATGCATACCGACGAAACTCTTATCGCACTTTCCATATGTGCAAATACCGATGAAAATGCAAAGAAGGCTATGGAGCAGATATCGAAGCTCCGTGGCTGTGAGGTGCATTCAACTGTTATACTCTCTCAGGTGGACGAGCGTATCTTCAAGAGACTGGGTATAAACCTCACTTGCGAGCCCAAATACGAGGCATAAATAATTAAAGCTCCCTTACTTTTAGAGTAGGGGAGCTTTTTCTTATTTACTGTCTGTCAGGCTATGTCACTGTGCAGAGAAGGAGTCCTTTCCTGCTGCGCAGAGAGGACATTCAAAATCATCAGGAAGATCCTCGAACTTTGTTCCGGGAGCTATTCCCTGATCCGGAGCGCCGAGCTCTTCGTCATATTCCCATCCGCAGATGTCGCAAACATACTTCATTTCCACACCCCCTTTTTGTGGTTTTTAAAAATTATAACATTTCACACGGGGTATGTCAATAAGCTTTTGTCAGCCCTCTATCTGTTTTGACAGGAACTGAGCTGCCGCGTTTATCAGGCTCTTGTGGATATCGGCTGCTTCCTTCGACTTTTCACAGGTGAGGAACACTACAGCTCCCGAAACATCACCTGCGGTGATTATCGGGACGGCTGCTATAGCGGTCCTGTCAACTCCCTCGGCAGGGAAGAAGCTGTTGGTGCTTCCGTCGGGACAGAAAAACTGTCCGCGGTTTTCCATAAGCTCCTCAAGCTGACCTGTGACCCGCCGCTCAGAGAACTCTCTCCGCGCCGCGCCTGCTGTTGCGACAACATGGTCTTTATCAAAGATCAGTACGGGACAGCCCGATATCTTATGCATTATATCCGCTACATATCCGGCATTTTCACTCATTTCACTGATGGCGGAGTATTTCTTGAAGATAACTTCGCCTTCGCTGTTGGTATAAATTTCAAGAGGGTCACCCTCACGTATACGCATTGTCCTGCGTATTTCCTTGGGGATAACTACTCTTCCGAGATCGTCGATGCGTCTGACGATTCCTGTTGCTTTCATTTTATATTACCTCCACAAATAAATAGGTTGCGGGAATATTATCTGCGGAAAGTGTTGGATTATACGGGTTATAAATCGAAGCCGGTGCAATAATTTCATACCTGCCTGATATCAGCTTTTTTATCCCGTAAAGCTACGGTTAAATTGCTTATTTATTGATATGGCATATTACTGAAAGCGTTGGCAATTGGTTGAATAATAGTCAGCAGTATTATATACAATTTGTGAACACATACAAAAACGGGCAGCACTTTGTTGTTCTTACTTGACATTATTATCATATATGTATTATAATAGTAATCGGTGAAGTTTATGTATTACTGTGTGTATATTGCTTGCAAAGTAATACGAACTTTATAAAAGGGCTCTATGAGATAATATGAAAGAATGCGAGGATCTTAAAAGTGCATAAGGACGAAATGGAAAACTATATTGACCTGAAATCTCTGTTTTCACTCATCATAAACAAGTGGTGGATAATCATACTTGCTGCGCTGATAGGCGGCGGTGCGGCGTTCGGCTTTTCAAAGCTGTGTATGCCGCTGAAGTATTCTTCAGAGCTGGCGATGTATGTCCAGAGCTATACCACCTTCAATGAGAATCCGGAGCACAATTACAATAATATCAATAATTCCAAGCAGCTTATAAATACATACGAAAAAGTGCTCGTTGACAATGCGGTGCTCAATGATATCGGCGAGAAGCTCACAGAAGCATTTGATGAAGGCGTTATCGCAGACAGCTTTGCCGTTTCAAACGGAAAGATATCCCCTGCTTCTCTGCGCAGCTGTATAACCATCACTTCTCCGACGGATACCAGTGTGCTCAATATGACCGCAGTGACCAAGAATCCCGAGCTTTCCGCTGCAATATGCAACAATATGGCGCTCGTTGCTCCCGATTATATCCAGAAAGCTGTCGGCGTAGGCGAGATCAACGCTATAGATACGGCGAAGGTGCAGTACAGTCCTGTTTCACCCAATGTAAAGAAGAATACCGCACTCGGCGCGTTTGCAGCAGCTTTTCTTGCGGTCGTAATAATAATACTCATCGACTTTTTTGACAATACCGTCAAAGAGACAGAATGGCTCAGCGAAAAGTATAAAAAAGCTATCATCGGTGAGATACAGCAGTTCGAGCAGGAAAAGAAAAACGACAAGGCTGACAAGCACATAAGGCTCACCGACAAGGACGTTCCGTTCGCTGTCGTTGAGAGCTACAAATCCATAAGGACAAATGTAAACTTTGCGCTTTCTCCTTTTGAGAAGAAGGTCTTTACAGTGTCGTCTACAAGCCCGGCGGAAGGTAAATCCACGACCTCCGCGAATATTGCTATCGCACTCGCACAGGGCGGAAGCAAGGTCCTTCTTATAGACGGAGACCTCAGAAAGAGCGTTCAGCATAAAATATTCGGCGTAAGAAACAGAAAGGGTCTGTCAACGGCTATAGGCAAGATGGCTGACATTGACGAATGTATAGCCAAGGACGTCATGGAAAACCTTGATGTTATGCCGGCAGGTCCGATACCGCCGAACCCTTCGGAGCTTCTCGCTTCAGAGAATATGACCTCTATACTTGAAAAGCTCAGCGAGAGATATTCGATAATCATTATTGATACTCCTCCTGTAAATGTGGTCACAGATTCCATGGAGCTTGCAAGGAATGTCTCTGGTACGATCATGGTAGTACGCTACGGTGATACCACTACTGACGACGTTGATGAAGCGATGAAGAAGATAGAGTTCTCAAATATGAATATGCTCGGCTTCATACTGAACGGCGTAAAGACAAAGCACAAAGGCAAGTACTATTCAAAGTACAAGTACAAGTATTATAAGTATGACAAGGGCTACGGCTACGGTTACGGAAGCAAGCCCGATGAGACCGACGATGAGGAGGGCGATTCTCAGGAAAATAAAATAGAAAACAGGAAAACAAATACAAATAAAGGAAACCAGAACAATAAAAGCAAAAAGAAAAAAGGCGGAAAATAATGCTAACTGAATATCATTGTCATGTACTTCCCGGGCTTGATGACGGTTCCCAGAATCTGGGAACATCACTTGCTATGCTCGAAATGATGAAGGATCAGGGAGTTAAAAGAGTTGTCTTTACTCCACATTTCTACTGTCACAGGGAAGAATCGGTAGAGAGCTTTCTCGAAAAAAGACAGGCTGCTTTTGAGTTACTCAAAGAAAAGTCGCCTATCAAGAATATGCTGCTCGGAGCTGAGGTGGCTGTCGAGAACGGCATATCAGATGTAAAGGATATCGAGAAGCTGGCTATAGAGGGCACAAGCATCATGCTTATGGAGCTCCCTTATCGTAAATACGAACAGTGGATGTCTGAGGAGATGTACAATATCTCCGTTGAGTACGGTATAGATATAATGCTTGCTCACGTTCATCGCTATGTTGATTACTGTACCGATGACGAAATTGAATCCCTTATCTTTTCAAATGCAATAATGCAGGTGAATAACGACGCTTTTTCACATATAAAAGAGAAAAAGCTCGCTAAGCGCATAATCGACGAGTGCGACAGCTTCGTTTTCGGAAGCGACTGTCATAATATCGACGACAGAATGCCTAACTGGGACGTACTGAAAAGAAAGGTCAGCGAATCAGAGCTTGAATCATCTGACGGTATCATAGAGAACTATTCCTGTGTACTCC
>Ga0265298_10003904_pt1 | contig 19350 bp, 18 predicted proteins | sample AusTroGonzalo_MG_3_FD_193486 | JGI IMG/M metagenome (GOLD analysis project Ga0265298, IMG submission 193486) | Bovine rumen microbial communities from tropical cattle in Woodstock, Queensland, Australia - Gonzalo_01 | ecosystem: Host-associated > Mammals > Digestive system > Stomach > Rumen ... | reverse complement strand
AGCTGCGAATACTCCTCTAGGACATCGGCATTAAGATCAAGGTGACGCCTAAGATCAATCCGAACGGCACCGTGATGCTCGAGATCGAAGAGGAGTATTCGCAGCTTGGCGCTGGACAGACGGTGCTGGTCAGCGGTTCCAACGGCGGCACCGGGAAGGAGAACATCGACACGGCCCTTACACGCAAGATGTCGGCCGACATCCTGCTTGAGAACATGCAGACGGTCGTCCTGGGCGGGCTTACCGAGACCTTTACCCAGGAAGAAGAGACCGGCATCCCGATACTGAAGGACATCCCGTGGATAGGCAAGTGGCTGTTTGGCACGGTTTCGCAGACCGAGAACCGCAAGGAGCTTCTCGTGTTCATGACTCCGTATGTCCTCGAAGAGGGCGAGGCCGCGCAGGCCGAGGCGCTCCGCCGCAAGAGGGCGCTCAGCGACACGCGTCCGTGGGACGACCATGGCTGGTCCGCGTCGCCTATCGCCGACCCCGTCTCGAGGAAGGAGCAGATGCGCAAGCTGAAGGACGAGTGGAAGAACCAGGACGAGGAGCGCAAGACGAAGCTCGCTATCGAGGACGAGAAGGTCAAGCGCGCGAAGGCGCTCGAGAATATGAGCAAGGAAGAACGCAAGCACTGGCTTGACATGCACAAGAACGACCTCGACGAGGCGGATCGCGACGACGAGCTCAAGGAGCTCAAGCAGAAGATGAAATCGAAGGACGACGAGACGCAGGAGGAACTCCGTAAACTTGCCGCCGAGATTCGCGCAAGGAAGCTAAAGGAGGCCGAGGCCGAGATCAAGGAGGCAGACGAGGCGGCGCAGACCGACAACGAGTACAAGAAGCTACAGGCCGCAAAGTCGGCGGCCAAGGAGGCTGAGGAGCCCAAGGCTGAAGCCGAGGAGCCCAAGGTCAAGGATGACGAAGGGAACAAGACGGAGTGACGCCGAGGTTCAGGATGGTCGCGGGGCCGAACGGCTCCGGGAAGTCGACGCTGATGCGCCGGCTGGCCGCTGACTATGCCGTGAACTTTTACGACGTAATAAACGCCGACGACATCTTCGCCGAAGTTTCGCGCACTGGCGCATATGCGCCTCGGCTGTCTCTTTTGGACGGCATCCTGCGCAGTTACGCCGAGACGACGTCGTATCCCGAAGAGGTCAAGGCGCTTTTTCGCGACGGTTCGATAACGCTTGAATCGGACTTGATCCGCTTCGCCCCGGATGCAGTCAACTCATATACCGTTGCCCTCGTTGCATCGTTTCTCCAGTCGATGCACATTGTCCAGAAGTCGAGCTTTTCTCAGGAGTCCGTCTTCTCGCATCAGTCCAAGGTGGACGCCCTGCGCATGGCCCGGGAGAACGGATTCCGCACGTATCTTTACTTCGTCGCGACCGAGGATGCGGAGATCAACGTCGCGCGCGTGGCGAGTCGTGCGGCGCTAGGCGGGCATTCCGTGCCATCTGAAAAGGTCACGTCGCGATTCCCTCATTCTGTTGCGAATGCCGCGGCGTCTCTGCAATATCTATCCAGGGCGTATTTCTTCGACAACAGCGGCGAGACGATGCGATTCTTCGCCGAATGGGACGAGGAGGCCGGGATGATCTCGGCCGATGCGGCGGAAGGCGGATTCCCGAGGTGGTTCGCGCCGATTGCGGATGCCGCGGGGAGAGTGTCCGTTCCTGGCGGCAGATTTGACGTGCGCCCCAATCCCGCGCTCGCGGCTCCTGCCGCGGCTGCAAGCCGCGAGGCCATTGCGCGCGCATTCGCGGCAGGGCTTTCGGTGACGGTTATGCGTGGCGGGCGCATCGTGCGCGTTTCGCCGGACGGCTCGGAGAAACAGGTGGTCAGCGAGGTGAATTGATGAATGCGAAGATCGTTACGATACTGTCGATATGCGCCGCCGTCATCGTGGCGGGCGTGTCGGGTACCATAATCTCAATGCAGCGCTCCGCAGCCGCACGCGCGGCGGCGGACAAGGCGGCGAGCGAGGAGACGATCGCGACGAAGCGCGCCCGCGAGGCCGAGCTGGAGCGCGCTTCCGCGGCGGCCAAGGCGCGCGAGGCAGAGGCGCAGGCCGCGAAGGAGAAGGACGCCCTTGCGTCCGCCAAGGAGGCCAACGAAAAGCTCAGGCTCGAGAACGAGAACGTCGCGGCCAAGAAGGCGCTTGCAGCCGAGGAACGTGCGCGCGCGGACGCAGACGCGAAAAAGGCCGCGGACCTGCGCGCCGCGAAGGAGGCCGAACTCAAGGCCGCCAGGGAGACGGCCGACGGAGAACGCGCAAAGGCGCGCGCTGCAGCCGACGATCTTGCTAGGGCCGAGGCCACGAAGGCGATTCGCGAGGCAGAGACTCTGAAGCTCAAGGTGTCGATGGCCGAGCTTGCCGCGGAGAAGCAGCGCTATGAGGAGCTCAACGCCGAGCTTTTGGACTACCAGAAGGAGCTCGACGAGCGCGAGCGCGCGCTTAGGCCCGAGAAGACGATTGCAGACCTCGCGTGGCTTCCCGACGAGGACACCGAGATTGACGAGAACGGCAGGGCCCGCCCGAAGAAGAAGAAGCCCTACCTCGCCGAGAACGACCCGGAGCTCCCGAAGGAGACGCGCGAGCTTGCCAAGGCGGACAGGATCCGTTCCGAGGCGGACGGCATCCTGACGAAGGATTTGCGCGAACGCGCCGTCGCTCCGCTAGAGAAGCTCTATGTCGCCGCCGTAAAGGATGGCCGCAACGTCGACGCGGAATACTACCGTGGCGTTCTCAAGTCCATGTACCCTGATTGGGAATTTAAAGCACCGAGCACAAACCCATGAGTCTTTCAGTAGGAATCGTCGGATTGCCGAACGTCGGCAAGTCCACATTGTTCAACGCCCTGACCAAGAAGCAGCAGGCGGCAGCTGAGAACTATCCGTTCTGCACCATCGAGCCCAATTCGGCCATCGTCGAGGTCGCCGACCCGCGCCTCGAGGAACTCGCCAAGATCGTGAGCCCCCAGCAGATCATCCGCGCAACGGTCGAGTTCACCGACATCGCCGGACTCGTCAAGGGCGCCTCGAAGGGCGAGGGTCTCGGCAACAAGTTCCTCGCGAACATCCGCGAGTGCGACGCGATTCTCCACGTCGTCAGGTGCTTCGAGAACGACGACATCATCCACGTCCAGGAAGGCGGAAACAAGTCCGCGCCCATTGATCCCGTCGGCGACGCCGAGGTGATCGAGACCGAGCTCGTCCTTGCCGACATGGAGCAGCTCCAGAAGCGCTACGAGCGCATCAGGAAGGAGGCGCAGGCCAAGCCCGCCATGCGTCCCGAGGCCGAGGCGTGCGCCGCGCTCCTGAAGCACCTCGAGGAGGGCAAGAGCGTCCGCTCGTTCCCGCGCAAGGAGAGCGACGCCATCGAGGGCGTCATCAAGGAGCTCCACTTCCTCACCGACAAGAAGGTCATCTACTGCGCGAACGTCGCGGACGACAACGTGACGGGCGAGGGCAACGCCCACGTCGAGGCGCTGAAGGCGTACGCCGCGAAGGAGGGCGCGGAGTGCGTCGTCGTATGCGCTCAGATGGAGGCCGACCTTGCGGGACTCTCGGACGCCGAGGCGAAGGAGTTCCTCGAGAGCTACGGGCTCACGGAGTCGTCGCTCGACCGCACGATCAAGCTCGCGTACCACACGCTGGGCCTCGCGAGCTTCCTCACGGCGGGGCCGAAGGAGGTCCGCGCGTGGACCTTCCGCCGCGGATGGAAGGCGCCGAAGTGCGCCGGCGTCATCCACACCGACTTCGAGAAGGGCTTCATCCGCGCCCAGGTCGTGTCGTTCGACGACTACGTCAAGCACGGCGGCGAGAAGGGCGCGCGCGAGGCCGGCGCGCTCCGTCCAGAGGGCAAGGAGTATGAGATGCAGGACGGCGACGTCGTGGAATTCATGTTCAATTAAAGGAGACAAACACATGCAGATCAGGCAGATCTCGATTTTCCTTCAGAACGAGCCGGGGCAGCTCTCGCGCATCTGCCGCGACCTCGCCGACGCCGACATCAACATCGCGACACTGTCGCTCGCCGACACCAGCGACTTCGGAATCGTCCGCATGATCGTCGATGACCACGAGAAGGCGAGCAAGGTTCTACCCGAGAAGGGACACGCCGTCAAGGTGACGCAGGTCGTCGCGGTGTGCGTCCCGGACCGTCCGGGCGGCATGGCCGAGGTGACCTCCGTCCTCGACAAGGCCGGCGCGAACATCGAGTACAGCTACGCCTTTGCGTTCCACAAGGGCGAGAAGGCCGTCCTCGTGTTCCGCTTCTCCGACAACGCCAAGGCCGAGGCCGCGCTGAAGGCCGCAGGGTTCACCACCCTGACTGAGGCCGAGATCGGCGAGGAATCGAAATGAAGTTCGTCTCCACCAGGAAGGGCGTTGCAGCGACCGCGCCTGAGACCGTCTTCCAGGGCCTCGCGCCCGACGGCGGGCTGTATGTGCCGGTGTTAGGGTCAAATAGGGTCGATTTAGGGTCAAATAGGGTCGATTTAGGGTCAAAAGACTCTACCCCGACCCTAACCGACCCTAACCTGACCCTCGCCGAGGCCGAGTCGTGGGTAATGGCTCGCCTCTTCGGGGACTTCCCGGAGGAGGTCAGGAAGGCCGCGATAGACCGCCTCTCCTCGCGCTTCCCCGCCGAGGACCCAGTTCCGCTTGTCGAGAAGGACGGGCTCCACATGCTCGAGCTCTTCCACGGCAGGACCGGCGCCTTCAAGGACGTCGCGCTCTCGATGCTCCCCGTCTTCATGCGCCACGCCGCAGGCGGACGCCGCGTGCTCGTCCTCACCGCGACGAGCGGCGACACCGGATCCGCGGCGATGCAGGGCTTCGCCGGCGTCGACGGCACGGAGATCGTCGTCTTCTACCCCGCGACCGGAACGTCGCGCATCCAGCGGCTCCAGATGACCACGCCCGCGGACGCGAACGTGCACGCCGTCGGCATCCGCGGCAACTTCGACGACGCACAGGCCGCCGTGAAGCGCATATTCGCCGACCCCGCGATCAACGCCGAGGCCGCGAAGCACGGCGTCACGCTCTCCAGCGCAAACTCGATCAACACCGGGCGCCTCGTCCCGCAGATCGCCTACTACGTGCTCGCCGGGGCGAAGCTGAGGACAACGGACGGGGGTTCTGGCACCCCCGCACCCCTGCCCAAGGAATTTGACGTAGTTGTTCCAAGCGGCAACTTCGGCAACATCCTCGCCGCGTATTACGCGAAGCTGCTCGGCAGCCCCATCAGGAAGCTCGTCTGCGCCTCCAACGTGAACGACGTCCTCGCGAGGTTCGTGAAGACGGGCGTGTACGATCCGGGCCCGACCTTCACCGTGACGAACTCGCCGTCGATGGACATCAGGAAGTCGTCGAACGTCGAGCGGCTCCTCTGGATGATTTCCGGCGGACTCGACGGAGACGTCGAGCGCGCCTGCGCAGAGACGTCGCGCATGATGAAGGACCTCGCGGAGAAGGGCCGCTACGAGCTCTCGGAGTCCGCGAAGGAAAGGCTTTTCGCCGATTTCGAGGGAGGCGTCGCAACCCCCGAGGAGACCGAGGCCGAGATGCGCCGCATGAGGGATGCCGCAGGCTACCTCGTCGACCCGCACACAGCCGTCGCGACATGCGTCGCGAAGAAGCTCGGGCTTCCGAGGGGAGGAGTGCCGGCGGTCGTCGCAGCGACGGCTACGCCGTACAAGTTCCCGGAGACGTGCATGAGGGCTTACGGCGAGAACGTGCTCGTCGACCCGCCGCCGTCGTTCCGCGAGCTCGAGCGCCTTCCTGTCGCGCAGACGCGCGTCTGCGACGTCGCCAGCATCGACCAGGAAGTGACAAGGCTTTTCTGACATGAACGTAGTGTCCCTCGTCGGCCGCCCGAACACGGGCAAGAGCGCGCTTTTCAACCGCATAGCGAGAAAGCGCGTGGCGATCGTGTTCGACCAGCCGGGAGTTACGCGAGACCGCGTGACGCGCGAGGTGGAGGTGCAGGGACGCAAGGTCATGCTTGTCGACACGGGCGGCATCGCATTCGACCGCCGCGTGACGAACGACCCGCTCGACGAGGAGACGAAGGGACAGGCCGCGCTCGCGGTCGAGGACTCCGCCGTGTGCGTCGTCGTGGTGGACGCGAGGGAGGGCATCACCCCGCTCGACTCCGAGGTCATCGCGGCCGTAAGGAAGTCCGGCGTCCCGTGCGTCATCGCGGCGAACAAGTGCGACACCCCCGACGACGACTGGCGCGCCGCCGAGTTCGAGAGGTTCGGACTCCCGGTCTTCGCGACGAGCGCCGAGCACGGCAGGGGCGTTGAGGCGCTTGTCACGGACGTCGTCTCGAAGCTTCCGCCCGTCGACGCCGAGGAGGAGAGTGCGAAGCGCCCCCTCAGGGTCGCGATCGTCGGACGCCCGAACGCCGGCAAGTCCTCCTACGTCAACAGGCTCCTCAACGCCCCCCGAGTGATCGTCTCCGAGATAGCGGGGACCACGCGCGACGCGGTGGAGGTTCCGTTCACGATCGGCTCCGGACCCGAGGCGCGCCGCTACATGCTCGTCGACACGGCGGGCATGAAGCCCCACACGAAGATGTCGAAGACGTCGGTGGACAACTTCTCGCTCTTCCGCTCGGAGCAGGCGATAGAGGAGGCGGACGTCGTGATACTGCTTCTCGACCCCGTGATGGGCCCGACGATGCAGGACAAGCGGATCGCCGGCAAGATACTCGACGCCAACCGCGCGTGCGTCCTCATGCTCAACAAGTGGGACCTCGCCGTGGAGGAGGGCATAACGGACGAGAAGAAGGCGGCCGCGGCTGTCCGCGCGATGATGCCGTTCCTCAACTTCGCGCCGATCGTGTTCTGCTCGAACAAGTCGGGGTACAACATCCGCCGCACCGTCGAGGCCATCGACCGAGCAGCTGCCTCGGCGAGCGAGCGCATCCCGACGGGCATGCTCAACAACGTCATAACGAAGGCGACGAAGAAGACGCTTTCGCCGATGGTGAAGGGCAAGCGGCTCAAGATCTACTACGGACTCCAGGTCGCGACAAACCCGCAGACGATCCGGCTTTTCGTGAACGACCCCAAGCTCGTCACGCCGGCGTACCTGAGCTTCATCGAGAAGAACATCCGCGCCCGCTTCGGACTCGAGGGCGCGCCCCTGAGGATATTCCTCAAGGCCCGCTCGCGCAAGGAAGGCCCCTCGTCCGCCCCGAAGCCCCCCGCCCCCTGATCCCTATCCCCTAATCCCTGCCTCAGGCGTCCGTATTTATGGTATAATTTACGGACACCAATTTCAAGTAAAAGCAAAGCACGGGAGTAATTCAATGGGCGGATTCTGCGGCGTCGTCTCGAAGGGTGACTGCGTAAGCGACCTCTTCTTCGGAACGGACTATCATTCGCACCTCGGCACCCACCGCGGCGGAATGGCTGTGCTGGGCCCGAACGGGTTCCAGCGCGCCATCCACAACATCCAGAACGCGCCGTTCCGCTCGAAGTTCGAGCACGACGTCACGCGCTTCACCGGCAACGTCGGCATCGGGGTGATATCCGACACCGACCCCCAGCCGCTCGTCATGTACACGCGCCTCGGCGCCTTTGCCATCGTGACCGTCGGGCTCGTTACGAACATCGAGGACCTGAAGCGCGAGCTCTTCGAGAGCAACCATGCGCAGCTCCAGTACTCCACCACGAGCGGGATGGTCGGCCCTACCGAGGTCGTCTCGGCGCTTATAGCCACGCAGTCGTCGCTCGTCGAGGGCGTTAGGTACGTGCAGGAGAAGGTGAAGGGTAGCTGCTCGATGCTCCTTCTGTCCGAGGACGGCACGCTCTACGCCGCGCGCGACAGGTACGGACGCACCCCGATCGTGATCGGGCGCCGCGAGACGGGCTACATCGCGCTCCAGGAGAGCTGCGCGCTCGCGAACACCGGCTACGAGTATGTGCGAGACCTCGGACCCGGCGAGATGGTCGCGATGAAGCCGGACGGAATCGAGACCGTGATCGAGCCCGGCGACAAGATGGCGATATGCTCGTTCCTGTGGGTCTACTACGGCTACCCCGCGTCCTCCTACGAGGGGCGCAACGTCGAGATGGCGCGCTACCGCTGCGGCTCGGCGCTCGCGAAGCGCAACCCCGCCGAAGTCGACGCCGCGTGCGGCATCCCCGACTCCGGCACGTCCCACGCGCTCGGCTACGCGCACGAGGCGAAGATCAAGTTCGCGCGTCCGTTCGTGAAGTACACGCCGACCTGGGCGCGCTCGTTCATGCCGAGCGACCAGCGCCAGCGCGAGAGGGTCGCGTCGATGAAGCTCATACCGATTCCGGGGCTCATCCGCGACAGGCGGCTCGTCTTCTGCGACGACTCGATCGTGCGCGGGACGCAGCTCGGCAAGCAGGCGGACCGGCTCTTCAAGGAAGGCTGCAAGGGCGTGAACGTCCGGATCGCCTGCCCGCCGCTCCTCTACCCCTGCAAATTCATCAACTTCTCGCGCTCCAAGAGCGAATACGACCTCATAACGCGGCGGTACATCCGCGGACACGAGGGCGAGGGCGCGGACATCGCAAAGTACGTTGACCCAGAGGGCGAGGCGTACCGCGGGATGGTCGAGTACATCCGCGAGAAGCTGAACCTGACGTCCCTCGCGTTCCAGACCGTGGACGACCTCGTCGCCGCGATCGGGCTTCCGAAGGAGAAGCTCTGCACCTACTGCTGGACGGGCGAGGACGTCTCCATGCCCGGCTCGTGCGCGCACGGCTGCGCCCACTGCCCGCACAAGTGCCCGTGACGGCGCGGCAACGCCATTTTTGGTATAATATCCAACTAATCGAACGAATCAGACACAATCGACGCTAAAGGAAAAACGATGAACATTGCGATTGCTTCCGACCATGGCGGCTTCGAGCTGAAGGCCGTCCTCGCAAATGCGCTTTCTGGGGACTTCAGGGTCCTCGACAAGGGGCCGTCCGGCAAGGCGAGCTGCGACTACCCAGACTACGCGATCGAGGTCGCGAAGTCCGTCGCCTCGGGCGAATCCGACTTCGGCATCCTCGTGTGCCGCAGCGGAATCGGCATGTCGATGGTCGCGAACCGCTTCCAGAACGTCCGCGCCGCGGTCTGCGCGACGACCGAGGCCGCCACCGTGACGCGTCAGCACAACGGCGCTAACGTCCTCTGCCTCGGCGCTGACGTCGTCTCGCCCAACTACGCGGTCGAGATCGCGAAGGCCTTCCTCTCGACGCCGGTCGACGAGGACGAGCGCCATGCGCGCCGCCGCTGGAAGCTCGAGCGCGCCCAGCGTCTCTCCGACTGCTCCGGGCTCATGCACGACGACCCCGAGGTCTACGCGGCGATCGAGGCGCAGACGAAGCAGGAGGACGCCGAGATCAACCTGATCGCGTCCGAGAACACCTCTTCCCGCGCCTGCCGCGAGGCGGCCGGCTCGGTCCTGATGAACAAGTACGCCGAGGGCTATCCGGGCAAGCGCTGGTACTCGGGCTGCCTCCCCGTCGACGCGGCGGAGGAGCTGGCGAGGAAGCGCGCGTGCGAGCTCTTCGGCGCCGAGCACGCGAACGTCCAGCCGCACTGCGGCTCGGCGGCGAACATGGCCGTCTACTTCGCGACGATCAAGCCCGGCGACACGATCATGTCGATGTCGCTCGACCAGGGCGGACACCTCTCGCATGGCTCGCCCGTCAACTTCTCGGGCAAGATCTACAACATCGTCCCCTACACCGTCGACCCCAAGACGGAGATGCTCGACTACGACGCCATCGAGAATCAGGCGCTCGAAGTCAAGCCGAAGATCCTCCTCACGGGCGCGTCGGCGTATCCGCGCACGATCGACTTCAAGCGCATCCGCGAGATCTGCGACAAGGTCGGCTGCATCATGATGGTCGACATGGCGCACATCGCGGGCCTCGTCGCCGGCGGGGCGCATCCCTCGCCCGTCCCGTACGCGGACTTCGTGACGACGACGACGCACAAGACGCTCGGCGGTCCGCGCGGCGGCATGGTGCTCTGCAAGGAGCAGTGGGCGAAGGCGCTCGACTCCGCGGTGTTCCCCGGAATGCAGGGCGGCCCGCTCGAGAACATCATCGCCGCGAAGGCGGTCGTGTTCAAGGAGTGGATGAGCGAGTCCAAGAAGGGCTACGCGCAGCAGGTCGTCAAGAACTGCCAGGTCATGTGCAAGACCGTGCAGGACCGCGGCTACCGCATCGTCTCGGGCGGCACGGACAACCACCTCTTCCTCGTCGACGTCAAGAAGTCGAAGGGCATCACCGGCAAGGAGGCCGCGGCCGCGCTCGACGCCGCCGGCATCATCGTCAACAAGAACACGATCCCCTACGACACCGAGTCTCCGTTCAAGACGTCCGGCATCCGCGTGGGCACAGCCTCCGCCACGACCCGCGGCATGAAGGAGCCCGAGATGATCAAGATCGGCACGTGGATCGCCGACGTCCTCGACAACATCGCCGACGTCTCGGTCCAGGAGAGGGTCAAGAAGGAGGCCGCCGCGCTCGTCGCCGGCTTCTCGGTGCCGTGACATGGCGAAGGTCGCGGTAGTCGGCGTCGTCGGCCGCACGAACGCGGGAAAGTCCACGCTCGTGAACGCCCTCGTCGGGGAGAAGGTCTCGATCGTCTCCCCGGTCGAGCAGACGACGCGCAACACCGTGCGCGGAATAGTCGCCGACCCGCGAGGGCAGCTCGTCCTCCTCGACACTCCCGGACTCCACAAGGCCGTCGGAACCCTCGGCACGCTCCTCAACCGCATGGCGCGCAGGAGCGCGGCGGGGACGGACATCACGTGCGTCGTCTTCGACGCGGCACAGGAGCCGCAGCTCGAGGACATCGGCTGGATGCAGCGCATCGCGAAGGAGAAGCCCGAGAAGGTCGTCTTCGTCCTCAACAAGGCCGACAAGTCCCCGTTCTTCGAGACGATGTTCCGCGATGCCTGGAAAGAGGCCTCCGCACCAAGCACCAGCGGCTCCGCCGCGCAGGCACCAAGCACCAGCGCCGAAGGCGCGCAAGCACCAATCACCCCCGTCTGGGTCAAGGCCATTTCCACGACAGAAGGCGGGGCGAAGCCCGTCCTCGACGCGCTGTTCGACTTTGCGGAGGAGGGCGAGAAGCTCTTTGACGACGACATCGTCACCGACTATCCCCGCAACCTCGCGATCGCCGACACGATACGCGAGAAGTTCCTCTCCCGCCTGCACCAGGAGCTCCCGCACGAGCTCGGCGTAGTGGTGCGCAAGCTCCGCGACGAGGGGTCGCGCTGGTGCGTCGAGGCGGACGTGCTCGTGAACCGCGCCTCGCAGAAGCCCATCGTGATAGGCAAGGCGGCCATGGTTATAAAGAACGCCCGAAAGGCCGCCGAGCGCGAGCTCAAGGAGGTCTTCGGAGTCAAGGTCGAGCTCGAGCTGTGGGTCAAGGTAGAGCCGGGATGGATGAAGGATCCGAAGCTCCTCGCGGAAATGGGCTATCTTGGAGGGTTGGTGTAATCAAACAATCAAACAATTCAAACAATCAAACAATCAAACAATTTCCAGATTGAAAGTCGAGCTTCGAGTCTTTTGGGATTTGCTGGCGGTCGCCATCCTTTCGGCGGTGTCCTTCTCGGTGTTTGCCGGCGAACTCGACGTCGCGCGCGAGGCGCTGCGCGACGGACTCTGGGACGTCGCGCGGGCGCATGCCGAGAAGGCCGGCGACGCGAAGGAATCCCGCATGGTCATCGCAGAGAGCTACGCCCGCGAGGGTAAGTGGAAGGAGCTCGTCGACGCGATGGAGGCGTGGGGGAATCCCGAAGAGGACGCTTTCGTGTACTACCGCGCGCTCGGACTCATGGAGACTGGCAAGGCCGCGCAGGCGGGCTTTCTCCTCTCCGACCGCAAGTTCTCCGACAAGTCCTACTCCCGTCTCGCGACGCGCCTCAAGGCGCGGCTGGCGCTTGCCGGCAGCGGTGGCGCGGCGGAGGCCCTCAAGGTCGTGAACGAGGCGGAAGCCGCCGCTCCGGACGAGGACTCGGAGATGTTCGCGGCGGACCTCCTGTCCGCGACTGGCGACCGCACGGGCGCGGCGGAGATATGGCGCGAGGTGGCCTCGCGCGGAACGAACGCAAGCGAAAGGGCGTTCGCAGTCGCGAGCGCAAGGCTGGGCGACGAGAAGCTCCTCAGGACGGCGTGGGAGAGGTCCGTTGCCGCCGACGTGAAGCGCAGCGTCGGATACGCGCTTGGAAAGGTGCTGCTCGCGAAGAAGGACGGAGTCGACGAGGGCGCGGCGCTCGTGCGCTCGCTCGTTAGGGACGCCCCTGACGCCGCCGGAGCGCGCGACGGACTTGCAGCGATCGCGAATGCGTACAGGGTCAACGGACGCTTCGCCGAGGCGGTTTCCGTGTATAGGGAGACTTTCGACACGTGGCCGGACGCGACGAAGTCGTCGTCTCTTCAGGACGGACTCGGCTGGGCGCTCGAGAGCCTCGGACGGCACGACGAGGCGCTGGAGGCGTTCGAGCGGGCGGAGGAGACTGCGGCGACGGACGCGGACCGCGCGCTGGAGCTCGCCAAGCAGGGCGACGTGCTCGCCGCGGCAGGCCGCACGGACGAGGCGCAGCTCCGCTACCGCGCGGTGCTCGCGAAATACCCAGCGACCGAGTCCGCGAGTCGCATCAAGGACATCGTCCGCATCAAGGACCTGGAGGACCGCGGACGCGAGCACTACCGCGAGTACCGCTTTGCGGAGGCGCAGGAGGCGTTCAGGGAAGTGGCGGAGAAGGATCCGTCGACGAAGCCGCGCATGGAGTACCTCGAGGTCATGTGTCTCTACGGACAGGGCCTCGACGGCGAGGCCGAGAAGAGGGCGCGCGCGCTCGCGTCCGACTCGCCCGACATGGACGTCCGCGCGGCGGCGACGCTGTGGCTCGCCAAGGCCGCCTACAACCGCGGCGCGTGGGGCGAGGCGCGCAAGGGCTTCATCTCGTATGCGGAGAGCACCCCGAAGTCCCCGGAGGCCCCGGCGGCGCTCGTGTGGGCGGCGAGGGCCGCCTTCGCCGAGAGCGACTTCCAGGCGGCGATACAGATTGCGACGAAGCTCGCCGAGACGTTTCCCGACTCCCCCGAGCGCCTGCGCGGGTTCCTCGTGCAGGGCGAGGCGCTCATTGAGCTTGCGCGCTTCGACGAGGCTGTGCTTGTGCTCGAGCGTGCCGCGCTCGCCAACGGCGTGGACGTGGCGGACCGCCTTCGCGCGAAGCTACTCGGGGCGGACGCTCTCTTCGCGATGGGCGCGGACAACCCGATCCGCTACCAGGAGGCGCTCGAGGCGTACCGCGGCGTGAAGATGGGAGAGACGCTCGATGCGAGCCAGAGGATATCCGTCTCTTACAAGATCGCCAAGGCGCTCGAGAAGCTGAAGCGCATCGACGAGACGGTTGACTGCTACTACACGGACGTGGTCCTTGCGTACCGCGACGGGCGCTCGCGCGGCGTGCGCTACGACGACGAGGCTCGCGCGGCGTTCTCCCGCGCGGCGTTCAGGCTTGCTGACGAGTTCGAGTCCAGGGGGCGCGACTACCAGGCGGTCCACGTGCTCGAACTGGTCGCCACCAGCGACGTGCCGGCTGCGGCCGAGGCGCAGAAGCGGATAGACCGAATCAAGCGGAAAGGAAACTTCCTATGACTTTTGCAGGCGGACCGGTGTCCATCGTGCTCGTCGTCCTCGCCGTTGCGGCGGTGGTCATCTTTTTCGAGCGCTTCTTCGAGCTGCGGCGCGCGCAGGTCGACTGGCAGGACTTCGTCGAAGGCGTGCTCAACGTGCTGGAGAGCGGCAACGCCGACGAGGCGCTCGCCAACTGCGAGGAGACTCTGGCTCCCGTCGCGAGCGTCGTCGCGACCGCGATACGCCACCGCGACTCCAGCGCGCGCGTACTTAGGGAGTCCGTGGACGCTCAGGGCCGCGCCGAGGTGGGGCGTCTCAACCGCAGGCTCGCTGCTCTTGCGATCATAGGCCAGATATCCCCGCTCGTCGGGCTTCTCGGCACCGTCGTCGGGTTCATCAAGACCGTCATGCTCGTCAACTCGCAGCCGCTTGTCGCGCGCGCGGACCTCCTTGGCGCGTCGATGGACGCGCTCGTCTCGGCGGCGCTCGGACTCGCCGTCGCGATTCCGGTGATCGTGATGCACGGATCGCTTTGCGTGCGCATCGACCGCATAGCGTCTGAGCTCGAGGCAGCGGCGAGCCACGTCATAGGCTACATTGCGGCCCGCAAGGAGAAGGAGCGCAAATGACGCCCTGGAACTGGAAGCCCGAGCGCGCGCAGGGACTCTGGCGGACGGGGCCCGTATGGCTGCGTCCGTTCCTCGCGGCCGTGCCGTGGATAACGGTGCTCCTGCTCGTCCTCATGTTCCACGTGGTCGGCGGCACGCTCACGTCCTCGGAGGGAGTCCTCTTCGACCTGCCCGACTCGTCCGGACTCCGCGACGGCGAGCCCGCCGCGCTCGTCGCGCTCGTCATGCCGATGCCGCGCGAGACGCTTGTGTTCTTCGACGACGGACGCTACGCGCTCGGCGACGAGTCGTCTGCCACGGCCCTCGGCTCGCACCTCGAGGAGCGCGCCGCGAAGACCGACCGCAAGACGCTTCTCGTCCTTGCCGACCGCCGCGTCGCGGCAGGCGAGCTGATGAAGCTTTCCGGAATAGCGAGGAGAAGCGGAATCGACCGCATACTGTTCGCCGAGAAGAAGGCGGGGAAGGAGCGGGAGTGACCGTCGTCCGCGCGAAGCCCATGCGAAGCGTCGGCCGCGAGCTGTTCTCGCTTGCGCTCATGGCGTCCGTACCCGTCGCGATCGCCCTCGTCTTCCCGTACGAGGCGATGAACTTCCGGGCGGAGCGCGACGTCGAGTCGCGCGCGGCGTGCGCCTTCGTGACTCTCGGCGAGGAGGAGGAGCGCGCGGCGCTCGCCGCGGCGAGGACCGCCTGGCAGGTCGACTCCAGGAGCGTGAGGCGCCTCAGGGTCGACCTCTCGTCCGGCGAGCTCCCCTCGGCCCCGGTAAGGCCCGTGATCCCCTCGCGTCCGCAGCGCGGCGCAGGTGCCGCGTCCGAGGCGGCTTACGTTCCCAATGCTCTTCCTCCGACCGTCGCGGCTCCCGCGCCAACGGTCATCGCGCCCGACACCGCCGCGCCCGCGGCGAAGCCCGCCTTCTCGCGCGACGACCTCCTGAAGATCTACTGAGTCCGAGCATTGCAATCTGCCTTATGTCGTCAGGCGTCGAATTGCAGGCTTGTGGCGCTTGCGCTTGTTGCCATGTCCTCCATTGTCGCGCGATTTCTCAGCTGCATCGCCCTCTGCATCGCATTGGTGTTGCGAGGCGGATGGGGGTTTGTGATATAATATCGGCATGAGAACATTGGCGATGCTGCTTGTCATCTTTGCCTCGACCGCGCTTTACTCGGCGGACTGGTATTCCGTTCGCCTTCTCGCGAACCCCGTCGTGCAGCCTCTGAAGGTTGCAGTGGGGGCGGAAGAGGAACCTGTGCCCGTTCTCGTGCGGACGGGAGAAGGCGCTGCGCGCGCCTTTGCGACGAACGCCGTTCCCTCCGGAAGCGTCGCGCTTTGCTCTCTTGCGGGCATCCGCCGTCTCGACGTCGACTCGAGCGTGCGCCATGTCCCTGTGCGGGCGTTCGAGAACTCGGCCGACCTGCGCGTCGTCAGCTTCGAGGGACGCGTTCGCCGCATCGACAGCCGCGCTTTCGCGGGCTCGACGAATCTCGCGGCCGTCGTCCTTCACGAGGCGACGTCGGTGCTTGTCGCGTCCAATGCATTCGCGAACTGCTCGCCGAGGCTGGCCTGCGTGTATCCGTTCTCCCCCGTCATGACGGCGCAGGACGGCAACGCGCAGAGCGGCGCGCCGATCTTCCCGCGCGTCCTGTTCCTCGCGGGCGCGGCCTTGAAGCGCGAGCTGTCGGTGGGTCCTTAGTTGCACTCCTCGTGCTTATGGTATAATATTGAGCATGGAAGGAGCGAGTGCATGAAGAGGAATCGTTTTAGGGGGTGATGATGGCCTGGACACGAGAGCGCATTGCGGTTGCCGCGTACTTTGCGGTCCTCGGGCTTGTCTGCGCAACCTGGGGTTCGTCCATTGACGACATGAAGCTGCTCCTTGGGTTGAACGACGCCCAGCAGGGGTGGCTTCTGTTTTCTGGACCTGTGGGCAACCTCGTAAGCTTCACGTTCGCAAGTGCGCTCGTGACGCGTCTTGGCAGCCGTCGTAGCCTCCTGCTCGCGACTTCCGTCTACCTTGTCGCGGCTCTTGGCGTCGCGGTGTGCTTTCTTCTGCGGGCACCGGTTCCGCTGTGGTGCGTCGCGATCGCGGCGCTCGGCGGAACCGGGAATCTCTTCAACATCTCGGTGAACACGCAGGGTGGGATCGTCGAGGGAAAGTCCGGCCGGACGATCATGAACTCGTTCCACGCGATGTTCAGCGTGATGTGCCTCGTGGCGGGGCTTCTTGCGCTCGTCTCGTCCGGGCTTGGGATTCCTCCGGGCTGGCGCCTCGTGGGCGTCCTCGTTGTCGCGGCGGCGGCGCACGTCGTGTTCCTTCCGTGGCTTCCGAAGGACAACGACGTGGCGAAGAAGGGAAAGGGCGAGGGATTTCGTCGTCCGGACACCGCGCTTTTCCTCATCGGGCTTGCAGCGCTGGTCATCATGGGCTGCGAGGGGTCGATCAACGACTGGGTGGGCGTGTTCTACCACGATTCGCTTGCCGCGCCGCCGAGTCGCGTGAAGTGGGGCTTTTGCGCGGTATGCGCGATGATGACCGTCGGGCGCCTTGTCACGGACGCGTTCATCAATCGGTTTGGGGCGTCAAAGGTACTGCGCGTCTACTGCGTCTTCGTCGCGGTCGGGCTTGGCATTGCGCTGTCGTCTCCTTACACCGGGCTCGATGGGCTGCAGCTGCACGTGCTTGCGACGGCAGGGTATGCGGTCGCCGGATACGGCATCTCGGCGCTCGTCCCGATACTATACTCGAAGGCGAACAAGACGAAATCGATGCCGGCGGCGTCCGCGCTGACATTCGTCGGGTCTATGGGTTTTCTCGGATACTTCATGGGCCCGCCGATGATCGGTCATGTCGCGCACGCGACGAGTCTCTCGTTTGCGCTTGGCATCTTCGCAGTGCTGATACTCTCCTGCCTTTTCCTCCGCATTGAGGACTGATTGCGGCGGGCAAAGCAGGCTGCGCGGATTTTTGGTATAATTTCCCAGTTATGGCAGAAGAAGCGAAAGTAAAGCTGCTCGAGACCGAGGAGGTCAGGCAGAGGATCGAGGATCTCAAGAAGAAGGTCGGCGAAATGGCCGACTACATCCACATTGACGACAGGCGCGCGAAGCTTGCCGAGCTCGAGGCGCAGCAGGCGTCCGGGGACTTCTGGAACAACCAGGCGAAGGCCAAGGAGGTCATTGCCGCGACGAACGCGGAACGCGCGTACGTCGTGCCGTTCACGTCCCTCACCAAGACCGTCGAGGACGCGGGCGTCATGCTCGAGCTCGCGGAGATGGAGGAGGGCGAGGCGCAGCAGGCTGCGCTGAAGGACACGCTCGCGGAGTGCGCGAAGGCGGACGAGTTCTTCGGCAAGCTCAGGCTTCAGTCGCTCCTCGGCGGCAAGTTCGACCAGTGCAACGTGTTCGTGAAGCTCCACGCGGGGCAGGGCGGCACCGAGGCGTGCGACTGGGTGGCGATGCTCTACCGCATGTACCAGCGCTATGCCGAGTCGCAGGGCTGGAAGGTCGAGGAGTACGACGTGCAGCCGGGCGAAGAGGCGGGCTACAAGGACGTATACTTCCGCGTCGAGGGTCCGTACGCCTTCGGCATGCTCAAGGCCGAGCGCGGCATCCACCGCCTCGTCCGCATCTCGCCGTTCGACGCGAACAAGCGCCGCCAGACGTCGTTCGCCTCGATGGAGACGGTCGCGGAGATCAACGAGGACATCGAGGTCGAGATCAAGGACGAAGACCTCAGGATCGACACCTACCGCTCCGGCGGCGCGGGCGGGCAGCACGTCAACAAGACGGACTCGGCGGTGCGCCTCACGCATCTCCCGACCGGAATCGTCGTCGCCTGCCAGAAGGAGCGCTCGCAGCACATGAACAAGGAGAAGGCCATGAACATGCTCAAGGCCCAGCTCTACGAGTACTACGAGGACCAGAAGAAGGCCGAGATGGACCGCTTCTACGGCGCGAAGAGCGAGAACGGATGGGGCTCGCAGATCCGCTCCTACGTCTTCTGCCCCTACACGATGGTGAAGGACCTCCGCACCGAGTACGAGACGAGCGACGTCGACGGCGTGATGGACGGACATCTCCAGCCGTTCGTCGAGGCCTGGCTCCAGATGAAGGCCGCGAAGTAGGAATTGGGGGATAGTGGACGACAGGAACCTATACGGGAAGGCGCTCGACCCGCACCTGCGCGGACGGCACAAGACCTTCGGGTCGGCCGTCGGCGCGGCGTTCGCGTCGATGATCGTCGAGAAGAACGAGTTCTTCGACTCGCTCGTCGACAACTGGCGGCGCCTCTTCCCCGAACAGCCTGCGCGTCCGGGCCGCTACGAGGACGGCAAGATTTTCCTTTACGTCAGGAACGCGCCGACGCTCTTCTTGATGCGTCCGCGACTTCCGACGATCAAGCGGCGCCTCGCGGAGCTTCCCGGCGCGCCCAAGAAGATTGAACTGCGGCTGGAGGCGCACGCGTCATGATACTCGCGACACTTGTTTTGGCGGCAACTTTCACCCGGACGATGGAGCGCGTCGCGACGATCGACCCCGCGTTCTCGCAGTCCGTCTACGACTCGCGCGTCGTCCAGCTCCTCTACGAGCCCCCCCTCAACATCGACTACCGCGCGCGGCCGTACAGGCTCGCGCCCGGATACTGCGAGCTGCCCGAGGTGAGCGCGGACGGTCTCGTCTACACGTTCCGCACGCGCGGCGGATCTGCCGCGGACATGGTGCGCTCGCTCGAGCGCCTGCGCGACCCGGACCTCGTCACGCCGAACGGATGGCTCATGAAGAGCGTCGACACGGTCGAGGCGACGGACGAGACGACGGTCGTGGTCCGCCTGAAGAGCCGCTGCCACTTCTTCCCGTGGCTGATGGCCATGAGCCCGGCGTCCGTGCGGCGCCCCGACGGCTCGGGGACGGGCCCCTTCGAGCTCGTCTCGTGGCGCAAGAACCACGAGATGGTGTTCTCGCGCAAGGTGCCGGAGCCGGGCAAGTTCGACACCGTCCGCTATCTCGTCGTCGACGACCTCTCGACGCAGTGGCTCATGTTCCTCAAGGGCGAGATCGACTTCCTCGGCG